>Ga0187782_10000101_pt1 | contig 49692 bp, 39 predicted proteins | sample 0715_SJ02_MP15_2_FD_132454 | JGI IMG/M metagenome (GOLD analysis project Ga0187782, IMG submission 132454) | Tropical peat soil microbial communities from peatlands in Department of Meta, Colombia - 0715_SJ02_MP15_20_MG | ecosystem: Environmental > Terrestrial > Soil > Wetlands > Peat | place... | reverse complement strand
CGATTGAGGTTGAATACGATGATTGGCAGGTTGTTGTCTTTGCAGAGTGAAATAGCGGTGGAATCCATCACCTTCAGGCCGAGTTTCAGGACATCGAGATAGGTGATCTCGGCAAATTTCTTTGCGTCTTTCACCAACATGGGATCAGCATCGTAGATGCCATCGACCTTGGTGGCCTTGAGAATGGCGTCTGCCTTGATTTCCATGGCACGCAGGGATGCCGCCGTATCAGTAGAGAAGTAGGGATTTCCTGTCCCCCCGGCAAAGATTACCACGCGATTTTTTTCAAGATGGCGGATTGCGCGCCGGCGAATAAAAGGTTCCGCCACCTGGTTCATCTCAATGGCCGATTGCACGCGCGTGTAGACCCCCTGCTTTTCCAACGCATCCTGCAACGCGAGAGCGTTGATGACCGTGGCCAGCATTCCCATGTGATCTGCAGAGACTCGATCCATGTCACGGGCCTGCTCGGCGACACCGCGGAAGAAATTCCCGCCACCAACTACGATGGCGATCTGCACACCCAAGGAATGGACATCAGCCAGCTCGGCGGCGATTTCGTGAATGCGGGCCGTGTCAACTCCGAAGCTCTGGTTTGCCGCCAGGGCCTCTCCCGAGAGTTTCAGAAGGACGCGTTTGAAGATAGGAGTTGTCATAACTTGTGCACTTCAATTTTCGTTCCACTACCAGAAACCTGGAGCCTACTCACTCTTCTGTTCTGGCCTGCTGATGGCAACGGTCTCGCCCGCATCGCCGACTTTGAAGCGGGCAAAGCGGCGCACTGAGATATTCTCGCCGAGCTTGCCAATCTTGGTGGCGATCAGTTGCGAAATGTTGACAGTCTGGTCCTTGATAAAAGGCTGCTCATAGAGGCAGACCTCCTCATAAAACTTCCCCATCTTGCCTTCGACGATCTTGTCAACAACTTGCGGGGGTTTGCCGGTAGCCGCCGCCTGCGAGCGGTAAATATCCTTCTCGCGTTCGTAGGCTTCAGGAGTCACATCTTCTTTGCGCACGAACTTGGGGTCACTCGCGGCGATGTGCATGGCGATGTCATGCACCAACTCTTTGAAATCGTCAGTGCGGGCTACGAAATCGCTTTCGCAATTTACCTCAACCAGCACGCCGATCTTGCCCCCAGCATGGATATAGCTAGCCACTGAGCCCTCGCTGGTGACCCGGGTGGCCTTCTTTTGCGCCACAGCCGCGCCGCGCTTGCGAAGGATCACGATGGCCTGTTCCATGTCGCCCTTGGATTCGGTTAGAGCCTGCTTGCAGTCCATCATTGGCGCGCCGGTGCGTTCCCGGAGCTCTTTTACTTGATTGGCGGAAATATTAACAGCGGATGTGCTCATAAACAGTTTCCAGTTTCTGGTTTCCAGTTTTTATATTGATGCTGTCTCCAGTCACTGGAAACTGGAAACACGAAGCTCGAAAACTGCCGCTAACAAACTTCGACCCGCGGCGGACGACCCGCGCGGGTCCAGATTCCTGACAGGCTGGTCGTTCGATTTTGGTCGTTCGTCGTTTCTGCTTGCGTCGTTCGCTTGCGGCTGCAACAAGCCTTCAGTAAGGCTGATGCTCGATCTCTTCCGCTTCCGCGCTCGCCTCTTTCGTCCCAACAGGCTGCTTGCGCGTACTCCTGCCCAGCACTTCTTCCATACTGATGTCTTCAGTCCCGCTGTCTTCTGCAGCGGTAAGATCGGCAGGGCTTTGCGCCGGCGTTTCGGTTGCGGCCACTTCGGCCTGCTGTGCGGCGCCTGCAGCGGCAGCCAGATCCGCGACCTGCTTATCACTCATTAGCTGTACACCCTCAGCGACTGAATCGGCAATCTTGGTGGCAAATAAACGAATCGCTCGCAGCGCGTCATCGTTCCCAGGGATCACGTAATCCACTTCGCTGGGATCGCAGTTTGTATCCACCACGGCCACAACCGGAATACCCAGCTTGCGCGCCTCACGAACGGCGATCTGCTCTTTATTTGAATCAATCACAAAAATGGCGTCCGGCAACCGCGTCATGTTCTTAATGCCCGCCAGGTTCGCTTGAAGATGTTTGCGCTCACGCTCCAGCTTGATCACTTCCTTCTTGGGCAGCAACTCGTAACGGCCATCCGTAGCCATCTCGTCGAGCTCTTTCAGCCGCTTCACCGACTTCTGAACAGTCACCCAATTGGTGAGCAGGCCACCCAGCCAGCGCTGGTTCACGTAGAAACAACCGGCACGCGTAGCTTCCTCGGCAATTGCGTCCTGCGCCTGGCGTTTGGTGCCGACAAAGAGAATGATCTTTCCTTCGCTAGCCAGGTCCTGTACGAACTTCGACGCTTCCTTGAACATCTTCAGCGTCTTCTGCAGGTCGATGATGTAAATTCCGTTGCGCTCGCCAAAAATGTATTCCTTCATCTTGGGATTCCAGCGCTTGGTCTGGTGCCCAAAGTGGACGCCCGCTTCGAGCAACTCCTTCATGGTGATGTTAGCCAATTAACCTCCTCATTTGGTCTGCATCGGGCTGGCCCAGTTTGCCAGTGACCAGCGATCGGTTGCCAGCAAGATTCGTTGGCACTGACCACTAGCAACTGCTCTCCCCGATTGCTATTCCCGTCCCCGCATCGCGAGATACGGGAAGAATTGAACACCCTTTCACCTCATTGTACCGGGTACCAGATACTCGGCATTCATCACTATCTCTTCGAATACTGGAAGCGCTTACGGGCGCCTTTCTGGCCGTACTTCTTGCGCTCCTTGGAGCGCGAGTCCCGGCTGATCAGGCCCTCGGCTTTCAATTTCTTCCGCAGTTCCATATTGAACTGCATAAGAGCGCGTGCAATACCGAGCTTAACGGCATCGGCCTGACCACTTACGCCACCACCGGACACTCTCACCGCAATGCTGAACGAATTTGCAGTCTCAGTAGAAAGCAATGGCTCCCTCGCGCTGTAACGTTGCGATTCAGTAACGAAATATTGATCGAACGGACGTCCATTGACTTTGAAATCGCCGCTGCCCGGACGCAAATAGACCCGCGCGACGGCCGACTTGCGTCGGCCCGTACCATAATATCGAAGTGACTCTGCCATTTAGCTCTCAGCACTTAGCAATCAGCATTTAGCCAGACTGCGAAGCGCAAACCTTTCAAAGATTCAGACCTGCCTCGACAACCTATGACTTCGCAGCCAGCGCCTCGGGCTTCTGAGCCTGATGAGGGTGCTTGTCACCGCGATAAACCTTGAGCTTGCTGATCATCTGCCGGCCAAGCTTTGATTTCGGCAGCATGCGCAAGACTGCCTGCTCGACCACCAACTCCGGTCTCTTCGCAAAGCGGTTGCGAAAATCCTCTGTCCTCAAGCCTCCGGGATACCCCGTATAGTGCTGGTACACCTTTTGCTCGGCTTTCATGCCGGTAATCTTAATTTTTTCGGCGTTGATCACAATCACGTGATCACCGGTGTCGAGAAACGGCGTGTATCTCGGATTCTCCTTGCCCATTAAGCGGCGCGCGACTTGCGAGGAAAGACGCCCAAGCGTCTGCCCGGAGGCATCCACGACATACCATTTGCGCGCAATTTCCCCCGCTTTGGGGAAATAGGTTGACATTCCAAGTCTCCAAAAAATGAAAAAAGCAAAGAAGACCGCTGAGTAACCTCGCAAGCGCTGAACGCGCAGGGCTATCAGGCGGGCAACCGCAGGACTGCTAAAGACTTAAAGATAACTTAGCGGGCGTGCATTGTCAACGAACCCACTGTCCACCTTATGCTTACGCACTCTGGCAACTCACCATCATTCATACGCCAGGGCGTCAATCGGGTCTTTCTGAGCGGCTTTACAGGCAGGATAGAGGGCACCGAGTATTGCACCCACGATCGCGATAGCCGTGGCTCGCAAAATCCATCCTCCTGTCACCACCACGCGGAGGGTCGATCGGCCATCAATCCCCGCCCGTGCCACCAGACTGAAGACGACACCGACAACGATGCCCGCGACGGCCAGCAGGATGGTTTCACGCAGGATGACATCTACGATATAAAACTTTGATGCTCCCATCGACTTCAGGATGCCGATTTCGCGAGTGCGCTCCATCACCGCGGTGTACATAGATTGGAAAATCACAAGAAACCCGATGATGACCGAGATCACAATTACAAAATCAATAAACTGAGACACCCCCGGATACCTGCTCGTGGTCATCATGGAAAGGTAATATGCCATCGATGTGGCAACGTAGCGATCCATGCCAGGTACACGCTTGATTTCGTCGACTACCTGGTCGGCATTGTTCGGGTCATCGAGTTTCAAGTAGAAAATTGTGGCCTTGCCTTGCGCGCCGATTAGATCCTGAAGAATCCCGATCTGCACAAATTTCCGTGCGCCCTTTCCCGGTTCGACAATACCTGAGACCCGGAATTTGTTGTTTAGTATCTCAATCGTATCTCCAGCTTTCACATGCTTCGCTCTGGCGTACAGGTCATCTACCATACAATCGTCAGGAGCGCGAAACGGACCCCCCGCCACAAATTGAAACGGCCCTGACAGCTTTTCGTAACTGTTCAGGTCAATGCCGGCGATTACCTCCAAGGTGCCGGCTGTCGAGACTTGAGTTACCACGGGAGCGACATCAATCACGTGCGGCAGTTTTGCCAGAATTTCGCCAATCTTTATGGGCATGGGGGCGCCAGTCAGGCCGACGATGAACGATGAGCCCGGCGGCATAACTACAACGTCGGCTCCGATTCCCGCTTGCCTTTGCCGCGAGTCGTTGAGTAAACCCAGCGCCAGGCCCACAATGAGCAAGATGAGGGTAACTTCCAGCGCAATGGCCACAATGCTGATCACCGACCGGATCGGCCGATGGGCCAGGTTAGCGACAATCATTTTGTTCATCATTTAAGGATGATCCGCTGAAAGCTTAGCTTAGCAAAATCGCGGTGTGCGTGGTCGCATCACAGAACTCTTTACCGATCGTTGTGACCTTCGGAATGCTCCGCTGAACTGGTCTGTGGCTTGTCCAGATGCACCACATCCACGCCCGGCGGCTGTTCCAGCACAAATTTGTCATCCACAAGCGATTGGTTCAGCTCGACCTTAATCATTGTCAAAGTAATATCGTATTCTTCCTGGGGCCGGATGATCTCGATCTGCCAGGGGAAGTTCACGTCAACGTCCAACTTGTAGTTTTCGTAAGTGGCACTTGTTTCAACGTTCCCCTGGGAATCATAGAACAGCTGCCGGTGGGGCAGCAGGTCCGTGCGGCTGAAGATAATTTTTCGTGAGAGGAAAGGATGTTCACCGGTACGGATGATATCCAGGATATACTCCGCCTTCTGCACCTTATGCCCTCTACCGTCGGTGGTCGATGCGGTTTCACTTTCCATGACCGCGATCTCATTCTGGAGGTCGATGTGACGTAAGAGTAGAGCATCATAAATGTGCTGGGGGCGCACATTTTCCAGCGGCTGTTCGGGATTGTTGGTCTCGACGTCGTTTCGCCCGACAATAAAGCGGTTCTTGGGCGGGATCCATAGTTTGAAGTCGTGCCCGTCGCTCACCATGTCAAACGCGCGGTTGCGGACGATGGGCATGAGGCCGATCATGCGCAGCATTGCCGGCTTGCGCGCCAGGACATAGCCGCGGATAGCCTGGTACTCAGTGACTTTGCCCTTCTTTTCACCGCCGATCGCGGTAGCAATGTCAACAGTCGCCTCGAGTGTTTGGATTCTGCTGGCTTCAGTGTTCACATAATCGATCAGTTGTTCAGCCGTGGCGGTCTTGAGTTGCACAGTAACCGGTTGCTCGACCTTGCGGGACCGGAAAAGGCAACCGCTCAGCGGCAACACGGCTATCAGAACAAATAAGCGGCTTCGATATCGAACAAAAGAGGGCATGTAACGTAGCGCTTTAGATGAACAGATGAGTATAAGCGACGCAAGCAATACGGTTTTCGTCCACAGCAGCAAAATGCGACTCTGGGTTGGCGCCGGGCAAGTCCCCGCAAGTGGTCCGAAAACAGGTTGACACCTGGGAACGGCTGCCTGCATAATACGCACCTGCGTTATGCGCATCCGCCGATTTAGTTCCGGGTCTTATTACCGCTACTGGTTTAGGAGTAGCGGCCGGGACGAGGCGTGTGCGCGAACATTGTGAGTTAACGCCAAGTTCATAAGTCCCCAAGCCGCGGCTCTTCTGAGTCGCGGTTTTGTTTTTGGCGCAAAAGGAATGATGCATGGGAGAGCCAAGGAGAACAAAAATCATGATCATCAATATGCGCGAAGGCGCTACGGAACAGGAGATTCAGCACGTAATCGATCGAGTCAAGGAGGCGGGTTATCAAGCCCATGTTACCCGCGGAACAGAGCGCGCGATTGTAGCTGCGGTGGGGAGCGGCGGAAGGCGGCATGAACTGCAAGCGCTCGCAGCCGCGCGCGGTGTCGCCGAGGTGGTTCCGATTGCCCAGCCCTTCAAGCTGGTTAGCCGTCAGGTGAAACCGCAGCGCACGGTTGTTAATGTTGGCGGTGTCCTGATCGGGAACGGAGACTTCGTTGTGATCGCCGGTCCGTGTTCAGTGGAATCGCGCGAACAAATCTTCTCCACCGCGAAAGCGGTAAAAGCTGGTGGCGCTCGGTTGCTGAGAGGCGGCGCTTACAAGCCGCGAACATCACCTTACGAATTTCAAGGCCTCGGATTAGAGGCATTGCAGTTGCTTCGCGAGGCAAGGGAAGCGACCGGCTTGCCCGTGGTCACTGAGGTCATGAGTACAGAAGATGTTGATGTGATTTGTGAGCATGCTGACTTATTACAAATCGGCGCACGCAACATGCAGAACTTCGCCTTACTGCGCAGAGTGGCTAAAGTCAACAAACCGGTTTTGCTGAAGCGCGGCCCCTCCGCCAGTGTTAAGGAATGGTTGTTGGCCGCGGAATATCTGCTTGCCGGCGGGAACCAGAACGTTGTGCTATGTGAGCGAGGGATCAAGACCTTCGAAACTGAGACTCGGAACACGTTGGATTTGGCTTCCATTGCCCTGGCGCAGGAACTTTCTCATTTGCCGGTCATCGCCGATCCATCACACGGGACTGGCCGTCCGACACTGATTCCGCCCATGTCGCGGGCTGCGGCGGCTCTGGGTGCAGATGGGATCATGGTTGAGGTGCATCCTTGTCCGGAGCGGGCTCTTTCCGATGGCCCGCAGTCGCTGGATCTGGAGGGATTTGCCCGGCTGATGAGCAGCTTGACAGAGCCGTTGAGAGCAGTCGCAATCCACAAAGCCGCTTCTGCGTAAGCGCAAGATTTTTGCTATAGTCGGCCCCCGGAGGTCTTTATGCCCCGGATAGTTCGTTGCGGCCTGGTCCAAGCCAAGAATCCTCTCGGTCCCGATCGCTCGCTTTCGCAAATCAAGAAAGCGATGATCGACAAGCATGTCAAGCTCATCGAACTGGCGGCCAGGAAAAGAGTGCAGGTTCTCTGTCTGCAAGAGCTATTTTACGGCCCCTACTTTTGCGCCGAACAAAATCCGCGGTGGTACGAACTGGTTGAGCGTGTTCCCGAAGGTCCTACGATCGCGCTGATGCAGAAAATTGCCGCCCGCCATCGCATGGCTATGGTGATTCCTGTCTACGAAGAGCAGATGCCGGGCGTATATTTCAATACCGCCGCGGTCGTTGATGCCGATGGGCGCTATTTAGGCAAGTATCGCAAGCACCACATTCCGCACTGCCATCCGGGTTTCTGGGAGAAGTTCTATTTCACGCCCGGTGATCTAGGGTACGAAGTCTTTGAGACCAAGTACGCCAAAGTCGGCGTGTACATATGCTACGACCGCCATTTTCCGGAGGGTGCCCGCATTCTTGGGCTGAATGGCGCAGAAATCGTGTTCAATCCCTCCGCCACCGTCGCCGGACTTTCCGAGTATCTTTGGGAACTGGAGCAGCCTGCTCATGCCGTGGCCAATGGCTATTTCGTAGGCGCGATTAATCGTGTCGGAGAAGAGAAGCCGTGGAGCATCGGGGAGTTTTACGGCAAAAGCTATTTCTGCAATCCGCGCGGCAAGATCATCGCGCAAGCCAGTCGAGACAAAGATGAAGTTTTGGTCGCGGATCTCGACCTGGACATGATTCTTGAGGTTCGCAAGACTTGGCAGTTCTTCCGCGACCGGCGTCCGGAAACTTACGGTCCGCTGACCGCGCAAACGGGAAAAGCTGTAGCAGCAGATTAGTCCTGCAACGCCGGGTTCCGCGAAGGTGCGGCAGCCACTGACATGCCAATAAACATCGAATCAAGCCCGCTCTACAACCCTGATCTTGCTCCCACCACTGCCAGTCATCGCACCTGGGGCATGTACAACTACGCCGCGCTCTGGGTTTCGATGTCGGTCAACATTTTGACGTATATGCTCGCGGCCAGCATGATCCAGGGTGGGATGAACTGGAAACAGGCGCTGTTGACCGTGTTCATTGGAAATGCCATCGTACTGGTCCCGATGCTTCTGAACTCGCATCCCGGCACGCGATACGGCATTCCATTCCCGGTGCTGGCGCGTTCGTCTTTCGGAGTTTTGGGTGCAAATGTTGCTGCCGTTTTGCGCGCGCTGGTGGCCTGTGGCTGGTTTGGGATTCAGAGCTGGATTGGCGGTGAGGCGATCAACACCTTGCTAAGCACCATTTGGCCGAGATGGCAGCAGCTTCACTATGGGGTGGCAATTTGCTTCATGCTGTTTTGGCTTATAAACCTGCTTGTGATCCTCCAGGGAATCGAATATATCCGCCATTTGCAGGGGATCAGTGCCCCAGTTCTATTGGCTGTGGGAGTGCTCCTGCTGGGGTGGGCCTACCTAAGCGCCGGTGGTTTCGGGCCGATGTTATCAAGTCCCTCGCGCCTTTCCAGTTTTCCGGACTTCTTAAAATTTTTTGTGCCTGCGCTGAACGGCACGGTTGGCTTCTGGGCAACTGTCTCTTTGAACATTCCCGATTTCACGCGCTTCTCGCGTGGCCAGCGTGATCAGGCGATCGGTCAGGCGCTCGCCCTACCCACGACGATGACCTTTTATTCATTCATCGGGATTGCGGTCACTTCGGCGACGGTGCTGATCTACGGCACGGCAGTTTGGGATCCAGTACAACTGCTCAGCCGATTTCATTCGCCGTTGGCGGTGGTGATTGCCTTGATGGCGATCCTGCTGGCCACGCTCAACGTTAACATCGGTGCGAATGTGGTTTCGCCGGCCAATGACTTTTCCAACTTGCGACCACGGCTCATCAGCTTCAAGACGGGCGGTGTCATCACATGCTTGATGGGACTGGCTATGATGCCCTGGAGGCTGCTGGCCAACTATAGGACGTTCATCCTCGGTTGGCTGGGTGGCTACGCGGCGTTTCTGGGTCCCGTCGCGGGGATCATGATTTGTGATTACTTCCTGATCCGCCGGCGAGTTCTGCTGGTGGATGACCTTTACCTGCGGGGCGGAGCTTATGAGTATTCAGGGGGCGTGAACTGGCGTGCCATGATCGCTTTGGTCGCAGGAGCGGGAATTGCATTAGTTGGATTGGCCGTGCCGCCGTTGCGACCCCTGTACGACTATTCCTGGATGGTGGGCTTTGCAGTGGCATTCATCAGCTATTACGGGTTAATGCAGTCAGGGCGTGAGCCGGAGACGAATGTGGCACCTGTGCAAGTGCCGGAGGATTCTGTTTGACCATTGACGCGCTGGCCGTCCATGTCTAAAGCACCAGCGCCATGACCTCATTCTGAAACAACCGCAGTTGCTCTTCTTCGTCTCCGGACATCAAATAAAGGTTGAACTGGGTCACGCCGGCGGCAGCCAGCTTTCTCAGCTTGTCAATTTGCGCCTTTGCCGGCCCGAGCAAGCAGAAGCGGTCCACAACGTCATCCGTCACAAAACCCTTGTTGTCGCTGTCCACCTCACAATGGTGCAGGTAATCATAGCCTGGTCGATTGCGGACATACGACGTCAGCGAAGCAGGCAGTTCTTCGGGCTTATAGCGGTTAATCAAATCCACTACGTGGTTTGAAACCAGGGCAGGGAACCAGCGCACACGCTCCCGCGCGGCATGGATGTCATCGGAGACCCATGACGGTGCGGCAGCCATGACCTCAATCTTGGAGAAATCGCGGCCGGCAGCACCGGCGCCTTCCTGTACAAATCCGACGCACCACGAAATCAGATCAGGATCGGCGAATTGCAGAATGATTCCATCGGCAATTCGTCCCGCCATTTGCAACACTTTCGGACCGTAGCCTGCGATCCAAACTGGCGGAGTAGCATCGGCCCAAGTAATTCGCGTCGCTTGCCCGTCGTATTCGATCTCCCGTCCGGAAGTAAGATCACGGAATATCTTGACGGCATTTTCCAATTCTGACCAAGTTACCGGCTTTTTGCCTAACACGCGACGCGAGCTGTCACCGCGGCCGATCCCCAACTGCATCCGGCCACCAGAGATGATATTTAGTGTCGCAAAAAGACTCGCGGTCACGGTGATATCCCGCACCGCGGGGTTGGTGACGCAAGGCCCCAGCCGCAAATTTCGGCTGTTAGTCGCCATCAACGTCAGCAGAGGGTATGGCTCTTTCCAAAGAATATGGGAATCGAATATCCAGCCATACTGAAAACCGCCGGCCTCTGCTTGTTTCGTCAGGTTCAGGAGGCGGTCAATGGATAGGTCCGGTTTCAGCGTGAAGCCAAATCTCATGACAGGCGGTCGCTTTCGGGAACGAGGCGGCAGTTTAGCACACCAACGAGCTAGCGCTGCCCTTCGGCTCGTCCCGAACTCTCGTGAATTTTCGGTTGACCCGCGAGCTGTTGGTTGGGTAACTCCAACATGCACATCGAATTACCTTTAGGTCCCTGGCGTGCAATTACCGCTGATGAGATGCAGAGGATCATGACACCTTTAGCCCAATGTTGCGAATTACAGGCTCTGGCCCTAGGGACCCGGAGACAGCTCTTAGGCTGCAGCGCGATTATGGTCTTTGCTTGCATCTTATGCGGTGCGCAAACCGAGCCAGGCAAGGCGTGGGCTCTGCTCGAAGCCGGTGTCCAGCAGAAAAGCGCCGGCCAGCGTTTGGTCGCAGTCAAGGTTTTGGGCCTGATTCGCGCCAATTCGCACGCGGCTGAGCTTGCCGGAAAGGCCTTGAAAGATTCCAGTGCCTCTGTCCGAGCAGCAGCAGCGACCGCACTGGGCGAGATGCACGCGTCTGGAGCTGACGCAGAATTGAAAGAAGCTCTGGAGGACAAGCAGTTGCCGGTGGCGATGGCGGCAGCACACGCTCTGCGCCTCCTCAATAATCCGGCCTGTTACGACGTCTACTATGAGGTTCTCATCGGCGAGCGCAAGAACAACTCGAGCATGATTTCGCAGCAGATGAAAGTCCTCCGCGACCCCAAGCAGGTAGCCCAGATGGGATTCAGTGAGGGAATCGGTTACGTCCCATTTGCCAGCATCGGATGGGGAGCCGTGCAAACAATTATGAAAGATCGAAAGAGCGCTGATGCAGCCAAAGCTGCACTCATATCTGCCGCCGCCACTGACCCCGACGATCGGGTTGAAAACGTTCTTATAAAGGAAGCGCGAAGCCCAAGGCCGGTGTTGAGGGTAGCAGCGCTCGAAGCGATTGCTGAGCGCGGAGATCCGAATCTGCGGCCGGATGTGGAGAAAGCACTCGGCGACTCTAAGAGCGAAGTCAGGTACACTGCTGCCGCCGTGATCGTACGCTTGACTGATGTTGCAGTAGCGCAGGGAGCAAACTCAAAGTCTGTGCTCGCCAGGTTCCACGCATGGGCGGCTCACAGATGCCGACAGGAGAAGGGCTTGTGGCCCCACAGCGATGAGCCTATTCGTTTTGTGATTACTTTGATGTGAGCGTAAGCTCTTGAACAATACAAAGGGGAGATGAGATGAAAAGACTTCGCTTGCTTTTCTTGACTTTTCTTTTTTTCTTTGCAACTTTTGCTTCCGCGGACACCGTAATTTTGAAGGACGGTACGAGTTATATTGGCGAATGCGGCCTGCAGGTCATCAGTTTTACAGACCTGCAAGGGATTCAGTACCAGTTCCCGGTAAAGGACGTACAATCTCTTGCTTTTAATGCCTCAAAAGATACCGTTGCGCTGCGGGACGGGAAAAGTTATTCGGGGCATTTCACTGGTGTGACTCCGATTGCTTTTCAAGATTCCCAGGGTATTCGATATCAGTTTCCCACCAGCGATCTCGATGCCATCGTACTGAATCGCCCAAGCTCTGCTAAGCCTGTCTCAACGACAGCGCTGGTAATTCCCATCGCTGCGGACCTGCCGGTGCGCACGAACGAGGACATCGATTCTACTAAGTCCTATGAGGGCCAGACTTATTCCGCAACCATCACGGAAGATATTCTGGACACCGCTGGCAAAGTGGCCATTCCGGGCGGCTCCAGCGCGCAGCTTATCGTTCGCAAGATCTCGACTGGCGGCGCAATCCATAGTCCGGACTTAGTGCTTGATCTGTATTCGGTTTCGGTTGGCAACAAGCAGTACCAGGTGGTTACCTCCGACGTTAAGGAAACCAATGCCAAAGGGGTCGGCGCCAATCGCCGAACTGCGGAAACAGTTGGCGGTGGTACGGCACTCGGTGCCTTGCTAGGAGGAATTTTTGGCGGCGGCCGCGGGGCTGGCGTGGGTGCTCTCGCTGGTGCCGGCGGCGGTCTAGTGACCCAGGTGTTCACAAGGGGTAAAGAAGTTCACGTGCCGGCGGAGAGCGTCTTGAGGTTTCGACTAGAAAAAACTCTGGTGTTGGAGCAAACCAAATAACAGAGGCCTCGTCCGTGTACCTTGCGGTTGAATCGATCACCGAGCTTCACTAATTATCAGCGCCCATGCCGGGGTTAAGGCGGACTACTTTACCAGTATCGAACTGGTACTCTGCCTCTATCACAGTGAGCTTGTGAGCTTTCACAGCATTGCGAACGATCTCACTGTTTGCTAACACATCCTCAGCGCTCTGGTGAACGTTTTCTTTAATTGCGAACTCGATCAAGTCCTCGGACTTAGCATTCGCCCTGGCTCGAGTGACTGCAGGATCGATCTTTTTCATGATCGCGTCCAAATTAGCGCTTGGCATCTTTTCGCCTGAACACGCGGCACTTACGGCGCCGCATTTCTGATGTCCCAGCACAAGCAGCAAGGGGCTATGCATGTGGTCAACTGCGTACTCGATGCTGCCCAGCGCCACCGGATCGGCAACGTTTCCCGCGGTCCGCACTACAAAAATGTCACCAAGGCTCTGGTCAAAAATCAGCTCTGGCGGAACCCGGCTGTCGGAGCAAGAGAGGATGATCACATTCGGTGATTGTCCTGCGGCCAGCTTCTTTCGCAGCGAAACTAGATCACGCGATCTCGGTGTTCCAGAGACGAACCTGCCATTGCCTGCCATGAGATTCGCCCAGACCTCATCTGCGGAAGGTTTGGCGGAGCTTGCGGTGTGTGGCGACTGATGCGGGGCTGCGGCAGATGTCTGTTGCGCGAGCCCGAAGCTCGCCATCGACAACACAATTGCAAGACACAATGTACGCATGATGTTTAGCTCCCTCTGAAGTCTGTTTCCATGGATACCACGGAGTAAGCAATTTCCACAACTTTGCTAAAAGAACAAGTTAGTCCGCTATCGAGAATATCGTTCCTTCCCGTTATTTTTTTCGAAATCCCGTGACTTACGAGTCCATCAGGAGCCCCAGACTCGAGGAAGTGTCGGCCACGCAACTACTTACGTTTGGCACTCTCGGTGCAATTCCGCCTGTGGTTGTGAAAAAGCAGGCGGCTCAAAGGCAACCAGCTCTTTTCCGATCGAAATTAAATAAATGAGGACTAAAACCGTGACAAAAAAAAATTGTTTATTCCCACACTTTGCCTCGGTTGGCTCGTTGCCGGCACCGCAGTCGCGCAGAACGATTCGCCACAGCCAACCTCGAATTTCAACCACGGGGCACAAGCCAGCGCCCCTGCAAATGAGGTTTCCCGCACCGGCACCATCCAGCAGATGGTTTCGATGCACACCGCTGGAGCTCCCATCGGTATCCACATCCTGTTGGCGACGTCCCAAGGAGTTATCGATGCCAATCTTGGGCCCTATCTCACCAAAAACGTCCAGCAGAGCCTGACCAATGGCGAGGAGGTTCAGGTCTTCGGAGTGCTCCAAGGCTCGGGCGACCAAAACTACCTGATCGCTCGACAACTCATCATCGGTGGCAAACGGATCACCATCCGCAATGAATATGGATTCCTGGTGCATCCACAATCCCGGACTGGGTCGCAATCACGGCAAGGCCAGACCGATCTAAACGGAGGTGTTCAATGAAAAGCCGTGCGTCCATTTCTCTGGCAGTAATTGCAGCCCTGACTTTGTGGCTCACCGCCTGTGGAGGCGGCTCACCCTCCCCGACACCGAATGGTCCGATCTCCGTCGCGTTTGTTTCAGTTCCGGCGACGTCACTACCCGCCAGCAGCACAGCGCCGCTGGCAGTAGTCGTCAACAATGACATCAATGACGCCGGCGCCAGCTGGACGGTGACCTGCGGAAGCCAGGCTTGCGGGACCTTCAATCCCGCGGCCACGCCGAGCAACTCACCAACCACTTATACGACCCCGAGCGCGATTCCCACCGGGAACGTCGTAACCATTACCGCAACCTCGGTAGCGGATTCGACGAAATCTGTGTCCGCTAAGATCACAATCACCACTGCTCCGCCTTCGCCACTCGCCGACGGATCTTATGTCTTTCATCTGGCAGGCGAAGATGCGGGCGGCAGCAGTCCCTACTATCTGGCCGGAGTATTCACTGTGAACCACGGTGGCATCAGCGGTGGCGAACAGGACTACGTCGACAGCGCCAACGGCGCAACCGACACCTTGATTGCTTCCCGCTGCAGCCTCGGAACCACCAACAGCGGTAACATTCAGATCACTCTTGCCACCGGGGATCCGAACGTCGGCGTGAACGGCGTCGAGACGTTGCACGGGACCAGGGTTTCCTCTTCTCGCTTATTGATCGCGGAGTTTGATACCTCCGCTTCGGCGTCGGGAAGTCTCGATCTCCAGACCAGCAAGTCTGCGCCCTCGGGTGGTTATGCGTTTAATCTTTCGGGTCTGGATGGAAACGCGGAAGCAAATGCGCTGGTCATGGGCGGCATCCTCGATATCACTGGCAATTCGATCTCGCTCAATAACAGCGTCCTGGACTATAACGATGGTGGCTCGGTCGGCCAGAAACAGAGTTTCTCCTCGGGAGTGGTCTCTGCACCCGACTCTTTTGGCCGCATCACCATTCCTCTCACCCCCAGCCCAGAGTCCAGAGCACCGGAATTTGGCTTGAGCGGATATATCGTGGGTGCGAACCGGATCGAGTTGGTTGAAGACCTTAACGACGCACTTAATGGGACTCTAGGAGGCACAGCATTGGGACAAGGCTCAAAAACCGGTACGTTCACCCCATCCGTAGTCATGGGTACCACTTACGTCTTCACCGCAATAGGGGCTGACGTGAATGGATTGGCTACGTTTGCCGGCGGTTTCGCTCTCAACGCGGACGGTACCTTGGGTGGGTGGGTTCAACCTTGGCCTGATCACCCTTTCATTCCAATTCGAGCAGACTCGTCGTGGAGCACTGAAACGCACTTGGGATTCGAATATGCCGTGCTATTGGTGGATCCCAGTTATCGTCCGCCGCCCACAATGGATGTGGAACCCACGCAGGGCGGTTCGGTCGTCCAGGTAACGATTGTCAAAGGTACTGGTACGCCGACCTTCGCCCCGACCAAACCTTTGAAGTTCAGCGGGTACGATTGGAGTCTGCGCACCATTGCCAGCGATCGCGGAGGCACGAACAATTTATACGACCCGGACAATGCTTGGACCGATTCCAGCGGCGCGCTGCACATGCGGATCACCAAGAAATCAGGCAGGTGGGTATGTGCGCAATTGGCGCTCAATCGCAGTCTCGGATACGGCACTTATGTTTTGGTCATCCGCGATGTCTCTCATTTGCAACCTGCTGAGGTTCTAAGTATGTACACCTTCGACGAGTGGCACGGGGATGAGTATTACCGCGAGATGGACCTTGAGATCAGCCGCTGGGGCGATGCCGCCAACAAGAACAATGCACAGTACGGCATCCAGCCTTTCTATATTCCCGGCAATGTATTTCCCTTTAAAGCCATGCCGGGCACACTCACCTACTCGATGCGGTGGGAACCGGGACGAGCTGATTTTGAGACCGTCCGTGGGGCATCCAGCTTTCACGGCGGCGCTGTAGTGGCTCAACACGAGTTTACCAGCGGCGTACCATCACCGGGACAGGAAAAAGTCAAGCTGGAGTTTTATGTCGTGGCCAGCGACAAATATCCTCTGCAGAAGGATGACGAAGTTGTCCTCGACAAGTTCGAATACCTGCCTTAGCGCTTATTTCTCAAGGCGCTGGTTGTTGAATTCAGCGATTGCCGGAGTGGCGGTCGTGTGCTGCGCAGTTTCAGCATTGGCGCTCGATCCCAATCGGGCGGTGTCACAATACATGCGCAACTCCTGGGGAACGGAGAACGGCTTGTCTGGCACTGTTTCCTCTATCACCCAGACCTCTGATGGCTATCTCTGGATCGGGACTGACGACGGACTGATCCGCTTCGACGGATTGAATTTTCACAAATTCGAACAAGCCGACTCCGCTTCATTTGCGATTGGCCCGGTACGCGAAGTCCTGACCGACAAGCAAGGAACTCTCTGGATCTTATTGCAAAATACCAAGCTCCTGCGCTACCACGATGGAACGTTCAGCCTTGCACGCGGCGAGGCCGAGAACGGCATTACCGCGCTTAGCCAGGGAACAGGGAACGCGATTTTGCTCTCTTCGCTCGCGATGGGCACGCTAACCTACAACGGAAACCGATTTTCGGCCATAGCGTCTCTGCCTGCCTCGTCTGACTCGGAATCCCTGGCAGCAGCAGAAAATGAAGATGAAAGATCGACTCGTCTTAGTTGGTCCACCGGCCTCACGCCCCACCACTTGGCTGTACCTTCCGCCGTGATTTCCATGGCAGCCACCAACGACGACAAAATATGGCTGGGGACTGCGGATCGAGGACTGTTCTATCAAAAGGACGGACAAGTCTCACTGGCTGCGGGCGGCCGCCCCGGCATGAAAGTGAACTGTCTCCTGCCGGGCGATGACTCGGAACTGTGGATTGGGACCAACCAAGGTGTGCTGCGTTGGAGCAGAACCCAACTTGGTCGCCCAGAAGTGCCTTCTCCTCTCGTGCATGATGAAGTGCTATCCATGATTCGAGACCGCGATTCAAATATATGGGTAGGGACGTCTCGTGGACTTTTTCGCTTCAATGCAAAAGGTGCTTTCTTCCTCCCTGCAGATGGTGCCTCAACTGATGCTCAGGTAACTGCGCTCTTCGAAGATCGCGAAGGGAACATTTGGGTTGGCGGTCGGCGGCACCTTGAACGTCTGCGCGACAGCGCCTTCGTCACTTACTCGGTCCCCGATCTGCAAGCCATGGGATCAGTTTACGTCGACCCTGACGATTACACCTGGTTCGGCACCCTTGAGCCTGGGTTGCGGTGGCTGAAGGAAGCAAAACAAGGAACTGTTACCGTCGATGGGCTTAACCACGATGTTGTTTACTCGATTACCGGCCGCGAACAGGATTTGTGGCTCGGACGCCAGCAGGGAGGGTTGACTCATCTGAGCGACATCCACGGTGTGCTCAGCGCCAAGACATACACGATGGCACAGGGGTTAGCCCAGAATAGCGTCTACGCGGTATATGAGAGTCGGGATGGCGCGGTCTGGGCCGGAACACTGAGCGGTGGACTCAGCGAACTTAGCAACGGCCATCTCACAAATTACACGACAGCAAATGGATTGCCGTCCAACACGGTGTCCTCCATCGCGGAAGGCGCCGACGGTTCGATCTGGGTTGGCACCCCGAACGGCCTCAGTGCCAAGTCGAGGAACGCTTGGCGCACCTATAAGGCCAGTGATGGATTGCCGTCCGAGGATATTAACTGCCTTTTACCAGATTCGAGCGGAGTGCTGTGGATCGGAACTGCCGAGGGTCTTGCATTCTCAGTGGCGGGCAGGTGCATGCTCCTCTGAAGATACCCGAGTCGTTGCACGGACCCATATTCGGCCTTGCGGAGGACAAATCCGGATGGCTCTGGATTGCAACCGTCAACCACGTGCTGGAGGTTAAACGCAGTTCGTTGCTCAGTGACAATCTAGGCGATGCAGATGTGCGGGAATACGGACCTGCTGACGGCTTACGCGGCACCGAAGGCGTGAAGCGCGATCAATCGGTTGTCGAAGACTCACGCGGCCGGATTTGGTTTTCTACAAGTCGTGGCTTGTCCGTGGTGAATCCTGCGCGAGCGACACTCAATCCGGTTCCGGCTCTTATCCATATTGAGACAGTTCTTGTGGATGGCAAGCCCTTCGACCTGCGAAAGCCTTTGCGAGTTTCAGGAGGAGAGCAGAACGTCACATTTCGATTTATGGGGCTGAGTCTGGCTAACTCCGAGCGTGTTCGATACCGCTTTAGGCTGAATGGTTTTGACAAAGGTTGGAGTGACCCCGTCGCGATCCCAGAAGCTCGTTATGCCAGCCTGGAGCCAGGCTCTTATCGATTCCGCGCAACCGCCAGCAACAGCGACGGAGTATGGAATGGTTCAGAGGCTTCGATCGACTTCAGGGTCGAGCCGACCCTTTGGCAAACGTGGTGGTTCCGGTTGGCTTTGGTTCTTTCTGCCGGACTCGCAATCTTTGTGGTCTATCGCCTCAGGATGCGCCAGTTGACTCGCCTGCTAAATGTTCGGTTCGAAGAGCGCCTTGAGGAGCGCGAGGCGATTGCCCGCGATTTGCACGATACACTATTACAAGGATTGTTCAGGGCGGCCATGCAGCTCGACGTTGCCAACGATCGTTTGCCCGCTGATTCGCCAGCTAAACCCATCCTCCAGCGCGTTATCGAGTTGATGAACCAGGTCGGGGAGGAAGGACGTGCCACGATTCGCAGCCTTCGTTCATCGTTTCGCAGTCCTCACCATCTTGAAAAGGCACTTTCCCAAGTCCGGGAGGAGTTTCCCGGCGCGGACGTTGACTTTAGCATTGTGGTCGAGGGCGAGCCACGGTTGTTGAATTCGATCGTTTGGGACGAGGTTTATCGGCTTGGGCGGGAAGCGATCATTAATTCGTTTCGCCACTCTCGGGCGAAAAACATCGAAGTGGAAATAGAATACGCCGCGAACAGTTTGCGCCTCATTGTGCGTGATGACGGTGGCGGGATCGATGCTCAAGTGCTGCAATCGGGTCGCGAAGGGCATTGGGGGCTCTCGGGCATGCGGGAGCGCGCGGAAAAAATGGGTGCAAAATCCGTAGTCTCGAGCCGTGTCGGCGCCGGTACGGAAATTGAACTCACCATTCCCGGTAGTGTGGCCTTCGATTTTTCGCCACATTCACCGAAATGGTTTACGCGATTATTTCAGAGAAAAAGAGAAAGGGAATCTTTTGCCGGCAGAAGGTGAGCTCCAGTGAGTGACCAAACCCGTATCCGCGTGTTCTGCGTTGACGACCATCCCTTGCTCCGCGAGGGAATTGCCACGCTCATCAATAACCAGCCCGACATGGTGGTCGTGGGTCAGGCGCCGTCCGCTCAGGACGCGATCCGAGGCTTTCGCGAGCATAAACCTGACGTGGTCCTGATGGATATCAGACTCCCCGATATGAGCGGGATCGATGCCATGGCTGAAATTCTCCGGGAATTTCCGGACGCACGTTTCATTATGCTCACAACTTCTGAAGGCGATGTCGAGATCGACCGTGCGCTCAAGGCGGGAGCGTTCGGTTACATGCTCAAGAGCATGCCTCCCAAAGAAGTAGTCGAGGCGATCCGCCACGTCCATGCGGGGAAAAAGCGCATCCCACCAGCCATAGCGGCCCGGCTGGCTGAGCACTATAGCGACGAAACGATCACAACCCGTGAAGTCGAAGTGCTGCAGTTGATTGCCACCGGCAGCCGCACTCTGGACATCGCAGAAAAGCTCTTCATTTCAGAAGACACCGTCAAGGCCCACATCAAGCATATCTTCGAAAAACTGGGGGTCAACGATCGCACGCAAGCGGTAACAGTTGCACTACGCCGCGGCATTATCCGTTTGTGAGTAACACCTCCGGGCTGCGCTGCCCATACCCCTATAGGGGTACGACAGAATGCCGATCATTGGGGATTTGTTGCGCGATAGCTGTTGCTAATCTTTTCCTCGGAGCTAGGTGATCTAGCCGAATCCGGGGAAAGGACTTGCGAAGACTCTATACCACGTTTCCAGGCGGTTGGCCGGGCCTCGGGCTGCTGCTGTTGCGTGTAGCGACTGGCGTAACACTCATCGTCCAGAGCATGGCTGCTTTGGCCAGCCTGCGAGACGGCGGAATTGCCACACTTGCCCTTTACTTATTGGCGATCGGCAGTGGCGGTTGGCTCCTCTTGGGTCTCCTGACTCCGATTTCGTGCACTGTCGCTGCCCTCAGTGGCTTGGGCATTACGCTTTTGCGCTTTCCGAAGGCCAGCTCGAATTTCCTCGATGGTAATCTGCTCAGCTTCGATGTCATCATTATGGCTCTGTCGTGCACTCTAATCGGCCCTGGTGCATTTTCGCTGGATGCGCATTTTTTCGGGCGTCGCAAAATCGTAATTCCCCGCTCGGCGCACTCACAAGCCCCGCTGTCGTCCGCTTCACACGCCCCAACTTCCTCTCCATCAAGTCCACCGGCCTCGCGCCCATCGACCTCATCCGCTGCGCGTCCACCGCAACTATAGAAGCCCTGCCGCGATACACTTGGCAATTTTGACCTGCGGGTTTGCCAGAATGTGTTGCTTCTATCTAGTGCTAATGCGGGAAGCAGTAGAGTACAGATTCGTCGGTACGCCCGGGTCCATGAGAGACTTAGCGTCTAGTCGGAATGCTAGGATGACCTGCGCGATCACGGAGGTTTGCAATGGGCTTCGACACCATCATCACCGGCGGAACGGTAGTTACGGCGACGGACACGTACGCCGCCGACGTAGCCATCACGGCGGGTAAGGTTGTCGCGATTGGCAAAGACCTTCCTCGTGAAAACACGCGGCAACTGCTGGATGCTTCCGGCAAATACGTAATGCCCGGAGGCATTGACGTCCACACTCATCTCGACATGCCCTTTGGAGGTACGACCAGCGCGGACGATTTCGAAACCGGCACCCGCGCGGCACTCTATGGCGGGACAACAACGCTCATTGATTTCGCCATTCAGTACAAAGGTCAATCACTGCGCCAGGCCTTCGACACTTGGATGGAGAAAGCGTCCAACAAGGCGGTGTCGGATTACGCGTTCCACTGCATTATTACTGATTTGCCGGATGCTCGGCTGGAAGAAGTGAGCGCGCTGGTGCGAGATGGCGTGACCAGCTTCAAGCTGTTTATGGCCTATCCCGGGGTGTTCATGCTGGACGATGCCGCCATCTTCAAGGTCCTTCAGGCGGCAGCCAGGCAGGGCGCGCTGGTCTGCATGCATGCGGAGAACGGGGGCGCGATTGATGTGATCGTTAAACAAGCTCTCGCGGAGGGGAAGAAAGCGCCCAAGTACCACGCACTGACGCGGCCCACGACAGCAGAGGCAGAAGCCACGGCACGCGCCATCGCGCTGGCCGAAATTGCCGGTGCCCCAGTTTATATCGTGCACTTGAGTTGCGATGATGCATTACAAAAGGTTCGTGAGGCACGCGATCGTGGCTTACCAGTTTATGCGGAAACCTGTCCGCAATATTTGTATCTATCCATCGAGAACTTTGACGTTCCCGGCTTCGAAGGAGCCAAATACGTGTTCACTCCGCCGCTGCGGGAGAAGTGGCATCAGGAGAAGCTTTGGGAAGGCTTGCGCCAGGATCAATTGCAAGTGGTCTCAACTGATCACTGCCCGTTTTGCTACAAGGAGCAGAAAGAGCTGGGCAAGGATGATTTCACCAAAATTCCCAACGGCGGACCGGGAATCGAGCATCGGCTAAGTTTGGTTTACAGCGGAGGTGTGGCCGGTGGACGATTCAGTGTGAATCGTTTTGTGGAACTGGTTTCCACCACACCGGCGAAACTATTTGGATTGTACCCGCGAAAAGGAACAATTGTCGTGGGCAGCGATGCCGATCTGGTCATCTTCGACCCGAAACAGCGGCAGATGATCAGTGCCAAAACTCACCACATGCGCGTGGACTACTCAATGTTCGAAGGCATCACGGTGACCGGCACTCCGCAGATCGTGCTCTCGCGTGGCGAGGTGATGGTGGACGGCGACAAATTTTTGGGGCGACCCGGGCGCGGCCAGTTCGTGAAACGCGCGACGTACAATCGAGTCTGATTTTGCGAGATCTGGGGTTGTATGAAGAAAAGCGGCCCGTTTCCGGCGACGGGCCCGCGCCTCACGCATTACTTCCCGGGCAGATAGCTTAGGTCAGGGCGGAATTGAACAATGTCGCTCGTTTCCTTCTGCACCGAAGCGTCGATCCGATCCACGATGGAATCTGCCTCCGCTTGTCCAAAGGCTTCTTTGAGCATATCGCGGAACGGCTTCACGTCCGGCTTCTCTTCGAAATCTGCCCAACTGTCGCGGGGAAGAACCAGCAGGTAGACGCCTGTCTGGCCACCACTCGCCAGCTCATACCAATAGTAATTGACCGGCCACTTCGTCTTATCGCTCGCTTCGTGGATGCGATCTATGGCCGAGCGGAAGTCCGATCTCTTTCCATAGCGCACATAAAAATGAATGGACTCGTGAAACTTATGCGGCATTTTGGCATCGCCTGGATTACTTACCTTGGGCAGGTATTCGTAGTAGAAAGTGTTGACTGAGTCCACATAGTTGCCTACTACTTTCTGGAATTCCGCCAAATCTGCCTCATCTGGAATGGCGGGTTTGTCGAAATCGGCCCAATGTTGGCCCAATCGTCCCACCACGTAGTCTCCTGTATACTCGCCAGTGAGTATTTCCCATACGAATAGCGGTTGAGGGTCATTCTGTTGTTTATGCCAGGCGGCCTTCTGTTTGCGCCCAGCCTCGTACTGCGGCACCATCCCATTCTTCGGTTTCTGGAGTTCGATAGCGGCGATGTTTCCAGGTTTTTCCTGAGCGAGCACGGAACACCGTGAACAAAATAATCAAGAAAGCTGACACGAAGTGACTCCGCTTCATGGGTCTCCCCTTTCTGGAGGTTGTGAGTTGGAAAGCGGACGAATTATACCAATGGCAGAGGCTCGAGCGCTGTGTGTCAGGAAAGCCTAGCCTGCCGTTACCCGCTTTGTCAGATTGTGAGCCACTAATCTTGCACTGCCCTGTCCGCGATCTCCAGGGCACGGTCGATGATGGTAAAGCCCTCTTGAAGCTGCTCCTCTGTGACGCACAGGGGAGGATTAGTAAAGAAGGTATTCCAGCGCACAAAAGTGTAAAGGCCTTCTTGGCGGAGAAATTTCCCGATTGCTGTCATCTCCTCGGAAGTGCCGTTGAAGGGTGCAAGCGGCTCACGAGTGCGCCGACTGCGAATCAGTTCCACAACGCCAAACAGGCCAATCGAGCGAACCGCTCCGACCGAAGGGTGACGAGCGGCCAAATCGGTGAGCAGTTGTTTCATCACCGCTCCCATCTTTCTCGCGTTTTCGATAAGGCGATCCTCTTCATAGACGCTTATCGTTGCCAGAGCCGCGGCGCAGCCCATGGGATGACTGTTGTAGGTAAGACCGCCGTAGAAGACCTTGTCCTGAAAATGCCGAGCAATGAACTGCCGCATGCCCACTGCACCAAGCGGGAGATAACTGCTGGTCAAGCCCTTCGCCATCGTCATCAGATCGGGAACGACTTTCCAGTGATCCACTGCAAACCACTCACCGGTGCGGCCGAAGCCGGACATCACTTCATCCGCAATCATTAGGATGCCGTGCTTTGTGCAGAGTTCTCTAACACCTTGCAGATAGCCATCCGGCGGCACCAGAACGCCGTTAGTTCCGGTAACAGGCTCAAGAATGAACGCAGCAATGGTGTGCGCTCCTTCGAGCTGAATAATTTCTTCCAGCATGGCGAGCGACTGGCTGGCAGTTTCCCAACCGCGCGCGACACCGTGATAGGGATCGAGCACGTGAACCACTCCCGGTATTCCCGGCTCGTTCGCCCAGCGGCGGGGATCACCGGTAAGCGTCATACTGCCGGCTGTAGCTCCGTGATAGGAACGATACCGAGCCAGTATCTTCTGCCGGCCGGTGACGAAGCGCGCAATCTTGATCGCATTTTCATTAGCTTCAGCACCACCATTAGTGAAAAAGAAGGTGTCGATGTCACCGGGAGTGATTTCGGCGAGTTTTGCGCCCAGCCGTGCGCGCACTTCGGTAGCCATGAACGGATTCGCATAAGCAAGCGTCGCAGCTTGTTCGCTAATTGCATTGATTACGCGGTCATCGCCATGCCCGATATTGACGCTCATCAACTGGCTGTTGAAGTCGAGGAAGCGTTTTCCCTCTGGGGTCCAGAAGTAAACTCCCTTGGCGCGCGCAACCGGAATAGGATCGACCTTCGCTTGCGCCGACCACTCGTAGAGAGTGTGTTTCCTCGCGAGCGCGACCATCTCCTCGCCCGTCATGGCCGCAGGTGTGTTCTTCATTACTGTTTCCGTCGCCATATCACTCCTGAGAACGTTTGCGATGCTTGCCCTGGGAGCCCGGTGCTTCGTGCGCCCACGAACACGATTCTAGAACCGTTGTCACTGGAGAGACAATGCCGCGCCTTAGATGGCTGAAGAGACCAGACAATCGACAGCGAACACGATTATTGGTTCCAAAGCCGTATTCGCTGTCGGCGGTAATGCGGGGGCGCAGGCACCTCGACTCGAGAATAGGTTGGGACGGCCCTTCTGCGGGGGAAGTACCTCAATATGGGTTCCCAAACATCGGCGACGGCGGACGGTGGAGAGAGTGGTTCAATGCGAACGAAAGGCAACACTTGGGTGTGCCGTAACAACTCTGCGGTGCGCACACTACCGGTAAGGCCAAAGTGACGGTGGAGCACGCGGCGGAGCCACAATTGCTCTTGGCCCTCGATAGGGACAGCCTTAACTGACTGACTATTGCACAGATGATCCCGATAGAAATCGTCTAAGAGATAGACGAGGCCGCCGGTCATACCTGCGCCGAGATTATTCCCGACACGGCTCAGGATGAGGGCCACACCCGCGGTCATATACTCGCACGCGTGTTGACCAGCGCCCTCGACCACGGCCAAGGCGCCGCTGTTGCGGACTGCAAATCTCTCTCCCACACGCCCCGCGACGTACAGTTCTCCACCGGTTGCACCGTAAAGCACCGTGTTGCCGGCCAGGACATCACCGCGGCGGCACGCTTCTTCCCCAGCCATTACTGCGATGCTGCCACCTGACATTCCTTTGCCGACGTAATCGTTGGCCTCACCCATCAGCGTCAGATTGACCCCGGGAACCAGGAAAGCTCCAAAGCTCTGGCCGGCTGTCCCAATGAACTCATAGTCAGCCGATTCGATGATCTGGGATTGTTTCCTTCGGCGCAGGATTTCGCCGCTCAAATGCGCGCCAATCGCACGATCCGCGGTAGTGATAGGGAACCGATGCGAGCCACGTGTCGGTATCTGCAGTTCATCCAGCGTACAAGTGGTTACGTTCGCCAGCCGGTTGTCCGGCTCCTTAACGCAGCCAATCTGCTCTGGCATGGTGATTGGCTCGAGTATCTCTTTCACAGAACGTGCGGCCTGGTCATTTGCAGGCCGCAGCCGTTCCACAGCACCCACAATGTGGTCGATGGAATGTGCTCCCATATCGGCCAGCAATTCTCGAACCTCACCCGCCAGAGCGCGAAAATAGTTCTCCACCATCTCCGGCTTACCGGGAAATCGCGCTCTGAGCTTCTCATCCTGAGAGGCGATGCCCACCGGACATGTGTTCAGATGACATTGCCTCGCCATCACGCACCCTGTGGCCAGCAGGGCAGCGGTTCCAAAGCCAAATTCGTCGGCTCCCAACAAAGCTGCAATAATCACATCACGCCCGAATTTGAAGCCACCATCTGCGCGCAGTCGAACTCGGCGGCGCAACCCACAATGGACCAGGGAACAATGTGCATCACGAAGCCCAATCTCCCATGGCAAGCCGGTATTCTTGACCGAAGTCAGGGGGGAAGCGCCAGTTCCGCCATCGTGACCGCTGATGGTGATTACGTCAGCGCCAGCCTTTGCCACGCCGGAGGCGATGATTCCCAGTCCGGTGCTTGACACGAGCTTGACGCCGATCCTCGCTCGCGGATTTATGGCCCGCAAATCGTAGATCAACTCTGCCAGATCTTCGATGCTATAGACGTCATGGTGAGGAGGTGGCGAGATCAGCGACATGTTCGGCGAGGCGTGCCTGAGTCGGGCGATGTACGAGGTCACTTTGCCTGCCGGCAGCTGGCCGCCTTCGCCGGGCTTTGCGCCTTGTGCAATTTTGATTTCCAGTTCTTCAGCCTGCACCAGATACTCCGGCGTCACACCAAAGCGCGCCGAAGCGACCTGCTTCACGCGGTTGCTGGCCTCAAACGCACCGGAATACAGCTCGGGATCTTCACCGCCTTCGCCGGTATTGCTGCGAGCGCCCAACCGGTTCATAGCGATGGCCAGAGTGCGATGCGCCTCCGGAGAGATCGCTCCCAGCGACATGGCCTGGGTGCTGAAACGGCTCAAAAGCGAAGCTTCAGATTCGACTTTATGCAGCGGGATAGGCACGCCCGGGCGGATCTCCAGCAAATCGCGGATCGCAACCGGCTCGCGCTCCTGCGCGAGGGCAGTGAAGTTTTTGAAGTTTTCCTGACTCGGTGACTCGATGAATCGATGCATTCGCCTCACCACTTCTGGAGAAGTGGAATGGCGTTCTCCAGTTTGGCGGAACCGGTACAGCCCCAGGTCGGTCAAATGGTGATTCTCATTCGCGAATGCCGCTGTGTGACGGGTGAGACAATCCTGCAACAGTTCGTCGAGTCCCTTTCCGCCGAGCACGCAGCCGGCATCCTCGAAAAATCGTTCACACAGATCCGGATCGAGACCTATCGTGTCGAACAGCTGGCTATTGCGGTAGCTGGCAATATTTGAGATGCCCATCCGGGCCATCACTTTCAGCAAACCCTTTTCGACTGCCGTCCGGTACCTTGCTACACCATCTGCTTTCAGGACGGCTGCTTGTTGCAAGGCAACGTAGGGCACCACCGCACTTGCTCCCGCTGCGATCAGCAGCGCGACATGATGCGTGTCGATCACCTGCCCAGTCTCGACAATGAGCGGCACATCCCAGGTCCCGGTTTTGACCATTTGGTTCCAAACTGCAGCCAGCGCCAGCAGCGCAGGCAAGGGCGTGCGTTGAGCATTTATAGTTCGATCGGTGAGCAGCACCAGGCCTGCTCTCTTGTTCACAATCGCTTGCACGCGCGCTTCGAGTGCATCGAAAGCTTGCCTGGCGCCATCAACAGCACCGGCAATCGGAAACGTGAAATCCAGCTCCTCAACCGGTGACAGTCTGTTGCGAATCACTTGCAACTGGGCCATGTCAATCAGCGGGGAGGTCAGAACTGTTGAGCGGTTGAGATATACGTTAAGTGACATCACGTGATTCTCACGTAGGGGATCAATCGGGGGGTTTGTCACCTGAGCGAAGCGCTGCTTGCAGTAGTCCCAAAGAGTACGCGGCAGGCCCGACAAAAACGCCGGCGCTGCATCATCTCCCATGCTCCAAATGGCTTCCTGCCCGGATTCGACCAACGGGCGGAAGAGAAATCGGTATTGATCCTCGCTCCAGCCAAAAGCAGCCATAAGCTGAGCTGATACAGCGGAGCCACTGCCGGCCTGATCTGTCGATGTAATTATGGCCGGCTTGGGTAGAAAGCCGACCTGACGCGATTTTCGTGAACCCACACTTTCTTGCGGCCCCCAAAACGATCCAGAAATAGGATCGGCTACCAGCACTTCACCCGGTCCCAGCCGCTCACGCCCGATTACTTGTTTCTCCGATAAGTCGGCAATACCCACCTCTGAGGCAACAATTACGAGTCCATCTGAAGTCCTCGTATACCGCAGGGGCCTGAGGCCGTTGCAGTCCAATTTCGCGCCCACCGTCACACCGTCGGTAAAGACTAAGGCCGCGGGACCATCCCAAGGTTCCTGTTCGTATGCCTGGACCTCAAAGAAACGCCGTAGGTCTTGAGGTAGTTTCGAGTCCTTTTCCCAAGCGGGTGGAACCATGGATGAAATTGCCGACACCGAGTCATAGCCTCGGCGAAGATAGACTTCGAATGCGTTGTCGAAGCTCGCCGAATCACTCACCGCTTCTTCGAGCAGTCGCGCAGTCGAGGATAGGTTCAGCTTCCGCCGTAGACCGGGTTCTTTCGTGCGTAGCCATCGCCGGTTCGCACTGATGGTGTTGATCTCGCCGTTGTGCGCCACAAAGCGGAATGGTTGCGCCAAGGACCAGCTTGGCCGTGTATTGGTCGAATAACGCTGATGGAAAATCGCGAACCGGCTAATAAACGATGGATTTGCCAAATCGGGGTAGAATGCGCACAACTGTTCCGGAGTGAGCAGTCCTTTGTAGACCACAGTCCGGGAAGATAGCGAACAAAAGTAAGTTCCGGCTGGCGCTTGCGACTCTACTTCCTTGCGCAAGCCAAATAAGTCGAATTCGAATTTTGCCCGGTCCTGTTTTGATGTGAAGAAACACTGTCGAATCACGGGTAGGGTTCGCAAGGCTTGAGGGCCCAGGATCGTGGAATCGGTCGGCACCTCGCGCCATCCAAGAAAATCCAATCCACGGTCATTGGCCAGCTGCTCAATCGCCTTCTGTGCATCACAGGCATGCGCTCTCGGCAGAAAGACCATCCCCACCGCAAACACTGCGGGTAAGGCAATCCCACTCTCTTGCGCACAATTGCGAAAAAAATCTTCCGGAATTGCCGTAAGTAGACCTGCTCCATCACCACTACGGCCGTCGGCGTCGACTCCCCCGCGATGCCCCAGCCGGCGCAGCGCTTCGAGCGCACGCTCCACTACCTCGTGCGAACCAGTGCTTCCAAGTTGCGCCACGAACCCCACACCACAGGCGTCGTGATCGACAAAAGTGCGGTTGCCTGCCATCTATCATTTTCTACCCGGCATCTGAGACGAAAGTACAATCGAGAATTTCGATACTTAGGATGGATTTTTTGGAACTTGGGCAAATGTTAGCGTATCAATTTGGCATTTGCCGAGAGTCTCCGACCACGAGCCGGTGGCGGTTATGGCTTCCGTGTAGACGGCGAAGGAACGGCGGGAAGCGGAGCTGCAGCTTCCGGGAATGCGAGGCGAAAATCCTTGCCGAGGAGTGCGGCGATGCTTGCCGCTATCTGAGACTGAGTAACCGGCGGGATGTTGGAGCGTTCGCCTAAAGCCTCGGTGTCCGGCCCCATCACGGCGATCCAGATGTTCTCTGATCCTTTTTCTCGTACCCCGTGTTCCTGCCACTCTTCTAGGCCGCTGCCTCGACCGTGATCGGTCGTGATGATGAAAGTCGTTTGACCTCGATATTCTGGCATGGCCTGCATCGTTTCCCACAGTTGCCGGACAAATTGATCGAACTGATGCGCGCTTTCCAGCACCAGATCGTAACGTCCGGAGTGGGCCCAATTATCGGTTTCGCCATAGCCTACGAACAACAGGCGAGGATGAGACGACCTCACATAATCTACGAGTGGAATCTGCACAAATGAATCCCAAACATCTTCATCATCAAGTCGCGTGGTGGTGCGATATAGCTCGTTCAGTAGTTCTTGCCGCGGCGTGAGATTTCCTTTTTCCGGGAGGTCCCACCCAACCTGCATGATGAGCCGGCTGCGGGGCTGGTTGAAAATACTCTTGAAAACGTCCCAGGTTGCAAAAACTGCAACCTTGCCCTGGAATTCGGAAAGCTGGTTCATCCACTCAAAGACCGTGACGTTCGGGTTCGGCCCAAACTCGTTGCTGTCGATACGCGGATCAGGATGGCCAGTGAGCATTTCGTTATAGCCGGGATAAGAGAATGCCTGGCCGTTGGTGACGCGGGCGACGCTGCCTTTGTTCTGGTTGCCAAAGATTTGGCCCTGTTTGGCGACAACGGCCCATAGAAACGGGAAAAGCATCTCCCGGCGGTGATCAATGTCTTCGCTCCAGAATTCGTGGCGGAGTTTTTCAGGGCTTGCCCAAATCCCGCCGTTTTTCTCGTCCAATAGGCTTGGATCGGTGCCGGTGAAGACTTCCTGCCAACGCAGGCCATCACTGACGATGAGAACAACATTTCGTGTCTTGAGCTGCGCCCAGAGGGGCCAGGCCAAAAAGGTGAAGAATATACCCAGGACGGCAAGAAACCGCAGCTTGCCCTTCAATTGCCCTCCGTCTTCAGAAGCTGTAGCGCAAGCCAAATTGCATCACTCGCGGCTTGGTCAGGGTCTGAGTGAAATTTCCGAGCGTGGTGCCATAGAGCAGGTACTGATTTAAGGTACCATCGTCGAAACGAACGGCGTTAGTTACATTGAAGACATCCCAGGAAAAGCGGAGCCCCTTTGATTCGGTGAGCTTCCAGGATTTGGCGAGACTCATGTCGACGCCAAAGTACCCCGGGCCGCGGAGGTTGTTGCGCTGCCCGGCTTCTCCGGGATAAGCAAAGCGAAACGCATTCACAGCCGCTGGTCCTTCTTTGAAGACATTCGGCACGCCGTTTTGAATCGATACGCCGGTCTGCGGCGTAGCCCCCAAAAGCACTGCTCGGCCATCCTGCTCGTAACTGGTGGCGAAAGCGTAAGTAGAAATGCTGAAAGGATAGCCACTGGTCCAGCGAGTTAATCCGGAGATTTGCCAACCACCTAACAGGGCGTCTTCTCCCCTGTTCCATCCTCCGCCAAACTGCTTGCCGCTTCCAAACGGCAGGCCATAAACCCAGTTGGCATTAATCTGATGAGTTGTGTCGTAGTCTGACGGGCCATAGAGTCCATTGAGCTGCCAGGAGTTTATCACCTGCCCGCTATAAGCAACCGCGCTGGCGCTGCCTGCACCGTTCCCGTTTTCGTATTCGTTCACGCGCTCTGCGTTGGAATTGTCATCGAGAGATTTCGAGTATGTGTAATTCAGATCGAATTCCACTCCACCTGCATGCCGTCGCAACATGGCTTGAAAGGCGTTGTAGTTGCTGATACCGGTGGTTCGCCAGGCGTACATGGAGGAGAACTGATCGTCCCAGAATGCATACGGCCCGAGCGTAGAGCACGCGGGGAAACAAGCACCACCAAAGGGAACATCCAGGGAATACAATGCATAAACGAAGTTGGGATTGTCTGCGTAGTAGAGATCGTAGATATTCTGAGTTGCGGTTGGATTGCCTGGAATGCCGGGGGCATAACCTGACTCACCCGCCGCGCCCGGAAAAAAATCCTCCCAGAACGGAATCTTATTCACGCTGCTCTCTGGCGTGTTGGCCATCGCGTATTTCGCTAGCATTGTGGCAGCCTGAAAATACGTCATTCCGGACTTGGGGTCCTTCATGTCGACCGGTTCAGCCATATCCACTTCTTGCAGCAGCCGCCGGCCGAAACGGCCTACATACGACAGCTCGACGACAAAACGCCGTGGAAGTTCCCGCGTAATGGAGAGATCGACCACGTGCGAGTACGGTGTTTTCATCGAATTGTCGATTCCCCAAGCGAGGGCGAAACTGCCGTTAGCGCCCATTCCCGGCGGTGTGAACGGAAAACCGGGCTTTGGCTCCGGCTGCAGTTCCGGGACGGCAGTGCAATTGGGCCCTCCGGGCGCGCCATTGGGAATACTGGTCAAACTCACGAACCTCTGGGCGCAATCGGTGGTCAGCACTCCGGATGGATTTATCAAGTACGTGGTAAGGCCGAATGCTCCCTCGCGATCAAAACTGTTGACCACCCCCTCGCCGAAATGGTCATAATAAATTCCATAGCCTCCACGGATTGAAGTTTTGCCGCTAGAACCCAGCAGCTTCCCCCAGAATTGATTGGTTGACGACGGCGAATAGGCAAAAGCGAGCCGGGGAGCAATGTCTTTGTAGTCCGGGGTCCACTAAGGGGCTCGGCCGTTAGCCTGTCCGCTGAGGGCGAAGGAAATGACGGGTCGGTAGATCTCACCCAGATTCATTGCCGCCGTTCTACCCGCAAAAAATGAAGACAGGCTCGGCGTGGGCGAGACTTGGTTCCCATCGGTCTCGTACGGAGTTTGCAGCAACGTGTAGCGAACACCGAACGTGAGCTGAAGGTTACTCTTCACATGCCACGCATCTTGCGCATAAAACTCAGCTTCATTGGACTTGAAGTGACGAGGCACGAGGGCGCCCGTCGGCAAGAATTCTCCTGATTTGTTCTCGTTGTAAATCGCCTGGATCGAGCCAAGGATTCCAGTGACGTTAGCTACGGCTGCATCGTAGGAATAACGAAACGTCTGACTCATTACCGGAAAGGCCGGATCGTTTGCTGGGTCGAGGTCCTGTCCCGTAAATGCGATTCCGCCGTTAAGCAGCCAATCAGGATGCACTTCGCCTGTAAAGAAATTCTGCGCGTTGGAATTGCGGTTGTCGTTCAGAATCCGCCAATTTCCGCCAAATTCCAGCGTGTGTTGTCCGTGCGTCCAGCTAACATCGTCCACAAACTGATTCACGGGAACATTCACGTTGACCGTGCGGGCAAACGACACCTGATCGGTAAGGTTCCAGAATTCGATGTTGGAGTAGGGATTCGGCCCGGTATCACCCAGACCCTGGCGGACAAAACCGTACCGGAAATTATTAACCAGCTTATTGCCCAGCACAGCCGTGTATCCCACGGCCAGCCCTTTGCTGTTGTTGTGCAGAACCTGGCTAGGCGGCTCGCCGGGAAAGTTCGGAGCGTCGAGAGTGCGGTCGTTCTGGAGATTCCCACGCAGGAACAGTCGATGAGTTCCATTTGCGGTCAGGTTGTAATCCAACTTTGCCAGAAAAGTGTTCAAGTTGGTGGGTTGAGGGGCCGCGAAAGTGTAGCCCAGAATGTTTAACCCATCAGCGCCGCTAGCTGTATTTGTATTGGGAAGCGGAAACGCTGGGATTGGGGTTCCGTCGGGGAACGCCTCTTTCCCGTTCCACAAATTCAACACCGCCTGGCTGACGCCGTTTCCGTTGGGGCAAGTCCCACTGGTCAAACAACCCGGATCCAGGCTCTTTATCTCAGACGGTGTCAAGCTCACGATGCTGCCATCTTGAGCGACGTAACTCACAATGCCTTGCCGCAAGTTGGCACTCGGGACAGACTGAGTGGTCTGCACTGCTTCCCGTGAACGCTGCCCTTCGTAATTAGCGAAGAAAAACAAACGGTCTCTGATGATCGGTCCTCCGATGGCAGCGCCGAAGGTATTGCGTATCAACTCACCGGGTTTGTTGGGCAAACCGCTCGTCAGTTGTGCTTCCTTATTAAACCAATCGTTGGCTGCGCCCAAAAGCGTGCGGTTGTACTCATAAGCACTGCCATGAAATTGGTTGGTGCCGCTTTTTGTAACAAGAGAAACCTGCGCGCCAGAAGAACGGCCGGAATCGGCATTGGCATTTGTAGTCGTCACGCGAAATTCTTCAAGCGAATCCATGGGGATTCGCAATGCGCCGGTAAACGCGTAACCGAGGAGCTGGTCATTGTTATCGAGGCCGTCGGCAGTGACGTTAGTCTGATCGCTTCTTGCGCCATTGACCGCGCCTCCGCGCGAATCTGCATCGGTATTCGCATTTGTGCCAACATAGGCCACGCCGGCCTGCAGACTCAGGAGCTCGACCGCATTGCGGCCCTCGGAGGGCAGAGCCTCGATTTGCCGCGAGTCAAATGGGTTGCCCAAAGTCGCGTCTACTGTATTGACGGCGGGCGCTTCATCATGAACCTCCACCACTGTATCCGCCCTCCCGACCGCTAGCGTAAAGTCCAACTTGGCCGGTGTATTCACCAGCAGCACGAAACTCTCCTTGCGTTTGGTAGCAAAGCCAGCTGCAGAGGCGGAGAGTGTGTAAGTGCCAGGGGGCACCTCGAGGAACTGATATTCGCCATGATCGTTGGTGGTTACATTTCGAGTAACCCCCATATCGGGATTCACAAGCGTCATCTGCACGCCTCTGATAACCGCTCCGGCCGGGTCAGTGACGATCCCTCGTAATGATGTGGTTGAGACCTGCGCAAAGAGACTCGGAACCAGGAGAATGAATACGATTTCGGCTCGCAGAACGGGTGTCCGAGAGCGTGAGCGGCCGGATGGCTTCGTCATCATGATTCCCCGCGGACATCATGAGTAGAAAATGAGGAACCACGAGAATACCGCCGAATTGTTACAAGCAAATGAAAGCCCGGTAAAGGTAGTGTCCTAATTTGAATTTACACAGGGAGGAGATGACTAAATGACAGACAGGAAGATTAGGAACGTACCCCGATAACGGATGGTTTTTATGTGCTCGTTAGTTGCGCTCGTCGGCAGGCTGGGCAGGTTGCTCGGTCTTCCTGTTTTTCTGATGTCGGTGCGCCGTGGCCTGCCGCGCCGAGGGCGGATTGAAGTAAGTATCGCTATAGACGACATCTCCCAAAAACTGATTCAAGCTGTCGCGAAAGCGCTGGCTCGAGATCTGCGTACGGATTTCCGTTTTCACCGCGTCCAGCGTTAAGGTTTCCTTGCTGATCATTATGTAGATGAAGTGAGCTCCGGCGCTACCGGGATCGGAGATCACCTCGGAAGTCTCTCCCGGTCTCAGATTCATCACCTTCTCATGGCTTGGAGGCAAGTTCTCGCGCCGTACCTTCTCCATTCTCGTATTGGGGTGGGTTCCCGGAATTCCAGCAGCAGTGTAAGCCTCGATTTGTAGCTTATCGGGATCTTCGCCATTCGCAGCGCGGGCGCGGAGGTCGGTGGCGAGCTGCGCCATCGCCTCTTGATCGGCCTTCTTCTGCGCCGCGTCCGGTTGCAACGCATTCGGCGTTACATCGGCTTTCGAGACTGCAGCCGACGTCTTTTGCCTTGCGTTGGGGATGAAAATCCGCGCGACGGTCGCCTGCTCGAAGGAAGATTCATTCCTTTTGTAATAGTTCTCAAGATCAGCGTCGCTGATATTGTTGGCGTCCTCTTGTAGTGCGCGGCGCAGATCCTGCGAAAGCAGTTGCAGGCGGGCGTAACGCATTTCTTCATTAAACGCCGGAGTCTTGTCGAGGCCTCGTTTCTCTGCTGCCGCAGCCATTCGCAGGTTCCGCGCATAAGCATTTGCCACCTTCAAGCGAACGGACAGCGGCATGTCCGGATCGAGAGCGTCGGTGAGCTTTTCGAATTGCGCACGAGTGATAACGGTTTTGCAGGCGGCGCTCGGCTCCGGGCCGTCGGGGCAGAAACCATTGATCGTAATCACCGCATCATCGGGAGCAACTTCTGTTTCGGGGCCGGTAGTGGCCGCGGCGGGGACGGGCGATGGGGCGGCTTGGCCCCAGGCCAGGCTGGCAATCAGAAGACCCGCCACGCGCTGGAAACGCACGACCTTATCCTCCGCCAGCTCATTCTAGACTTCGAAGGGCGCGGCTGGAAGCCGCGCCCTCACGAACTCAGAACATCCGATGGGCTCTACTGTTCGTAGGCTCCGATGTTGATTTCTCCGCTGCTGTTGATGCGTGCATTTCCCGCGTAGTCAGACGAGCCAACGAAGGGCTCCGATTCCTCGTACGAACTCCAGCCAGACCCGGACGGCGTACCCAAAGCCGTGTTGCCCGTGTTGAGGGCTGGAGAACCGGACGCAAGGTCCAGGTTTCCTGCTGACGAGCAGCTGGAGGCCTTTGTCGAGCTGTATCCTCCGGGTGGCGTATACCCGCTCGCCGAGCAAGTGGGCAGAGTAACAAAGTCGGGATTTGCAAAGACGGAATTCTTGTCCTGGCCGCTTCCGGACTGGTAGGACGAGAACGAGGAGTAGCTGGTCCCCTGCAACTGGAACGTCGGTGTCGAGGCAGTGGTGTAGTAGTCGTTGTAGTTAAGGGTCACCCCTTCCCCGGATGTAATTCCGTAGAGGAGCAATCCGTCGGAGCCGGCGTAGGCGATGTTATTCTCGAAGACAATACCGCTGGCCCGGTATTGGACCTGGAACTCGCCGGCCTGGGAGCTGGTGTTCATCGTGTTGCTGTACAGACTGTTATTCACGATGGTGATATTTTCGCTGCCTCCGCCGCCACAGTCGCCCGAGCACGCTGATGAGCTGTAGCCGCCCACCGTAATGCCCACATAGTTGGAACCGTAAACCAGGTTGTTGCGAATGATGACATTGCTGGAGTTGTCACCGCCGATTTCGCTGGCGGCCTCGATCCCGATATCATTCGCATAAACCAGGTTGCGTTCGAACACCACCTGCGTGCAGCCGTCGCAGTATAGGCCATCCTCATCGTACCCGCCGTCTTGGCCGCCGCCCTGTTCTCCAGGATTGTTAATGGCGCTGTTGTTGTAAATGACATTGCCATAAACATCGCCGTTAGTCGCTTGGTCGGAGCCGGTCGGGCCGGTTCCCTCGAAACCGATGGCGTCCATCCCGATGTTGTCATTGTTGTAGATGGTGTTATAAGCGACAACGAAGTTCTGCACGTTGCCGTTGTACGTGGTGGTTTCGCTCTCTCCGGTCAGACAGCCAGTGACCGTGTTGTGCGTTACGGTCACGCTGAGTGGAGTGGAGCTGGTTCCGAAAACCCCGATTCCATAAGCGTTCGGGCCCGCACTTTTCGACTGTTTTGCCGTGCTTTGGATGTTCTGAATGGTGTTGTTGGTTACGACAATTCCGGTTCCACCGCCGACAATCATGACTCCGACGGGGACGTCTGATGTGCTCGAGGTTTTGTAATTTTGGATAGTGAAGCCTTCGATGGTCACGTAATTCAAACCAGCCGAGGCGCCGATGGTAAACAGCCCCTGCGTGTTGCCGCCCACGAAGGCATTGCTGGAAACGAACGACGGCGAGGTGCAGCAGGCAACTCCTGTGCCATCCACAATGGCTACGCCTTGCCCGTTAAAGATAACGGGCGCCGAGGATGTTCCCGAAATGGTGACGGGCACGCTCTCGTTATAGGTTCCAGCGGCCACCAGCACCGTGTCACCCGGTGCAACCTGACTGGCGGCGTACGAAATGGTGGCCCAGGGCGCACTGGAGGACGTGCCTGGGTTCGAGTTGCTTCCGGTCGGAGGCGGAGCCACATAATAGGTCGCGCCCGTTGCGGCTGACGTGGTCACGTTCAGCGGAGAACTTGCCCCCGAAGTGCCATCAGCATCCGTTGCTTCAACGGTGAAGGTGTACGTCGTCGAAGCCGACAGTCCGGTCACCGAGTAAGACGTGCTGGACGTGGTTGCGATCGCGGTCCCGCCCTCCAGCACCGTGTAGCTGCTGATGGTGCAGTTGGTGGGTGGGGTGACCGCCGTCCAACTCAGGGTTGTACTCGAGCTGGTCGTGCCCGAGGCGGCGAGCCCGGTCGGAGCACTGGGTACGGCCGAGCAGGAAGAAGCCGAGGTTGTGGCGGAGGCTTGACTTGAGTTGGCGCTGGTGCCGCCGCTGTCTACTGCCTGGACCACATAATAATAGGTGGTGGAAGCTGTCAGCCCGGTGTTCGAGTAGCTGGTCGTGGTCACGCCGCCGGCAATTTGACTGTAAGGTCCGCCATTTGTGGTCGAGCTTAGGATGTTGTAGCTGGTTGCGCCCGTGGAGGCCGTCCAGCTCAGATTGATCTGCGTAGAAGATGCAGTGGTCGCCGTCAGTCCCGTGGGTGCCGCGGGTACGGTCGTGGCTGACGCCTGGTTGGAGTTTCCGCTAGTGCCGCTGCTGTTGACCGCCTGCACGACGTAGTAATACGTGGTTCCGCTGGACAGACCGGTATTTGAATAGCTGGCCGTGGTCACTCCGCTGGCGATTTGACTATACGGCGCGCCGCTGGTAGTCGAGCGCAGCACGTTGTAGCTGGTGGCGCCGGTTGAGCCGGTCCAGCTCAAGTTGATCTGGCTCGAAGATGCGACAGTCGCTGTGAGATTGGTCGGTGCCGGCGGAGTTCCTCCGGTTGCGTTTGAGTAGAACGTGGCTAGTTGCATCACCCAGTTGTTGCCGCTGCCGCCACTCACTGAAGCGGTCGCCGCGTAGGATCCCGTGGCCGAGACCACCTCATCTTCCGCGTTATCGCTGTCTCCGGTAAGTATCCGTTGCGTGAAGCCGCTGCCCGGGCCGTTGGTAGTACCGAAGTTGTAGCAGGCGCCGAACAGCAACTCGCTGGCCTGCGTGGTAGTGACCGAGCCGCTGCTGGCCGTGGTGGCGGTCCCCTCGCCCGAGGCCGTCTTGTCCAGCGTGTTTACACCGGAATATTCCAGAATGCGCAGGTCGGGATAACCCGTGCTGCCACTGAGCTTCACAGTTATAGTGTTCGCGCCCGCTGCTGCGGCGACGATATTGCTGGCGTAGTAAATGGACTGGGCGATACCCACCGACGAGTTGGAATAGCTCGCCGCCAGCTTGTAGCTGTTACCCTTGCTGTCGGTTACGGACGAGACTGTGATTGAGCCGCTGTCCCAGCCGATGACCACGATGTTCATGTCTCCAGCGGTTTGCACAGAACTGTAAGCTGCCGACAGCGTGCCAGTATTTTTCGTGACGCTAGAGTTTACCTGCACGTAACTAATCGTTGCCGCTGCCGTGTGCGACAGTAGAGTCGCAAAAAGCATGACCAGAAAGACGCAAAAAAACGCCCGTGGAATGAACGCACCTTCGACGTTCCGCTGTCCGGACTTATGGAATCCTCTCATTGCATCCTCCTAAACTCGGCTCTCTAGCCGCATATCATCGAATAAGTGGTGTGTGTGATCTCCCGATCCGGCCTCGTTTCTCGGAAGGCCAGTCTCTCCAATCCAGACCATGCAGTCTCTAAAACGCGGACCGTCCCAACATCAGCCCCAAAATCGCTGCCATAACCCAAAACCAGGCTGCACCGACATATGGCAAAGTCCGAGACTCTCTGGGGAACTCAAACGGTCAATAGCTTAGGTAGGTTTCGATATATTGTCAATAGTTTTTATTTATTTCGAATATAGGCGATTCTTCGTTTCGTATTCTTTCGTATTGACAGAAAAAGAAGTTGGACGCTGGGCGACGCACACGCGGCGCATCTTCACTGCCAAGTCAATGATTGCCTCGAATCAGGAACGCCCCGATGACAAGCTGTGCGACGGTGCCGACGACGATCTCCGATAGGGCGGTGGAGACTTTAGGCCAGATGGGGAAAAAAGTGGCGCCAGCCCGACTCAAAGTGATGCCAATACCCGCACGTTTCTCCGGGCAAACTCCACTTACCTGTGTTTGTGTGAGTGGCGTCACGCGGCCGGCGAGTTGGAAGTTGCTCCACTGGCAATTTCGAGTATCTCCGACTTCTGGAAATGTGTTTTCTCAATTTACTTCCGTCCCACTGCCTCACTGTCGACGTCACGCGCCAACCTTTGGTAAGCTGTCGCTTCCGCGACTTACGCTCTGGGCAGGGCGATTGCCGAAAGGCGATTTCTCCCGGCCCCGGCCGGTAATGTTCCAATGGCGTCGCACCCCATCAGCGCGCAAGCATCGGCACCAGCCGTCGCTGTCTCGCAGCCCGTTTCCGCTCCGCTCACGAGCGCCGCAATTTTTCTCGTTGTCACGATCAATCCCGGCGACGAAAATCGCGCCTCGGTTCTTTCGCTGTGCGCCGATCTCTCCGGGCTTTTGCGCGCCGTCGGCTTTCGCGTCCTCGAAGGCGGTCTCTCCTGCATCATGGGCTTCGGTTCCGATGCCTGGGACCGCCTCTTCGGTTCGCCACGTCCCGCCGAACTTCATCCCTTCCGTGAAATTCACTCCGGCCCACGCCACGCTGTCTCCACATCCGGCGACTTGATCTTTCACATCCGCGCCAAGCATATGGATCTCTGTTTCGAGCTTGCCATGCAAATCATGGCTCGCCTCGAAGGGGCTGTGACCACAGCGGACGAAGTTCAGGGCTTCCGCTACTTCGACGATCGCGATCTCCTCGGCTTCGTGGACGGCACCGAGAATCCCACAGGCAGCCTGACCGCCAATGCTGTCTTCATTGGCGACGAAGATCCTGCTTTCACCGGCGGAAGCTACGTCATCGTGCAAAAGTATCTTCACAATCTCGATGCGTGGAATAAGCTCCCCACCGAAGCGCAGGAAAAGATCATCGGTCGGACAAAAGTCTCCGACATCGAACTCAATGACTCCGTCAAGCCCACCTCGGCTCACAACGCTCTCACCACCATCGAAGATAACGGCAGGGAAATCAAAATCCTCCGCGACAACATGCCCTTCGGCCGGCCTGGCCACGGCGAGTTCGGCACCTATTTCATCGGCTACAGCCGCTCGCCCCGGACCATCGAACAAATGCTGGAGAACATGTTCATTGGCCGCCCGCCCGGCAATTACGATCGTATTCTCGACTTCAGCACTGCGGTCACGGGAAATCTGTTCTGTATCCCGACCGCGACTTTCCTCGACAGTGTCTCCACTGACCAGCCCGCGCCCGCAGTATCCTCTGGCGCACAAAAGCTCGCGACGGCCTCGCCGCCGGTTGAAACTTCCGTCTCCACTGCGCCATCCAAGAATGGTTCCCTCGGCATAGGTTCCCTGAAAGGAGAAAATTCACATGAATAACCTGCATCGCGAGCTGGCTCCGATTTCTGATGCTGCGTGGGCTCAAATCGAGGAAGAAACTTCGCGCACGATCAAGCGCTATCTGGCGGGTCGCCGCGTGGTGGATGTTCACGGCCCGGCGGGTTCTGCTCTCTCGGCCGTGGGCACAGGCCACTTGGGCGCGATCGCCTCGCCCGGAGACGGCATTACGGCCCATCAGCGTGAAGCGAAAACGCTCGTCGAGCTACGCGTTCCCTTCGACCTCGACCGCCAGATGATTGACGACGTGGAACGCGGCGCGAACGATTCCGATTGGCAGCCGGCAAAAGACGCCGCGCGCAAGCTCGCCTTTGCCGAAGACCGCGCGATTTTCGAAGGTTACTCCGCCGCCGGAATCGTCGGCGTCCGCCAGGGCACCAGCAATCCCAAAAAATCTCTCCCCGCCGACGTGCGCAAGTACCCGGAAGCCTTTGCACACGCCTTAAGCCAGTTGCGTCTGGTCGGAGTCAACGGGCCTTATGCCATTTTGCTCGGCGCGGACGCCTTTACGGAGCTCGCCGAAACCAGCGATTACGGCTATCCAGTCTGGAACATGTCAAACGCCTGGTCGAAGGAAAGATTATCTGGGCGCCCGCTATTGATGGGGCCTTCGTCATCACTACCCGTGGCGGCGACCTCGATTTTCACATCGGCCAGGATGCCTCCATCGGCTACTTGAGTCACACAGACACGCACGTTCGCCTTTATTTGCAGGAAACCTTCACCTTCCTCTACCTCACCTCCGAATCCGCCGTCGCCCTCGCCCCAACCTCCAAACCTTCTTGACGCGCCGTCTCTCAACAGCGAGATATTCGCATCTCGCCATGGCACGTATGCTGGCTTCGTTGGAAGACTGTTAAAGCCTATCGCAAGGTTTCAATCTGGTATAGCATCCACTGCGAGGTTTACCATGACAACGAATGCGATCCCACTACGAAGTGAGGTGGCCTACCAACCGCAAGCGGCAAAGGGTCTGGTATTGGTCCGGCTGACGATCGGCGCGATGTTCGTGTGGGTCTTTTTCGAAAATAAGGGCAAAGGCCTCTATACTCCTGCTGGCTATGCTGGCCTCATAAACTATTACATCACACATAGTCACTCGCCGGCTTTTTGGAAAGCGGTGATGGGTTCGGCGGCAAGTCATGCCGCAATGGCAGCTCCCTTGCAGGCGATTACCGAGATCTCACTGGGGATTCTGCTGGTGATCGGTCTTCTGACGCCCCCGGTCGCTTTTGTGGCGTTCCTGTATCTTGCAAGCCTCTGGGTTTCGGAGTGGGGCACGGCCTGGATCTGGGAACTGCTGTTTCCGGTGCTCGCATCGCTTGCGCTGGCAGTGGGACAAGCGGGCCGGACTTGGGGCGTCGACGCACGGCTGGCGCAGCGGTGGCCCTCCTCCCGGTGGTGGTGATTCAACAAGTCCAGTGCGAGTGTCCGTCATCATTCCTACCCACAACGAAGCGCAGGCCATTGGCCGCGTGCTCACCGAGATCCCGTCCGATGTCGTCACTGAGGTCATTGTTGTTGACAGCAATTCCGCTGACAGCACATCCGAAATTGCCGCAAAGATGGGGGCCCGTGTCATCCAGGAACCGCAGCGCGGATACGGGCGCGCCTGTTTGACCGGTCTTGCCAGCGTCGACTCCCCTGACGTGGTCGTATTCCTCGACGGCGACTACAGTGATCGCCCGTCTGAGCTGCCGATTCTCCTGGCTCCGATCATCGACGGCCGCGCGGACATCACGCTGGGCTCGCGCCTTGGGGCAAAGACCATTCCCGGGGCACTACCCTGGCATCAGGCACTTGGCAACCGCGTAGCGGCCGGCCTGATCAGGGTGTGTTATGGCTTGAGAATCAGTGACCTCGGCCCGTTTCGCGCCGCACGTGCGGATGTCCTCCGTGAACTCACGCTGGAAGAGACCACGTATGGCTGGGCAGTTGAAATGATCTTAAAAGGCGCCCTGCAAGGATTCCGGATCGTCGAGGTGCCGGTCAGCTACTATCCACGCATCGGGAAATCGAAGATCGGCGGCACCGTGAGGGGCGCTCTTGGAGCAGCGTGGTTCATTCTCAGCCTCATAGTGCGTTATTATTTTCGGCGTCGAAGGGCTGGCATGCCGCGGCCGATGTGAGGCTTCGTACGGCGATATCCTATGGAATCCTCCCGCCAGACGGTGGTGCGTATTCCTAGCCAAAACCGCACCCTCGTCATCATGGCGAAAGCCCCCAAGCGGGGAATGGTAAAGACCCGGCTCACTCAGAGCCTTTTCTCGCCCGCGGTCACCGCGTTGTATTGCTGCCTCTTGGAAGACACAGTGGCGATGGCTAAATCCCTGATCGGTGTAACGGTGGCTGTTATGTGCCCTGAGTCGGACAGGGACGAACTGGCACAGTTAGTAGGTAGCGGGGTACAGGTTGTGCCTCAGAAGGGCGAAGGTCTTGCCGCAGGACTCACTTCTGTGTTTCGACAGTTCACTGCCGCCGGCCAGCAACCCGTCATCGCGTTCAACAGCGACAGCCCACACCTGCCGCCATCGGTGTTGGAGAGAGCGTTCGAGGCGCTCGCCACGCGGGATGTGGTTGTCGGACCGACACACGACGGAGGCTACTATCTCATCGGCGCGAAGACCGCATACGCGACGCTTTTCGAAAATGATGGGATGGGAACTAGAAACGCGCTTGAGACATTGCTGGAGCATGCTCAAGCCCTGAAGCTTTCGATCGGATTCACCGAACCTTTCTACGACATCGACGTCGCTGATGACCTGATTCGACTCGGTCAGGAGCTACGATTGGCCCCAAGTAGGGCACCGCGAACAGCAGCCTGGTTTGCCGAATGGGAACATGCGGTCGGGCAATTGCATCCCTGTAGGGGAAAACTGTGAACTTTACGTCCTCAAGCAGGCTGTACGGACTGGGCGCCGTCTTGCTTGTGGCGCTCACGGTCTGCTCACGCAACTTTAGCCGCACCGGTGAACCGTCATTCATCGTTCCGCTGGCCATTGCAGCCATTGCGTACCTCCTGGCCATCCGCGAGTTTTTATCCACGCCAAAATTTCCAAGGCACGTCGTGATCTTCGGTCTCGCGCTGGCTGCTCTGTGGCACTTTCTGTTCCTACGGATGCCGCCAGGTTCAGATGACGATATTCATCGATATGTTTGGGACGGCCGTGTGCAGCGGCTCGGCTATAACCCTTATATCGTTATTCCTAGTGACTCGGCTCTCAGCAGGTTACACACACCTGAAACCCGCACTCTGAATCACCCGAATCTGCCCAGTCCTTATCCGGCGGGGGCTGAGCTTTTTTTCCGCGCGGTAACCGGGATTCACGAGTCTATCTTTGCGCTAAAGGTAGCGTTTCTAATTTGCGATTTCGCAATTGTTTTAGTGTTGTTCGATGTATTGCGTCGGAGTCGGCTGGGAGAGCACTGGGTTCTGGCCTATGCCTGGAATCCACTGCTGGCGACGGAAGTGGCGGGAAGCGGTCACATCGATATTGTCGGCGCGCTGCTATTGCTGGTGTCCTTTGCCGCGTTACAGCGCCGCTGGCGTGCAACGGCGGCCCTAGCCTTTGGGCTCTCGGTCGCAGTGAAAGTGCTCCCGATTGTGTTATTGCCGCTTTACTGGAAGCGCGTTCGTGTTCGCGATGCCGTGGTAGCCGCAGTCGTGGTCGGACTTTTATACATTCCATTTCTCTATCATGGTAGGATTCCGACCGGTTCGCTCGGCACCTATGTTCATAGCTTCTGGTTCAATGATCCGGTATTTGCGGCGCTCGAGCGTGTGGCCGCTCCCGAGTTTGTAGTTGGGCTGGCAGTGCTCGTCGGTTTTCTTACCGCAATTTGGCTGAGAAAGAAGTCTGTCACGTCTGCGGACGCATTCGCTTGGCCGATGGCTGCATCACTTTTATGCGCGCCGGTCGTTTATCCATGGTACCTGCTTTGGCTGCTGCCGTTTCTAAGGTCGGCCTCGACGCTGCCGATTATCATCTGGACAGTCAGTATCATCCCGACTTACGTGGCGTGGCATCTGCGGGCACTGGGGCGACCGTTTATCGTCCCTGGCTGGGTATTGCTGGTCGAATATGGATGGGTGGCAATCACCGCGGCAAGCATCTGGTTGCGCAGTATCAGGAAACCTGAGCACGTCGGCGCTTTACAAAGTGAAACGCACCGCCCCTGACACGATTCTGTACCCAGAAGCTAGTCGGCGTCATCCCACACACCATCCGTCCAATCAAGTAGAAAAGAGGGACTTTCCATGACAAAATCGATCCGTTTGATGCACGGTATTCTGGGTTTTGCAGTGTTGGTCCTGGCCACGACGTCCTGGGCGCAGAATCGCCCGCCAATTCTCGAAAACATCGCCAAGACCTATGGCATCGATTCGTGGGATCAAATTCAGGCGATCCGCTACACCTGGAACGGAGAAATCACCGGACTATTCAAAGCTTCCCGCGCCTGGGAGTGGGAACCCAAGACCGGCAAAGTCTCCTACGCGGGGAAAGACAAAGATGGGAAGCCGGTCAAAGTTACTTATATGCGCTCCGAGATCAATGACGACGTGAAGAAGCAAACCGACGCGGGTTTCACCAATGACAATTATTGGCTCCTGTTCCCCCTCCATGCTTACTGGGACACCAGCGCCACCGTAAACGATCAAGGCATGAAAAAACTGCCGACAGGCGCTGGTTCGGCCACATTGGTCTCAGTGAAATATCCAGCGGAACTCGGCGGCTACACGCCCGGTGACACCTGGGACCTGTACGTCGGCAAGGACAACCGAGTCGAGCTGCTTGTCTTCCGCCACGGCGGGGACAAGAAGCCGAGTCTCGTCACCGCAACGTGGACAGGCTACAAGAAGGCCGGTCCTCTTCTGATCTCAACGGAGCACGGTGGCACCGCCGATGGCAAGCCGCTGCACATCTTTATTTCGGATGTGGCAGTTAAGCTGACGGGCTCGGATACCTGGGTGAACGCGCAATAAAGAATAAGGCTCCGTGCCGTCGCGCGGTCACGGATCCCTTTCTCTTGCAACCACAACGGTAGTGCAAGAACTACTCAGCTTGGGCAGATCGCGATTGGCGGCTATGCGGATGCGCAGACGCGGGCGTTCTCCGCGAATGATCGGACAATAGAAGTCAGGCTGCGAGAGTGCCCCTTGGATGCGTCGACGTCCCGCACATCCGCCGTGGCATGTATTTCGAAACTCGCAAGGCTCGCAGGTTTGAGGAAGCGTGCGTACCTGCTTAAAAGCCGTAGAGTTTAGAATTTCGGGTCCTGCCGAAATCAAATCTGCCAGTTGCTCTCCAGCACCCGGCCAATAAACGCAGGGTTGTGTCGTGGCCCGTGGTGTCACTCGTACGGTGCTGACGCCGCAACCTGCCCGGAGCGGTGGAAGTCCGGCGATTGCGCGAACCAGCGGCTCGCCAATCGCGATCACATCAGTCTCCGCAAAGAGACGGCAAAATCCCTCCCAGTATTCTTCATAGCTGAGCGCATAGAGGTCCGATCGCACAGCTTGGTACACATTCACACGCAAAGGAGCGTCAAACTGTTTGGCTACTCGCGCCACCTCGGACAGACGCAAGTAGTTCGACTTCATCATCACGGCGACGATGGTTACCGGCACGCCCAGGTTCACACAACGCTTTGCCTGTTGATGGATGAGTTCCCAATTGCCAGGTCCGCGCTGCGCATCCTGTTCCGCTTGTGTGGGGTAGTCAAGAGAAAACTCGATGTCGTGAAATGCGCGTAGGTCGTCGTCTTCAAGGACGGCAACACTATGACCGTTGGAAGTGATGGTGAGCTGGACCGCGTTTGTTTGCAGATAGGCCAGTATCGCCTTGAAGTCCGGATGCATGCCGTTCTCACCTGTGCCCAGGTTTACCGAGCGCACCCGCAGTCGTTCCATGACTGCCTTCACTTGGTCCAGGGACAGACGATCTGCGCGAGTTGGATCGCGGTAACAGAAAGCGCAAGCGAGATTACATTCGTTGGTAAGCCCGATCCCGAGCGAGATGCCGGTGTCGTTCACCACCCCGCTGCATCTGCTCGATAAAGACGAAATTGGGGCCTCATTCACGCACGTTCCTCCATTACCGGAGACATACGTCGTGCCAGATAGTGCGTGTAGCGGGCGACGGCGGCAAACTCCGGTCGCACGCCCAACTTGCGCTCCAGTTCAAGAATTCGTTCATACTCAGAGCTGCGAGAAATCTGAAATGGTAAGTAATCCGAAATGACGCGTATTCCTCGCATGGCGATCGCTGTGAGTGAAGCCGCCCTCAGGGTGGCTTGCATGCCCTCCGTTGTGAAAAGCCGCACCCTTCCTCCATAGAGAGACTCTTCTCCCCACTCCGCCCCTAGGCTATTTTCCGCTGCCCTCAAATCGCCCGCTTGAATAGCGGCCTTTAATACCTCGCCGGAGCGGTTACGCACGAGGAGGGACAGTATCGCCGACGAATCTCTCATCGCGCGAGCAGCGCCGCACAACAGAGCACCCGGGTCTTCGACGTATTCCAATATGTCGTGGCACACAATGAGGTCGAACGATCCAGGCCGGAAAAAATTCGCCAGGTCGACGGCGTCGCCGTGTTTCAGTGCAACTCTCTCCGTTACTCCTGCTTCCTGCGTGGCACGCCTGGCGAAGTCCAGCATCGGTAGGGACGAATCCAGCAATGTGACGTGAAGACCCAGTCGCGCCAGGCGCACCGCGATGGCGCCGGTGCCGCACCCGAGATCCAGAGCGCGCAAAGACCCTGTGGCCTGTGGCAGGAACTCCTGCAAGTAGGCAAAGGCAAGATCGAGGCGCAACCGACCCTCTGGAGTTTCGAGGTAGGCGGCGTACTTGTCAGCGCCGCTCCGGAAGCGTTCGCGGTCGGCATTGGCGGTCATCTTCTTCATGCGACACTCACGCGATTCCAGCCACAAGTGTCCCAGAGCGTATATCGAAACGATTAGGAACCGCAAGAGTACGACTGCGAACGGGACATCAAGCCACAGTCGGTTCCAAGCCGAGGTGATCGTCAACGGCGGCAAACACTCTGTTAAGAACCGGGCTGAGCGGTGCTGACCTTGTTCTGGAGTAAACCCAAAATTTCTCTTTCAACAACCGAAATGTCAGTTGCCCCAATATGCTTGGTATAAATGCGGCCATCACGCGCTATAAGAAACGCGATGGGCAGGCCGAGAACTCCTCCGTAACGTTCGGCGATTTGTGGGTTGCCTAAGACCACGGGATAATTCATCTTGAAGCGGTGATAGAAATCGCGCACAGGATCTGGGCTGTCGTCCATCGAAATCCCGATAATTTGCAAACCCTGCTGTCCGTATTTGTTCTGAAGGTTTGCAAAAAGCGGAACTTCTTCGCGACACGGGTCACACCAGGTTGCCCAGAAGTCCAGAAGAACCACCTTTTCCCGATAAGTCGAGAGCTGGAGGAGTTCACCACTCAACTCGGGCAACGAGAAATCCGGAGCAAGGTCTCCGGGTGCGGCGGAGTGCTGGGTACTGGAACGGCCGGAACGTTGATGCAAGAAATACACTCCCAGCAGGGCCAGGATTGCCAGAGCACCAGGAAGTCTTTTGTTAGACACGGAGAATCGCGATTTAATCGCCCTTCGTCACCGGGTAGCCTTTATCCACCCAGTCAGTGCCAAAGTTGTTGGCGATATACAAGACCTTCACGTTTGTAAAACCCATGGCCTGCAGGGTGGCGTCCGCTGGTTTGACGTTAGGACTATGGTTCCAGGGGCAACACCCACAATAAATGACAATGAACTTCTTGCGAGCTAATGATTCTACGCGCTGCCGCAGTTGCTGCAGGCCACTCGCAGTGGAGGCAGCTCCGATGTATTCAGAACCAGGAATATGCGCCTGCGAATAAAGCACATGGAACCCGACCTGAATCAAAAGCGGCTTCTCACTTATCGAAGACTGAAGAACTTTGACTAAATCCTCAGGCTTGATCAGCTGCGAATTCGATATCGAGCCGGCCTGCTGGGCAGGGAGACCGGGAGCCAGTATAGTCAAGACCAACCGGAGGATAGGAATAATCGGGAAAGCTTTGAAGGTAACGTTCATTAGTGTCCTGCACATTATCGGTTCTTGGATAGGCCGCTGGCAAGGAAAGCTGCCAGTATTAGTACTCAGAAGTCGGCTGGCTACCGGAATTTCCCAGGTCATGGGATTTGATCCGACACCTGCCCGCTTAGTGGTACTGATCTGGCAGCCCACTTACGCTGCTAGCCGGATTGAAGCCTGTGGAAAAACTGGTGAACCGGTTTTGCCTGCACTGAAATCTACAAGTTGTCCCAAGTTTGACCCGACAGTTGCGTCACGGGAATTATCGCGGTGCCCGGCATCACCAGGCTTTAACCAAGACCGAGGGGTCACCTTGATCAACACCTGGATCGTCCGCATCGGCATCGTAAATGCGTGAATGAGAGCGGGGCACAAGAACAGGCTCGCGACTTCTTAAACCATCCATCGCTGTGGTCGATAAAAAGATGTCCGGCCTCGTTCACCTCAATCGTTAATAGAGTGAAAGTAACAAACATCCTAAGTTAGGAGAACCACGATGAGCGACTTTACATTCTTGTATCGCGGCCGAGACACCCATGCATCACCCGAACAAATGCAAAAGACGATGGAGAAATGGCGTGCCTGGTTTAAGGAACTCGGGGAGAAGGGTCACCTAAAGGACATCGGACACCCCTTGGAGAACACCGGCAGAGTGGTCAGGGGCAAACAGAAGTCTGTAACCGACGGACCGTTTGCAGAAGCTAAGGACGTGGTCGGAGGCTTCACATTGATCCAAGCTCCGGATTTGGAGCATGCCGTAGAACTCTCCAAAGACTGCCCGATTCTCGAAGTTGG
>Ga0187782_10000100_pt1 | contig 49859 bp, 41 predicted proteins | sample 0715_SJ02_MP15_2_FD_132454 | JGI IMG/M metagenome (GOLD analysis project Ga0187782, IMG submission 132454) | Tropical peat soil microbial communities from peatlands in Department of Meta, Colombia - 0715_SJ02_MP15_20_MG | ecosystem: Environmental > Terrestrial > Soil > Wetlands > Peat | place... | reverse complement strand
CTCGCGGGAAGGTCTTGCGGCATGGTTTGGAAATAGCAGGTTTTGCCGGCGCCCCCAAGCTCGGCACAGGAATGCTCAGCACAGGAATGGAAGCGATCCGCCGGTCGCCGGGAGCCCCTTCGGTCAGGTCGTCTGGGGCTACGAGCGAACTGCGGCAAATGGCCAAATTGACCCCCCGCCCGCGTCGCTTTTATTCTTTATCATACCGACTTCCAGGCGATGAAGATCGTGGAAGAAGAGGAGCCGAAACAATGAGCGCGAGGTTCGCGGTGATCGCGGTGGCGCTCTGCTTGGCGATACCGGCGGAGAGCTTCGCCAAGGGCAGCCCGGTCACAGTCAAGGTTTGCGATTCCGTATGCAAGCACCGCGCTGCATGCAGGTAGGCTCGACGCCGCACTTCGCCCGGGCTCTTCGGTGCGACGACGGCGGTCGCGCTGAGTGAGGAGCTCTCATATTTCCGCCGCCATTTGTCGCATCCTAGACGCGTCCACATGTCGAGAGGTTGACGACTCCCATGTCGCGGTCGCGCGCTCCTTTTGTCGCTCTGCTGTCAGCGACCCTGCTCACGCTGCAAGGCGGTTCGGCTGCCGCTCAATACGGCTGGTATCCGCCCTATGGCGGCTACTACGCGCAGCCTTACTATGGCAGGGCTTATCCGGACCCGCGCGGCTACGATCGGGGCTATGAGGACGACTACGACCCGCGGGCGCGCCCGCGCTCCAGGGGACAGACGCGCAACGACGACGATCTCTACGACGAGGTTTGGCGGCCCGCGGATCCTTACGCCGGCGCGCCGCGCGGGCGCGCTCGCGTCGCGTCGCTGCCGCCTGACGCCGATCCCAATTATTCGACGCCCGAAAACCACGACGAGGACATCGACTTCAACCAGACCACGGCGGCCGTCGTCGCGGATCCTACGGGACAGCGGTCGAACACGATCACGATCGACACGGCGAAGCGCAAGCTCTACTTCTCGCTCGGCGACGGGCGCGCCGTGGAATATGGCGTCGGCGTCGGGCGCGAGGGCTTCGCCTGGAAGGGTCAGGCGCAGATCGGACGCAAGGCTTTCTGGCCCGGCTGGACGCCGCCCAAGGAAATGCTGCTGCGCCGCCCCGACCTGCCGGTCCATATGGAGGGCGGAATTGAAAATCCCCTCGGCGCGCGGGCGCTTTATCTGTTCAAGGGCGACCGCGACTCGGGCTTCCGCATCCACGGCACCAATGAGCCGGACACGATCGGCCAGGCCGTGTCATCGGGGTGCATCCGCATGCTCAACGCCGACGTGATCGATCTCTATCGCCGCACGAAGGTCGGCACGCGCGTGGTCGTGCTGTGACCGCGCAGCGGCCTCGGGACGCGGTCAGATGACGCCGCTCGCGATATTCACCGTGAGGCCGATGATCGCGAGATTGTAGAAGAACGACAGCGTTCCGTGGACCGCGGTCAGGACCCGCATCTCGCGCGAGCTCGTCGACACGTCCGCGGTCTGCGACGCCAGCCCGATCACAAAGGAATAATATAGAAAGTCCACGTAATTGGGCATCTCGCCGCCCGGGAACATGAGGCCGCCGCGCTCGTCGGGCTTCTTGTCGGGAGCGGCGATGGTTTCGTCGTAATATTCATGCGCGTAGTGGAAGGCGAAGGTCAGATGCAGGAACATCCAGCTGTCGATGACCGTCAGCACTGCAAGACCCAAATGGAGCGCCTTCTGCAAGCCCTCCATGTTCTTGACCGGCCCGAGCTCCAGCACGATCGCGCCCATCGAAGCGCAGGCCACGCCTATCGCGAGCAGCAAAATAACAAACCGGCCTTCATCCATGAATTGGGCGCGCTGGCGCACCTTCTGGTGGTCGGCGCCAGCGATCAGCACGGCGGACGCGGAGAGATAGGCGATGACCGCGATGTTCCAGGCGATGAGCGCGCGCGTCGCGACCCGCATGTGTTCGGGGAGGACCACGCCGATGGCGACGCCGATCAGCGCGCAAATCAGCAGTCGAGGCCGCGCGCGCAAGACGCGGAACGGCTTCAGCAGACCCGACCTTTGGCTGCGGCGGGCGAGGAGCGGAGCGTCGGCCATGGCGCGCCCCTAGCTGTTGCGCCGCGCGACGAAGCGCGCCGCTTCCGCGAGCGTCGCCGCTGCGGCGCCGAAGCCCGCGAGCGCCGAAACCGCCTCGTCGACGAGGGCGTCGCGCCGGGCCTTGGCCGACTCGAGGCCCAAAAGGCTGACGAGCGTCGCCTTGCCGCGCTCGGCGTCCTTCCCGGCGCGCTTGCCGAGCGCCGCCGTGTCGCCCTCGGCGTCGAGAATGTCGTCGGCGACCTGAAACGCCGCCCCGAGCGCCGCGCCATAGCGCGAGAGCGCCCGCGCCTGTTCCGGATGGGCCTGCGCCAGTATCGCGCCGGCGTCGACCGCAAAACGCAGCAGCGCGCCTGTCTTCATGGCTTGCAGCGTCAGAATTTCCGGCTGGTCGAGCGCTGTCTGCGCTGTTTCGGCGGCGAGATCGAGAGCTTGACCGCCCACCATGCCGCCAAGCCCGGCGGCGCGCGCGAGCTTCAGCGTCAGCTCGGCGCGCACGCGCGGATCCGCATGCGTCGCCGGATCGGCGAGGACGTCGAAAGCGTAGGTCAGCAGGCCGTCGCCGGCGAGGATCGCGGTCGCCTCGTCGAAGGCCTTGTGCGTGGTCGGGCGCCCGCGGCGCAGGTCGTCGTCGTCCATGGCCGGCAGGTCGTCATGGGCGAGCGAATAGCAATGCACCATCTCAAGCGCGCAGCCCGCGCGCAGCGGGCCGGCGCCGGTCACGCCGAAGAGCCGGGCCGACTCGATGACCAGGAACGGGCGCAGCCGTTTGCCGCCGCCGAGCGTCGCATAGCGCATCGCGGCCAAAAGCCGCTGCGGCCGGGCGATTTCGCCCTCGAGCGTCGTAGCGCCGAGCAGCTGATCGAGCGTCGACTCGACCGCCGCCGCTGTTTCCTCCAGCCTTTGCGAAAAATCCGCGCCGATCACGGCGTTCATGCCTGCGCCCCGTACTTCGCTTCGCCGCCCGTTGGCGGAGGCGCCAAGACGTCGAACCCGCGCCCTTGACCGCGGCGCCGCGCCCGCTCAATATGAAAAGCTGCGCAGGAGCGCAACAAGAAGGGTCGCGTCGCGTGACGGACTCCGCGTCCCCAGGAAAGAGTCAGTTGCGTCTCGCAACGCGCAACGGCGAGGCCCTCGTCGCTCAGGCGGCGAGAGAGGGGAAGCATGTCGCGCTGGCGCCAGACGCCTCGCTCGACGACGCCTGTATCGCGATCCTCGGCGGCTGCCGCGCGCTATTCCAACGGCATGCGGCCGAGCTTGAGCGCAGCTGCGACGTCGAGGCCATCCATCAACTTCGCGTCGCGCTACGCCGCCTGCGCGCTTTTCTCGGCTTGCTGAAGACCATCGCGCCGGGCGAAGAGCGCGAATCGCTCGCGGCGGAGGCGAAAGAGATCGCCGGCGCGATGGGTCCCGCGCGAGATCTCGATGTGTTCTGCGAGGCGCTGCGGCGCGACCTGAACCCCCTCCTCGACCATGAGCCTGGGCTTTGCGCGCTGCTCGACGCCGCCGAAGCAAAGCGATTCGAAGCTCAGGGCGCGGCCCGCGCGGCCTTAACCTCCGACGCGGCGCGGCGCTTCGAAGCCGACCTCGACGCCTTCATCTCCCGCCGGCCGTGGCGCGGGGAGGGCTCGGACGAGCCGGGCTCGGCGCGCGTCTTTGCTGTGAAGGCGCTGCGGCGCTCGCGCCGACGCGCGTTGCGGAGCTTCGAGGGCCTCGCGCAAGCGTCGCCGGAGCAACTGCACAGGGCGCGCATCGCCGTGAAGAAGGCGCGCTACGCGGCGGAGCTTTTCGCGGATCTGTTCGCGACGGCGCAGCGGAAAACCTACGCCCGCGGTCTGGCGAAGATCCAAGACCGTCTCGGCGAAGCCAATGATCGGACCACGGCCGAGCGTCTGCTTGACGAGATCGTCGACGCCAGGCCCGCGCTAGCTCCGGCTCGCGCCGCTCTGTCGCGGCTACGAGCCGCTGGACCGGGCCTCGAGACGACAAAGCCCAAGCGCTGGACGCGGAAGCTGCGCGGGCTCGAACCCTTCTGGCGAGCCGAGGAGGCTGAAGAAACACAATAGATTTCAAGGTCCGTGTAACTTAATTGCAACACTCGGCAAAAAAAGCATGATTGGCGAGAATTACTCAATTGTTTGCGGAAAGCCACCCGATTAGGCTCTCGCTGATGGAGATCGGCCGGACAAAACTCGTCGCGCGCCGCCGAACAGCGTTCTTGGCCGCGCTCGTTCTCGCGCTGCTTCTCGGAGTCGAGCAGCGGGGAGTTCATGCGCGCCTGATATCGGTCTTGGAACCACGCGCAGTCGCGGACTGCTTGCGACAGGGGCGCGGCGTTCCCGCCAAGCACCACGACATCCCCGACTGCGCCTTGTGCTTTTATGCCGATGAGGCTGCGCCCCCGCAAAGCGTCGCTGGCGAGGCCCGATCGGTCGCTCCAACCGACGCGCGACACGCTTGGCGAAGCTTTGCCGCCGAGACGTTCGCGCCTGCGGCGCCCGCCGCCAACCGCGCCCGCGCCTCACCCTGATCCGCGCCCGAGTTGCGGCGATCGAACGCCGCCTTGCCTTGCTTTCGCATCCCCCGTCCGCGACGCGCGCCGGCCGCGCCACGCCCTGCTGCTCTGGGCGTCAGGAGAGAGTCATGCTCACAAACCGCCTCGCGCCGACCATCAGCGCGCTTTCCCTCTCGCTTGCGATCGGCGCTCCCGCGGCGCTCGCGCAAACAGCCTTGCCGACGATCGAGATCGGCGCCGAGAAGCCCGCGAGACCGGCGGGAACGACCGGCGCGCCGGCGGTCTCCCGGCCGGCTCCAAGGCCCGCGCCCGCCGCGCCGGCCCCCGCCCCGACGGTCGAGGAGGCGGCGAAGCCTCTGACTCAGCCGCAAAAGCCCGACACGGCGTCGAGCGTCAAAGACTTCACCGCGAAACAAGTGACGGAGCGACTCTATTCGCAGCCCCAGGAGGCGCTCGAGATCGATCCGGGCCTCGTCATCGCCCAGCACAGCGGCTCTGGCAAGGCCGCGCAATATTTCCTGCGCGGCTTCGCGCTCGACCATGGTTACGACATCGGCATCACTTTCGACGGAATGAACGTCAATCAGCCGTCCCACATTCACAGCAACGGCTACGCCGACGTGAACTGGCTCATGCCGGAACTTCTTGGCCAGTTCGAGGTCCGCAAGGGCCCCTATTTCGCCGACGAGGGCGTGTTCTCGGCGGTTGGCGCGATCCACATGAACTATGTCGACTCGCTGCGCGACGGCCTGTTCGTCGCTTCAGGCGGCAGCTTCGCCTGGGGCCGTCTCTTTGGAGCCAAGTCCTGGGCCGCCGGCGAGGGCGAGTTGCTGCTGGCGATCGAGGGCAACATCTACAACGGTCCGTGGCAGCGCCCCGACGAGGAGCGCAAGATCAATACATTCGCGCGTTGGAGCAAGGGGACGCAGGAGAACGGCTTCTCCGTCACGGCGATGGCCTATTCCAACCACTATTTCGCGACCGAACAGGTCCCTTGGAACCTGATCTCCGAAGGGCTGACGTCACGCTGGGACACGCAGGACCCTACAGACGGCGGCAACGCCTCGCGCTACAGCCTGTCGCTGCGCTGGAGCGAGACCAACAAGAACGATTGGTCGCGCATCGAAGCCTTCGTCATCCACAACGACACGAACCTTTACGACGACTTCACCTACTGGCTGTCCAATCCCGTCAATGTGCTCGGCGGGGTCGGCGATCAGACGCACCAATATGATCATCGCACGCAGCTCGGCTTGAACCTTCTGCATGGCTGGAAGTACAACTTCGAGTCGACCCCGGTGGAGACCCGCGTCGGCTGGCAGAATCTCATCGACCTAATTCACAACGGCAATGGAGACTCGTTCGGGCGCTGGCAATATGACGAAATTTCCGACAACGGCATCAAGGAATATATCCATGGCGCCTGGACGGACACGACCGCATACTGGACGAAGTGGTTCCGAACGACGGAGGGCTTCCGCTTAGACTATGTTCACGGGTCAGTGGATTCCGAAGCCAATCCGCTGTATGGGGTGGGCGTGTGGCCGCCGCCTCCCACGCCCCTGCCACTCGGTCCCTATAACAACGGCGAGCTCGGGCGGTTCTTCACGAGCCCGAAGTTCGGGGCCGTGCTCGGGCCGTTCAACAGCAGCGAAATATTCTTGAACTTCGGCGAAGGCCTGCGCGCCGAGGACATGCGCGGCGCGACCAACCGCTTTGCTGTGAACGCGCCGTATCTTCCTGGCTACAACTATATTCCGAACGTGCAGCTCCTGACGAAAACGCGCGGCGCCGAGCTCGGCTTCCGCACCAAGGCGATCGAGGGGCTGGACACGAGCTTGAGCCTCTATTGGCAGGACCTCGACGCCGAACAGACCTTCAACGCCGACACGGCGATGAGCTCCTACGGTCGGCCAGGACGCCGCTATGGCTTCGAGTGGACCGCCCGGTATGACGCGACCAGCTGGCTGCATTTGGACGCCGACGTTACGGCTACGCATGCGCGCTTCAGGGGCTTCGACACGATCCAGGCGGCGGCCTACGCCATGTATCTCGCCGGCGGCCCGGGCAGCGACGGCGGTCTTTGGCCGCTAGGCCTGCCGGGATTGAGCCCGGGCAACTATCTCATGCTCGCGCCCGTCTGGGTCTCGACCTGGGACATCGAGGCCGGCGAAAAGACCGGCTGGTTCGGCGCGCTGCAGGGACGCTATTTCGGCGCGCGTCCCTTGACCGAGGATGGCGAGATCGAGTCGCACGCGACGTTCACGGTCGGCGCGCGGCTTGGCTATCGCTTCGACAATGGCTGGAGGGTTCAGCTCGACGCGTTCAACATTCTGAACTCCCGCGCCGACATGATCGACTACCAGGCGAATGTCTGGGGCAAGCAGGATTTCGCCATCTGGCCCGGATACGGAACCCAAGGGGTAAGCGCTTATGGCATCTCGGAGCGCGTATATAAGCCCATCGATCCGCCGGCCGTGCGTCTGACGATCAGCGGCCCTCTCTCGTTCGACAAGCCGCCGCCGATCGCGGCGCAGTTCTGAAGCGGGCCTATCTAGAAACTCACGCGGCGACGGGCGAGAGGGACCCCCACCCCGGCCCTCCCCCTTGCAGGGGGAGGGGGACACACCCGCCGCTCGTGCTCGTCCGCCAAAGAAGAAGACTGCGGCGTCGCAGTCCTCCCTCCCCCTGCAAGGGGCAGGGTCGGGGAGGGGGTCGTCCTCCCGAAAAACCCATCTCGAACACGCGCCCGGCCGTTTCATCCATCCAGGGTGCGCAACGCGAATGGAAACTCACCCGCTTCACTGCTTCGGGGCGTCGGCCGACTTTTCGGCGGGCGCTTTCGCAGCCGCCGCGTAGCCCTCGATGAGGTTCGCGCCGACGGGGATGTCGAGCGTCGCCGCTTCGAGCTCCTCGGCGTGGATGGGCTCGGAACGCCCGCCGAGGCAACGGGCGAGGAAGCTCTCGGACAGAGCCAGGTTGGCGAGATTGTTCTGGGGCTGGACGAAGCCGTGGCCCTCGTTCTTCGCGACCACATAGGTCACGGGGATCTTGTGCTTCTCCAAAGTCTCGACGATCTCGTCGGCATGCGCCTTGACGACGCGGGGATCGTGCTCCCCTTGCACGACCATCAGCGGTCGCTTGATGCGGTCCGCGGCGAAGAGCGGCGACCGCTCCTTCAGCAGCGCCTGTCCCTCGGGCGTGGCCGGATCGCCGAGCGCCTTGACGAGCTGCGGGTACCCCGAGGCCCAATAGGGCGGGATCGTTCGCAGCAGCTGCTCGAGGTTCGACGGCCCCACCGTGTCTATGCCGCAAGCATAGGTCTCCGGGTCGCGCGTCAGCCCGACGAGCGTGGCGTAGCCGCCGTAGCTGCCGCCCATGATCGCAATGCGCGCCGGATCGGCGATTTTCTTGTCGATCGCATAGGCTACGACGTCGAGCAGGTCGTCGTCCATCTTGCGTCCCCACTCCTTGTCGCCTGCGTTGACAAAGGCCTTGCCGAAGCCGGTCGAGGACCGAAAGTTCGGGGAGAGCACCGCGTAGCCGCGATTGGCGAGCCATTGCGCGAAAGGGGAGTAGCCGAAGCCCGTGCGCGACCAGGGGCCGCCATGCACATCGAGCACGAGCGGCAGCGGCTTGTCGGGCGTACCGGGATGCTCCTTGTCCTCGTCCTTCGGCAGGCTCAGATAGGAGACGAGGTTGAGGCCGTCGCGCGCCTTGATGATCAGCGGATGCATGGAGACAAGCGGCGCGGAGGCGAGCTCGGGCCGCCCGTCGTAAAGCTTGGTCAGCGACTTGGCGTTTCGGTCATAAAGATAGACGCTGCCCGGACGCGTGTCGCTCGAGACGCCGACAAGCCAGGTCCGGTCGTCCTCGGTGCGCGACGTGACCCACCAGTCATCTTCGAATTTGCCGCCGAGGAAGGCGTAGTCCGCCCGCACGCGGTCGTCGAGCACATGATGGCGGGTGCGCTCGTAGTCGATCGAATAGGCGAGCGCCTCATGGGTCTCCGGATCAGTGAATATCGATCCGATGTCGGCTTTCGGGTCCGCGGCGATGAGCTTGCGCTCGCCCGTCTTGAGATCGACGTCATAGAGCGCGGTGGTGTCGCGGCCTTCGCTGCTCTCCCAATACACGCGTCCGGCGTCGAACCTCGCGCCAGCGAGGCCCGAAGTGCGCGCGTCCTCGGGAGCGATCGAGCTCCAAGGCGCGAACTCGCCCTTGTCATTGGCGAGCAGATAGTCCTCGCCGCCGTCGTCGCGACTCTTGACGGCCATGCGGACCGCAAACTGGTCGTCGGTGATGAAGGCGGCGTATTTGTCGCTGTTTTCCCGCACGAGGCTCAGATCGCCGGTCTTGTAGTTCAGGCGATAGAGGTCGGGCCAAGCGCGGTCGCGCTTGTTGAGCGTGATGAGGACCTCGTCGCGAATCTTGCGGCTGAGCTTGTTGACGCCGGCGCGGACGCCCGGGAAGGGCGTGAGATTCTTGGCTTCGCGCGTCTTGAGGTCGGCGACGAAGATGCGCCAGTTCTCGTTGCCGTCCTCGTCCTGCATATAAAGAATGTGCTCGCTGGAATAGGGCCAGAAATAGAAATTTACGCGGCGCTTCTCATTGGTGACAAAGAAGCCTTCTTCCGGGCGGCCGGCGGGGGCGACGAAGACATTCATGACCCCTTGGCGAGGCGCGAGCCACGACATCCATTTGCCGTCCGGGCTGACCTGCGCGCCGGACTTTATGGGATTGCCAAAGAGCTGCTTGCGCGCAATGAGCGCCGGCTCGGGCGCGTCGGCGGCGACCGCGCGCGGTGCGCCGGCGCTCGGCAGGAGTCCGAGCGCGAGCAGCAGAAGCAGGGAAAATGCGCGCATGTCGATGGCCTCCGGTGCGAAAGGGCGTGGGTTCGCCCTGCGGACGGGGTTTACAGCGGTCGCGGGGCGCAGCGCAACTTCGCTACGAGTCCAGGGGATAATAAGCGCGCCGCCAGAAGCTGCGCTCGCGGTTTCAGGCGCGAAGAGGATCGTGCGCTTCATGAATGCGCCTGTCGCCGGAGTTCAGCAGTTCAGAGAACCTGGCGGGACGCTTTATGTTCCGGGGCGTTTCAAGGCCAAGCCAGCGCCGGGCGCTCGTCACTCCTTGCAGAGGCCCAGCACCGAAACTTTGCCGGCGCGCTCGGACAAAGAGGGCGCTCCCAATTGCTCGAGCTCGTCGCCACTCATGCGAGGCTTCTCCATTTCTTTCTTTGATCGAGCCAGCCGCCGCTGGACGACGAGTTTTTTGACGCCTACTCGAGATTCTGACCCGGCTTTGGTTTCACGACATCAATCAATCTGCCGATAGCCGGGTCCTTTTGCATGTCCCCGACGAAGACGATTACGACCACCCGCAGGAGGCCGACCATCGCCAAAGACGCAAAGAGCAATTTCAGCAGAGCGAGGACATGCATTCGCTTCCCTCCGTCATGGCCGGCGTCCGATCGCGCCGCTTTCAATGAAGCTGAGAGGCTTTGCGCCTGACGCCCGTAAGAGCTCAATTCGCAAATTGCCTGCAGACCATAACGACCGTGCAAATATGGAGCCTTCAAAAGGTGCGTCCGCTTCCCATCAGAAAGTGCTCGGCCATCGGACCAAGCGCGATCACCGGGAAAAATTGCAGCAGGGTGACGATCAGCGCGACGCCTAGGAGCAGGAATACGAAAAGGGTTCCGTCAGTCGGAAACGTTCCCTCCGATCGTCCAAGCTTCTTCTTTGCGGCGAGGGAGCCGGCTAAGGCCATGATGGGGATGACGCCGGCCAAGCGCCCAAGCAGCATGACGACGCCCGTCGTGGCGTTGAACCAAGGCGTATTCGCGGCGAGACCTCCAAAGCTCGAGCCGTTGTCGGCCGCGGTCGAGGCGTAAGCATAGACAATCTCGCTGAACCCGTGCGGTCCCGCATTGCCGAGACTGTCGACGGCGACCTTCAGGCTCACGGAGACGGCGGAAAAGACGAGCACGAGCGCGGGCCCGAGCAGCACGGACAGCATGACGAACTTCATTTCCCGCGCTTCGATCTTCTTGCCGAGATACTCCGGAGTGCGTCCGACCATGAGACCCCCGATGAACACAGCGAGGATCGCAAGCACGAGCATGGAATAAAGCCCCGTTCCCGCGCCGCCGGGAGCGATGCAACCCATCAGAAGATTAAGCAGCGCAACGAGACCGCCGACGGGCGTCATCGAATCGAAGGTCGCATTTGCGGCCCCTGTTCCGGTTCCCGTCGTCGCCACGGCGAACATTGCGGCGCCCGCCTGACCGAAGCGCAAGTCCTTTCCTTCGAGGTTGCCGCCAACGGGATCGACTCCGATGTCCGTCAACAGCGGATTGCCGATGGCCTCCGCGTGGTAGAGCGTCAAGACGCTGGCGAGCAGAATGACTGTCATGACCGCCAGGAGGCTGTATCCCTGACGCCGCTCGCCGACCATTCGACCGAAGGCGAACACCATGGCGACCGGAAGAACGAGCTGGCTCCAGCTCTCGAGCACGTTCGACAGCGCGCTCGGATTCTCGTAGGGATGCGCAGAATTCGCGTTGAAGAATCCGCCGCCGTTCGTTCCCAGCAGCTTGATCGCCTCCTGGCTCGCGACGGGACCGAGTGCGATTGTCTGGCGCGCGCCCTCGAGCGTCGTCGCTTCGATCGAACCCCGCAGCGTTTGCGGGACGCCGAGGAACACGAAGAGGAGCGCGACCAGGATGGAGAGCGGCAGCAGCACATAGAGAATCGAGCGCGTGAGATCGATCCAAAAATTGCCGATCGTCGCGCAATCCTGACGAACGAAGGCGCGCGTCAGGCCGATGGCCAGGGCCATGGCGACAGCCGTGTCGAGAAAGTTGTTCGTCGTAAGGCCGACCATTTGCGTGAAATGGCTCATGGTCGTCTCGCCGGCGTAAGCCTGCCAATTGGCGTTGGTGATGAAGCTGATCGCCGTGTTGAAGGCGAGGTCGGGAGGCACGGCGTCCTGTCCGCCGGGATTGAAAGGCAGAACGCCTTGGAGCCTCTGAATCGCGTAAAGGGCCAAAAAGCAGCCGGCGGTGAAGATGATCATCGAAAGAGTATAGCTGAACCAGTCCTGCTCTTCGTCGGACTCCACTCCCGACAAGCGATAGAGACCTCTCTCCAGCGGTCCCACCATCGGCGTCAAAAGAGTACGCCGACTTGAGAAAACGGCGGCGATGTGCTGGCCCAGCGGCCAGGCGAACAGTCCAACCAACGCCAGGGTCAACGCTATCTCGGCCCAGCCGGTGAGAGTCATGCGTCTTCCTTCTCGCTCGAATTGCGCGCTCCGTCCCGCGGATGCGACTAGCGCATCGGAAACTCTCGATCGAGAGCCAGATTGAGTTGCAACACATTCACGCGCGGCTCGCCGAAAACGCCGAAGGTTCGAGGCGTGATCCGCCGCTTCACCAAAGCCGAGACGCCGTCCGGCGTCACGCCGCGCGCCTTCGCCACTCTGTTGACCTGGAGAAAAGCGCTGGCCGGCGAAATGTCAGGATCGAGACCCGAGGCCGAGGCGGTTAGCATGTCGGCCGGCAGCATGTTTTTCGTCGCTTCCGGCTCGGCGTCATCCAACGCCTTCCATGCGCCCAGTAGACGGTCCTCCAGTTCCTTGCTCGTCGGGCCGAGATTGGAGGCGCCGGAGCTTGCCGCATTATAGGGCGCAGGGATTGTCCTTGTCGCGTCATTGGGATCGGCGTCCGTCGTCGCCGAGGGCCGCCCATGGAACCACTGGGGATCGTTCCATTGCTGGCCGATGAGCTCCGATCCCAAGACCGTCCCGCGGGCGTCCACCACCAGACTGCCATTCGCTTGAAACGGCATGAGCCATTGCCCGAGCGCCGTCACGGCAAGCGGATAAGCGAAGCCGCATAGCGCGAAGGTCACCAGCGAGGCGCGCAGCGCGCCGCTCACGAGGTCGAACACCCTTCCTCTCCTCATAGCAGCGGCGCGATCGCGAGATCGATCAGCTTGATGCCGACGAAAGGCGCGATGAGCCCGCCGACGCCATAGATCCACAGATTGCGATAGAACAGGTTCTCAGCGGTCTCCGCCCGAAAGCGCACGCCGCGCAACGCCAGCGGGATCAGGGCGGGGATGATGAGCGCATTGAAGATCAGCGCCGACAAAACGGCGCTTTGCGGCGTCGCCAGGCCCATGACGTCGAGCGCCGCGAGCCCGGGAAGCGCGACGATGAACATCGCAGGGATGATGGCGAAATATTTCGCAACGTCATTGGCGATGGAAAAGGTCGTCAGCGCGCCGCGCGTAATCAGCATCTGCCGGCCGATGGCGACGAGATCCGTGAGCTTCGTCGGATCGGAATCGAGGTCGATCAGATTGGCGGCTTCCTTGGCGGGGGTCGTTCCCGAATGCATGGCGAGCCCGACATCGGCCTGAGCCAGAGCTGGCGCGTCATTGGTGCCGTCGCCCGTCATCGCCACGAGCCGCCCTTCGCCCTGTTCCCGGATCACGATATCGAGCTTTTCCTCGGGCGTCACTTCCGCCACGAAATCGTCGACGCCCGCCTCGAGGGCGATCGTGCGGGCGGTGGTCGGATTGTCGCCGGTCACCATGACCGTGCGGATCGCCATTTTCCGCAGCTCCTGCATGCGCTCGCGTATGCCGGGCTTGAGAACGTCCGAGAGAACCACGATGCCGAGAATGTCCCCGTCGACGCTGACGGCGAGCGGCGTGGCGCCCTTCTTGGAGACGCTTTCGGCGATGGCGTCGAGGTCCGAGGGCGCGCGACCGCCGAATTTCTGCTCGACGAACCGCACGACCGAACTCACGGCGCCTTTGCGGATGATCCGCCCGTCGGCAAGATCGACGCCGCTCATGCGCGACGCGGCTGAAAAATCCATGCCGGCGGCCTGCTCCAGCCCGGCGATCGGTTGCGCGCCGCTGGCGATGCTGACCGAGACGACGGATCTCCCCTCAGGCGTGGTGTCGAAATAGGACCCGAGAAACGCCGCGTCGATGAGCGCCTTCTCCGTGCGGCCGGCGACGGGCAGGAAGCCGGTGACCTGACGGTCGCCGGCGGTGATCGTGCCTGTCTTGTCCAGAATGAGCGTCTGCACGTCGCCGGCGGCTTCGACCGCCCTTCCGGACGTCGCGAGCACGTTGAACCGCATGGTGCGGTCGATCGCCGCTATGCCGATCGCCGAGAGCAGCGCGCCGATCGTCGTCGGAATCAAAGCGACGAGCAGCGCCACGAGGTCCGCGACATTGATGCGCGCATTGAGATAGACGGCGACGGGCGCGATCGCGGCGACGACGATCAGAAAGATCAAGGTCAGGATCGACAGCAATACGGTCAGGGCGATTTCGTTTGGCGTCTTTTGGCGCTTGGCGCCTTCGACGAGCCGGATCATGTGATCGATGAAGCTGTCGCCGGCAGCCGCTGTCACTTTGATGAGGAGCCAGTCAGAGATGATTCTCGTGCCGGCCGTGACCGAGGAGAACATATCCGTGCCCGGTTCTTTCAGAACCGGAGAGGACTCTCCGGTGATCGCCGATTCATTGACATAGGCCACGCCTTTGACGACCGCGCCGTCGGCCGGAAGCAAGTCTTCCTTTTCGACGCGGACAAGATCGCCGACCCGCAGTTGCGTCGCCGGCACGACTTCGATCTTTCCGTTCTCCATGAGTCTTCTGGCGACGAGATTCAGTCGCGTCTGCCGAAGCGCCGTGGCCTTCGCTTTGCCGCGCCCCTGCCAAAGCCTCGGCGTAATTCGCAAACCAGACGGTGAGAAAGAGGACCGTCGTGACGACGCCGTTATAGAAGCGCGAAGCGCCGCTTGGCCCGAACAACTCCGGCTGGATCGTCAGGGCGAGCGTCACCAGTGTTCCGACCCAGACGACGAACATCACGGGGTTGCGAATTTGCGCCCGCGGATCGAATTTGAGCAGCGACTCCTTGAAGGCGTCCCAAAAAAGCTCGAACGTATAGGCGCCGGCGATTCCGACGCCTCGAAACTCGCGGCCGAGCGGCGCAGCCTTTGAGGCGACTTGTGTTCTCGCGGTCATCGCGCGTCTCCTGCCTGTTCTGCCTCTCGCTAGATGAATTGCCCCAACTTCATCGCGAAATATTCGGCGACGGGCCCGAGAACGAGCGCCGGGAAGAACGTCAGCGCGCCGACGATCAGGATCGTCGCAAACCAGAACACGCCGAATGTCGCGGTGTCCGTGCGCAACGTCGCGCTTGTCGCCGCAATGAACGGTTTACGGGCGATCGAGCCCGCAACCGCCATCAGGAAAATGATCGCAGGATAGCGACCGATGAGAATGACGGCCGCGGTCGCAAGATTGAACCAAGGCGTGTTGGCGTTGAGGCCGGCAAAGGCCGAGCCATTGTTCGCCGCTGACGATGTGAACGCGTAAAGCGCTTCGGAATAGCCGTGGACGCCGCTGTTGCCGAGAGACGACAAGGCATAAGGCGCGAGCATCGACCAACCCGTCGGCGCCAGGATCACCAGCGGGTGAATGAGCAGCGCCAGGGAGACAAGGATGATCTCCTGTTTCTCGATCTTCTTGCCCAGGAACTCGGGCGTGCGTCCGACCAGCAGACCCGCGACGAAGATGGCAATCAACCCGTAGATCAAGGAGTTGAGGAAGCCGACGCCCTTGCCGCCGAAGACGCATTGCAGCATCATCTGCCCGAGCGTCGTGACGCCGGCCAAAGGCGTATAGCTGTCGAGGGCCGAATTGACGGCGCCGGTCGTGAAGGAGGTCGTGACCGCGGTGAAGAGTCCTGAGCCCGAAACGCCGAAGCGGACCTCCTTCCCCTCCATGTTGCCGCCCGGCTGGTCGACGCTCGCCCGCGTCTCTATCCCGGCGCCCTCCAGTATCGGCGTCCCCCGCTGCTCGGGGAGCAGCGTGAACGGCATGAAGAGGATCAGCAGCGCCCCCATGACGCCGTAAAGAACGAAGGCCTGGCGACGGTTGCCGATCATCTCGCCGAAAGTCACGACGATCGAGGCCGGCAACAGCGCCATCAGCACGATCAAAATGATGTTGGTGATCGGCGTCGGGTTTTGGAAAGGGTGCGCGGCGTTCGCGTTATAGTAGCCGCCGCCATTCGTGCCGATCAGCTCAATCGTTCCTTGCGAAGCGACGGGGCCGACGACGAGCGTCTGCTCTTGGCCCTGCAGCGTGTGCGCGGCGACGCCGCCTTGAAGCGTCTGCACGGCGCCTTGCTGGATCATGATCAGCGCGACCACCAGGCAAATCGGCAGGAGCACGCGCGTCAGGAAGCGCGTCAGATCGCGGTAGAAATTACCCAAATTTGCGCCGCCGTCGCGCACTGTGAAGGCGCGAATGAACGCCATGGCGACGACAAATCCTGTCGCCGCGGAGGTGAACATTGGAAATGTGATGGCGCCCATCTGACTGAAGTTCGAGAGCGTCGACTCGCCGCCGTAGGCCTGCCAATTGGTGTTGGTGATGAAGCTGATCGCCGTGTTGAACGCCAGAAACGCGTCAAGTCCGGGGAATTTCAGCGGATTGAGCGGCAGCAGATGCTGAAACGACAGCACCAGATAGATGATGAGCGCCATCACGAGATTGGTCACGAGCATGTGGATCGTGTAGGTGCGCCAATCCATCGCCTGGGCGCTGACGCGGCGTCCGATCAGAAAATAGATGGCCTCGTCGATCGGGTCGAACAGCCGGTCGAACCAGGTCGTCTGGTCCGTCACAACGCGCGCCATGTAGCGGCCGACGGGAATGCTGAGCGCAAAGATTGCAAAGAGCGTGATCAGAATCTGCAGCCAACCTTCGATCAGCATCAACGTCGCTCCGGATGCGCCTCATCAGAATTGTTCGGGATTGATCACCGCGTAAAAGAGATAGACGACCAGCAGCAAGACGATCATCGCCAGAACGTGAATGGGAAGCATTCGAACCTCCTCCTATGACGACAGGACGGCGTCACGAAGACGCAAAGGGTTTGGTTGTTTCCAAGGGTTGCGCGCGACGCCTGGCCTCTTGCGGCCTGTCGATGATCCGCTGAGCAAATTTCACGAGCGCGAGCATCAGCAGATAGCTGACGACAAGCACGAACAGCATGGCCGCGGTCTTGGTCACGATCGATCTCCTCGAACAAGATGAGAGGGCGCCCGCGGCCTCGAAGTCGGCGCGCCATCCTTGGGCGCGGAAGGATGCGTAGTTCCGATTGATGTCAGGAATCTATCATGAAAAAGCGAACCATCGTAAGAGAGACATAAGCCAACCCGGCGCCGCGGCTCGAAAACCAAGAATCCACGCGCCTTTTCGAAGCTCAGGCGCGGTCCGGAGACGGTTCGCGGCTCTGAGCCTCGCTGGAAACCACCTTATGCGTTCCTAAGGGCCAGTGCAAAATTAATCGCTCGGCCAGAGTGGTCGACGGAGGGCTTGATGGTGTAGTTCCATTCGCCGTGAAAGACGTCGCGTTCGATGTTTAATGCCGCCATCTGCGCGTCGGAAACGGTCAAGCCTTTCGCATATTCATTCGTGTCGAGCACGCATCGCACCGTCAGGCCGGTTTTGGTCGTCGTCGAAGCGATGAGGTCGATGATCACCCGATAGCTGACGAGGGGTTCGCGCGCCGGTTCATGCCGATGAACGAGAATAGCCGATGCTCGATCTTGTTCCATTTGCTGGTCCCCGGCGGCAGATTCAGCTGACAGGCGACGAGAGTCTTGAGCACGTTGAGCCAGCGCGTTCCCTCGCGCGAAGGCGCAAGCCGCGGCGTCCAAAAGGCGTCGAGGCGCAGTTGATCCCACAACAACATCGAAAGCCAGCAGGCGCCCCATTGTCGACGCCGGACTCGCGCGCCCGCAGCTCGCGCACAAGGCGGGTAGGTCGGCGCGCCTAGCCGTTCTCGACTTGCCGCCCAAGCCAAAACAACCGCTTACGCGCCGAAATCCCGCCAAAAATCGCGGAAATCCACTCCAGTTGGCGAGGTCGGGCTAGACTAGCCCACCAGTCCCCCGATCGAGGCCGTGGCCCCCGAGTCCGGAAACACTTTTTCTGCGAGCGCCTTTGGCGACAGGCCGAGGTGGTCGGCGAGCACGCCCTTCAGCACGGCGCGCAGATCCGTCGTCGGGGCGAGGTCGCGGCCCTGATAGAGCTTCTCCGGCTTCACGCCCGGCCAATCCGCGACGACCCGTCCGCCTGCGACCGCGCCGCCGGCCAGAAAGGCGACCGTTCCCGTCCCGTGGTCGGTTCCATTCGTGCCGTTGACATGGGCGGTGCGGCCGAACTCCGTCGCCGCCACGACGATCGTGTCGCGCCAGGCGGCGCCGAGGCCCTTCTCGAATTCCTCGAATGCGCCGTCGAGCCCGGCGAGACGGTCGGCGAGCTGGCCTTTCGCGGCGCCCTCGTTCTGATGCGTGTCCCACCCTTCGAAGGCCAGCGCCGCGACGCGCGGGCCGTCGGGCGCCGCGAGCAGCCGCGCCGCGCCGGCGGCGGCCTGCCGCATCCCCGCGGCCTGGTCCATGCCGCCGCGGCCTTTCTTCATGTCGTCGCCCATGCCGTCGCGCGTCGCCATCTTGTCGGTGTCGAGCCCGGCGCGCAGCGCCTGGCCCAGCGCCGGGTCGCGATGCGCATAGAGGTCGAGCACGCGCGCCGCGAGGTCGTCGGAGGCCGGCGGCAGGCCCTGCGGCGCCCAGCCGAGCGCCGGCGCGGGTCCGCGCATGACGAGCGGCGCCACGACGCCCACGCCCAGCCCGCGCCGCGGCCCGCCGGCCGCTGGACCCATGGCGGCGACGGCGCGATTGAGCCAGCCGCTCTCGGTGCGGCCGGGCGTCGCATAGCCGCTCTCCAGCACGTCCTGCCCGTCGAAATGCGAGCGCTCGCGATAGGGCGTCGCGACCGCATGGACGAGCGTCGCGCGCTTTTCGGCGAACAGGCGCGCGAAGACCGGCATCGACGGATGCGCGGCGAAGAAGCCGTCGAGCGGCAGCGCGACGCGCTCGCCCGTCAAGGCGAAGGCGAAATTGCCGCGCAGCACAGGATAGTCGGGATCGCCGATCGGCGGCGCGGCCGCCAGTCCGTCCAAGGCGCCGCGCAGGATGATCGCGACGAAGCGTGGATCGCGCGCGCCTGCGGCCGAGAGCCGCCCGGGCAGGAAGGCGGCGCCGAAGGCGACGCCAGCGGAGCGCAGCAGCGCGCGGCGTGAGGTCGTGTGCGTGGCCATGATCACCTCCGTTGGAATTCGGGCGCCATGAACAGAAGGGCGAGCGCCTGCTTCTTCGACTCGGCGCGCTCGATCGCCTGCCTCGTCTCGCGCGAGGCCGTCTGGCCGCAGACCGCCTCGAGCAGGGCGAGCGGCTCGTCCGCGTCGCGGGCGCGCTGGGCCATCTGGGCCGAGAGATCGAGCCGCATCTTCATGGCCTCGGGCGAGGCCCAGGCCGCCACGGTGTCGGGAAACCCGTTGGGGCCGCCCGGCTGCCACAGCGGCATGCCGAGCATGGCGAGCGCGTGCAGGAACGGCCCGGGCTCCTGCGGCGAGAAACCGATCGCGCGCGCGCCCGCGACGACGAGCTCGAGCGGCGTGCGGACTTTCGTCGCCTCGCCCGCCCAGGCGCGCTCGTCCCTGACCAGCGCCGTCGCGACGGCCTTCAGATCGCCGTTGCTGTCCTGGAAGCGTCGCGCGAGCGAGTCCACGAGGCCGGGCGGCGGATTGTCCGACACGAAATGCCGAGCGAGCTTGAAGGCGACATGCCTGGCCGTCGCCGGATGCCGCGCGAGGTCGGCGAGCGCCGCCTCGCCCTGGTCGCGGCCCGTCTGCGCATAGGCTTTGCCGAGCACGACGCGCGGGCCCGGCTCGTGCCAATTCGCCTTGAACACGAAGCTCCCCGGCTGGCCGATCTCGCTCTCGGCCTCGGCGATGCTCCAGCCGGTGATGACCTTGGCGAATTCGGTCACGTCGGCCTGGGTGTAGCCGCCGTCGACGCCGAGCGTGTGAAGCTCCAGGATCTCGCGGGCGAGATTCTCGTTGAGGCCCCGCCCGGCGAAACGCCCGGCGGGCGCATTGGCGCCGACCGAACGCTGGTTGTCGAGATAGAGGATCATCGCCGGATGCGTCTCGACGGCGAGAAGCAGATCGGCGAACCTGCCGCCGACATGCGGACGGATCGCCTCGCGCTCCATTGCCCCGGCGACGGCGCGCAGATGACCGCTCTTGCTGACGGACACCGCGAAATGATTGGACCAGAAGGCGACGAGCCGCTCGACGAAGCCGCAGGAGGCGCCGAGCTGCTTGTTGAAGCGCGCCAGCGCCTCGGCCTGGAAGATCTTCTGCTCGGGCGCAGGCTCCGCTTTCGGCTGCGGCGCCGGCTTGCCGTCGGGCGTCATCGCTGCGGGGGCGGGCGGCGACATGGCGGCGCGCTCGCGCGCCATCTTCTTTTGCTGACCGTCGAGATAGACCTGCTGCAGCGCCTGCGCCGACGTCGGTAGGCCAGCGGCGGCGAGAGTCGCCTGGTCGGGTCGCTGCAGCTCGTCCAGGACGAAGCCGCGGGGGTCGGCGGCCGCCTGCGCCAGATCGCCCGGCCGCGCCCCGAGGCCGAAGCGGTTCAGCGCCCTGACGGCGCCCAATGGATCGGGTCCGATCGCCATCTCGTCCTCCAGTCTGCGATCGTCCGCAGGAAAGCACGAAACACCTGACCGCGGGATGAACGGGAAAGATGAGCGACGGAGGCGCCTTCGTTCACACAACCATCGCGCTGACGAGTTACGCTGGTTTTGTTGGCCTACGTCAAGAACATTTAGGGGGTCGAAATGGCGAAGCATCCCAAGAATTCGAGCGATGGCGCGGAAGACGGCCCCGCGCATCCGCAAAGAGCGCTGCAAGCCCCCGTCTTCTCGCAGCCTCAGCCCACCGAAGATCCGCGCACGTTCAAGATCAAGCATCCCTCCGACAAGGACGCCTACGAAATCATCGACGAGTTGAACAAGGAGGGGAAGCTCAAGCCGATGCCCTTCCCGCCGCCGCGCGGCGAGGGGCCGGAGCCGAGGCTCACACTTGAAGACGTCCTGGGCGAGCATCCGGAGGCGATCGCCGCCATCGAGAAGAACGGGCAGATCGTGTTTCATTCGACGGGCGACTGCGGCAGCACGCGCGGTCCGCGCACGCAAAACGAGGTCACCGACAAGATGGTCGCCGACTTCGACGAGGAGGACCCCATCGAGACGCCGCAATTCGCGCTCCTGCTCGGCGATATCGTCTATAATTTCGGCGAGACGGAATATTACTACGACCAGTTCTACGAGCCCTATCGCAACTATCACGCGCCGGTGCTGGCGGCGGCGGGCAATCACGACGGCATGATCTCGCCGCTCGCCCACGCCAGGAGCCTCGACGCCTATCTGCGCAACTTTTGCTGTGATCCTTCGGGCGGCTTCATCTGCACGCCCGAGGCCGGCGGCCTGTCGCGCACCGCGCAGATTCAGCCGGGGGTCTACTTCACCTTCGAGGCGCCCTTCGTGCGCATCCTGGTTTTCTACAGCAATACGCTCGAGGATCCGGGCGTCATCGCCGACGAGAATATCGGCGGCGCTCAGCTCGACTACCTCAAGGCCGCGCTTGGGCGCGTGAAGTCGGAGGCGTTTGGCGGCGCGCTGCTTTTCGCCCACCACCACCCGCCTTACGCGCTCGGAGGCCAGCATTCCTCGAGCGTCGAGATGCGCCAGCAGATGGACGCGATCTGCGCCGAGGTCGGCGTATGGCCGCACGCCGTGCTGGCCGGACACGCGCACTCCTATCAGCGCTTCACGCGCCATCGCGCCGACGGGACGGACATCCCCTACATCATCTGCGGCAACGGCGGCCACAATGTGCAAAAGCTGCACGCGCCCAAAGGCAAGACCCTGCGGACTCCACAGACGATACTGCCGAAGACCGCGCATGACGACGCGGTGACCTTCGAGAACTATGACGACCAGGATTACGGCTATCTGCGCGTCATCGTCGATCCGCAGCAGTTGCGGATCGAATATCATCCAGCGAGCGACGGCGCCCAGGCGAAGACGCCGGACGATCATGTGACGATCGATCTCGCTTCGCGCCGACAGACCGTCTACACGCCGAACGACATGGGCTTTCCGGCGCGCGCCAAGGAGGTGCGCGAGGCCTATGCCGCGCAGATCGCGCGAGGCCGTCACGCGCGGAGACGGCGCTCGCACGGCTGAGGCTTGACGCCAGCCGGACGAGAAAGGCGGCGCGCATTGCGACTTCGCGCCGCCGCGCTTCTCGACAAGACGCACAGGTCCGGCTGCTGACTTCAGGGCGTCCGCGGGAATCAGCGAATTCGAAAAGGCGTTTGCTGCGCTTCTCGGCCTAAGCGCGGGCATGTGAAATCGCTGCGGTTTCGCCGCCGTCGTTGACAGTTTTCCCAAAATGGGGCAATCGGGGCCGCCTCGCGTCGACGAGAGTCGTTCAGTCGCGTGCACCGGCGGCCCAGCCCAAGATCGGCGTCTCGCCGGCCCCAGTCGCCCATTCCCGTTCAGGCGTCGTCGCGCCCAGGCAAGACGGCTGCAATCCGCGCGGCGGCGTTGCGGCTGAGACAGGCGCAGAACCGCGGCGCTTTGCGCCCGCGGGGAAGAGGGGTCGAAGATGCAAGAGTTGATGGACCTTATCGCTCTGACAATGGACGTTCCGTCCAGCCGGGTGAACGAGAATTCCGTCGCCGCTGAATTCGTCAAGTGGGATAGTCTTCGCATCGTCCTGCTCGGCTCCATGTTGGAGCAGACCTACGATGTGACGCTCACGACGGATGAAACATCATCGCTGAAATCCGTGAGGGCGGTGATCGACGTGCTGCAGCGACACGAAGTGCAGCTCGCGGCTTGATCTTAAACTCTGCTGTTGGGGGCTCGTCGCCCCGGGGGCAATCGCATGACTGGGACAAACGACCCGTTCGCCGAACTCGTGAAGACGGCGCGCAGCGTCTCAAACCTGCCTTCGCTCTTCAACCTGTCCGGCGCCGTCGCGTCTTTCGCTGCGGCGGGCAAGAGCTCCAATATTCCGATGCAAAGAGTGGCGATCGTCGGCAGCCTGACGATGGATTTCGTCGCTTCGGCGGTCAATTGCGTCGTTTTGCGCAACGGTTTTCTGCCCGAGACCTATCTGGCGCCATTCGCGTCGTTCCTGCCGGAGCTGATCACGCCGACCTCCGGCCTTTACGCCTTCCATCCCGACTGCGTTGTGCTCGCGCCCGATTTCCGGGAATATGTCATCACTACGGACATTGGCGAAGATGACGCGCAGATTCGCAAGGCGCTCGACCAGCGCGTGGCGCAAATTGCGGGCCTGTGGAAGCGGCTGCACGCCGCGCAGCCGTGCAAGATCGTCCAGCACCTGTTCTATGCGCCGCCCGAGCGCCTCTGCGGCGTGGCCGAGAGACGCTGGCCCGGGGCGCGCGACAATCAGATCCGCTATCTCAACGACAAGCTCGTCGAGGCGGGCGCGGGGCTCGTCGGCTTCGTGGAAATTGATCGTTTGGCCGAGCAGGTGGGGACAGGCGCCTTTGGCGCCGAACGCGCTTACAACAACGGTCGTCAGCCTTTCGACGCGCGCAACGCCGTGGCTTATCTGCCTTATTTCGAAGCCGCGTGGCGCCTGGCCTTCGCCAAGGCGCGCAAGGTTCTGGCGCTCGATCTCGACAACACGCTTTGGGGCGGCGTGATCGGCGACGACGGCGCCGACGGGATCCGCCTCGGCGTCGGCTCGCCGGAAGGCGAGGCTTTCGCCGAATGGCAGGCGCACATCAAGAAGCTGGCCCGGCGGGGGATCGTTCTCGCCGTGTGCAGCAAGAATGATCCCGAAATCGCCAAGACGGGCCTGCGGCATCCGGCGGCGATCTTGGGCGAGGGCGATTTCGCCGCGATCGAATGCTCCTGGGACGACAAGGCCCTGGGCTTACGCAAGATCGCCAGGGCGCTGAACCTCGGGCTCGACTCGTTTGTCTTCGCCGACGACAACCCGGCCGAATGCGGCCTGATCCAAAAGGAGCTTCCCGAGGTCGGCGTCTGCAACGTCGGCGCCGATCCCGCGCTCTTCATCTCCAAGTTCGAGGCGGGGTGCTGGTTCGGCGCCGAGGCTTACACCGCGGAGGACCTGAAGCGCGGCGAGCAATATCGGGCTCGCCAGCAGGCGCTGGCGCTCGAGAGCGAGGCGGCGGATCTTCCCGGCTATCTCAAAAGTCTCGAAATGAAAGGCAAGATCGGGCCGTTCGCGGTGTCGGACGTCGAACGTCTCGCGCAGATGGAGTCCAAGACGAATCAGTTCAACCTGACGACGCGTCGCTACAGCGCCCCGCAAATCCAGGAGATGCTCGGCAAGCCCGACGTGATCTCCTTGGCTTTCCGGCTCGAGGACAAGTTCGGCGATCACGGGTTGGTCTCGTCGCTGGTCGCCTTCCACCAAGGAGACGACGTTGTGATCGACAATTGGCTGATGAGTTGTCGAGTATTTTCGCGCAGCGCCGAACAAGGCATCTTCAACCATCTGGTGGACGTGGCCAAGGCGCGCGGCGCGCGGCGCCTCGTGGGCAAGTATACGCCGACGGCGAAGAACGGCGTCGTCGCCGAACTTTATCCAAATCTTGGCTTCACACCTGCGGGTGAGGAAGGAGTCTGGCGCGTCGCTCTGAAGGGTTGTACCAAACAACCGTGCTACATCGAAATGATAGCGTGCTAAAAAGTTCGGGGAGGAGGGGGATGTCTCGTATTGTCCTGATTCACGGCAACTGCCAGGGACAGATGCTCAACCGCGTCATGAGTGAGATTAGCGGCTGGCCGGACGATTTGGAATTTCGCGAAGTCGTCAGTTTTGAAAATCCCATAAGGGGGTGGGACGTCGTAACGGACGATGAAATGCGGCGCGTCGTAGCCATGTGGTCGCAGTTCGACGAGCGCGAAAATTTCCCGCATCGTGACGACCTCTATGCGCGGCTGCCCGCCGGGGTGAAACCGATCATCTTTCCGAATTTCGACTTCCTGTCTCTCTGGCCCTTCGCGGGCGTCGATCCCCGCAACGTTCCCGAAATCCCAGACTATCCCTTCGGCAGATTTCCATGGTCGGATTTCATCGGTGCCGCGATAGCCAAGATGAATATCAGCGACGAACAGATCTATCCGACCTATCTGGAGTTAACGGCAAAGAAAATGCCAAACCTTGACGTGCGACTCGAACGCGATATCTCTCGCTGGCGCCAGCGCGACGCCGGATGCGACGTTAAGGTGACGGATTACATTCTAGAGAACTTTCGCTCCAAGCGTCTATTCTGGACCATGAGCCATGTCGCTGGACCCACCACAGTTTACACCGCCCAGCGGCTCTATGAGCTGTCGGCGGACGCGCTCGGGGGCGACCGAAGCCATGTCGCCCGCGAATTCGCGCGTCTGATGGCCGAGTTTCAGGGCGCCGACGATGAGCAAGTACCGATCCATCCCGAAGTTGCGAGGCATTTCAAGCTTGAGTATTACGATCCTGAAGCGACGTATCGCCACCATTCCGCCTGGGTCACAGCGGAAGAATACATCCGCAAGTACGTCAAGTGGGAAGCCTTATGGTAATAGAGCGTGGAGTCGCCCGCAGTTCTGTCCGCGCTTTGGACCCCACGGCCACTGGCGACAAAGCGAGCGCCAGGGGAGCGGGTTGATCGCCGTGCGAAGCTTGCGATCGATTGTCCGGATGAGATCTGTCTTTAGCTTGGACACAAGCGGCGCAAACGATCCTGAGGCTTTACGCCATCCGTAGCGGATCGGTTCGCTATGAGTCTTGCGGGAGGAGTCTGCAAATTGAGCCGCGCCGAGGCCGCCAAAGAGGTGAGAAACTCCTCGCCAGCGCTCGCCCAGACACGTAAAAATGAGAGCAGCGCACTTTTTTGTTTTATCATATTATGTCATCTGCACATCCGGAGCATGCCGTAAGACTTGTTCGTTGGCAGTCCCATGATCACTCGCATATATATCTGACATTCGATAACATGAACGCCTACGGTGCGTTCGTAGCCGAGCACGATCTCGGCAGCACTTCTATCAAACGCGTCGAAATATCACATCCGGTGATTTGGGGTGGAGGCAGCCAAATCCGCACGGCCATGAGAATGATCTCCACCGCGCTGGCATTTCCAGGATGGGAGTATTTTACTTATATATCTGACTCGGATATGCCCATGCGCCCTCCTACATCCATGATGGCTACCCTAGCTGCTGATGCAAAAGCCGGAGTCAAGAATTTTGTATATTACGATGGTGACGATTGGACCGAAGAACCTCGCTTTTTAGGTTTAAGAAGGATACCACGGAGCATGCTTACGACGAGATGCCGCCCGTCCGACCAGATGTTAAGTTCATAGTGCACCGACAGTTGGAGTGGGGTTTCCGCAAGATTGATGCTAGTCCGATAATAGATCCGGGTCTCCGGGTCGGCTTCCACGTATCAGAATGTTTTGACGAAAAATCGCTGTTTATTCGGCCATATTTCCAGCATGAGATAGCTTTTCGAATAGACTTTTTGAGGACGTTTAAGCTTACGTATGGGAGGGCTTGGTATGTGTTGAGTAGAGAAACCTGTGAATGGCTTGTTTCATAGCCAGGGCTGTGGCGCTTGATGGCATTTTTCGAGAATGGATTCTGTTCCGATGAAAGCTTTATTCGCTCCATTGTCCACTGCAACGGATTTCCCTTCCGTTCAGCTCTGGTACGAGAAAATTTTCGCTTCAATAAAGGAAGCAAGGTGGGCGTCTCTGGCGCGCTCCACGACGAGCTTCGCACGTCGGATGCATTCTTTGCTAGGAAGCTGGAGTTCCAATCGAGTGGGCGACTTTTTGAATGGGTTGATGGAGGCTTCAGCTAGAGGGCGTCACGAACCGTTGCGATGCGTCAGCCTTGCGGTGGCTTTCTATGCGACCTACCGTGGCAGGAAGGGACCCCCGACCCTCCCGAGGCAACGATGATCATCGCCTCCGCATCCGACTATCGCGAAGCTGCGCGCCGACGGCTCCCCCGCTTTCTCTTCGACTATATCGACGGCGGCGCAGGCGCCGAAGAGACGCTGCGCGCCAATGTCGCCGATCTCGCGCGTGTCCGCCTGCGGCAGCGGGTGCTGCGCGGTCTCGACGAGCCGAGCCTCGCAGCGAGCTTCTTTGGGGTCGCAGCCGCGCTGCCGGTGGTGCTCGCGCCCGTGGGCCTCGCCGGCATGTTCGCGCGCCGCGGCGAGGTCCAGCTCGCGCGCGCCGCCGCCGCGAAGAGCGTGCCCTGCGCGGTGTCGTCCCTGTCCGTCTGCCCGCTGGAAGAAGTCGCGGCGCAAAGTCCGCAGCCGCTCTGGATTCAGCTCTATGTGCTCAAGGACCGCGGCTTCATGCGCCATGTTCTGGAGCGGGCGCAGGCGGCTGGCGTCCGGACTCTCGTTTTCACCGTCGACCTGCCGGTGCCGGGCATGCGCCATCGTGACGCCCATTCGGGAATGTCCGGCCCCGGCCGCGTGCGGCGGCGGCTTCTGCAAGCGCTCATGAAGCCCGCCTGGGCGCTCGACGTCGGACTTCTCGGGCGTCCGCACGAGCTCGGCAATGTCGCCGCCTATCTCGGCGGGGCGGTCGGGCTTGAGGATTATAAGGGCTGGCTTGCTGAGAACATGGATCCGACGATCGGGTGGACCGACATCGAGTGGATCCGCGCCTTCTGGAAAGGCTCGCTCGTCATCAAGGGCGTTCTGGACGCCGCGGACGCGCGCGACGCCTGCCGGTTCGGGGCCGACGGACTCGTCGTCTCGAACCATGGCGGTCGCCAGCTCGACGGCGCGCTGTCCACGGCGCGCGCGCTGCCGTCGATCGCCCAAGCCGTCGGCGGCGACCTTCTCGTGCTCGCCGATTCGGGCGTGCGCACCGGGACCGACGTGCTGCGCATGCTGGCGCTCGGCGCGCGGGGGGTCATGCTGGGGCGAGCCGCCGCCTATGCGCTCGCGGCGCGCGGACAGGCGGGCGTCGAAGACATGTTGGACATGATTGCCGCGGAGCTCAGGGTCGCCATGATCCTGACGGGAGCCGCCTGCGTCGCCGACGTCGACAGCACGATCCTCGCCTGACCGCGCGATCAAATTTCGACCTCTGCGTAGGCTCTATTGACAAAGACGGGCGCGGGTCCTTTTCATCTCTGCATGACCGAGACCGCCCTGCCCCGGCGCCGGCGTCTGCGGCACGCGCTGGCGCTGCCGAACCTGCTCACCTATGGGCGGCTGCTCGCCGTGCCGGTGGTGGCGGCGCTGCTGCAGAGCCCGAACGTCCACTGGATGCGCTGGGCGGCGCTCGCGGTATTCACCGTCGCCGCGGTCACGGACTTCTTCGACGGCTATCTGGCGCGCATCTGGAAGCAGCAGTCGCCGCTCGGGCAAATGCTCGACCCGATCGCCGACAAGCTCCTCGTCGCGACGACGCTCTTGATGCTGGCCGCCAATCAGACCCTCGACAGCTGGGCGCTCTGGGCCGCGATCATCATTTTGTGCCGGGAGATCCTCGTCTCCGGGCTGCGCGAATATCTCGCGGAACGGGCGGTCCTCCCGGTCAGCGCGCTCGCCAAATGGAAGACGACGTCGCAGCTGCTGGCGCTCGGCTTCCTCATCGTCGGTCCCGCCGGCGAAACCGTGCTGCCGGGCTCGTTGCGCATCGGCTGGACGCTGCTGTGGGTCGCCGCGGCGCTGACGCTCTACACAGGAATAGACTATCTTATGGCCGGCTGGCCGCACATCGGCGAGGATGACGACTGATCATGAAGGCGCTCTATTTCGCATCCATCCGCGAGCGGATCGGGCGCGGCGATGAGGAGATCGCTCCGCCCGCGACCGTAAGGACGATCGCCGAGCTCGTCCAATGGCTCTCCGAGCGTGACGAAGCCTACGCCGTCGCTTTCGCGAATCGGGCGTCCGTGCGCGCCGCCATCGACCGGCGCCACGCGCGCCCCGATTCGCCCATCGGCTCGGCGCGCGAAATCGCTTTTTTTCCGCCCATGACCGGCGGCTAGCCGGGCGATGATCGAGGCGCCGCGGCGGGCCTGGCCGATTTGCCAGTCTTTTCAAGCGGCCGACCTCGGCGGCCTGCGCCTTGATCTCGTCGCCGGCCTGACGCTCGCGGCCGTCGCCATTCCCGAGCAAATGGCGACGGCGCGACTCGGCGGTTTTCCCCCGCATGTGGGCTTCTTCGCCTTCGTCGCCGGATCGCTGGCCTTCGCGGTCTTCGGCTCCAACCGCTTTCTCTCGTCGGGCGCGGATTCGACGATCACGCCGATCTTCGCGGGCGCGCTTGCGCTCGTCGCCGCATCCGGCACGCCGACCTATTTCGAGCTGACGACGGTGCTCGCGGGGCTCGTCGGCCTCATGCTGATCCTCGCCGGCTTGCTGCGCGCCGGCTGGATCGCGGATCTCCTCTCCATTCCGGTCACGACCGGATTTCTGGCCGGCGTCGCGGTTCACATCGCTCTGTCGCAGGCGCCGGCGCTGCTTGGTCTCGACGTCCGCGAGACGGCCCTCTTCGCGCGCGTCGAGGCGATCGCCGCCCAGATCAGCGCGACCAATCCTCTAAGCGTCGCCATCGGACTGGACTGCCTCGCGCTCATTTTCGTGTGCGAGCGCCTGAGCCCGCGGATCCCCGGAGCCTTGATCGCGCTCGCGCTCGCGAGCTTCCTCGTCGCGCGCTTCGACCTGACGACGCGCGGGGTCGCCCTCATCGAGGCGTTTTCGATCGCGCCGCCGCATGTCGGGGCGCCGCACGCGTCCCTCGACGATTTTTCGCGAACGGCGGGGCTTGCAGTGGTCATCGCCATTGTCGTCATGGTGCAGACGGCTGCGGTTTCTCGGGCTTTTCCCGGCGGCCCCGATGAAACGCCCGACGTGAACCGCGACTATGTGGGTCTCGGCGTCGGCAGCCTGTTCGCTTCCCTCGTCGGGGCCTTTCCGGTCAACGCCAGCCCGCCGCGCACGGCGGTCGTCGTCGCGACGGGCGGACGCAGCCAGCTGGCCTCGCTCGTCGCCTGCGCGGTCGTGGTCGCCGTCTCCGTCTATGGGGGCGAACTCCTCGCCCGTGTGCCGGCCACGGCGCTCGCTGGCGTGCTCCTCTTCGTGGCCGGTCGAATTTTTCGCCTACACGAGATGCGGGAGATCTTTGTAAAGACGCGCGCCGAATTCGCGCTCGTGATGGCGACGATGCTCGCCGTTGTGATCCTGCCCGTACAAACGGGCGTGGCCCTCGCCATCCTTCTATCGCTCATGCATGGCGTCTACATGATGACGCGCACGCATCTCATCGAATACGAACGCCTCGCCAGCACGACCGTGTGGTGGCCGGAAAGCCCGCGCTACGCCGGGGAGAAGCTCGAGGGCGTTCTCGTCACGGCCTTCCAGGCGCCGTTGTCGTTCCTGAACGCCTATGGGTTCGAACAGGATTTTCGCCGCGCTTTGGCCAAGGCCGGGCAGGGCTTGGAGCTCGTGGTGCTGGAAGCGGGCAGCGTGGTCGAGATCGACTTCACGGCTGCGCGCGTCCTGCGCGCCGCGATTGCGGCGTGTCGGGAGCGTGGCGTCGATTTCGCGATCGTGCGGTTGGAGTCGGTGCGCGCGCAGGAAGCGCTGGAGCGGTTCGGAGCGCTCGCGGAACTTGGCGGCGACAGGCTGTTCCATAGCGTTGACGAGGCGACGCGAGGCCTCGCGCCAAACGCCCGGGTCATACGAACGGCCGGAGAGTGAGGCGGGCTCTGGCGTGCGAGACGCGCGCCTTCTTCGGAGCGCGCGCGTCTCGCACGCAAAGCTCGGGGCTTCGCCCGCGCACATTGCAGGGAAGAGCCTTTTCCATGTCGCGGCTGAACGTGTGTCGCAGCAGAACTCGGCGGAGGGGAATTCAGCCTGTGACGGCGGAAAATTCCTCGGCGCCTTCCTGCGCTTCGTCGGCAGGGCGCGTCTCGTCGCCGATCCGGTTGAGATCCGAGCGAACGATCCAGATGAAGGCGAAGAAGGTCAGGCACCATAGCGACCCGATGACGACGTCGAGCCCCGCGTGATCCAGGATGCGCCCTTGCGTCAGAGTCGGGCCAATGCAAGCCGCAAAGAGGCTCCAAGCCGCGACGAGAAGCCGAAACTCCGTCGCGCCCATGCCGCCGTAAGAGAGATGATGCGTGCCCTGCACCATCACCTTGAGATAGGTGTAGGAGCTCATGAGCAGATACATCGACAGGACGAGCAGCGCCGAAATCAGCGTAAAATAGGGTGAAAATCCGAGTCCGCCGATGATCAGCGTTTGCGCGATCAGATCCGTGGAGTGATCGATGAAGTAGCCATAGCGCGGACGTTCGATCTTGCGATGGCGGGCGAGGGTGCCGTCGAGCGAGTCGCCGAACCAGTTCAGCACGAGGCCGAAAATCGCCGGGACGAGGAACCAGCTGGAGACATGTGCCGCGACCAGCGAACCCGCGGTCGTCGCGGCGCCGAACAGACCTGCAGCCGTCAGGTGATTCGGCGTGACGAAGGTCGGAAGCCTCTCGACCAGAAAGCTGAGAGCCTGGCGCTCCTCCCGAGCGAGCAAGCTCTGGTTCAAGCGATCATGTGTCAAAAACCCGCTCCTTCCGGAGTTTGCGCCAAAATCCGCTACACCCGTCGCGGGGTGGCGCGAACCTCTTCTCCGCCTGCAGATCGTCCAGTTAGCTCTGACCTCGACTGTTAGACTGAAGCAACATTGTGACGCAGATGGGGCGTTCGCTCGCGAATCTAAAGTTTCACACCGGCCGCCGCCGCCACCGCCGCACCCTGGACGGCGGGCGAGCTCACGAGGCCGAACAGCTGGAAGACCTTGCCGACTTCGACGAGCGGCGCGTTCGAGACATAAAGGATGTCCTTCTCGCGCATCGCGAAGCGGCGAGCCTCGAACAGCGCCTTCGGGTCGCGCAGGTTCAGGTGATAGACCACCGGCACATAGGGACGCGCCAACAGGGATGGGGAGACTGTCGGAAAGTCTCGTGCGAGGCGATCCGGCTCGTAGCGGAGCACGAACACCGACTCGGGATCTGCGCGCTGGTCTTGGAGCCCGCCTGCCTTGGCGATGGCCTCGTCGAGCGTCATCCCGCGCGCGTCGAAAGCAAGGATGCTGTTGGCCCCGAGCGCGCCGGCGACCGTGATCGTGCGCGGCGTGAACTCGACGGTCACCACGTCGCCAGGCCGGACGTAAATGTTCTCGCTGGGATTGTCGATCAGCGCCTGAACCGGCGCGCGGACCGAGCGTCCGCCGCGCGTGAGGTAGATGAAAGTCTCGTGCGTAGGCGAGCGATAGCCGCCGGCGGCGGCGATGACGTCCAGGACGCGATCGCCATGCAGGGTCAGGGGCACTCGGGCGCCGGTCGTGACTTCGCCGGTGACCGTGACCGTGTTGCTGACGTTGCGCGACACGTTGACCAGCGCCTGCGGCTCGATCGCCTTGCCGCGCAGCCGCTCGACGATGACCGATTCGACCTGCTGCTGCGTGCGACCTGCGACCTCGACGCGTCCGGCGTAGGGCACGGTGATCGCGCCGTCGCGACCCACGACCTGGTCCGGAATGACGGCGGAGCGCGGGCCTGGGCTCAGGCGGTCGTTGACGGGCGCCGAAAACAAGCCCCCCGAGGCGGCTTCCCAGATCGTGATCTGGAGCGAATCGCCGACGCCGATGGGCTGAGCGGCGGGAGGACGGCTGTCGCCGAAAGAGCCGCGCAGGCTCGGAACGGGCTGCCTCGACAGAATGTCGAGGGTATAGTCGTCAACGTCGAGGAGCGCGAACCACGCCTCGCCGTTTTCGTTGGGCGCCGCGCCGGCTGTCATGGCGTCGCCGCTGGGCCCGCTTCCCGGAAGAAGCGAGCAGGCTCCGAGGGAAAGGGCCGCCGAGGCGGTGAGGAGCAAGAGAACGCGTCTCGAAATGTCCGGTCTCCTCATCATACGCTCTCTCAAAATAGCGCAGCCTCATGGAGGCCTTGCTTCCGGAGGCTGCGGCGCGCCCCGCGAGAGCGAACCCGTTCCACCGGCTTTTAGCCGGCGACGCGAACGTTCGAATAGCTTTTAGCCAATTAAGCTTGGTTTTCCAAGTCAGCCTGGCGAAGAAAAATCGAGTGTTGCTCAAATGCCACAGCGCCATGTCTCGAAATGGCGCAAAGGCCTTTTCTGCTGCCCCGGCAGACGACTTCGGCTCGGACCCATCTCGTCGCTCAATTACCCGCAGAGGCGATCTTCTGCGCGTCGATGACGATCTTCAGGACCAGCGCCGCGATGGCCATGGTCGCAAGAATCGCAGTCGCCAGAGTGAGGGCGCCCGCGCGGTCGACGCCAATCGCGAGCGACGCGAAGGGCCACAACGCCAGCATCAGCCGAAACTCGGTGGCGCCGACGCCAATTAACGCCATCTGCTCGACATGGCCGGTCGCTGCGCGGATGTATGTGTAGGCGGAGAACATCAGATAGCAGACGAGTATCAGGGCCGCCGCCTCGAAGGTCAAAAATGGCGAGAATGCGTAAGCAACGATCATGAGGAGCAGCCCGGCGAGGTCGGTCAGGTGCTCGGCGAGCCCGACCTTCGCGCCGGTCTCGTTGCGACGCTCGGCGAGCGGACCGTCAAAGGTGGCCCCGAACCAGTTCAGCGCGACGCCGATCGGCACGAGATAGACGAACTCAAAGCGCCAGCGGCATAACAGCAGCGCCGCCGCGGCTATGATCGCGCCAAGCAATCCCAATCGCGTCAAATCGCCCGGCGACAATGCATCAGGCAGCTTCGGCGCCAGCCAAAGCACGGCGCGCCTCTGCAGCGGCGCAAGGAAGCTGCGGTCCGGCGTGTGCGCGCCCGCAGATTGCTTGAGCCAAAATTCCGCAAATCGTCCCATGCTTTGCGCGCGCCCTCGCCCGGCTTGCGGGCCGCCCCCGGCCGACCGGACTTATACTACAAAAGGTCAGTCTCCGCCAGTTCTCGGTCGGGCCCCTGTCGGTCCGGCTCTGCTCTACCCGTCCTTCTCTGTTCAAAATAGTTGAATGCGGCGCCTAGCCGGGCCGCTTCGCATCAGACTCCGTCTGCAGCAATATATTCGCATAGGTCGGCGTCGGCCCGCCGAGATCGAGCGCCTCGCCATGCGCCGTGAAGAAGATCAGGTCCTTGAAGTGGCTGAGGGTGGCGCTCGGCGCGCCCTCGCCGGGAGTTAGTTTGAGGTAGTCGCCGTCGAGGCGCAGGCGCGCTTTCGCGGTCTGGGCGCCGAAGATTCGAATGACATAGTCCTTCAAGAAAGGGGTCAAAGCGGGTTTCACGCTTTCGGGAACGGGATCGCCGCGATCCTGAAGCCAAACAATGCCGTCCGGACTGACGACTTGTGCGGGTCGAACGCCCTCGGCGGACAAGAATCGCAACCTCAATCCTTCAGCCGCCGGCCCGAGGTCGAGCCAAACCGTATCCGATGACACGATCGTGAGCGGCAGGGATGCCGGTTTGCGTTCGGGAGATTGCAAGTAGAACCCCCACGCATGTCGACGAGCCTTGAAGCTCCCGTCCTCGACGTAGAACTCGAGCGCGTTCTCGCGGCCAAGATAGACTCCCGCAAGGCGCGCCAGACCATCGACGCCAACGGCCGCCGCCTCGGGCCTTTCAATCGCCCTGGTTGAGGCGCCAGCTAGGCGCTCGATCTGATCCAACAACAATTTTTGAATCGCGGTGGGATTGTACGACGTGGAATTGGTCAGGGCGGCGAGGCCGACGCCGTAGGCGGGAAGCCAGGAGTAGCTCGTGGCGAAGCCGAATCCACCGCCAGTATGCCCAAGCGTTCGGATTCCGCGCCGTGATGAAGAAACGAGCCCCAGCCCATAGCCAAGCTCCTGGCCCGGCGCAGGAAAAGGAGGCCGCGCCATCAGCCGCGTCGTCTCCGATCCAAGGAGAGTTCCGCGCAAATGCGCTTGCACGAACAAGGCCGCGTCATCGATGCTGGAATAGACGCCGCCGGAAGCCTGCATCGGCACGCGGATGGGCAGGCTCGGCCAGTGCGCGTCATGGCCTGTCGCTCGATCGTCATCCGGGATGATATGCGCGAAATCGACCGACGTTCGCCGCAGGCCAAACGGGCGATATAGAAGCTCTTCGAAAACGCTTTCGAGTGAAGTCTTGTAACGCAACGCCAACGAATATCCTGCGAGATCCATGCCGAGATTGGAGTACTCATAGCGTTGCCCAACCGGGAATCTGAGCCATGTCTTGGAGATGCTCGCGATATGCTCCTCGAGCGACTTGTCCTCGAGTATCAGATTATTGCCGACCGGCGCCTCATGCGTGAATCCCGCCGTGTGGCTGAGCAGATGGCGCAGCGTGATCTTCTTTTCGGGGTTCTCCTCGAAGCGGGATCGGACGGTGAATCCGGGGATGAGCTCCGCCAATGTCTCACCCAATGAAATCGTCCCGCGTTCGCAAGCGCGCAAAGCGGCGGTGGCGGTGTAGAGCTTGGAGATGGATTGCAGGCTGAAGATCGTTCGCGTTCCGACTGCGTCCGCCGCGCCCTGGTTTTTGACGCCAAACCCCTTGGCCCAGACTTGATCGGGCGTGACCAGGGCGATCGCGACCCCGGGAGCGACAGCCTGCCGCTCGATCAGCTTGGGAAGCTCCTGCTCGATATAGCCGGCGGTTTCCTCCAGCCGTGATCGCGAGTCGCCGATCGCCTCGGCCATTGCGCGCCCATTGCCCGCGAGCAGGGAGAGCGCTCCGACAGCCAGGCTCCGTTCGAGAAAGTTTCGCCGATCGAATCGCGGCGTCGACAGGGTTCCAAAAAAGCGATCCGACATCGCGCTCTCCTCCTGGCGAACGCAAGCTCCGCGATTCTGACATTAATCCTACTAGATTGGTAGCATGAAGCAAGGGCTTCATCCGGCTCTCGTGCAGCCTGCCTGAGAGCCGGCGCGGCGCTTGCTCCTGTGCTTGCGGCGACCTGCTTCACGCGCTGGGGACGCGTCCGCGCTCGCGCGCCGCCTCGCGAAATCCGATGTCGCGGCGGCAGAAGCCCTCCGGCCAGGCGATTTGGTCGACGGCCTCGTAGGCCAGAGCCTGCGCCGCGGAAACGCTTGCGGCGAGCGCCGTCACGTTCAGCACGCGCCCGCCGGCTGCGAAGAGCCTGCCGTCTTGCTCCCGCGCGCCGGCGCAGGTCACGATCACGTCTTTCAAAGCCCGTGCGCGCTCGACGTTAAGAATCTCCGAGCCCGTGACAGGCGCCGCCGGATAGTTCGGCGATGCGAGCACGACGGTCAGCGCGACGCGGCTCGAAAAGCGCGGCGCCCGCGCCGGCAGCCGCCCACGCGCACAGGCGAGCATGAGCTCGAGGAGATCATCCTCGAGCCGCGGAAGGACGACCTGAGCCTCCGGGTCGCCGAAACGGCAATTGTACTCGATGAGCTTCGGCCCCTCCGGCGTCAGCATGAGGCCAATGTACAGCACGCCGCGGTACGGCGCGCCCATCGCGCGCAGCGCGCGCAGCGTGGGCAGGACGATCCGCGCCATCGTCTCGCGCTCAATTTCGGGCGTGACGATGGAGGTCGGCGAATAGGCGCCCATGCCGCCCGTGTTCGGACCCGTGTCGCCGTCGCCGACCCGCTTGTGGTCTTGGGCCGAGGAGAAGGGATGCGCGCGCTCGCCGTCGCAGAGCGCGAAGAGCGACGCTTCTTCGCCCGTGAGGAATTCCTCGATGACGACCTCGGCGCCCGAGGCGCCAAAGGCCCCGGCGAACATTGCGCGGACGGCTTCCTCCGCTTCCTCAAGCGTTTGCGCGACGACGACGCCTTTGCCGGCCGCGAGCCCGTCGGCCTTGACGACGATGGGCGCGCCTTTTTTCCGCAGATGGGCGAGGGCCGCGGACTCGTCGTCGAAACGCGCATAATCCGCGGTCGGAATGTCGTTGGCGCGGCACAGGTCCTTGGCGAAGCCTTTGGAGCCTTCGAGTCGCGCTGCGGCGCGGGTCGGACCGAAGGCCGGGATGTTCGCTTTCTCCAAAGCGTCGACGAGTCCCGCGATGAGCGGCTGTTCGGGGCCGACGACGACGAGCCCTACGTCCCGCGCGCGACAAAACTCGACGACCGCCGCATGGTCGGCGGCGTCGAGCTCGATCGCGTCGCCGAGCCGCGCGAGGCCGGGATTGCTGCTTCCGACGTAGAGTCGTCCCAAGCGAGGGCTCCTGGCGAGCGCCAGGCCGATGGCGTGCTCGCGGCCGCCGGAGCCGATCAGCAGAAGGTTCATGGAGTCTCCCTGCGACGATAGGGCGGGCGATCTATATTTTGTGGGCGGCGCGCGCTCAAGCGCGCGACCGCCGACACAGGAAGTTCAATCTCGCAGGGTAGCCGCAGCTGCGGTCGAAGCCCGGCGCGAGGGCTCCGCCCGAGCGGCGCGCTTCATGCTCGAGGAGCCACATGCGCCCGCCCAACGAAATCGACTTCTGGCGGGGCTTCGCGCTGGTCACGATCTTCGTCAATCACATACCCGGCCTCTATTTCGAGCGCTTCACCTATCGGAATTTCTCTCTCTCGGACTCGGCGGAGCTTTTTGTCTTTTTGGCGGGGTGGTCGATGCGCGTGCTCGTCGACGGGCCGGGCTATGCGGTTTCGCCGAAGTGGGTCCTGCTGCGTCTGGAGAGCCGAGCGCTTGCTGTTTATGTCGCGCAGATCGTGCTGGCGCAGGTCGCGATCGCTCTGCTCGCCGCCGCTTCGCTCGCGCTCGACGCTCCGTTTCTGCTTGACTGGCACAATGCATCGGCCGTGTTCAACGATCCGGTGCGCGCGCAGATCGGCCTCGTCCTGCTGACCTATCAGCTCGGCTATTTCAACATCCTGCCCCTTTACGTCGTGCTGATGTTCATCGCGCCGATCGTTGCGCTCCTGCACCGGCGCGCGCGGCCTGTGCTGCTTCCTTTCTCGCTCTCGATATACGTCCTCGCGCTCGCTTTGGGGGTGAACGTCCCAACCTGGCCGGTCGAGGGCGACTGGTTCTTCAACCCTCTGGCTTGGCAGCTTTTATATGTGTCCGGGTTTCTTCTTGGGGGCGGCGACGGATTGGCGGCCGCGGCGCGTCGCCATCATCGGCGGCTGCGGCTATTTGCGCTGCCGGTCGTCCTGCTTGGCCTCGTCGTCGCGCAGACCAATTTTTCTCCCGACCCCATCGCCGTTCCGCCTCCGAAACTCTTCTTCCTGTTCGACAAGACCTTCCTGTCGCCCGCGCGCTTTCTCCACAGTCTCGCCCTCGTGGCCCTGTTCGCGGGATCGTTCAGATGGATCGCGCGTCAGACGCCGGCGCCTGCAAAATTTCTTTCTCTACTCGGGCGAAATTCGCTAAACGTGTTCTGCGCCGGCTCGCTGTTGAGCCTGATCGGTCAAATACTCAGGTTTCTATATGGTGATCTCGTTGCGGCCGACGCAGCAGTCGTTATGCTTGGCCTGACCATCATGGGCGTCGTCGCGTGGGGTTCGGAATGGCAAGACAGAATGCGCGCAAGCTTGGCGAAGCGATCGGACTAGCCATCTGGCTCCTGCCAATTCTTTCCCTCGCCGCGCAGGAAGCGGCGCCTTCGAGCGCGCCCCCTCTGAGTCCGGCCTGCCAGGCGCCTGCGTCCGACATTGCGCTGCCCGAACCATTGCCGAATTTCGCCGCGGCGTTGAAGCAACGCCGCGCCGTGCGCATTTTGGCGATCGGCTCCTCCTCAACCTCAGGAGTCGGAGCGACTTCCGACGACAAGTCCTACCCCTCGCAGCTCGAGCAGATCCTGGAGCATTCGCTGAAGGATGCGGAAATCGATCTCGTCAGTCACGGCGTCTCCGGAGAAACCGCCGAAATCGCAGCCGACAGGATCAAGACCGAGGCGGCGCTGGCGAAGCCCGATCTCGTGCTCTGGCAGCTCGGCACGAATGACGCTCTGCAGCGCGTCGATCCCGAACAGTTCGAGAGCACGGTGCGTTCCACAATCCGCTGGCTTGCGGAGAACCAGATCGACGTCGCGCTGGTCGGCCTGCAGTATACGCCGCGCTTCGCGCGCGATCCGAGCTACGCGGCCATTCGCAACGTTCTGACGCGTCTCGCCGCGGAAGAGAAGATCCTTTACGTGCGGCGTTACGACGCCATGCGATTCATCGCGCGCACGCGCGCCAATCTCGACCTCATGTCGAAGGATAATTTTCACCTCAACGATCTGGGCTATCAGTGCATGGCCGAACATGTCGCGCATGCGGTGATCGTGAGCCTGTTCCTCAAGCAAGCGCCGCCCGCAGCAAATTGACGCGGCGTCCAGATCCGCGAGGGTTCATCGCAGTCCGCGCTCGAAGGTGGCGATGAACGCCGAGAGTTCCGCGTCGAGCGCGGACGCCGGCGTCGGCTGGAGCTTCTCTTCGAGCCCGAGCAGGACTATGCCATGCACCGCCGAAAACAGCGTGCGCGCCTTGGCGCGGAGCGCCTCGGCGGGCTCCTCGGGCAGCAGGCGCTGGAGCGGCGCCTCGAGCAGGCCGAAGAGGCGGTCGAGATCTCGCGCATACCACTCCGGCAGCGGCTTTTCCGGCATCCTGTGCTCGAACAAGGCTCGCCAGCGGGGAGCTTCGGCGCGCGCATAGGCGAGGTATTCCGCTCCAAGCCGCCTGAGTTCGTCGCCATCGGCGCCGCCGGTCGCGAGCGCCTTTTCAAGCTGCGCCAGGGTGCGCTGGTTCACGCAAAGAATGAGCTCGTCCAAATCCTCGAACGCCGTGTAGATGGCGCCGAGCGCGCAGCCGGCCCCCAGCGCGATTTCCCGGGCCTTCAGCGCCGCCAGTCCTCCCCGTTCGACGGCGGCTTCGGCCGCGTCGATCAGGCGCTCGCGCAGCTGGGCGCGACGCGCTTTCGCGGGTTGGAGCTGCTTTTCGGTCACGATTAACCCTTTCTGAGCGGCGCCTGTGAACAACGTTCAAAAACTTCTTGAACGGCGTTCAAAATGGGAGTAGCTTCCATACTGAACGATGTTCATAACAGGAGTTCCCAAATGTTCAAGACCATCGTGACCTTGATGCGGGGCCGCGCCTTCGACGCCGAGCAGCGCTTGAAGGACGTAAACGCCCTGCCTCTGCTCGACCAGCAGATGCGCGACGCCGCCGCCTCGGCGGAGCGCCTGCGCCGCGCGCTGGCGATCGCGACGGCCCAGGAGCGCCAGGAGGCGCGCCGGTTGGAGGCGTCGCGCTCGGAGATCGCCGAGCTCGAGGCGCGGGCCCTCGCGGCGCTCACGGGCGGGCGTGAAGACCTCGCCGAGAAGGCGGCGCAGGCCATCGCCGATCTGGAAGCGGACGCGGCCGCCGCAGCCAAGGCGCAGGCGTTGTTTGCGGCCGAGATCGCCAAGCTCGACGCGCTCGCCAAGCGCCAGAGCGCTCGCCTTGCTGAGCTCGAGCGCGGTCGCCGGATCGCCCGCGCCTCGCAGGCGGCGTGCAACGCCCGGCGCGGCGGGATCGAGCCCGCCTTCTGTTGCGAGAACACGCTCGCCGACGCCGAGGCGACGCTCGCCCGGCTGCGCGAGCGCCAGATAGAGGCGGAAGCCGCAGAAGAGGCCTTCGCGAGCTTTGGCGCCGAGGAGGCCTCCGAAAGCGCGGCGGAAACGCTCGCGCGCGAGGGATTCGGGCCGGCTAAGAGGCCGCGCGCCGCCGACATACTTGCAAGGCTCAAAGAGAAGGCCGCCTCCTCCGAGCAGTGACACGGCTCCCGCAATCGCAAACCGAAGAGACCAGTCATGAACAGCCAGCCCCTCCACCACTCCGCCGCCTGGGTCGCCTTCACCTATGCGACCTTCCTGCTCTCGCTGCTGATGATCGGCGCGGGAGTCCTCTTCATGCCGATCGATCCCTGGATGAAAGGCTTTCTCGGCATGGCGGTCGTCCTCCTCGTGCAAAGCTGCGTGACGATGACGAAGACTCTGCGCGACAACGCCGAGGCCGAAAAGCTCGTCAACCGCATCGAGGACGCGAAGACCGAACGCCTGCTCATGGACGTCGCCAAGGCGCCCTGAGGCGCGCTCAGACCCGGCGGCGCCGCAACCGATCCTTGACGGATGCGTGCTATGCCGCCGGCTTACCCTCGAGGAAAGGCATCCCCATGTCGCGGTCCCTGCTCGCTGCGCGCCGATTCGCGCCGCTGTTCTGGTGCCAGTTCTTCGCCGCCTTCAACGACAACTTCCTGAAGAACGCGCTGGCGCTGTTCCTTTTGTTCAAGGTCGGCGGCGAGGGCGGCGCTTCGCTCGTCACGCTCGGCGGCGTGACCCTCATGGCGCCCTATTTCGTCCTCTCGGCGCTCGGCGGCCAGCTCGCCGACAAATTCGACAAGGCGCTCGTCGCGCAGCGGCTGAAGCTCGTCGAGATCGGCGCCGCGGGCGTCGCCGCGCTGGGCTTCTATGCGGGCTCGACGCCGCTGCTGTTCCTGGCGCTGTTTCTCTTCGGCGCCCTCGGCGCGCTGTTCGGGCCGGTCAAATATGGCATTCTTCCCGATTGCCTGACGCGCGAGGAGCTTCCGGCAGGCAATGCGCTGGTCGAAGCCGCGACCTTCATCGCGATCCTGCTCGGCACGATCGCCGGCGGCGCCGCGATGGCCGGGGGCGGAGACGCGCATCTGCTCGCGGTCGGCATGATAAGCTTCGCTGTCGCGAGCTACGGCGCCGCGAAGCTCATCCCGGCGACGCCGCGCGCTGACGCGGGGCTCGTCCTCGACCCCAATATATTCCGCTCGACTTTCGCGCTGCTGCGCGTGCTCTGGCGCGCGAAGAAGCTCTGGCGCCTCGGCGTCGTCACCAGTATATTCTGGCTGATCGGCGCCATCGTCATGTCGCTGCTGCCGACGCTCGTCGCACAGACCATGCACGGCGCGGAGCAGGTCGCGACGATTCATCTCGCCGCCTTCGCCATCGCCATCGGCGTGGGCTCCGGACTCGCCGCCCTCCTGCTGCACGGGCGCATCGTGCTGCTGCCCGCCGCCATCGGCGCCGGCGTCGCCGCGCTCGCGTCGCTCGACCTTGGAATCATGCTGGCCTTCCGCGATGCGGGGAGTGCGGAGACGCTCCAACCCGCCGCCTATTTCGCGCAGAGCGGCGCCTGGCGCGCGCTCATCGACCTCACGCTCCTCTCGATCGCCGGCGGCCTCATCGTCGTGCCCGCCTTCGCCGCTCTGCAGGCCTTTTCCGAAGCTTCCGAGCGCGCGCGCATCGTCGCGGCGGTCAATGTGCTCAACGCCGCCGCGATGGTGCTCGGCGGAGTCGTCGTCGCCGGCCTGCAGGCTCAGGGCGCGCCGATTTCTGCGCTCTTCATCGGCGTCGCCGCCTTCGCCGCGGGCGCCGCCGTCTGGATTTTTCGCAATGTCCTGAACTCCTGGATCCTCGACGCGCTCTCCATCATCTTCCGCGCCTTCTATCGGCTGGAGATCAAGGGGCTGGAGAATTTCGACGCCGCCGGCCCCAATCCGATCGTCGCGCTGAACCACGTGAGCTTTCTCGACTGGGCGCTGGCGCTCTGCGTGCTGCCGCGGGAGCCCGTGTTTGCGATCGATGCGACGATCGCCAAGGCCTGGTGGGTCGCGCCCTTCCTGAAATATTCGCGCGCCATCCCGCTCGATCCGACGAAGCCGATGGGGACCCGCACGCTCGTCAACGCCGTGAAGGCGGGTGATCCGCTCGTGATCTTCCCTGAGGGGCGGCTGACCGTCACGGGCAGCCTTATGAAGGTCTATGACGGCGCCGGCCTCATCGCCGACAAGACCGGCGCGATGGTCGTGCCGGTACGCATCGAGGGCCCCGAGGCGACGATCTTTGCGCGACTGTCGCGCGGCCAGAGGCGCCGACGCTGGTTCCCGAAGTTCAGGCTCACCGTGCTGGAGCCGCAGCGTCTGACGATCGACGAGAACCTGAAAGGCCGGGCGCGTCGCCACGCCGCGGGCTTGGCGCTCTATCAAATCATGTCGGACCTCGTCTTCCGCACGACCAACATAGACCGCACGCTGTTCGCCGCGGTCGTCGAGGCGGCGCGCGCCAACGGGCTGTCGCGCGTCGCGCTCGAAGATCCGCTCGCCGGCAAGCTGACCTATCGCAGGCTGCTCGTCGGCGCGCGCGCGCTCGGCGAGAAGCTCTCGCCAAACGTCGCTCCCGGCGAGGCCGTCGGCCTCATGCTGCCAAACAGCAACGGCGCCGCGGTCGCTTTCATCGCGCTGCAGTCGCTCGGCGCCGTCCCGGCGATGGTCAACTTCACGGCAGGCGCGTCCAACATCCTCTCGGGGCTCAAGGCGGCGAAGGCGCAGACGATCGTGACCTCACGCGCCTTCATCGATAAGGGTCGGCTCGAAAAGCTCGTCCACGAACTCGAAGCCGGCGCGCGCCTTGTCTATCTGGAGGACTTGCGCGCGCAGGTCACCCGAACCGACCGGCTGCGCGCGCTATTGGCCTGCGCACGCCCGCTCGCCGATCGCTCGCCGAACGATATCGCGGCCATTCTCTTCACTTCGGGTTCGGAGGGCTCGCCGAAGGGCGTCGCGCTCTCGCACAGGAACATGCTGACGAACGCCGCGCAGGCGTCCGCGCGCATCGATTTCGGGCGCAACGACCGGCTCTTCAACGTGCTGCCGATGTTCCACTCTTTCGGCCTCACGGTCGGCTTCATGCTGCCGCTCGTCTCCGGCGTGCCGATCTATCTCTATCCTTCGCCGCTGCATTATCGGATCGTGCCGGAGCTCGTCTACGCCTCGAACGCCACGATCCTGTTCGGCGCCGACACCTTCCTCGCGGGCTATGCGCGCGTCGCCAATGCCTATGACTTCCGCTCGATCCGCTATGTCGTCGCCGGCGCCGAGCCCGTGAAGGCGGGAACGCGCGCCGTCTGGAGCGAGAAATTCGGGGTGCGGATTCTCGAAGGCTACGGCGTCACCGAGACCTCGCCCGTGCTGGCGCTGAACACGCCGATGCACAACAAGTTCGGCACGGTCGGGCGACTCATGCCTGGAGTCGAGAGCCGGCTCGAGCCCGTAGCCGGGATCGAGGACGGCGGGCGGCTGCTCGTGCGCGGTCCGAACGTCATGCTCGGCTATTTGCGCGCCGAAAATCCGGGCGTGCTGGAGACGCCGCCGGACGGCTGGCACGACACGGGCGACATCGTCTCGATCGACGCCGAGGGCTTCGTTTCGATCAAGGGCCGCGCCAAGCGCTTCGCCAAGATCGGCGGCGAGATGGTTTCGCTCGCGGCGATCGAGGCGCTCGCGGCGCAGCTGTGGCCCGACGCGCCGTCGGCGGCGGCGACCGAGCCGGATCCGCGCAAGGGCGAACGCATCGTGCTCGCGACGCAGCAGAAGTCGGCGACGCGCGCAGACTTCGCGGGCTTCGCCAAATCCAAGGGCGCGGCGGAGCTCATGCTCCCGGCGGAAGTGCTGGTCGTTGACAAACTGCCGGTGCTCGGCTCCGGCAAGCTCGACTTCGCGGGAGTCGCGCGGCTCGTGCGCGAACGCGCGCACATAGCGGCCTGACCGCAAGAGCAAAGCGCGAAGCGCGCCTCAAGAGAGAGTGTCGATTCGCGTTGGGGCGGGATGTGACCGCCCCGCGAGCTCATCGCCTGCGGTTGGCGCGAGCGGCCAGAAGAAGGCGATCGAGAGCGTAGACACGCCCGCAATGAGAAAGAAGGCCGGCGCGAAGTCTTCCGTCAGCAGAACGCCGCCCCCGCGCTGAGCGCGAGAAACCTCGAGCGCGGCGGCGGCGATTGCGACGCCGAGCGAGGCCGAGAGCTGCTGCGCCACAGCGGAGAAGCTCGCGGCCCGGCTCATGTCGCGCGACTCGATGTCGGCGAAGGCCAGCGCGTTCAGCGCCGTGAACTCCAGCGAACGGAAAAAGCCGCCGGCGAGCAGCACGCCCATGACGATCCAGTGCGGAGTCGCCGGCGTGAACCAGGCGTTCACGATCAGAAAGGTCGAGGCGATCGCCGCATTGACGAGGAGCACGCGACGGAAGCTGAAGAGCTTCAGGATCGGCTGCGCCGCGGTCTTCATCGCCATCGCGCCCGCCGCAGCGACGAAGGTCAAGGAGCCGGACTGAAAGGCGGAGAGGTGAAATCCAGCCTGCAGCAGCAGGGGCAACAGGAAGGGCGTGGCGCCGACGCCGATGCGAAACAGCAAGCCGCCGCAGACCGCGGCGCGATAGGTCGGGACCTGCAAGAGCGACAGGTCGAGAATCGGCGCTTCCGTTCGCCGCGCGTGGCGAACATAGGCGAGCAGCGCGAGGGCGCCGGCGGCGATGAGCGCCGCGACGGCCGGCGTGGGCAGGAAGCCGCGTCCCACGATGCTGAAACCAAAGACGAGACAAGCGAGGCCTCCACCCGAGAGCGCCGCGCCGAGCGAATCAAGCGGGCCGGGATCCGGCTCGCTGAGATCGGGGATGAAGCGTTCCGCGAGGAGGACGCCGAGCGCGCCGATCGGCGCGTTGATCCAGAAGATGTAGCGCCAGTGGAAATAGGTGGCGATGAAGCCGCCGAGCGGCGGGCCCATCATTGGACCGACGAGCGCCGGAATCGTCAGCCAGGCGAGCGCCCGCACGAGCTCGGCGCGCGGCGCCGACCGCAGAATCACGAGCCGTCCGACCGGCGTCATCATCGCCCCGCCCATGCCCTGCACCACGCGGGATAGCACGACGCCCGCGAGCGAGGACGACAGTCCGCAGCAGATCGATCCCAAGGTGAAGACAGTCATCGCCGCGCGAAACACCCGGCGCGCCCCGAACTTGTCGGCTGCCCAGCCGCTCAAGGGAATGAACACGGCGAGCGCCAGCAGATAGGAGGTTAGCGCGAGCTTGAGGGCCACGGGGTCTTCGTGGAGGTCGGCGGCCATGGCCGGCAGCGCCGTGGCGAGCACGGTTCCGTCGAGCGTCTCCATGAAGAGCGCGGTCGCGACGATGAGCGGGGTGACGAACTGCGGCGGCAATTACGGATGCTTGGTTTGGGCGGCGAGATGGCCGCTTCGCTCAATTGCAGGCGAGCGTGCGTCCGGCAAGCGTGCAGCGCGCGAGCAATGCGCCATGCGTGTCGAAGTCCTGCAGTAGCCACCCGCCCTCGCTGCGCTCGAGCGTCGCGAAGCCGAACTTGCCCGAGACGCTGACCCCGGTCGCGATGGTCTTGTCCGCGATCGCGAGGCCGTCGAGCCTCTGCGGCGCAATGGGGTCCGGCAGCGTGCCGCCAATCCCCGCGACGATCTGCGCCGGAAAATCCTGCTTGTAGCTCAGCGCCTCGAAGAGATGGAGATGGCCAGAGAGCATGGCCTCTACCCCTGATGGAAGCCCGTCGCGCGCGGCCGCGACGAGGGTCTTGTTGTCGCCTTCGACGATTCCATCCTTGATCCGCAGCGCGCCATAGATGGGCTTATGCATCGCGATCCACAGCGGGGCGCCGCGGCCCGAGAGCGCTTTGAACTGCTCCTCAAACAGCGAGGCGAGGGCCGGGTCGACGACGCGGTCCTCGGCGCGCGTGACGTCGAGCACTGCGAGCGCCAGCCCGCCGAGGTCGAGGGTGAAGGGCGGCTCCTGCGCCGTGCAGGCCTCGGAAAAGGCGAAGGCGCTGGCGAAGCGCGTCCAACCCGCGCCATTGCGCGCGCAGTCCTCGTGATTGCCGCGCACGAAGACGATGGGCGCCGCTTCGAGCAGCGCGCGGGCGGGATCGAACCAGTCGGCCTTCCAGGTCTCGAAATCGTCGCCGGAGGGCGAGCCCGCGCAGCCCTGCGCGGGGTCTGGGCAGGGGCGCTCGCGATAGATGAGGTCGCCGAGATGGACAACGAGATCGGGGGCGCGCTCGGCGGCGAGATCGGCGACAAGGCGAAACGGCCAGCGCGCGAGGTCGTTGCAAGCCTGGGCCTTGAGAATGTTGATGCGGCAGCCTGTATCGCCGAGGATCAGGATCCTGTCGACGCGCGCAGGCGGCAGCGGCGCCGGCCGGCCCTTGATCGTCGCCGTCTTGGCACCCGCAGGTATGCCAAGACGGCAGACGGTCACGGGAAATCCGCTGGTTGCGCCGGCGCGGACAGTCATCTTCGCCGGGCGCCCGTCGATCGTCGCCTCCGGACAAGTCCCGTCCTCGACGACGGCGCGGGCTTCCAAGCCATCGGCGGTGAATTGCGTCCAGTGATAGAAATCCCTGGCGGACGCCGCCGATCCGGCGATGCTGGAGAGAAGCGACAATAGGACCAGGGCCAGGAAGGGAGGGCGCACGCGAGGACCTTTCTGAAGCGGGTGTTGCACGCGTCTGCCTATGCAATGCGTTTGACAGTTTCAACTCGGCTTCGGCGCCGCGCCAACCGAGCGAAAGCGCGCGTGTCGATAGCTTCTGAAGATGTTTTGCGCGACGCTTCTGCGAGATTGGGCGCCCTTAGACTCTGCCGCCGGTCCGAGACTCAACCGCCTGCGAGCCGCGCGGCCGCCCGCGCATGGCCGATGAGCGGCAGCAATTGCGCGAGCTCGGGGCCCGTCTCGGCGCCGGTCAGCGCGAGCCTCAAGGGGTGGAAAAGCGCCCGGCCCGTCCGCCCGGTCTCGGTCTTGAGGCGACCGGTCCAGGCGCTCCAGGTCGTCTCGTCCCAGGGCTCGGGCGGCAGCGCGTCGCGCGCTTGCGCGAGGAACGCCTCGTCCTCGCGCAGCGGGGCGATCTCGCCTGCGACGACGCGCCACCAGCCGGTCACTGCGTCGAAGCGCTTGATGTTGGCGCGAACCGCCGCCCAGAACGGCTCCGCCTTGAATCCCACGATGTCATGCGCCGCGAGCCGGTCGCGCACGTCCTCATAGTCGAGCAGCGCCAGCGTGCGATGCGTCAGCGGCCCAAGGTCTAAAGGGTCGAAGCGCGCGGGGTTGCGCGAGACATGGGCGAGATCGAACTTGCCCGCGAGCTCGGAGAGCGAGCGCACCGGCTGCACCGCGTCCGAGGAGCCCGTCAGCGTCGCGAGCGCGGCGACGGCCATGGGCTCGTAGCCCTCCTCGCGCAACGCCGCGATGGAGAGCGCGCCCAGGCGCTTCGACAGGCCCTCGCCCTCGGCGGAGACGAGCAGATTGTGGTGCGCGAATTGCGGCGGCTCGGCGCCGAGCGCTTCGAAGAGCTGGATCTGAACGCCGGTGTTGGCTACGTGGTCCTCGCCGCGGATGATGTGCGTGATCGCAAGGTCGATGTCATCCGCGACCGAAGGCAGCGTGTAGAGATAGGCCCCGTCTTCGCGGATCAGCACCGGGTCGGAGAGCGACGCACAGTCGATATGCGCCGGTCCGCGGATGAGATCCGTCCACTCGACGACGCGCGGCTCGAGCCGGAAGCGCCAGTGTGGGCGCCGCCCCTGCGTCTCGAGGAGGGCGCGGTCGGCGTCCGAGAGTTTCAAAGCGGCGCGGTCGTAGATCGGCGGCAATCCGCGCGCCTGCTGCAGCTTTCGCCGTCGCTCCAGCTCTTCAGGCGTCTCGTAGCAGGGGTAGAGGCGGCCCGCGCCGCGCAGCCGATCGGCCGCCGCAGCATGCAGCGCGCCGCGCTCGGACTGGCGCAGCGTGAGGTCGGGAACGATCCCGAGCCAGGCGAGATCGAGTTCGATGGCCTCGGCGAAAGCCGCGGCGCACCGGGCGGAATCGGTGTCATCGAAACGCAGCACGAATCTTCCATTGTGGACCGACGCGAACAGGTAGTTGAACAGCGCCGGGCGCGCGTTGCCGATGTGGATGCGCCCCGTCGGCGACGGCGCGAAACGGACGATCGGAGAGGTCATGATGGGGCTTCACCAGAGGTTGTCGCACGCTTCCCGGTCCGCGCCGCCGTCTTCGGCCCCGCTTTATTGTCTGGATGGCGGACAGGCGTCGGGGGGCATATTGAGCATGCCGCGTCCCGGTCTGCGCCGCAAGCCGCGGCCGGCCGTCGTTCGCCCCGCCGCCGCGCGTCAAGCAGAGCCCGCCGCCGAGCGCCGCCAAGCCTGAACGGACGAAAAAGAAATGGAAATCGTCGCTTACGCCTGCGCGATCTGGTGTGCTGCGCTCCTGGTCTTGAATTTTTCTGCAATCATCGTCACCGCGAGAAAATGCAAGGCGCGATCGCGCAACCTCTCCGCCCCGGCGGCGGCGCCGGCCGTGTCGATCGTGCGTCCGCTGCGCGGCGTCGAGGCGTTCAGCGAGGAGACGCTGCGTGCCGCCTTCGAGCTCGACTATCCGAATTACGAGCTGATCTTTTGCGTGCAGTCGCCGCACGACCCGATCATTCCGCTGACGCAGCGGCTTATGGCGGAATATCCGGAGATTGAGGCGCGGCTGCTCGTCGGCGACGACTACGTCAGCCAGAATCCCAAGCTCAACAATTGCGTGAAGGGCTGGGACGCGGCGCGTCACCGCTATGTCGCGCTTGCGGATTCCAACGCGCTGACCCCCAGGGACTATATCCAGACCATGCTGGCGGCCTTCCGCGACGACACGGCCATGACCGTGTCGATGCCGATCGGCTCGCGGGCGGCCGGCTTCTGGGCGATGGTCGAATGCGCGATCCTAAACACCTTCCAGGCCCGCTGGCAGTATGGGGCGGAGGCGATCGGCATTGGCTTCGCGCAGGGCAAGAACATGATGTGGCGGCGCGAGGTGCTGGACCGCGCCGGCGGCATTCGCGCGCTGGCTTCCGACATCGCCGAGGACGCCGCCTCGACCAAGATCGTCCGCGCGCAACACCTGAAGGTGCGGCTCGTCGACATGCCTTTCGAGCAGCCGCTCGGGCCGCGCACGGCGCGCGAGGTCTATTCGCGCCATGTGCGCTGGGCGCGACTGCGGCGCGTGACCTTCCCGGCCTATTACGCGCCCGAGTTCATGAATGGGAGCCTGTTCCCAGTCGTTCTCGGCTCTTACGCGGCGCTGCAGCTCGACGGCCCGGCGGCGCTGACGGCCGCGGCGATCCTCGCCTCGCTCTATGGCTCCGAACTCGCGCTCGCCCGCATCTGCGGCTGGGCCCTCGACTGGCGCCTGCCTTTCGCGATGCTCGCGCGCGACGCGATGCTGCCGGTCATGTTCCTCGACGCCTGCCTTTATGACGACTTCGTCTGGCACGGCAACGCTATGACCGTGGCGGAACAGGAAGAGACCGTGGGGTGATCGGATTCTGCCGCGACCAGGGGGAGAAAGCGCGCTCGCCCCGGAGTCGCGACGCCGACGCCGTCTGAGCAACGGCGCTGCGCCTGCCGCGATGCGCTGCTGACATATTGATGCGCAGCACTGTCAAAAGAATAGTGGCGCGGCGCTCGCGAGCGCTGCG
>Ga0187782_10000099_pt1 | contig 49886 bp, 56 predicted proteins | sample 0715_SJ02_MP15_2_FD_132454 | JGI IMG/M metagenome (GOLD analysis project Ga0187782, IMG submission 132454) | Tropical peat soil microbial communities from peatlands in Department of Meta, Colombia - 0715_SJ02_MP15_20_MG | ecosystem: Environmental > Terrestrial > Soil > Wetlands > Peat | place... | reverse complement strand
CTGTCGTCCCCGGCGATCGTGGGTCCGACCCTCGCGACCGCGATCGTCGTGGCCGCGGATCTCGCGGGGACCGTGTTCGCCCTATCGCTCGCCAGCGGCGGGTTGCTCTACTCCTACCAGACCGGCAACTACATCACCGCCTCGCCCGCGGTCTCGAACGGGAACATCCTGATCGATTCGACCGATTCGCTCCTCTACGATTTCCAGGTCGGGGGTGGCAACGACGTGGCCCTCCCCACGACCACGATCAGTTCGCCGACGTACAACGAGAAGCTGTCGAATCCGAACGGTCACATCACGATCCACGGCAACGCGACGGACCCTAAGGGCGTCGCGTCCGTCGGCCTCGGGATCGAGGCAGGGGAGACCGGCGCGGCGTGGTGGGACGGCACCACCGACACCTGGGTCGCCGGCCCGTACACTAACTTCGCGACGCTCGCCTCGCCCGGTGCGACCTCGAGCGCGTGGTCCTACCAGATCCCCGTCCCCGTGGGCGGGGCGGCGTACATGGCCACGGCGAACGCGATCTCGATCTCGGGCCAGACCGACAACGTCGGTGCCTTCGTGGAATTCAGCGTCCTTGCCAGCACGACGGCTCCGCACCTGAAGGCGAACCCCGTGACGGTGGCGCCGGGTGGGGTCACGACCGTCAGCGGAGGCGCATTTGGCAAGAACGAGCTGGTGACGATTCGGTACCTCAATGTCACCCTCGCCACCGAACACGCGAGCTCGACCGGGTACCTGCCGGACATCAAGGTGACCGTCCCCACGTCGGCCAGCTTTGGCCTCAGCGCGCTCGTCGCGACCGGCTCGTCGACCGGCAAGACGGCCACGGCCGCGGTGGAGGTCCTCAACGATTGGGACTCGGTCGGATACAACGCGACGCAGACCGGCTCCGAGCCGTGGGATCCGACGTTCTACAATCTCATCGCCGTAGGGACCGGGAACTTCGTCCACCTCTCGTGGAACTTCGTCGCCGGGGCCCCGATCAACGCCTCCCCGGTCGTGGCGAACGACGTGGTGTACGTTGCGGCGACGAACGGCTACGTCTACGCGCTCGACGTGCACAACGGCGGGCTCCTGTGGACGGCCTGGCCCTCGGGGGGGTCCCCACTGCTCCAGTCGGCCGTCGATCCTTCGACCGGGCTCGTCTACGTGACCGCCGGGAACGGCTCGGTCTACGCGTTGGCGACCACGACGGGCGCGACGGTCTGGTCGACCGACATCGGGGGCATTTTGACCGCCCCCGAGATCGGGGCCGACGGGCTCTACGTGGCCTCGACGACCGGGGCCCTCGACCTCCTGAACCCGTCGACGGGGGCGGTCAAGTGGTCCGATGGGCTCGCCAGCAAGGTCACCGCCGCTCCGGCGATCAGTCAGACGGGCAAGGAGCTCGTGATCGGTGAATGGAACGGCGATCTGGTCGCGCTCAATGCCGCCACGGGGAAGACCGAGTGGTCGTACGCCACGACCGGCGCCATCAAGGCGGCCGCGACGATCTACAACGGCTCGATCTTCGTGGGCTCGGACAACGACTACGTCTACAGCCTAACCTACAACGGCAAGCTGAACTGGGAGTACCTGACCAGCGCGCCCGTAGAGGACACCGGGGCCCTCACCTTCGTGACATCCGTCGCACCCCCGGCCGGCGGGATCCCTCTGATCGTCATCGGAGACAACGCCGGCGTGACCTACGCCTTGCGGGCCACCGACGGGCACCTGTGGTTCACGCAGACCGACGGAGGTGCCGTGAACGGGGTTTCCGCGGTGCAAGGGATGATCGTCATCCAGCGCGCGGGCGGGGATGTCGACGGCGTCCGCAACTACGCCGACTACGGGCTGTTCAACGTCCAACTCGGCGCGTACTCGACCTCGACGCCGGTGATCGTCAACGGAGCGATCTACCTCACGTCGGGGACGGGCGCGCTCTACGTCTACACCGGGAACGGCGAACCCCCCGTCTGATCGCGCGGGATCGTTCGCGCGAGCCGAACCCCTTCCCCCGGCCGCACCCCGGCGCCTAGCCGTACCCACCGGGGAACTGGTTCGGGTCGGGGTGATCGGTCCAGTTGTAGTAGCCCATCGACTGTCGCTGGGCTTCGGTGGACTCCTGCCGGAGTCCGCCCTGGAAGGATCCGTAGACCTCGCGGACCTGCTCCTCGATCGAGCGGGCGCGCTGGAGCGCTTCCTGCATGTGGCGCGCGTCGAGGTACGCGCTCCCCGATACGGCGGCGAGGTCCCCGGCCGTCCGGATCAGGCCCCCGAGCTCACGCAGGCGCAGGGTGAGCGCGTTGCGGCGGCTGTCGAGCGCCTCGGCCCGGCGGCGCGCCTCCTGGATGAGCTCGAGGATCGCGGCCCGGGTGGCCGGTCGGATGCGGCCGTCGACGGCGATCTCCTGCGCGCAGAACTGCGCGAGGCGAAGGCGGTTCGCGTCGTTGTCCGGCATCGCGGTCTCGAGTAGGACCTCGTAGCCGGAGCCCGCGATCCGCGAGCGGAGGGGCGAGAGGATCCGGTGGATGTCCTGGATGTTGGCGGCGGCGACGAGGATGAAGTCGCACGGCACCCCGTCGACCCGCACGGCGGCGCCGCCGGACTGCGGATTGCGACCGGAGATCGGGAACCGCTTCTCCTGCATCGCGGTCAGGATGTGGCGCTGCAGGAAACCCAGGTGGGGCAGTTCGTCGATGAAGAGGACGCCTTCGTGCGCTTCGTGGATCGCACCGGGGATGACCCGCTCGTAGGGGAGGGTCCCGAGCTGGGGATGGCCGCCGTACGGATCGTGGCGGACATCCCCCAAGAGCTCGGTCTCGCTCGCCCCCGTGGCCATGACGAATGTGTTGCGGTCGAGCTTCACGAGGACCTTCCTCGGGCTCTCCCGCTGGAGCGTGCGCCGCCGCTCGAGCGCGCGTTGGTCGAGGACCTTGATGCGGTCGGCCGCGCGCTCGTACGCCACGACTTCCTCGACTCCGTTGCGGAGGCGCGTGGTCCGCACCGACTCCTGCGGGTTGCCGCCCGGGCTCACCGTGAGCTCGAGGATCCCGCCGACGAGGTCGCGGAACGGGTTGCCGCTCCCCGCGACGCCGGGGACGACCTGCTTGACGTTCCCGCAGCTCGGGCAGTACCGCTCGGAGGGGAGGGAGTAGAAGCTGCACCGCGGACAGCGGTAGCCGAGCCGCTCGGCCACGGACACCGGCGCATCGGTGGGAAGGATCAACTCTCCCTCGACCGACCGCGCGGCCTCCCGCTCCCGGTAGACCTCTTCGCGCGACGCGATCTCGATGCTCGGCCGCTCGGGGTTCTCCGGGTTGTGGACGACGCGCAGCTCGGTGTGCGGCCGATCGAGATGGAGTGCGAGAGCCTGGGCGGTCATCGACTTCCCGATCCCCGGCGGTCCGACGAGGAGCAGGTGGCGATGCTGGTAGGCGGCGATGCGGGCGATCTCGACCGCCTTCTCCTGACCGATCACCCGCTGGAGCGGATCCGAGGGGATCGGGATGTCCTCGGTCGTCTCGATCTCGTCGAGCGAGACGGGCATCCGGCGCAGTCCCTCGGGGTTGGTCGCGGCCACGGTCGTACTCCGGAAGAGCGGTCCCTCCGGTTATAGTCTCGTCCCGGACGGACCGCCGGCGGTGACCGAGCCCGGGCCCGTCAGCGCGCGAGCGCCGGCGGGGCGAGGTCGGCCTTCGTATAGACCCGGACCTGGTCCGGGATCTTGCCGATCGGGCCGAGGCGGGTCGCGACGACGATGCCGATGCCCTTCTCCTGCGCGACGTCGAGCAGGCGTTGGCTCACGATCCCGTCGAAGACGATCACCTTCGCCGGCACGGACAGCGCGGCGAGGGTCTCGATCATCTCCTTGACCGGCACTTCGGCCACGACGGAGTCGCCCTCGCCCAGCACGAGCGTCTTGGAGGCGTTCTCGACACTGGCGAGGAGATCGAAGTAGTGCTGGAGCTCCGGGGAGAGCGGTGCGGCCGGTGGGGGCGGAGGCGGTGGAGGCGGCGGGGGCATCGCGCGGGGCGCCATCGGGCGCTCGCGATCCCGCTCGTCGCGGCGGCCGCCCGGACCGCGCTCGTCCCGTCGATCGGGGCGGCCGGCCCCGTTCTCTCCCCGTTCCTCGCGGGGTTCGCGCGTGGCGCCCGTCGACTCGAACCCGCTCATCTCGAGGTACTGGTTGATCGGGATCTTGTTCCGCAGGCACTTCAACAGCTGCTTCTGGGTGAGCTCCTCGACCTCGCTCCCGCGGGGGGCGCGGGCGACGAAGTCGAGATCCATCGTCTGCAGCATCTCGCGCAGGATCAGCTCGCCGGCGCGGTCGCCGTCCGTGAAGGCGGTGACCGTCTTGCCGCGCGAGAGGTCCTTCACGGTCTGCGGGACGCTCGTCCCCTCGACCGCGATGACGTTCTTGATCCCGCAGCGCAAGAGGTTCAGGACATCGGACCGGCCCTCGACGACGATGAGCGCGTCGGCCTGGTCGATGTTCGGCCCCGCCGGGAGGTGCTCGGGCCCGTACGTCGTGATCTCCTCGACCTGGACGGCCTTGCGCACCGCTTCGGTGAGGTCCACGCCGACGCCCTTCGAGTCTTCCTGGACCCGCGCGAGGATCGCCTTCGCGCGCTCGACGACCTTCTGGCGCTTGGTGATGCGGATGTCGTCGACACTGACGACCTCGATCTTGGCCCGGCACGGACCGATCCGGTCGACGGTCTCCAGGCCCGCGGCGAGGATGGCGGTCTCGACCTGGTCGAGCGACGACGGGATCACGATCTCGCCTTCGCTCTTGCCCTTGCGGCTGTCGATCTCGACCTCGATCCGGCCGATGCGACCGGACTTCTGGAGGTCCCGGAGATCGAGCTCGTCGCCGAGCAGGCCTTCGGTCTGGCCGAAGACCGCCCCGACGACGTCGGGCTTGTCGATCACGCCTTCGGCGGTGATGCGGGCACGTACTTCGTATTTCGCGGCACTGGGGTCGTTCGTCATGAGGTTGGTTTCCTGGTTCCGAAAGCGCCCGCGCTGGGCGGGTCGGTCCCCAGGGGCGAACTAGGCGGACCCGGAGTCGCCGGACGATGCGCGGAGCCTACGACAGGGGAAGGGGCGAATCATGAGTCGTGATTCCGGATCTCCTGGCGACGTCGGGAGTCGACCTCCTTTCGTCCCCGGAGGGGCTTTCTTGCATCGATTAGGGGAGGGGTGTATTTAAAACGGACCCTGCGGCCGACGGATCGGCGCGACACCGCGTCGCTCGAGGTCATTCCTCGCCGATGCATCGCGACAGTCTTTATATTCGACACTTCTACGCGCCCTCGAGGATTGTTCTCATGCCCCGTCGGACGGCCCGGAAGGCCGAAGTGGTCGCGGATGTTCCCGAGCCCGGTACCCCGTCGCCGGAGCCCGCGCTGGCCGACGACGACTTCGTGAGCTCGCTCAAGAACGAGCTCGTCCGCACCCAGGAGGCGGCGGGTGCGAAGACGGGGGAGGACCTCACGTACCGCGCGCAGGTCAACAAGCGGCTCCTCCAAGACCTCTGGGAGGTCCACAACCAGTTCGAGGAGATCGGGGTCCACCTCACGATCGACCCCTCGCAGACGCTCTTCGCGACGTTCGCCGAGTATCCCACGAAGTGGACGTTCAAGGAGAACTTCGACTTCGGGGCGGTGAAGACGATCGAGCTCAACGACCGATCGGCCGGCTGGGTCGGATTCACGATGCGCTTCTGGTACTACCGCACGCCCGAGGGGAAGCCGCGCCTGCGCGGAATCTTCGAATGGTGCGACGGCGAGAGCTACCACCGCTACTCGGGGTGGATGCGAATGATGAGCCAAGCGGTGCTCTTCGACAGCGCCGAGGACGCGGTCAAGGTCGCCGAGCTCCACCACGTCCTGAAGGACGTGGTCGTCCAGTGGTACGCCGCCCACCTCGAGCGCACGCCGGAGTCGTTCGTCGCGCACCTGAAGGAGAAGTACCCGAAGGGCGCGTCGTACGCCAAGGAATCGTACCGGTAACGTCGACTCCGTCGTTCCGGACCCGCGCCACGCCGAAGGTTGAAATAACTCGGGGCGTCTCCGCGCACTACCGAAGCACGGCTCGGGCCCTCTCGGGGGTTTCGCTCGATTCGGTCCGGAGGAAGGGGGTGGCCGGCGACCTGCGCGAGCATCTGGTCCATTACTTCGAGGAGCACCACAAGCTCGTCGAAGCGGGGGCGCTCCAGCTGCTCCTGGACGACCGGCAGCCGCTCGTGCTGTCGCGCGAACTGCTCGAGCGCTCGGAGGACGGCGCCTCGCTCGTCACCCGGGAGATGGTCGAAGCGGTGCTCGCCGAGCGTCGGGCGCCGGTCCTCGGACTCCCCCCCACCGCCGAACTGGCCGCCCGCGCCGGGACGACCCACGGGCCGTTCGAGCTGATCCAGGAGGGCTTCGCCGGCCCCCCGGCGGCGAACGGACCGCTCCCGGCCTACGAAGCGCTGTTCCATTCGAGATATCGCGCGCTCGCGCGCCTCCTGCGGGGCCGTCCGCAATTGCCGAACCTGCGGCCGATCCGGGACCTGCGGGCGTCGGAGGGCAGCGCGTCCGTGATCGGGATGGTGCGGACCGTCCGCGAGACGCCCCAGCGGCACCACCTGATCGTGACCTTGGACGACGACACCGGCGTGCTCGAGGCGCTCATCCCGAAGGGGTCGCCGGCGGCGCGGAGCGTTCTCCTGCCGGACGAGGTCGTCGGGCTGCACCTGCAATTCGCGCGCGACGCGGACCGCCTGCCCCGGGTCGTAGGGCTCGAGCGCCCGGACGTGCCGGTCCATCGCTCGGTCGGGCGTTCCGCGAAGGGCCGGCGCGTCCTCTTCCTCTCCGACCTTCACATCGGTTCGCGCTCGTTCCTCGCCGAGCCCTGGCAGGCGTTGATCGAGTTCCTGCGCGGCCGCGGGCCCCGGCCCGACCTCGCCGCGTCGATCGACCACGTCGTGGTCGCGGGCGACCTCGTCGACGGGATCGGGATCTACCCGCGGCAGGAGAGGGACCTCGCGATCTCCGACATCGTCGAGCAGTACGCCGAGCTCGGACGTCGGCTCGCCGAGCTTCCCGAGCGGCTCACGATCGTCGTCATCCCCGGCAACCACGATGCGGTGTGTCCCGCGGAACCCCAGCCCACGCTGCCCGCGAGCCTCGCGACGAACCTGCCCCCGCACGTGCACGTCCTCGCCAACCCGTCGACGTTCGCGCTCGACGGGGTCGTGGTGGAGGCGTACCACGGTCGAAGCTTCGACGACCTGATCCCCGCGATCCCGGGGGCGTCGTACGCCCGCCCCACCGAGGTGATGAAGCGGATGCTCCAGATGCGCCACCTCGCGCCGATCTACGGCGATCGGACGCCGCTCGCGCCCCTGCCGCATGACGGCCTCGTCATCGATCCGGCGCCCGACATCCTCGTGACCGGACACGCGCACACCTACGGCTACGACCGGTACCGCGGCGTGCTGCTCCTCAACGCGTCGACCTGGCAGTCCGAGACCGAGTACCAGCGGATGCGCAACATCTCCCCGGTCCCGGCCCGGGCGGCGATCGTCGACCTCGGGGGCCTCGGGATCGTCACCGGGGATTTCTCGAGCGGGGTCGCGGCGTTCGAGGGCGCGGACGGATGAGCCCCTACCCGCTCGACCCGGTCCGCGCGGTCGGGCCGATGCGGATCGTCCTGACGACGTATCCGTCCTCCGAAGCGGCGCGCACGGCCGTCGAGGGCGCGCTCTCCCGACGGTTGGCTGCGTGCGCCAACATCCTCGCGATCGACTCCCGCTACTGGTGGAAGGACCGGCTCGAGTCCGCGGGCGAGTCGCTGGTCCTGTTCAAGACCGTGCCGAAGCGCGTCGGGGCGCTCCTCGCGTTCGTCGAGTCGTCGCACCCCTACGACACGCCCGAGGTCGTCGAACTGGACGTGCCCCGCGCGAATCGCGCCTACCTGCGCTACCTCGCATCGGCGCTCGGGCCGGCCGTCCCGCCCGAGTTCGCCGGCGCCGGACCTAGGCGTCGGGCAGCACCGCGAGCCCGGGGAGCTCGAGCCCCTGGACGAACTCGAGCGCCGCACCGCCGCCGGTCGAGATGAACTGGAAGCTCGCGACGACCCCGAGGTCCTCCGCGACGCGGGCCGAGTCGCCGCCGGCCGCCACGTGGTAGCCCGGTATCGATCCGAGCGCCGCGAGGACGGCCCGGGTGCCCTCGGCGAATCGGGCGTCTTCGGCGAGACCGAGCGGACCGTTCCAGAACACGGTGCGCGATCCGCGCAGGCGCTCCGCGAACCGGGCGCGGGTCGCCGGTCCGATGTCCCGCGCCCACGCGTCGTCGGGGACCCGTCCGACGGGATGGACCTCGGGCTCGCCCGTCCCGGGTCGCTCGACGACGACGTCCTCGGGCAGCACCACGTCGGTCCCGAGCTTCTTCGCCGCGGCAAAGAACTCTCGGACGTCCGATTCGAGACCGGCCTCGACGCGCGTGGCGCCGAGATGCGCTCCCTGGCCCGCCAGGAAGGGGAACGCGAGCGCGCCCCCGATCTCGATCGATTGGGCACGGCCGAGGAAACTTGCGAGCAGGGGCAGCTTGTCCGCGACCTTGGCACCCCCGAGGAGCACGTGGTACGGGGCGGCGGGGTGGTCGACGAGCTTCGACAGCTCCGCGATCTCCCGGTTGACGAGGAACCCGGCGCACGACGGTAGTCGCTGTGCGACCCCGACGGTCGAGGCGTGCGCGCGGTGGACCGTCCCGAAGGCCTCCTCCACGAAGAGCTCGCCCAGATGCGCGAGCTGGGCGGCGAAGGCCGGGTCGTTCGCTTCTTCGCCCGGGTGGAAGCGCAGGTTCTCGAGCATGAGGAACTGGCCGTTCTCGAGGCGCGCCGACGCTTCGAGCGCCTTCACGCCGATGATGTCGTCGGCGAGGGGAACGTGCTGACCGAGGACCGCGCTCAATCGGTGCACCACCGGTCGCAGCGAGTACTTGGGGTCGGGATGCCCCCCCGGCCGACCCAGGTGGCTCATCAGGATCGTGCGGGCCCCCGCGGCCCGCAAATGATTGAGGGTCGGCAGGGCCTCGACGATCCGACGATCGTCGGCGACCTGCCCGTTCGCGTCCTGCGGCACGTTGAAGTCGACCCGGACGAGGACCCTGCGGCCGTGCACCGCCGCGTCGCCCACGCTCCGCTTCGCCGCCATCGTGCGGGCCGAGGAGCCGGGCACTAAGACGGTTGTGGCCGCGCCGGGCCCGAGTCCGCCCGCCGGCGGATCGCCTCCACCGCGGCCCGGGTCGCGGGTAGGTCGAGGCCGTGGGCGCGACCTACGCGGAGGATCTCGCCGGAGATGGAATCGATCTCGGTCGGCCGGCCGCGCTCGAGGTCCTGGAGCATGCTCGATCGATTGGAGGCGGTGGCCCGCACGACCCGATCGAAGTCGTCGACCAGGGACGGGGGATCGAAGATGTACCCCGCACTTGCGGCCGCTCCCCGCGCCTCGTCCAGGAGCGTGAGGGCCTCGGCCCGTGCCGGCCCCTCGATCAGCTCGCCGTTCGGCACGCCCCGCAGGGCCGTGACGGGGTTGATCGCGGCGTTCACGAGCGCCTTTCGCCACACCTCGCGCTCGAGGTCGGGGACGGTCCGCACCGATAGTCCGGCCCCCCGCAGGAGGTCGCGGAAGAGGGCGATGGCCGCGGAGCGGCCCCCGGCGGCCGGCGGGTCGGCGAGGAGAATCTCCCCCGATCCGCCTTCCCGGACCTCGCCCGGGCCGACGAGGGTGGCCGGTACCGAGTTCACGGCGCGCACGATCCACGGGTCGGGTGACGACCACCCTCCTCGGGAGAGGGCCGCCGCCGCGGTCGCTTCGACTCCGAGACCGTTCTGGGGAAGGAGGAGCGGAAGCGGCGCCAATCCATGACCCAGTCGCTCGGCCGCCGCGGCGAGGTCGAACGTCTTGACGCTGAGGATCACCGCCTCGGGAGTACGGCCCGGCGCGAGGTCGGTCCGGGCCTCGACGGAGTACGTCGCGTCGGAAGAACCCTGGATCCGGAGCCCCCGCTCGCAGATCGCCCGAACACTTTCCGGTCGGCCGATCAGCTCGACCTCATGACCCGCTCGGACCAGGTGGGCTGCCACGAGGCAGCCGATCGCACCGGCGCCGACGATGGTGATCCGCACGGACCGCCGTCAGCCGAGCTTGCGAACAAGGTCGGCCAGGCCCGTGTTCCGGCCGAAGTCGCGTCGGAGCAGTTCGAGCATGCCCTCGTAGTAGCGGACCTGCTCGCGGGCCTGCCGGACCTTCCCGGTGAGGTACTCCTCCTCCCGCTTCAGTCGGGTCAGCTCGGACGCGAGCTCCCGCTGGGCGGCGAGGAGGGTCTCCTGCCTAGTGGATGGGGAAACTGGTCGTGCCATGGTGCCGATCGCGAGGGGATTGACGTCGGGAGAGGTCGAGGAGGGCATCGGTGGTCACCCGGAGGCGCGCGAGCTCCTTGCGGACGCGCCGGAGCCGGACCTCGAGCCGTTCGCGGCGCTCCTGGACGTCCCGGAGCGAGCGCTCGAGCAGCTCCATCCGGTGACGCCACTTGTCCCGCTCCTGGACGCTCAGGAGAACCGAATCCACGTCAACCATCGGCCGTGAGGACGGCGAAATGGGGAATCAACCTTTCGCCCGAGTGCCTCCGGCCCCGGAACGGGGGGACGACGCTTAAGGCGCCCGGACCCTAGCACTTCGAGGGACTTCCGATGGCCGCTCTCGGGAAGGTCGCCGTGCTGGGCGCGGGGAACATCGGCGGGTCGCTGGCGCAGCGGCTCGCGGAGATGGATCTCGCCCGGGAGGTCGTCCTGATCGACATCATCGAGGGGCTCCCGCAGGGCAAGGCGCTGGACATCCAGGAGTCCGCGCCGATCCTCGAGTTCTCCACACGGGTCACGGGGGGCACGTCGCTCGATCTGGTCGCCGGAGCGGATGTCGTCGTCGAGACCGCCGGGCTCGCGCGCAAGCCCGGGATGAGCCGATCCGATCTCCTGCAGAAGAACGCCGCGATCGTGCGGGGGCACGCCGAGGCGGTCCGCGCGAAGGCACCCGAGGCGGTGTGCCTCGTCGTCACGAACCCGGTCGACGTCATGACCTACTTCTTCCGGGGGGTGAGCGGGCTTCCCGCCCGCCGGGTGTTCGGCGAGTCGGGAACGCTCGACACCGCGCGTTTCCGGTCGTTCGTCGCCGAGGCGCTCCACGTGGCGCCGCGGGACGTCACCGGCTTCGTCCTCGGAACGCACGGCGACACCATGGTGCCGATCCTCTCGCTCACGAGCGTCTCGGGAGTGCCGCTGACCCGGCTGCTCCCAGCCCCGCAGATCGCGGCGATCGTCGAGCGGACCAAGCAGGGGGGTGCGGAGATCGTGAATCTGCTGATGAGCGGGAGCGCCTACTATGCGCCGACCGCGAGCCAGGCCGAACTCGTGCGCGCCGTGGCGCTGGACGAGCACCGCCTCCTCCCGGTCACCGCGCATCTCGACGGGGAATTCGGCGAGAAGGACGTGTACGTGGGGGTCCCGGTCGTGCTCGGCCGCACCGGTGTGGATCGGGTCGTCGAGGTCGATCTCGCCCCGACCGAGCGCGCCGCGTTCGCGTCGAGCATCGCGGCCGTGCGCTCCGACCTCAAGATCCTCGCGGAGATGGCGGCGGCCTAGGGGGATCGATGGCGGCGGCCGAACCTTCCGCATCCGCGCCCATCACGGCGGTCGAGATCAAGCGTCGGCTCGGCACCCTGCGCTACACGACCGACGCGAAGGACCACGCCCACATCACCACCAAGCCCGCGATCTGCGCGAGGTGCCCGCACTCCCGATGCACCTTCGTCTGCCCGGCGAAGTGCTACGAGCGGATCGACGGTCGGCTGGTCTTTCGCTACGAGGACTGCGTCGAGTGCGGGGCCTGCGACATTGCCTGCGACCAGGGCTCGGTGACCTGGAACCTCCCGCGGGGACCGTACGGCGTCCGCTACGCCTACGGTTGATCGGGCGGCGCAACCGGCCGGGGGGACGGCGCGAAGGTCACCCGGTAGTTCCCCACGAACCCCACGACGCTTCCCGCCAGGATCCCGATCCCCTGCGCGAACAGGGGCGGCAGGTAGAACCCGAGCCCGAAGAGGATCGCCTCGTTGATCGCGAGCGAGGCGAGCGAGACGCCGTAGTACAGGCCGAGGCGTCGGGGGAGGGGATGCCGGTGTCCGGTGTCGGTCCGGAACGTCCATAGGTTGTTGAGCAGGAAGTTCCAGAGCGTGGCCACGACGAAGGCGACCGCGCTCGCGAGGAACGCGTCGAGCGGGTTGACGGTCCGAGTGGTCGCGAAGTGAAGGAATGCCTCGATCAGATTGGCGCTCGATGTCGGGGAGATTGCGTCGAGGGTGAGCGTGAAGACGACGAGGTTCACGACGACCCCGGTCAGCCCGACCAGGAGGAACTTCCCGTACTTGGCCAGAAAATCGGGCGGTCCCGGCGGCGGGACCGCGGGCTGGTCTTCGTTCGCGCGCGTCACGTTCCCCCGTCGTCGCCCGCGAACGGGACGCCGTCCTTGAACCTACCGGGGGCCCGGCTCCCGGCCGGGGGAGCCCTCCGGCCACCCTCCACCGGTGTTCCTGTCAAGGCGCAGCTTAAAACCCCGAACCGGGGGTGATTCGCGCGGAGCTGCGTACGACGCCCCCCGTCCCCACGACCGAAGCGCCGTCGCTGTTCCCGTACCGGGTACGGCCCGGCCAGGACTCGATCCTCCGGGAGGTCGGGGAGGTATCCCGCCGGGGCGGTCCGCTCCTCATCAACGCACCGACGGGGAGCGGAAAGACCGTCGCGGTGCTCGCCGCGCTCCTCGAGCATGCCGAAGCGGCCGACCACAAGATCCTCTACCTCGTCCGGACCCACTCGCAAGAGGTCCAGGTCCTCCAGGAGGTCCGCGCGATCGACCACCGGCTCGCCCATCCCGTCCTCGCCGTCGGGCTCGCCGGCCGGGCGCGCCGGTGCTTCCTGCTCGAGAACGTCTCGGAGATCAAGGGCGCGACCGCCGAGGAGCACGGCAAGCTCTGCGCCGACCGCAAGCGGGCGACGGAGCGCGCGATGCGGGGCGAGGCGCCGGTCGCCCCGCCCCCCGACCTCCCCGAGGGCGGGGAGATCGATCTCGCGGACCTGGACGGCTGTCCGTACTACGCCCGCGTGCTCGGCGCGGACCTCGAGAGCCTCGGGGAGCGGTTCCGCACGAAGCTTCCCACGCCCCACGAATTCGAGGAGTACGCCCGCGAGGAGAACCTCTGCGCGTACGAGCTCGCGAAGCGCCTCCTGCCTGACGCGCGGGTCGTCACGGCCCCCTACTCGTTCTTCTTCCACCCGTTCATCCGTCGGGCGCTCTTCGACTGGATGCGCCTCGCGCCCGAGCGTCTCGACCTCGTCGTGGACGAGGCGCACAATCTGCCGAACCACCTGCGCGAGCTGACCACGGTCGCGCTCCCGCAGGAGTCGGTCCGCCGGGCCCGCGCCGAGATCGCCGAACGGGGAGACTTCCAGCTCCCCGACGGCCCGAGCGCGAGCCGGTTCCTCGACCTGGTCGGTGCGGCCGTCGAGGAGCTGATCCACGCCCTGGCCCGGGAGGACGATGCGGTCCTTCCGCCGTCGGTCTTCGAGGACGCGCTCCTGACCGCGCTCGGCGGGACCTCGCACCGCCTTGACACCTGGCTCGGAGCGCTCGCGACGTGGGGCGAGAACCTGCGGGATGAGCGCCGGCGCGAACGACGCCTCCCCCGGTCGTGGGTGCACACCGTGGCGCTGACCCTGCTCTCCTGGCCGCAACTCGAGCCGCCCGGCTACGTCAAGGTCGCCACGCGCCTACCCCGACCCGCGCTCGAGGCCTACTCCCTCGACGCTTCCGTTCCCGCGCGGCCGATCCTCGACTGCCACCTGTCCGTGCACCTCTCGGGGACCCTCGCGCCGCTCGACGAGTACCGGGACTCGCTCGGTCTCGGGACCAATGCCCGGCTCCTCGACGTCCCGTCCCACTTCCCCCCCGAGCACCGCAGGATCCTCTACGATCCCACGGTCACGACCCGGTTCGAGGAGGTGCGCGGCGATCCGCGCGCGATCCCCCACCTCGCCGACCGCCTGGTGGAGGTCCTCCAGACGCTCCCGGTCAAGACCGCCGTCTTCTTCCCCAGCTTCGATCTCCTCCAGAAGGTCCTCGCTGCGGGCCTCCAGTCCCAGCTCCCGGGGAACGTCTTCATCGAGTACTCGAAGATGCCCACGGGCGATCTCTGGCGTTCGATCGAGGGTTGGAAGAAGGATCCTGAGGGCACGATCCTGCTCGGGGTCGCGGGGGGTCGTCTCTCCGAGGGGATCGACTACCCCGACGAGGAGCTCGAGGCGGTCGTGCTGGTGGGGATCCCGTACCCGCGTCCCACGGCGAAGCACGAGGCGTTGCGCCAGTTCCTCGACCGCACGACGGGCCGCGGCTGGCAGTACACGGTCGAGGCCCCCGCCGAACGTGCGATCCTCCAGGCGTTCGGCCGCATGATCCGCTCCGAGCACGACCGCGGGATCGCGATCCTCCTCGATCGTCGCGCGACGGCGTTCGCGGACCATCTTCCCGGCCTCGAACCGATCGGCCCGGACCTCGCGAAGGTGACCGCGGAGTTCTACGGCCGGCGGGCGCGCTGGTCGCCGACCCCCCGCCGGGCCGCTCCTCCCGGGACGCCCGAAACGGCCGAGGAAAAACTCTAAGAAGTTCGCGCACCGGAGTTGGCGCGATGCCGATGATCATCACGCGCACGCCGTTGCGTCTGAGCTTCGCGGGCGGGGGGACCGATCTCCCCGCGTTCTACCGTGAGTACGGCGGCGGCGCGGTCACGAGCGTGACGATCGACCGGTACATCCACGTCCTCGTGAACAAGAAGTTCGACAAGTCGATCCGCGTCGCCTACTCGCAGACGGAGAACGTCGACCGGCTCGACGACCTGCGCCACGGCCTCGTGCGCGAGGCGATGCGCCTGTCGGGGGTGCACGACTCGCTCGAGATCCACACGATCGCGGACATCCCCGGCGAGGGCACGGGGCTCGGCTCGTCGTCGACCCTCACGGTCGGATTGCTCAATGCCCTCGCGGCGTACCGAGGGCAGCTCAAGGACCCCGGCCAGCTCGCCGAGGAGGCGTTCTCCATCGAGTTCGACCGCCTCGGCGGGACGCTGGGCAAGCAGGACCATTACGCCGCGGCGTTCGGCGGCATCAACTACTTCGAATTCCGGCCGGACGACACCGTGCGCGTCGCGCCGATCCCCCTCTCGAGCCCGGATCGCGAGGCGCTCAGCGACTGCCTCTCCCTCTTCTACACGGGCGTCACCCGCAAGGCGCAGGGGATCCTGAAGCAGCAGAGCTCGGAGACCAAGACGAAGTTCGATTCCTACGAGAAGATGCGCGAGCTCGCGAAGTCCGCGCGCGACGCGATCGTAGCGCGCTCCTGGGAGCAGCTCGGCGCGGTCCTCGACCAGGGTTGGCAGTTGAAGCGCGGCCTCACGAGCGGCATCTCGAACCGCGAGATCGATACGCAGTACGATACCGCGAAGGCCGCGGGCGCCTGGGGAGGCAAGGTCGCGGGCGCCGGCGGGGGTGGGTTCCTGATGCTCCTGCACCCGCCCGAACGGCGCCGCCAAATAGCCGAGGCCCTTGCTCCGATGTACCACCTCTCGGTCCGGATCCACCCCGAGGGGTCACAGATCCTCTTCGTGGGACGATGAGCGACCTTTCCACCCTGGCACCGTTCGTCCACGGGTACGTGCGCGAGACCGAGGCGACGCTCGAGGCGCCGTACCTGCTCGAGGCGATGGACTCGATCGTCCCGATCCTCCTCCGCGCGCGCTCGGACGACCGGACGATCTTCTTCTTCGGGAACGGAGGGAGCGCGTCGACCGCCTCCCATTTCGTCACGGACATCGCGAAGGTCGCCGGGGGTACCGAATCCCGCGGTCCCGGGCACCGGTTCCGCTGCGTCGCGCTCAACGACAACACCCCAGGACTGACCGCCTGGGCGAACGACACCGACTATTCACGGGTCTTCGCCGGGCCGCTGCGCGGGCTCGCCGCGAAGGGCGATGTAGCGGTCGCGATCTCGGGCAGCGGCAACTCCCCGAACGTGCTCGAGGGGGTCCGCGCCGCGAAGGAGCTGGGTCTGACCACCATCGGCCTCACGGGGATGGGCGGCGGGAAGTTGAAGGACCTCGTGGACGTCGCGGTCGTCGTCCCGTCGAACAGCATGCAGCACACCGAGGACCTCCACCTGATCGTCTGCCACATGCTGACCGCGTACCTCCGTGACCACCAGCCCAGCCCCCCGCGATGAGCGTCCGGGTCCGGGACTACATGGTGCTCGAGGTCGAGCACGTACGGGAGACCGCGACGGTCCGCGAAGCCACCTCCCGGCTCCTGCGCGGTCGCCACCACGGCCTTCCCGTGACCGACGCGCACGGTAAGCTCGTGGGGTTCGTCAGCGCGAAGGAGCTCCTCCGCCACTCGGGCGAGAGCGATACCCGTCTCGAGAAGATCATCCGTCCGGGGACGATCACCGCGGCCCCGGACACCGCGCTCGACGACGCCGCCCGCGTGATGTTCCGGTTCGGACTGCGCGACCTTCCGATCATCGACCCCGACGGTCGGCTCTGCGGGATCCTCTCGAACCTCGATGTCGTCCGGTCCCATTTCGAGCGCGCGTCCCCGCTCAAGGCGGACACGCTGAAGCGCCTGCTCGGCGAGCGATACAACCTCCCGTTCTCGTTCCACCGGGGCCTCGTCCCGATCGACCGGCTCACCCCGACGCAGTGGAAGGTCTTCGAGGACGAGCTCGAGGGCCGGCGCTACGAGATCGAGCGCGGGTTCGCCGAACCGGTCCTCGTGCTGCAGAAGGGCGAGAGCTGGATCCTGGTCGACGGTCACCATCGGGCGCTCGCCGCGCGCGAGATGGGGCTCACGCAGCTCCAGGCGTTCATCCTCACGTGCGACCGCCCCGACGAGTTCGCCGGCCTCGAGACGGGCTTCGAGCGGCTCGCCCGCGACCATCACCTCGCGACGGTCGCCGACATCGAGATCGACCACTCGGCGCACCACCCGCTGGTCGAAGTGACCACGCAGCTCATACGACGCTTCGACGCCGAGACCTCGCGCGAGATCTCGCGCGAGCCCTGAGCGCCCGACCGCGGGGTACCGCGCCGGTCGCAACCGGGGGAATAAGAAAGCGGCCCGCCTCGATCGGGCGCGATGGACCTGCCCCTGCCGCCCCTCGCGATGCCGCCCAACCCGCTCGCCTACGTGATCATCGCGGTGTCGATGGTCGGGATCACGATCTTCATCCTCGGGAAGATCCTCCCCAGCGACGGCCGTCCTCCCCTCCTCACGCAGCTCACGATCTCGCTGAGCATCATCTTCGGAGGGAGCGTGCTCCTCCTGGCGCTCCTCTACGTCTTCCTGAACTCCGACGGGACCACGACGTGGACGCTCGTCCTGCTCGCGTTCAACTTCTTGATGATGGCCCCCGTCGGTCTCTGGTTCATCTCGCTCATCTTGTTCCGGGACCGGCGGGTCTCTTCCGAGAGCTGGGCGTGGCCGGCGCTGCTCGCCATCGACACCGCGGGCGCCGAGGTCCTGATGGGGGTCCTCTTCACGTACGGCGGCGCCCCGACTCCGATCACGGCGCTGACGACCTTCGCCCTCGGGCTCACCTCGGTCTGGTTCCTCTGGTCGATGGCCGCGATCATGGGCGCGGTCCTTCTCTGGGCGCCGATCGACCGCCTCGAGCGGAACGCGCTCTTCGCGCTCACCCTCGCCGCCGTGATCGCGCCGTGGGTCACGGCCTACCCCAGCCTCGGCGGGGGTCTCATGGCGGTCCTGATGGCGGTGCTGTTCGGGGCGTTGATCCGCCGCCTCGCCCGCGGGGCGGCACGGCCGGACGAGGCGCGGTTCCTGCTCGGGCTGTCGCTCGCCTTCCTCGCCATGACGATCGCGGGCCTCGTGGTCGCGACGACAGGGGGGTCCACCGTCGCCGCCGCCGCGTTCGGGGGGGTCATGGCCCTCGTCATGTCGGTCGAGTCGGCGTATCTCTATCACCGGTTCTATTTCGGTGCCGCCTACCCGCCGCTCGTGCGGCGTCGCTCGGAGGACGAGCTGACCTCGGGCCCGGGGGCCTCCGCCCCGGCATCTCGGCCGATCACGTCGGGGGACCCGGGTGCGGTGGCGAACCGCTGATCTTCCGGCGGACTCCGAGGCGCGGGGATTCGTACATCGGCCATATCAACGCACCGTCGGTTTCGCCGCCGTCCGAGGGAACGGTGACCGACGTGCGCTCGCGCCGCCCCGCTGGGACCTGGCGGCCGGCGATCCCGTGGGTGATCGCGGCCGTCCTCCTCGCGACCGCGGCGCTGCCGGTGGCCGCGGCGATCGAACGGATCCCCGTCGCCCCCGAGGTCGGTATCGCGCGCCCCCTCGGCGCGAACACGACCGTGATGGTCAACATGACCGACACCCCCCGGTTCGTTCCCCGCTCGCTCGTCGGCGCGTCGGACTCGACGCTCACCGTCCATCTCGTCAACCAGGGCGAGTTCATGCACACCTTCACGGTCTCGAAGGTCCCGGGGTTCGTCCTCAACACGGCCTGGACCCCAGCGCAGCTCTCGGCGTGGTTCGCGGCCAACGGCTCGCTCGCGAACGTCTCGGTCGGCCCGGGAGGAACGGGGGTCGCGAGCATCTCGCTGAACGGCTCGACCGGCGGGGATTCGTTCGAGTTCGTCTCCCTGGTGCCGTTCCAGTTCCAGGCGGGGATGTACGGCTTCCTCAACGTGACTTCCTCCGGCCCGGGCCTCCTCCTCTCCGAGAACACCACCGACTCGCTGGCGTTCGTGCCGGACACGCTCGCGGCGGGACCGACGCACTTCCCCGCATCGATCGACGTGCTCGTGACGAACACCGGGAGCTTTTCGCACACGTTCACGCTCGCGGCGCAGTCGAACTACACGCTCTCGCCCGCGAACTTCAGCCAGTACTTCCAGGCGCACCCGCCGCTCGTCTCCGCGAACGTGCCGTCGGGCGCGGGCAGCACCGTCTGGGCGAACTTCACGGTCGCGGCGCCGGGCGTGTACCAGTACATCTGTGAGGTCCCCGGTCACTTCGCGAGCGGGATGACCGGGTTCCTCTACGTGAACGTCCCGGTGCCCCCGCCTCCCGTGCCGCCGAGCACCGCGATCGTCGCGTCGTGGGTGCTCGTCGGATCGGGGGTCCTTCTCGGCATCGGCGTTGCCCTCGCGGCGGTCGCGAGCATCACCGGCCGCTTCCCGAAGAAGCCGGGCACCGGGGAGCACGGGGGCCACGACTAGCCAAACGGACGGGATAGGGTAGCGGCCCGCCCGCCGATGGTATCGCCGACCGCCTTCAGGTCACGACCAAGAACGATCGCATCGTGCCGTGGAATTCCCCGCAGAACTCGGTGCACTCGATGATGTACTTCGTGCCGGGCGCCACGTTCGGGACGCCGAACGCGAAGTAGTTGATCCGGCCCGGGATCGCGTTCAACTGGACCCCGAGCTGCGGGATGTAGAGCGAGTGGATCACGTCCGCCCCGGTGACATTGATCTGGATCTCCGCTCCGGGCGGGGCCCACAGAGCTCCGCCGGTGACGGTGTTCGTCTGCGCATCGTAGCTCGAGTTGTAGCAGGTACCGTTCACCGGGTAGCAGAATTCCCAGTACCACTGATGCCCGATCACGTCGACGTACTCGGTCGGGTCGGACGGGAGGGCGTCCTCCTGATAGAGCAGGATCGTCGAGTAGACGCTGACGCCGGCGATCAGGGCGACGACCGCGAGCGTCCAGGCGACTTCGTACTTGTTAACCATACCGACGGTTCTTCACCTTCGGGTCGCGGAAGCGCCACAGCGCGTAGACGAGGAACGAGAACGTCACCGTCGCACCGGCGGCGCCGATCGCGATCATCACCCAGATGAGATCGTTCGTCTCGTCGAGGTTCGAGACGCCGGAGACCATCGGGGCCACCCCCGCGAGCGCGACCGCCCCGGCCACCGCCCGAAGGTACGCACCGAGCGTACGCGCCGGCATCTTCCCGAAGGGGCCGAAGAATCTACATATTCCCCGCGTACGAACTGCGCGCAACGAAGGCGGATCGACCGCCGCGACGTTCTGACGCCTCCGTACGTACGGAGGGGGTTTGAATCATACGCACCGTCCCGCCGTCAATCCGCCGCGGCGGGAGCGAGCATGCGATTTCGCAAGGGGGAGCTGCGCGCGATGGCCGCCCTCGTCGTGGCGATCGTGCTCCTGATCGGCGCAGCCGGCGGGATCGCGACGCAGCAGGCGCGGGCGACCGATGTCGTCACCGACACCTCCTACTCGCTGTCGGTCACCACGACGGCGCCGTACACGTTCGATCCCAACAACTTCCAGATGGTGCCGACGAACTCGACGATCAACGTCACGGTGACCGACGCCGACACCCTCGCCCACACCTTCTCGATCATCAACTGGGAGGGCGTTCAGCTCCCGCCCTCGGCGAACATCCCGACCGTCGTGAGCGCGCACGGGACCCTCTTCGCCGCCAACGTCTCCGGGGCCGGCGACCGGGCGACCGGATCGTTCACCTCGCCCGGTCCCGGCTGGTACGAGTTCGTCTGCCAGGAACCCGGCCACTACGCGGCCGGCATGTACGGATTCATCGCCTTCGGGATCAACCTGCCGCCGAACGTGACGGTCACGACCGCCTCCACGGGACCCGGCGCGGCCGTGTTCATCATCGTCGGCACGATCGCCGCGCTCGTCGTCATCGCGATCGTCCTCGGTTTCGTGGTCGGCCGGCGCCACGGCTCGGAGTACGAGATGCCCCCCGAACGCCTCGGGTACGCCGAGCCACCGAACGGGGGGAACTCGCCGCCGCTGAGTTCCTCGCCGCCGACGAAGCCGAACGGTTGAGCGGACGGCGGGTCCCCGCCGGTCGCAACCAATCCTTTAAAAAGGGACCCCGGATGAACCTACGAACCTCGTAGTAGGTTCGAGGGAAGTCATGGCCTGGGGGACACCGAATCGGGAGCGTCGCGTACTGAAGGCCGGGCACTCGTCGATCGCGGTCACGCTGCCGAAGCCGTGGGCCGAGGCGATGAACCTTCGACCCGGCGACCTCATCGTCTTCGACCAGAACGACGACGGGGCACTCTACCTCAAGCCGGCGCCGGCGCCCGGCGTCACGGCGGCGGGGGCTCCCTACCTGGTCCAGGCGCGCGCCTTCGACACCCCCGGCGTGCTCGAGCGTCTCATCGTCGGCGCCTACCGCGTCGGCCACGACGCGATCGAGGTTCGGGCGGACGTGCCTCTCGCCCCCGATCGGGTGGAAGAAGTCCTCGGTGCCGCGCGGGGCCTGCTCGGCGTTTCGGTCGTCGCCCAGGAAGCCAACCGGATGGTCCTCCAGAACTTCATCGACCCGTCGAAGTACGAGCTGCCGCAGCTCGTGCAGCGCATGAAGATGATCCTGATCGCATTTCTCGAAGAGATGGAGGCGGCGGTCCAGCGACCGAGCCGGACACGCCGCCTCACGACCCTCGAGGAGGAGGGGAACAAGGTCCTCGCGCTGCTCGTCCGCCAATTGTTCCTCGCCAGCCGCGACTGGTCGCTCGCGCGCCGGATCGGGAGCCCGGACCCCCGTCAACTGCTCGAGTGGCGCGTCGCGGTCTACACGCTCGAGGAGCTCTCCGAGCTCTTCGGCGGGGCGCTCGCCGCGCTGTACGCCGAGAACTCGAAGCTCCCGGAGGAGATCCGAGAATCGCTCGCGGGGTATCTCCCCGAAATGAAGGGTCACCTCAAGGCGGTCGTCGAAGCGCTCATGCATCCGTCGCTCGACCACGCGTGTGATGTCTACCACCAGAACGCCTGTTTCGGGGAGACCCTCGAGACCGTGGCCCGCAGGGGTCGACGTTCGGGCGTGAGCATCGGGGCTCGCGCGACCGTGCAGTGGCTCCCCCGGAGCGCGGAATGTCTCGCGCTGCTCTCCGAGCTCGCGATCGACCGCGCGGTCGCCGCGGGCTCGGAGTCGGTCCTCATCGAGGCCGCGTAGCGGTTTATCTACCGCCGGTCCGGACCGTAGGTACGGACCCGGTCCGGCCGTACGAACGGGAGATGGACCCACCCCTCCGTAGAGACTCGGAGGGAGACGGTGTTCGACTCCATCGACGACTGGTTGATCATCGCCGTAGTGGCCGGGATCCTGTTCTGGGGCTCCAGCAAGATCCCCCAGCTGGCGCACAGTCTCGGCCGCTCCGTCGGCGAGTTCAAGAAAGGACGGGTAGAAAGCGAGCGAGAGCTGCAGGCCGATCAGGCGCGCGCCGCGTCCGGCGCGAGCGCCCCCACGCCCCCGTCGCATTAGACCGGGGCCCGGAACCCGGCATGCGCGAGGGAGGGATCGGGATCGGCCGGGGCGGGCGCGGACCGGCGCCCCGGCGGGTCCGCTGACCGGCGGTAGGGAGGGATGAGCGAGATCAGTCGGCTGCTCGAGATCCTGAACGAGGCGCGCTACCGTCTCGTCCGCATCGCCTTCGTCCTCGGGCCGATCTTCGGATTCCTGCTCTTCTTCAAGCTCGTCCCGTTCACGATCACGCTGCCGTTCACCGGCACGTCGGTCCCGTTCGCCTATCCGTGGCCCAACCCGTTCTACAACATCACGGCCCAGGTGTTCCGCGAGATGGTCATCTGGATGCTCCCGCCCGGCGTGGAGCTGCTGAACGTGGGCGTCGGTGACTCCGTCATGGTCCAGCTGGAGATCGGCCTCCTCCTGACGATCATCCTCGGTATGCCCTGGATCGTCCACGAGGTGGGCGCGTTCCTGATCCCCGCACTGCGCCGGAACGAGCTCGCGCTCGTCCGCTCGATCGGGATCCCGGCCACCGCCCTCTTCGCGATCGGGACCGGAGCGGGGCTCTTCCTCCTCACGCCGTTCACTTTCCTTCTCCTGTTCAAGTACGTCTCGGCGATGGGCCTCGAGCCGTACCTCGGGGTCCAGGACTTCGTCACCTTCGCGCTCCTCTACTCCCTCGCCTTCGGGGTCGTCTTCGAGCTGCCCGTTTTCATCTACATGCTCACGCGCCTCGGGGTCGTCAAGGCGAGCGCCTGGCGCAAGCACTGGCGCGCGGCGGTCCTCGGCGCGCTCGTCTTCGGGATGCTAGTGACGCCCGACAACTCGGGGATCACGATGATGCTCATCGCGACACCGATGATCGGACTCTACTTCGGCGGCGCGTACTTCGCGGGTCGCTGGGAGCGTCGCAGCGGCCGCCCGCAGCCCCCGATCGTCGCGGCGGGGGTGGCGTGAGCCCGTGGCGCTCTTCTCCGACGTCGACTGGGTCATCATCCTCGCGGCCGCGGTCTTCCTGCTCTTCGGGAAGGACTCCGGCCAGCTGATGCACACCGCCGGCCGCTGGTACGGCCGGCTCGGCCGGATGAAGCAGGAGCTCCTCGGCGAGTTCTCCAAGGCCGCCCAGATCGCGATGCCGCCGCCGGGGACCCCCCTCACGATCCGGGGCGCGCTCCTCGGCTTCGATCCCGTCCCGACCCAGAGCCGCGGGATCCCGGCCGTGGTCCATGTTCCCCCCTCGCCGCCCACGAACCCGCTTCCGACCCCGGCCCCACTGACACCCTGGACCGGCGGGGCGCCGGTCCCGACGTGGACGATGACGACGCCGGTCGTGCCGACCGAGTGGGTGTGGTCCCGATGAGCGCCCTTTCCGCCGACCAGATCGTGACGATGACCGAGATCCTCGTCGTGCTGATGGGGATCGGGATCATCTGGCTCGTCTATCGCGGCAGCGAGAACGCCGAGCTCCCGGGGGACGCGCCGACCCCGTCGCCGGCGGGCGTCGACGACACGATCGCCGATTCGCGCGGGAGGACGCTATGATGCCGACGGCGTCGGGCTGCGCTACCTGCCCGATCGCGGCGGGGCGCCCGTCCCCGCTCGACTTTCCCGTCGGGCAGATCCGCCGGGTCGCGTCGATCCCCGCCGACGGGGACCCGACCGCGGACGTCGACGAGACGAAGCGGAACGTGCTGAAGCTCCTCGCGGTCGCCGGGCTCATCGGCGCGGGGGCGGGCGGGCTCGCGGGCGGTATCTTCCAGTACGTGCAGCCGCCGACGGTCGGAATCCCGGCGTACCCCAAGGTCCAGCTGATCGACGTCGACGGGAGCCCGCTGACGGTCGCGAAGGCGGAGAGCGAGTACAACGTCGCGACGGCCGACCTTTTCCTCTTCTACTATCCGCTGCAGAACGAGCCGAACTTCTTCCTGAACCTCTACCCGGCGAGCGGCACGCCGAACGAGGACGGCACGAACGGCGCGGAGAACGTGCCGTACGGGATCGGAACGAACAACTCGATCGTGGCGTACAGCGCGATCTGCCAGCACCTCGGATGCCCCGCGCCCGCGATCGCCTACTACCCGCCCGGGACGTGCCCGCAGACCCCGGGCGGCAAGACATTCTACATCCACTGCTCGTGCCACGGCTCGACGTACAACGTCGCGAACTCGGCGAGCAACCTCACCGGTCCGGCGATCCTTCCGCTGCCGCAGGTGCTTCTCGAGACCGACGACAGCGGGAACATCTTCGCCTACGGGATGCGCCCCGGGAGCCCGCCGGTCAACGGGCACCTCGACACGCTCCAAGGCGATTACGGGGTCGGATCGACCGTCCAGCTGCAGAAGGAGACTCCGGTGATCCTCTGCAGCTTCCCGTCCTGAGGGGGTAGTCGTGACGTTCACCCACTGGTACAATCGGACCCTGAACCGGATCTGGGGGTTCGTCGAGGACCGTACCTCGATGAAGAAGTGGGCGCTGCGCCCCCAGCCCGAGTTCACGTTCAAGCCGTCGTACTGGACCGGCGCGTTCGTCGTCAACGCGTTCCTGTTCCAGGTCGTCACGGGCGCGCTCCTCCTCCTCTACTACCAACCGAGCACGGCGCCATCGCTCACCGCCTGCGGGCAGCCGGCGGGGACCTACTCGGCGGCGCCGGCGGCGTGGTGCTCGACGTACTACATCGTGCACTCGGTCCCGCTCGGCTCGCTGCTCCTCTCGACCCACCTCTACGGCGCCTACGCGATGATCTTCCTGATGTTCGTCCACTTCTTCCGGGGCTACTATCTCGGCGTCTACAAGGCGCCCCGCGAATTCTCCTGGATGGTCGGCACCCTTCTCATGCTCCTGACCCTCGGCATGGGGTTCACGGGCTACCTGCTTCCCTACACCCAGATCTCGGTCAACGCGACGAACGTCGGGCTCGTCCTCGCGCTCCGCCTGCCCACCTTCGGCCCGCTGATCGGCCCGCTGATCCTCTCCGACGGGACCTCGCAGGGTCTCCTCTCGCGCATGTTCGACGCCCACGTCCTATTGATCCCGCTGGGGCTCGCGGCGCTGCTCTACGCGCACATCGCGCTGTTCGAGTCGCACGGGATCGCGCCCCCGGCGACGTCCGACCCCGTCCAGCGGCGACGCTACAACGAGACGGAGGACAAATCGAGCGTGCCGTTCATGCCGCACATCTTCTGGTACATCACGAAGTGGGGGCTCCTCTACGTCGGGCTCCTCTTCGCGATCGCCGCGCTGTGGCCGTGGAGCCTTCCGACCTACGCGGGGAACCTCGCGGCGGCGGCGACGGTGACCGTGCCCGACTGGTACTTCCTCTGGCTGTTCAAGTTCGTGGACTTCGCCGGCGTGACGCCCGTGCTCGCGATCGGCGTCACGACCGTGCTGATGCTGTACATCCTCTTCCTGCCGTTCCTCGATCTCTCGAAGCGGACGCACCCGCGCGACCGGCCCCTGTTCATCTGGCTCGGCACGTCGCTCCTCGAGTTCTTCATCCTGATGACGGTCTGGGGCGGGGAGACCCCGGGCGTCCAGATCGCCCCGATGCAGATCGCGCTCACGCTCGGCCCGCTCTTTGTCGTCACCGGTATCGTGGTCGCGCTGTTCCACTGGCGCTACCGCCGCAGCTACCTGCGGCGCCTCGCCGCGCGCGGCACGCCGTTCGCCGGGGTGTACCCGACCCCCAACGCACGGAAGGCGCCCCCCGTCGCCGCCCCGGAGGCCCGCGGCCATGAGTAGCCCGACGGGGACGGCGACGTGGAACACGGCTCCCCTGTGGGGGATCCTTCTCGCGTTCCTCGCGGTCGGCACGATCGGCGGCGCGACGTTCGTGTACGGGCTCCTCATGCTCGTCGGGGGGGATCCCTGGGGACTTCTCCCGCTCGTGATCGGCGGGGGGACCGGGTTCCTCGCATTCCTCTTCCTCGCCGGCATCCTCTACCGGGTCGACCGGTACCGCGGCGCGAACCTGCGGAGGCTCGAGCTCTTTGAGTAGCCCCGCGCCGGACCTTCCGCCGAGCGAGCTGCGCGTCGTCCGCCTGCGAATCCTCGACCTCTACACCGCGATCACCGTCCTGATGCTGGTCGGGATCGCGGCCCTGAGCCTCTACGCGATCCAACTGGGGCCGCTCACCTCGCCGGGCGCCCAGGAATCGTTCGGGATCGCCGCCGGACTGATCTTCCTCATGGCGGCGTTGATCGTCCACACCGTCGACTACACCTACCGCGTCTGGCCGCTCGGCCGGCGCTTCCGCCCGACCCCTCCCGGTCCGATCGGCGAGAGCGCGCAAGCACGGTTCGTGAAGATCCTGATCGTCGTCTGCGCCGCCGCCGCCATCGCGTACATACTAGGGGGGCTTATCGCGGGATGACCGAGGGTCCTCGATGACGGACTTCACGGTCCCGTTCACCGTCATCGGACTCATCGTCGCGCTCGCGGCGTTCCTGCTCTACCTGTTCACGTACCACGGGGCCTGGGCCGTCCGCGCGACGAAGACCTGGCTGTTCACGACCGATCACCGCCGGATCGGGCTCATGTACATCGTGACCGGCATCGTGTTCTTCTTCATCGGCGGGATCTACGCGATCGAGATCCGGACGGACCTCGGGTTCGTCCAGGGCCTCGGGCTCGACCCCCAGACCACGCTCGGGATCACCCCCGACGTCTACTCGACCCTGTTCACGATGCACGGGGTCCTGATGATCTTCATGTTCGCCATGCCCGTGCTCGCCGGGTTCGGCAACTTCCTCGTCCCCTCGATGATCGGGTCGCGGGAGATGGCGCTCCCGCGGATCAACGCGATCGCCTTCTGGTTGCTGCCCCCCGCGGGCATCATCCTGATCCTGTCGAACGCCAACGCCGGGTGGACCGGCTACGTCCCCCTCTCCGTCCAGGCTCCGGGAGACGGCGTGGACCTCTGGATCCTCGGGCTCCACATCCTCACGATCTCCTCCATGCTCGGCGCGATCAACTTCCTCGTCACCATCACCAAGCACCGAGCGCCGGGCGTCCACTACTGGAACATGCCGCTCTTCGTCTGGTCGATCCTGATCAACGCGGTCCTCCTGATCTTTGCCCTCCCGTCGTTGTCCATCGCGCTCACGTTCGTGCTCTCCGACCGCCTGTTCGGGACGCACATCCTCGCGGCGCTCAACGGCACGCCGCTCGGGGGCGCGCTCCTCTACCAGAACCTGTTCTGGTTCTTCGCGCACCCCGAGGTCTACGTTCTGGTACTCCCCGCGTTCGGGCTGGTCTCGACGATCTTGCCGAAGCTCGCGCGCAAGGACATCTTCGGCTACGGCGCGATGGCGATCGCGCTCGGCGTCTTCGCCGTCCTGTCCTTCGCGGTCTGGGAGCACCACATGTTCGTCACCGGGATCTCGACGAACATCCGGTTCGTCTTCATGCTCGCAACGATGGCGATCGCGGTCCCCTCCGCGGTCAAGACGTTCAACTGGGTCGCCACGCTCTGGGGCGGCCGCATCTGGATGGCGCTCCCGATGTGGTTCTGCATCGCGTTCCTCACCGGGTTCGTCATCGGCGGGCTCTCGGGCCTGATGCTCGCGTCGATCCCGATCAACTACCTCTACCACGGAACGTACTTCGTCGTGGCCCACTTCCACTACGTGATCCTCGGGGGGACGATGATGGCGGTCTTCGCCGGGATCTACTTCTATTTCCCGGTGATCACGCGCCGCTGGTACAACCAGGCGCTCGGCCAGGTCCACTTCCTGATGACGTACGTCGGGATCAATGTGCTCCTCTTCCCGATGTTCATCCTCGGCGCCGAGGGGATGCCCCGGCGTGTCTACACGTACCTGTGGGCCGGCAACTTCCAGGCGCTGAACTTCATCTCGACGCTCGGGGCCTACATCCTGGGGATCGGCCAGCTCGTCTTCGCGTTCAACATGGTCTACAGCTACTACGCGGGCCAGCCCGTGACGACGCAGGATCCGTGGGGCGAGGAGCTCGCGGTGAAGATGACCGGGCCGGTCGCCGTGCCCGCGCCGACCCGCGCGCCGGTCCCCGTCCCGACCGCCACGCCCGCCGAGGTGCCCTAGGATGGTCGGCTCCCGGGGCCACGACATCTTCCGCGTCGTCGCCGCGATGGCGTGCCTCCTGTGCTACACCACGATCCTCCTCGGCGGGAACGTGATGGCGAGCGGCAACGGGCTCGCGTGCCCGGACTGGCCGTCGTGCTTCGGGAACGGGAACTTCCTGCCCGCGTTCCAGGGAGGCGTGATCGCGGAATGGAGCCACCGCGTCTCGGCGTTCTTCCTCTCGATCACGGTGCTCCTCCTGACGCTCCTCGGGCTCGCGTTCGAGCGCCAGCGCAAGATCCTGCTCCGCATCGCCGCCGCGTCGCTCGGTCTTGTCGTGACCGAGGCGCTGCTCGGCGGACTGGTCGTCGAGAGCGGGCTCCAGCTCACGTTCATCCTCGTCCACCTCGGGATCGCAACGGTGCTCTTCGGCCTCCTCCTCGTCCTCGCGCTCCTCGCGAACCTGCGGCAGATGCCGCAGCGCTGGATCGACTGGGCACGTCGCGCCGCGCTCGAGGCGGCCCCCCCGCCGCGGCCGGCGTCCGACCCCGGTCGGGGGCCGACGGACCGGCCGATCGACGCGCCGTTCGGCCATCCCGGGGAGAGCTAGGCGCGCGGCGAGGTTCCCGGAGGGAGCGCACCGAACGATGCCCGCACCCCACGAGCCCCCGAGCGCGGGGGCGGCACGGCCGCGCTCGATCGCCGGCGACCTCCTCCAGCTCGCGAAGCCCGAGATCACCGCGCTGATCTGCGTCGTCGCCGTCGGCGGTTTCATCATCGCCGACCCACGCGGAATCGATCTCGGACGGCTCGGGATCCTCGTCGGGACCGGGGCGTGCGCGAGCGCCGGCGCCGCGATGCTGAACCACTACCTCGACCGGGACATCGACGGCCGGATGAAGCGGACCCGGCACCGGCCCCTGGCCGAGGAGCGGATCGTCCACCGCGGTCTCGTCCTGGCGCTCGGGCTCTCGCTCCTCGCCTTCGGGATCGGCGCGGCGAGCGTGCTCCTGAACCCGCTCACGGGGTTCTCGATCCTCCTCGGGGGGCTCACCTACGTCGTCGTGTACACGCTGCTGCTCAAGCGTCGGTCGAGCTGGAACATCGTCATCGGCGGGTTCGCCGGGAGCGCGCCCGCGCTCGCCGGGAGCGCCGCGGCGGTCGGGACCTGGACGCCGGGCGCGCTCGCGTTCGCCCTCCTCGTCTTCCTCTGGACCCCGCCGCACTTCTGGAGCCTCGCGCTCCTCCTCAAGGACGACTACGCCCGCGCGGGCCTTCCGATGCTGCCGAAAATGGACGACGTCGCGTTCTCGGGCAAGGTCGTGGTCGTCTCGGCCGCCCTGCTCGTGCCGGCCGCCCTCCTCCTCGGCCTCACCGGGGCGGTGACGTGGCCCGTGCTCCTCATCCTCGTCGGGCTCGGCCTCGGGTTCGTCGCCTTCACGCTCCCGCTCTGGGGCGGCGTGACCCGCGCGGCGGCGCGTCGCGGCTTCCTCTACTCGGGCCCCTACCTCCTCCTGGTCGTGTTCGCGATCTTCCTCAACGCCCCGCTGCTCGTCGGCGGGTTCCCGTTGGCCCACTAGCGTGCCGGGACGACGACGTGGCGCGTCGAGCTTATCACGGAGGACGAACCTAGTCACGGCGATGCCGGACCACGACCCGACCGGGGGGTCGAACCCGCGACTGCGTACCGCCGAGACCGTGCTGAAGCGGCTCGGCTACTCACGGGTCCCCGCCGGGCCCAAGGCGAGCCCGATGGAGCCCTCGTTCTGGGTCCAGGAGGCGGGGGTCCCCCGCCGCACGTTCCCGGTCTTCGTCCCGACGGGCGGCTCGACCGCGGTCTCCCAAGGGATCGACCGCTGGGTCGATGGGTTCTCGCAGGACCGCGCGGCCGCCCAGCGGGCGATCCTCGTCGTGCCGAGCGACGACGCGGCCGAGATGGCCTGGACGCGGCTCGCGCACGCGCCCGGCGCGGCGATCGACCACGAGCTCTCGATCCTGGTCGTCCCCGCCCCCGACCGGCCGGCGGATTCCCCGCATTTCCACCTGCGACCCGCCGCGCCGCGCGAGGTCCTGCGGATCGCGACCGGGATCGTCGTCGGCCTCTTCCGCCGCGCCCAGACGGCCGACGGCTCGGGCCAGATCGATTTCGAGGAGATGCTCACGACGCTCAAGGGCCGCTTCGGGATCGACGTCCCCCGCTCGCTCGGCGTCCAGTCGGACGAAGACGCGCTCTTCATCCTCTACCAGCTCGCGCAGCGCGACAGCTACGCGCCCGGCGACCCGGGCGCGAACCTCCACCTGCTCGTCCTCAAACCGACGGGCCCGGCGGCGCGCCTTCCCTGGTTCGCGGGCTGAGATCGTCCGTCCCCGACGGCACCAACCGGGTCGATAAGTAGGCGAGCGCCGGTCGAACCCACGGACGCATGCCCTCCGAGGAAGCGCCGTACCGCGACCCGTACACCCCCTACCCCGGGAGCTCGACCCCGCCGGCGAACACGCCCCCCCAGGAGGGAAAGCACGAGCTCTGGTCGTTCTTCTGGCTCGCGCTGCTCAACACGCTCATCATCACGGTCGCGGGGGTCGTGACGTGGTGGTACGTCACCCACTGACGGGGCGAGCCGAGAACCCTTATCTAACTCGTCCGGGTCCGCGCGCACCGGCGCGGCGTGGGGCCGTGGGGTAGCTTGGACCATCCTTCTTGCTTGGGGTGCAAGAGACTCCGATTCAAATTCGGACGGCCCCATCCGCCCCCTTCGGTCCCGACGGACGGGACCCTTGAAGAGCCCCGCCGGCCCTCGGCGCCGCCGTGACCCGCCGGTTCGTCCGCGAGCGACGGCGCGACCCGTACTACCGGGCCGCCCAGCGCGAGGGGCTGCGCTCGCGCGCCGCGTTCAAGCTCGCCTACCTTCTCGAGCGGTTCCCGCTCGTCCGACCGGGTGACCGGGTCCTCGATCTCGGGGCGGCCCCGGGCGGCTGGTCCCTGGTCGCGCAGGAGGCGGTCGGGCCGGACGGGCGGGTCGTCGCGGTCGATCCGAGGCCCGTGACACCGATCCCCGGCGTCCGCGTGGTCCGGGCTCGCGTGGGAGATGCCGGCCTCGCCGGTCGGCTCACCGAGATCGCCGGGGGGGCGTTCGACCTCGTGCTCTCGGACATGTCCCCCCGCATCAGCGGGGCGTACGCGACGGACCACGCGCGCTCGGTGGCCCTCGTCCGCGACGCCGTCGCGCTCGCGCGCGCGGTCCTCGCCCCGGGAGGCGCGGTCGTCGCGAAGGTGTTCGCGGGCGACATGCTCGACGACCTGGAATCGGAGATCGCGGCCGAGTTCGAGCGGGTGCGGCGCACGAAACCGCCCGCGTCGCGCGAGCCGTCGAGCGAGCTCTACCTCGTCGCGATCGGCTACCGCGCCGGTTCGGAGAGCGCCGCTCGCGGCCGCCGGCACCGTCCCCTCGGCCTTTGATATATAGCCACGCAGTTTGGGGTCTCCTCCCCCTCTCGAGGCTTGGTTAGTTGTGATCCGGTTCGGCCCCGCGGGGATCCCCCTCTCGTGCAAGGGGAGAACACTCCGGGACGGGATCGCCGATGTGCACCACCTCGGCCTCACCGCGATGGAGGTGCAGTTCATCAAGGTCAATCCGCTGACGCGGCTCGCGCTCGACGAGGAGGTGGGCCAGGTCTCCCGCACCCTCGCCCAGCAGCTGGTCGTGAGCGTCGGACCGGCCGACCACCAGGGCGGGGAGCCGAGCCTCGCGGCGCTCACTTCGCCGATCAAGCGGCGGGATTCCGTCACGACACTCACCTGGAGCCTCGCGAAGGACTACGCCGACCTTCAGCAGACGAAGGCGCTCGCCCGGGCGCTCGACACCGACCTCACGCTCCACGCGCCCTACTACGTCGACTTCTTCGGTTCCGCCGACGCGCGCGAGCAGTCGACGCGCCAGATCCAGTGGGCGGGCGTGCTCGCGGAGGGGCTCGGCGCGCGCCTCGCCGTGACGCACCTCGGCTTCTTCGGGCCGGGGGAGCGCGCGGACTCGATCCAGGAGCTGACGCAGATCGCACAGGATCTCGCCGGCTGGCTCGCGAAGATGTCGAAGGGGACCGTCCGCCTCGCGGTCGAGCCGAGCGGCCACCCCGACGTCTTCGGCTCGCGCGAGGAGGTGCTCGAGCTCGCCCGCAAGGTCAAGGGGATCGTCCCGGTGCTCAACCTGCCGCATCTCGCGGCGCGCGAGCGCACGACGTTCGAGACGCCCGAGCAGCTCGACCCGCTGCTCCGACAGTTCGTCGAGGCGACCGACGGGCCGCTCTATCTCAATTTTTCCGGTGTCGAGTTCTACGGACCCGGCGAGTTCCGCTTGACGCCGATCAAGCGCGGGCTCGCCAAGTTCGACCCGGTCGCCGAGATCCTCGCCGAGCGCGACTACGATGTCACCGTGATCTCGAGCTCGCCGCTGCTCGAGCACGACGCGATGTACATGAAGCTCCTGTACGAGCGGGCGCTCACCCGACGCTGGGCCAAGCTGCACGCGCCGCCCGCCCCGAAACCGGTGGCCAAGCCCGCGCCGAAGCCGCCCGTGCCGGGCCGCCGGCCGGTCCCCGCGGCGCCGACCGCCTCGAAGCGGCCGGCGCACCCGGCGCGACCGATCGCCGCCCGCGCCTCGCGACCGAAACCCCGCAAGGAGGTCCGCGGCCATGCCCCCCGGCGACGGCGATAACGGCTCCGCGTTCGTCCGCGCCCAGCGCTACATCGGCGAGCGCGTGAGCGACGCCCTCGATCGGATCGATGGAGCGACGATCGCCCGGGCCGTCGCGGTCCTGAACGAGGCACCCCAGATCTTCGTCTACGGCGCCGGCCGCAGCGGGATCATCGGACGCGCGTTCGCGATGCGGCTCGTCCAGGCCGGGCTCCGCGCCTACGTGATCGGCGAGAGCGTCACGCCCATCGTCCGTCGGGGCGACGCGGTGTTCATCCTCTCGGGCCAGGGCGAGAGCTACTCGTCGATCCAGACCGCGAACATCGTCCGTCGGGAAGGCGCCGACCTGGTGGTTCTGACCGGTCGGCGGGGCTCGAAGCTCGCGCACACCGCGACCCTCCTCCTCGTGATCGAGTTTCCCGAGGATGCCGAGCGCGCGACGTTCGCCCCGCTCGGGACGCTCTTCGAATCGGCGAGCCTGCGGCTCACGGACGCGCTCGTCGCGGAGCTGCTGCGCGCGCGGGGCGAGACCGAGGAGTCGATGCGCCGCCGCCACGCGATCATGGTGTAGCGCCCGCGCGCGCCCCAAGCGTTAAGGACGCGACCCCTTCCCTCCGCTCGTGCCGCCCGCGCGCGCCCCGGCCGTGAAGAGCCTGATCCCGGTGCCGACCCGATTCTTCGTCACGAGCGGCAAGGGGATCAACAAGGTCAGCGAGCTCAACGCCTTCGACCTCGCGCTCCTCCAGGCCGGGATCGGCGAGCAGAACCTCGTCAACGTCTCCTCGGTGCTCCCGATCGGGATCCGGCAGGTCGACCGCGAGGCGATGCCGCGCGGCGCGATCACGCACGCGGTCCTCGCGCGCCACGGGGGCGGGGAGGGCGAGGTCGTCAGTGCCGGGATCGCCTACGCGTTCCGCACCGATGGCCAGGGCGGGTACGTCGCGGAGGCCCATCTCCACGGCACGCAGAAGTCGCTCAAGGAGTTCCTCAAGTGGCGGATGCAGGAGATCGCGCACTTCCGCGGGGTCGAGCTGCGCAAGATCCAGTACCGCACGGAGGAGCTCTCGATCCCGATGGACCACTACGGGGTCTGCGTCGCCGCCTGCGTCTTCCTGCCGTAGTCGCGCGGCGGGCCGCGACTACAGCAGCTTGCGCAGCAGGATCTTGTCGTCGAGGGTGCCCTCGATCGCGAGCCGCCGGGTCACGATCGCCTTCATCGGCCCGATCTCCTTCGTCACGAGGCCCTGGAACGTCGCCGAGTCGGTCGTGATCTTGAGCTCGGCGGCGGGGGCGGCCCCGCTGCGAAGGTTGCCGAGCCGTCCCTCGGCGAGGTCGACGGCGTACGTCCCGTCGTCCGTGAGGCGGATCTGGATCGTCCGCCGGATGCCCTCGATCTCCTCGGCGGCGGCCGGGGTCCGGGCCACGTATCGGTTGAACCGGTCGACCACCGAGGAGAGCGTCTCCTCGACCGTCATGTCTCGAACGCGTCGAGCGTCCGAGCCGGCCGTTCGGGGATAACCCTTTGCATCGTGGCCCACGAACCCCGCACCCACGCAGGCATGCCGTACTCGCGTTCGAGCCGCTCCTTGAGGAACGCGATCGTGCGCGGGTCGGACGGGTAGCCGCTCCCGACCTCGACGCCCAGCTGCCGGCTCAACCGGGCGATGGCGCGATCGCGGCGGACCTTGGCCACGATCGACGCGGCGCCGACGATGGGGTCGTCCCGGTCGGCGTGGTGGCTCGCCAGGATCCGGGCGCCGACGCCGCCGCACGACTTCGCGATCGTCCGGGCGAAGCGGCGGGGATCGGTGTCGCACGCGTCCGCGTGGACCTCTTCCGGCGCGAGACGGGCGACCAGGGTGCCGAACGCATGCGCCTCGAGGTCGTTGAGACGCCCGAGTGCGACGTACCGGTCGATCTCCCGGGGCGGCAGTACGACCGTGTCGCAGACCCCGAGGTGCGGCAGTTCGAGCAGGATCCGCTCGCGGGATTCGGGGTCGAGGACCTTCGAATCGGTCGCCCCGGTGCCCACGAGCTCGTCGATCCGTTCGGAATCCACGACGAACCCACCGACCACGAGGGGGCCGATCACGCTCCCGCGTCCCGCCTCGTCGAGGCCGAGGATCCGCGTCATGCGCCGCCCTCCAGAACCGATACCGCGGCCCCACCCCTTAATCCCCACGTCTCATGGGAGGGCCGGGCGCTCGACGGACCTGTCGAACCGACGCCGACGCGCTCCGCCGAGGACGGCGCGCTCGGACCGCCGTAGAGGTCTTATAGGGCACCCCGCTCGACCGCACCTCCGAGGACCATCGATGGGGATCTGGCAGGGTCGGCCGCGTCGCAAGCGGACCGGCGGGCGGCTGCGGCCCATCCGCAAGAAGCGCCGCTTCGAGATCGCCCGGGAGCTCCAGCACGCGACGCTCGGCGGCGGGACCGTCAAGAAGTACCGCGTGCGCGGCGCGAACCGGAAGCTCCGGATCCTGACCGCGCAGACGATCAACGTCTTCGATCCCGCGACGAAGAAGATGCAGCCGGCACGGGTCATCACGGTCCGCGAGAACCCCGCGAACCCGAACTACGTCCAGCGCAACATCATCACGAAGGGCGCGATCCTCGAGACCGACGTCGGGCTCGTCCGGGTCCGCTCGCGGCCGGGCCAGGACGGGGTGCTCAACGGCGTCCGCGTCGCCCCGTCGCCGACCGCCGCATAGGCCGCCCCCGGGGCCCCCATGCCCGATCACTTCTACGTGTACCCGGCCTATCTTGCGCGGGGCCGTTCCCGGGCCGAGGGCCGTCGCCTCGGCGCAGCCGACTCGGTACCCGACGTCACGGCCGCCGAGATCGTCGAGGCGGCCCACCGCCTCGGCTTCACCGCCGTGGTCGAGGCCGACAAGGACTACCCGCGCGACGCGGCGTCGTTCGCCGGTCGGGTCAAGGTGACGAAGCAGGCGGGGACGACGAAGTCCCAGTTCCTGCGCAAGCTCGGCGCCGAGCTCCGCGCGCACCGGCCCGCGGGCGGGAAGGGGGCGTAAGGTCATGGAGGAGCCCGGGACGGTCTACTTCACCGGGACCGCGGGGGCCGGCAAGACGAGCCTCACCCGCGGATTCGCCGATTGGATGCGCTCGGCGGGCTACGACGTGACCCTCGTCAACCTCGATCCGGGGAGCGAGTCCGAGGTGGAGGGGATCGACGTCGATATCCGCGAGTGGGTGCGGCTCAACGAGGTCGAGGACGAGTACGGCCTCGGCCCGAACGGCGCCCAGGTCGCGGCGGCGGACATGATCGCCCTCAAGATCTTCGACGTGAAACAGGCGGTCCAGGAGCTCAAGGCGGACTACGTGCTCGTCGACACGCCGGGGCAGATCGAGCTCTTCGCCTTCCGCGAAGCGTCGAAGGCGATCGTCGACGCGCTGAGCGGGGACCGCTCGGTCATCGCGTTCCTCTTCGACCCGTCGCTCGGACGGACCCCCGGCGGGTTCGTCTCGCTCGCGATGCTGAGCGCGACGCTCGAGTTCCGCTTCCGCCTGCCGATGGTGAACGTGCTCTCGAAGTCGGACGCGTTGTCGCCCGAACAGCTCGCCGAGGTCCTCGAGTGGTCGGACGAGCCCGGCCGGCTCTACGACGCGGTGACGCGCGACGTGCCGTCCCCGGACGTGCAGCTCTCGACCGAGCTCTTCCGGGCGATCGAGTCGATGGGGCCGCTCCTCGGTCTCGTCCCGACGTCCGCCAAGGAAGGGACGGGTCTCGAGGCGCTCTACCAGGCGTGCCAGCGGGTCTTCGGGGGCGCCGAGGACCTCGAGCCGTCCCACGCCCCGACGAACGACTGACGGCGGACCTACTCTTCCGTGAAGAAGAGGCCCATACCCGCCGAGGCGGCCTCCTCCTCGTCCTTGAACTTCCGGTAGAGGCCCTCGCCGTCCGCTCCGGTGAGCCGCGTCCCGAGCGGGTCGAGCAGCCCCTGCGCGCGCTCCACCGCGGGCGCAGCGCCCTCGACGAGCACGTAGAGCCGATCGGAGGGTCCTCCGAGCGCGCTCGCCTCGCGGACCTTCTGGCTCTGCCGGGAGACCTGGTCGTCCTTCAGCGCCTGGTCGAGCTCGGCGCGTTTCGCGGAAGGGACCGCGTAGATCGTCCACGCCATGCGGCCGTCCGACCCCGTGCGTCTATAAGGTCTTGTTCGAGGTAGTACCGAGCGCGGAGCGACGCTCCCGTCCGAATGTACGCGCGAACCACCGAAAGTCCGGTCCTCCTCGTCGGGGTCGCCCACGTCGTCGACCTCGCCGATCCGTTGGCCCACGTGCTCGGGGCGCGGACCCTGGACGGAGTGGCGGTCGAGCTGGATGCCGAGCGGGCCGAAGCCCTCCTGCGGCCCGCCGCCCCCGCTCCCGGCCGCACGTCGGGTCCCCTCTTCGTGCGGTTCTGGGGCCTTCTCCAGCGTCGTCTCGGGGCCGAGCTCGGCGGCGGAACCCCGGGGGCCGAGATGAAGGCCGCCGCGCTCTACGCCCGCGAGCGCCATCTGCCGCTCTTCCTCATCGACGATCCGCTGCGCGCCACGGTGGTCAGCCTGGTGCGGACGATGCCGTTCCGGGAGCGGATCCAGCTCCTGGCCGGGGCGTTCGTCGGGCTGTTCGTTCCGACGCGGGTCGTGGAGAAGGAGATGGACCGCTACGTCGAATCCCCGACCGAGTACACGGCCGACCTGCGCCGCGCGAGCCCGACCCTCGCGCGGGTGCTGATCGACGACCGGAACGAGCACATGGCGGACCGGCTGGTCCAGATCCGGCTCAACGGCTACGGCCGCATGGCCGCGGTGGTCGGCGACGCGCACGTGCCGGGGCTCAAGGCCGCGCTCGGCCGGCGCGGCGTGCCGGTCGAGACGATCTCCTTCGGCGAGCTGCGCGAGGTCACAGCATCTCGACCGAGCCCTTCGACGCCTCGTCCACCGCCTTCGTGAACGCGGCCGCGAACGACGTGAGATCGGTCGATCGCTCGTCCTCGAGCTGGCCGGCGTCGCCGGCGAGCGCGAGCGAGGGGACTACGGGCAGGTGGGCGAGCACCGGGATCCCGTACTCCTCCGCGAGGCGGTCGACCCGGCTCGGGCCGAACAGCTCGATGCGGGTCGCACAGTGCGGGCAGATGATCCATCCCATGTTGTCGACGACCCCGAGCAGCGGGACGTGGAGGTCGCGCGCCATGTTCATCGCCTTCTTCACGATCAGCGCCGCGAGGTCCTGTGGCGTGAGCACGAACAGCATCCCGTCGATCGGGATCGTCTGAAAGACGGTCAGGGGGACGTCGCTCGTCCCCGGCGGCATGTCGATGAGGAGGTAGTCGAGGGCCCCCCAGTTCACGCCCCCGAAGAACTGCGTGATGAGGCGGGTGACGAGCGGCCCCCGCCAGATGACCGGCGTCTGCTCGTCCTCGACCATGAACTGCGACGAAACGACGGAGATCCCCGTGCGCGAGACCGCCGGCTCGATCCCCTCGCCCACGTCCCGGAGCGGGCCGGTTAGACCGAGCAGTTTCGGGATCGAGGGCCCCGTGATGTCGGCATCGAGGATCCCCACTGCCTTGCCCTGGCGGCGCAGCTCGACCGCGAGGAGCGCGGTGACGGACGACTTGCCCACCCCTCCCTTGCCGCTCCCGATTGCCACGACGTGCTGGAGCCGGCCCTTGTCCATTCGTTGAAGGACGCCCCGGGCGCCCGGGGCGCGACGGGCCCCCGGGGGCGTGGACGTCGGGGTCATCGACGACGGGGGGCCCGGCGTGTCGCCTGCGGCGGTCATGGGCCGTCCGACGGGGCTGGCCCTATATAACGGCCGGGCCGTGCAGCGCCCGGTTCTGAGGTTCCTACTATGAGCACGCCGGGTCCCGCGCCGCTGGACGAGCTGTTCCGCCCCCGGTCGGTGGCCGTCGTCGGGGCGTCGGCGAAGCCCGGCAAGGTCGGGACCATCCTGTTCCACAACATCCTCCAGGCGGGATTCCGGGGGGTCGCGTACCCGGTGAACCCTTCGACGAAGAGCGTCTCGGGGGTCCGCTGCTACCCGGATATCGGCTCGCTCCCCGAAGCCCCGGAACTCGGGATCGTCATCGTGCCGGCTCCCGGCGTGGCCGAGGTGGTCGAACAGCTCGGACGCGCGGGCACCCGCGGGGTCGTCGTGATCACGTCCGGCTTTCGCGAGATCGGGGAAGCCGGCGCGGCGATGGAACGCGACGTCGTCGCGCGCGCGCAGAAGTACCGCATGTCCCTGATCGGCCCGAACTGCTTCGGGATCATCAACACCGCGGCCGACGTCGCGCTGAACGCCACGTTCAGCAAGGACCTCCCGACCCCCGGCAGCATCGCCTTCGTCTCGCAGAGCGGGGCCCTGTGCGCGGGCATTCTCGCGTACGGTGTCGCCGAACGGATCGGGTTCTCCCGTTTCGTCTCGGTGGGCAACCGCGCGGGGATCGATGAGAACGACCTGCTGCAGTCCTTGGGCCAGGACCCGGCGACGCGGGTGATCCTGCTCTACGTCGAGAGCCTCGCCAACGGGCGCCGCTTCCTCGAGGCGGCCAGCGAGGTCACCGAGAAGAAGCCGGTCCTCGTCATCAAGAGCGGCCGGACCCCGGCCGGGGAACGCGCGGCGAAGAGCCACACGGGATCCCTCGCCCAGTCGGGTCGGGACCAGCTGTTCGACGCGCTCTTCGCCCAATCGGGCGTCCTGCGCGCCGACACCCTCGGCGACCTGTTCCGGACGGCGAAGATGTTCGCGGGCGGCCTTGCCATCGGCGGTCCCCGGCTCGCGATCCTGACGAACTCGGGCGGGCCGGGCATCGTGGCGGCCGATGCCGCGATCCGTAGCGGACTTGAACTCCCCCCACTCCCCGCCCCGGTCCGGACGAAGCTCGTGGCGGGGCTCCCGTCGATAGCCTCGGTCGCGAACCCCGTCGACATGACCGCGGACATCTCGCCGGAGCAGATGCGGTCCGCGCTTTCGACCCTGCTCGACGACGCGAGCTACGACGGCGCGCTCGTGATCGCGACGCCGATCGACACGATGAGCAGCGCGGCGATCGCGAAAGAGATGCTCACCGTGAAGTCCCACACGTCGAAACCGATCGTCGCCTGCCTCTTCGGGGTCACGGATGTCTCGCAGGACGCGGCCCTGCTGGAAGAGCGCGGGGTGCCCGTGTTTACCTTTCCCGAAGAGGCCGTGGAGGGGTTCGGCAGCCTCGCTCGGTTCCATGCCTGGCAGGTACGCCCACGGGCGCCGGTCCGTACGTTTCCCGTCGACCATGCCGCCGTCCGCGAAGTACTCGATCGCGCCCGCCGCGAGGGGGCGACGGTGCTCCCCGAGTACGCCGCCCGCGCGCTGCTGGCAGCGTACGGCGTGCCGTTCGCTCGCTCCGGTCGGGCCGCGACGCTGGAGGAGGCGCTCCGGGTCGCCGAATCGATCGGGTATCCCGTGGCGTTGAAGGTCGCCTCCCCGGACATCTCCCACAAGACCGACGTGGGCGGGGTCGCTCTGGGGATCGACACGCCCGAGGCGCTCCGCGAGGCGTGGGATCGAATGCGGCAGAACCTGGCGGCGAAGGCGAGCCAGGCGCGGATCGAGGGGTTCGAGATCGAACAGGAGATCCGCGGAGGCCGGGAAGTCATCATCGGGGTCCAGCGGGACCCCAGCTTCGGGCCGATCCTCCTCTTCGGTCTCGGGGGGATCTACGTCGAGGTGTTCCGCGACGTGACGTTCCGTCTCGCGCCCCTGCGCCCGCTCTCGGCGCGGCGGATGGTCGAGTCGGTGCGCTCCTTCGCGATCCTCAAGGGCGTGCGGGGGGAGCCGCCGAGCGATATCCCCGCAATCGAGGAGGTCCTCGAACGGGTGTCGCAGTTGGCGGTCGAGGTCGACGAGATCGTCGAGCTCGACCTCAACCCGATGATCGCTCGCGCCGCGGGCTCGGGCGTCGTCGCCGTCGACGCCCGGGTCGTACTCGGTCCGTCTTCCAGATCGGGACCGAGCGCTTGAGCTCCTCGATCAGGTAACGCGTGGCATCGAACGCGGGCGCCCGGTGGGCCCCCGCGGCGCCGATGATGACGGAGATCTCCCCGACCCCGAGCGTCCCCAGCCGGTGCCAGACGACCGCCCGCTCGGCGGCGAAGCGTCGCCGCGCCGACCGCTCGAGGACCGCGAGCTGCCGCCGGGCCATCGCGAGGTCGGCCTCGTACTCGAGGGCGACGACGCGTCCTCGGGCGGATCGGTCGGGCCGGACGCGGCCGACGAACACCACCACCCCGCCGAGCCCGGTCCGGTCGAGCTCCGCCACCGCCGCCGACACCGAGAGCGGTCGTCGCGTCAGTCGAACGCTCACGGCTAGCCTCCCCCGTAGGGCGGGTGGACCGCGAACTCGTCCCCCGGTCGGATCCGGGCCTTCAGGTCGCTCAGGTACTCGCCGTTCCGGACGAATCGGCTCGCGCGCAGCGTGCGTCGGAGCTTCGGGTGTTCGGCCGCCAACCGGCGGACGAGGGCCTCGGCGGGCATCCCCCGGGCGGGGAGGGCCCAGACCAGGACCGAAGCGCCGACCGCCTCCCGGGCGGCCGCGAACAGGTGGATCCGCACCACCGACGGGGCCGAGGGCACAACGGAGGTCAGGGGCGCTCGCGTTTACGGTTGGCCCCGCCGCCCCGGAGGCCCCGCCCTGCGCGCGGCGTGCCGAAACCGCGCAACCGCCAAATACGCACCGCACCTCGAATCCTTGGATGAAGGAGATCACGGTCCGCGTCGGCGGCCAGGCGGGCGATGGGATCGCATCGCTCGGCGAGTCAATTGCTCGCAGTTTTTCCCGGATGGGCCTCCACGTCTTCGGGCTGAACGCCTACCAGTCCGTCATCCGAGGCGGTCACGTCTGGTACCAGGCGCGCGCCTCGGTCGACCGCGTCCACTCCCCCGGGGACGGTGCGGACATCCTCTACGCGCTCGATCGGGCGACGGTCGACATCCATTCCGCCACGGTGCGCGAGGGGGGGGTGATCATCTACGACCCCGAAAAGTTCCCGCTGACCGGCTTCACCGCGCCCGCCGGGGTCACGACCCTCGAGGTGCCGACGCTCGCAATCGCCCGGAAGTACACGAACCAGTCGATCCTCCAGAACGCCGGAGGGCTCGGCGCGGCGAGCTACCTCGCGGGGATCCCGCTCGATCTGCTCCACCAGGTGCTGCGGGACTCCTTCGGCCGAAAGTCCGGCGACGTGGTCGACTGGAACCTGGGCGCCAGCTCCGAGGGCTACCAGCACGCGAGCCAGCACGCCGCGGTGAGCTCGCGCGCCTTCTCCACGCAGGGAGAGCCGAAGCTGCTCATGACCGGCAACCAGGCGATCGCCCTCGGGGCGGCGGCGGCCGGCTGCAAGTTCCTCGCCCAGTACCCCATGACCCCGGCGTCGACGATCATGCACTGGCTCGCCGCGCACTCCTCGACGCTCGGCGTCGTCGTGAAGCAGGCGGAGGACGAGCTCGCCGCGATCAACATGGCGATCGGCGCCTCGTTCGGCGGAGTCCGCTCGATGACCGCCACGAGCGGCGGCGGGTTCTCGCTGATGGTCGAAGCGTTGGGGATGGCCGGGATGACCGAGACGCCGCTCGTCGTCGTCGAGTCCCAGCGGTCCGGTCCTTCCACGGGGCTTCCGACCAAGACCGAGCAGGGCGATCTGAACCTGATGCTCGGCGCCGGTCAGGGGGAGTTCCCGCGCGCGATCCTCGCGCCGGCCAACCCCGCGGAGGCGTACCGGGCGATGATCGATGCGTTCCAACTCGCCGAGGAGTGGCAGACCCCGGTCCTCGTCGCGAGCGATTTCCACCTTTCGGAGAGCCACATGACCGTCGACCGTGCCGAGATCGACTTCAACGTGCCGATCCCGTCGCTCTTCGCGGTCCCGTCGAACGGCAACGGCCACGAGTACCGGCGCTACGCCTACACCGAAACCGGCGTCTCGCCGCGGGCGATCCCGGGCCAGCCCGGGCTCCAGTTCATCGCGGGGTCGGACGAACACGACGAGCGCGGTCACCTCATCTCGGACGTTCGGGCCGGTCTGCCGATCTGGATCTCCGAGCGCCAGCGGATGATGGACAAGCGGATGCACAAGCTGGACGGCCTCGCCCACGGCGTGCCGCCGCCCGCCTTCGAGGGACCGGCCGACGCACCGCTCACCTTCGTCGCGTGGGGATCGACGGTCGGAGCGGTCCGTGACGCGATGGTCCTCCTCGCCGAGCAGGGGCGCCGGACGAACCTCCTACGCTTCCCCGCGGTCTACCCGCTGGACCCGAAGGCGACCCTGGCCGCGTTCACGAAGACCCATCGCACCCTGCTGGTCGAGGCGAACTACTCCGGCCAGTTCGGCCGCCTCCTGCGCGCCGAGACGGGCCTCCACCTATCCGACCGGCTCCTCAAGTACGACGGCGAGCCGTTCTTCCCCCACGAGATCGTGGCGCGGGCCCGGGAGATGAACTGACGATGGCGGACGCGAGCGCCCGACCGAGCTCCCCTCCGACCGGTCCGGAGCTGCCGTTGGTCGGCAAGAGCGACGTCAAGCCGACCTGGTGCCCCGGGTGCGGCGACTTCGGCGTCGTCGCGGCGGTCGAGATGGCGGTGAAGCGGCTCAAGATCCCGAGCCACACCGTCGTCCTCGTCTCGGGGATCGGCTGTTCGTCGAACCTTCCCCACTTCCTCTCCTCCTACGGGTTCCACGCGATCCACGGCCGGGTCCTGCCGGTCGCGGAGGGGATCCGCTGGGCGAACCACGGCCTGACCGTCATCGGCACCGGCGGGGACGGCGACGGATTCGGCATCGGCGCGGGCCACTTCGTCCACGCGATGCGCCGGAACGTCGACCTCACCTACGTGACGATGGACAACCAGATCTACGGGCTCACGACCGGCCAGGCGAGCCCCACGTCGACGATGGGACAGAAGACCAAGTCGACGCCGAACGGGGTCATCGAGAACCCGATCGATCCGATCGCCCTCGCCCTCGCGAGCGGCGCGACGTACGTCGCGCGGGGGTTCTCGGGGGACGTGAAGCACCTCGCGGACCTCGTGGCGAACGGGATCGCGCACCGTGGGTTCGCGTTCGTGGACGTCTTCAGCCCGTGCGTGACGTACAACAAGATCAACACGTTCGACTTCTTCCGCCAGCGCGTCTACAAGCTCGAGAGCTCGGGGCACGACCCGGCGAACCTCGTGACGGCCTGGCAGCGGGCGCTCGAGTGGGGAGACAAGATACCGATCGGCCTGTTCTACCGGGTCGAGAAGCCCACCTACGAGGACCTCGAGGAGGTCCTCGCGGCGGGACCCCTCGCGCACCAGCCCGCCGGCCTTCGTGGGAAGGAATCGATCCTCGACGAGTTCGTCTAGTTAGGTCCGCGCGAACAGGTACGCGTCCCCGGCGTGCCACAGCAGGGGGAACGTCCCGGGGTCCCGAAGGAGCGGAGCGGGCGAGAACGCCGGCCAGAGCACGGTCGAGTTGCCCGTCACGATCACGTACTGGACGTCGAGGTCGGACATCGCCGCGCGGCCGCTCGCGTTGAGCGTTCCGTTCGAGAGCTCGGCGACCACCACGTTGTACGATCCGTTGAGCCACGGCCAGCCGGGAACGAGCGGGTACAGCATCACGACGTTCGCCGCGTAGCCCGGCAGGAAATCCCCGGCGCTCCCCGGAGCTACGAGGACGCGCGCGCCCGGCGGCAGGTGGCTCCCCGCGTACTCGAGCAGCGCGTAGTCGTCGCTCGTGACGTTGCCGAAGTCGTGATAGAGATCGGTCAGGACCGGCGCCAGCGACGTCGGGGTCAGCACCCCGCCGGGGACGACGATGACGAGCGCGATCGCGAGCGGCACCAGGACCCGGGCCGAAGCCCCCCCAGGACGGCGGCGCCGACCCCGACCTTCGGAGGGCTCCGGCGGCGGGGAGCGCTCCCGGACCGGCTCCGTCCACACCCGTCCCAGCCGCTCGAGCGCGACGACGAGCGGGACCATCGCGATGAGGACGTAGATCGTGAACAACCAGGTCGAAAGCTCCCCGTAGCTCGTGATCTCGCTGAACGCGACGGCCGGCCCGAACTCGGTCGAGGCGGCCCAGACGACCGCGAGGAGGCCGATGAGGGACGCGACCGCGGCGATGACGAACGTGCGGAACGGCTCGAGGTACCGGGCGAACGCCGAAGCGCGTCCGAGGAGGATCAGCGCCGCGAGCCCCACGACGAGGAGGATCGCCAGCTCCGCGCGCAGCGAGGCGACCATCGAGAGCTGGACGTCCTCGGGGCGGAAGAGGAACGGATCGATGCTTCCAAGGAAGGTCGGGGTTCCGATGCCGGTCGGCGTGCCGGGAGGCGGCGTCGGGGCGCCGGGGACGAGCCCCGGACTCGAAATGCCCTGCGCGAGCACGACCAGCGAGGGAAGGATCCCGACGAGCGCCACCGCGATCGCCACGATCCACCGGCCGATCCACCGGGCCGGGGCCCCGCCCAGCGACGGGCGGGCCACGAGGGCGCCCACCAGCAGCGCGAGGAAGAGCCACTCGGCGCCGACCGGGTTGATCGCCGCAGAATATCCGGCCAGGATCCCGAATCCCACCGCGTCCCCGAGGCCGGGCGAGGGTGCCCGGATCCAGCTCGACATCTCGGCCGCGAGCAGGAGCACGAGCGGGAACGCGAACACGAAGTCGTTGCTGCCGGCAACCATGTCCCGGGTGGCGGGCGCGAGGAACGTGAGCGCCAGGGCGATCGCCGCCCCCGCGGCATTCGTTCCGAACCAGCGTCGACCGAAGACGAATCCGGCGAGCGGGGCGAGCGCCATGAACAGCGGCGTCACGATGAGGCTCGTGCGGGCGGCCGGCAGGCCGAGGGTGAGCTCCGCCCATCCGAGCCATACCGGAGCGCCCTGCGGGTACAGGATCGCGCTCGTCGCGTAGGGCTGGAAGGACGCGGCGATCGTGTGGTTGCGCAGCAGCAGGCTCGTGTACGTCGTGAGGAGACCGGAATCGAACGTGTTGCCGGCGCCGATCGGGACGGCGAGCGCGACCTCGAACGCGAAGAGCGCGAGGGCCGAGAGGAGCGTCGTCACGTACGCGGGCGAGCGCAGCGCCGCGAGCGAGGCGAGGGGCCGGGGTCCCTGGGGGGAGCGACGCCGCAGAGCCACCATTGCGACGATCGCCGCCGCTCCGGCGATCGGTAGCGCGTAGACGACCGCCGGCTGGAACCCGTCGAACGGCAGGGCGGCGACCAGGTAGAGCACGGCGCCTCCCAGGTAGAAATCGAGCAGGAGCCGCTGGATCGGTTCGTCCCGACGCCACGCGGGCACCCAGCGGGCGACGCCGAGGCGGAGCGATTCCCCCAGCACGGCCGCCGCCGCGGCCCACACGACGAGACCGAGGGCCCACGCGCCCGCGGAGGGGCCGGGCAGGGTCACGCGGGACCGAGCGCGGACCTCCTAAAAGAAGGGCGTGCCGAGCGGGCGCTACGTATTTACTGCCGCCGGCCCCCTCGAGCGAGGGCGAACGGCGTGGCGGGCGACTCCGGCGAGGGGGTCCGGCAGGGTCTGTCCACGGTCACCCGCGGAACGCTCTTCCTGCTCATCGCCACCCTCTGCCTCGTCGGGCTCCAGTTCGTCTCGCGGGTCATCGTCGTCCGCAGCATCTCGACGACCGACTGGGACGCGTTCTCCTTCGCCCTCACCCTGACGGGCCTCCTGGCGGCGATCGGCACGATCGGTCTGCCGAGCGCGATCGCCCGCAGCATCCCGTACGCGTCCTCCGACGACGAGCGTCGCACGATCGTCCGGGCGGCCTTCGGGATCGGGGTCGCGGCGGCCGCAGTGTCCTCGCTCCTCCTCTTTCTCTTCGCACCGGCGATCGGGTCCGCGCTGGGCTCGCCCGAGATCACGACCGCGCTCGAGTTCTTCTCCATCCCGCTCGCCACTTCCATCGTCTGGACGCTGATCGTCGCGATCTTCCAGGGGTACGAGGACGTGACCCCGAACGCGGTCTTCGTTTCGATCGTCAATCCCCTGCTCTTCGTGGTCATCGTGGCGTATGTCCTGGTGCTTCCGCCCGGGGGCAGCGCGTTCACGTGGGCGCTCGTGGCCTACGCGCTGGCGAGCGTGGTGACGCTCGCGCTGCTCCTGGTGTACACGTGGCGGCGGCTCCCCCAGAAGCTGCCTCCGGGCCCGAGGGCTCCCGAGGCCTTGCGTCGCCTGTTGTTGTTCGCGGCACCGCTCTTCGTCGTCGGCGTGATGACGAGCGTCACCGGCTCGGGCGATACCCTCGTCCTCGGGGTTTACCACGAGACCGAGATCGGCACCTACGCGAACTCGCTCACGCTCGCGCGGCTCGTCCAGATCGGGATCAGTGCGGCGGCGTTCATCTTCCTCCCGGTCGCGAGCAAGTTCCTGCGGCTCAACGACATCGGGTCGATCCGGATCACCTACACGACGGTCACGAAGTGGATGCTCCTGATCTCGCTGCCCCTCTTCCTCGTCTTCTTCTTCCACCCGAGCGAGTCGCTCGGGTTCGTCTACGGCTCGAGCTACACGGCGGTGACCGTGCCGCTGCAGATCGTGGTGCTGGGCGCGTTCGTGACAACGCTCCTCGGTCCGTCGACGACCGCGCAGGTCGCCTTCGGCCAGGCCCGACTCCTGGCCTACAACGCAGTCGCCGCCGGACTGACCGACCTCGCGCTGTCGTTCGCCCTCATCCCGACCTACGGCTACGTCGGCGCCGCGATCGCCTGGACGACCGCGAACGTGGCGTTCTTCGCGCTCTCGCTGGGGGAACTCGCCGTCCACGCCGATGTGCACCCGTTCCACCGGCACTTCCTCGTGCCGGTACTGGCCACGGCGCTGCCGATGGCCGTCATCCTCGCCGTGGTCCCCTGGCACGGGAGCGCCTTCTGGCTGGTGCCGCTCGTCCTCGGGATCGCGGTCCTGTACGTCGTGCTCATCGTCGTCACCCGGAGCGTCGACGACGGCGACCGATTCCTACTGGACGCGATCGAGCGGCTCGTCGGCCGACCGCTGCCCTGGCTCCGACGCCTCGGGCGCTTCGCCCTGCGGCGGACGTGAATCGGCCGGGGCCGGGCGACGGGAGGCGCGGAACTGTTCGACCAGGAGGAGAACGATCCCCGCCCCGAGCAGGAAGAAGACGTACTCCGCGAGCACGTTGGCGCTTGCACTCGCTCCGCCCGCGTACACGATCGCGGTGACGAGCAACAGGACCAGCGCCGCCGCGATCGGATAGCGGGCGTCCAGATGCGCCCACACCGAGTAGACCATGTACGCGACGAGGAGCCCGACGAACAGTTCGAGGTAGGGAAACGACACGCTACGCCCGCGGGGGGAACTCGCGCCCACCGCAAAATTCTAGCGGCGGCATCGCTTTCGACCTTGCGCGAGCGCCGGGACCGGCGGTCGCATAACCCCTCCGTGACCTCGACCTCGCAGGGTTTACATAGCCCGCTCCGCATAGTGCGGTGGGGAGCGAAGCTCTCCGACGTGCGGCCGTGAATCCAAGGGCGAAGCGCGTCGTTGTCCCGTTGGTCTTGGGGATGGCGATGCTGGGGGCGATCGTCGGCGGGGCGATCACTCCGAACTTCGGCGTGGTGTCGGCCCAGACGAGCACGCCGTACAACCAACCCGCTGCTACGTCGGGCATCTCGCCGTACGTGTGGCTCGGCATCGCCGCCGCGATCATCGTCGGCCTACTGCTGGCCATCCTCCTGCTCCGCCGCCGGCGCCGACCGCCGGCGGCCGCGGCCCCACCGGCCGCCGCCGCGGGTGGGGCCGCGGCCGCCGCGCCGTGGGAGGAGGGAGCGCCCCCGCCCGGAACCGCCGGAACAGCCCCGCCGGCGCCCGCGACAGCCGCCCCCGCCTACCTCGAGACCCCCGAGGATGTTGGCGCGCCTCCGCCGGTGGTTCCCACGGGCGGTGCGGGTGTTGGGGCTGCGGCCGGAGCCGGAGCCGCGGCGGCCGGTGCGGCCGCCGGCGCCGCCGCCGCCGAGTCGGAGCCGGATATCGATTCGTTGATGGCGGAGCTCGACAAGATCTCGGGAGAGATCCTGAAGCGGGCCCCGAAGAAGGGGCCGGAAGGCGGCGCGGAGGGCGGCGCCGGCGGCGAGACGAAGCCCTGATCCCCGTTCCCCGCGCTCGCGAGTGTTATGAGCCCCGACCGGCTCGATAGGTCGATGTCGTCCCCGCAAGAGAGTGCCGAGGACGAGCGGCTGCTCGCCGAGCTCCGCCGGGCGATCGGCGCGGCCCCCGAACGTCCTCGCGAGATCGAGGTGGGGATCCGGTTGTCCATCCTGCTCGGCCGGCAGCGCCCGGCGGTGGCGTGCGGCGGATGCCAGGTTCCTCTCGAGTTCGAAGGGATCCCCGCCCGGACCGAGCCCCATCTTACGACGCCGTTCCGGCTCGTGTACGGCGTCCCGATCGGTCGCTGAGCTTCCCGACGAGGTGCCGCACCCCGATGTTCACCATCCTCGGGGCGGTCTCCGACCTCATCGTCGCGACCCTCGCTGCCGCGGGGCTCTACGGGCTCTTCGCGCTGGTCACGGTGGCCAATTTCGGGATCCCCCCGATCCCCAGCGAGGTGGTCCTGCCGCTCGCCGGGTTCCTGATCGCCTCCGGGACGTTCCCGCTCGCCGGAACGGTCGGCGTGGCCTTGATCGCCGGCCTTCTCGGCTCGTATGCCGGCTATGCGGTGGGCCGCTGGGGCCGGGAGCGGATCACCGG
>Ga0187782_10000098_pt1 | contig 49970 bp, 33 predicted proteins | sample 0715_SJ02_MP15_2_FD_132454 | JGI IMG/M metagenome (GOLD analysis project Ga0187782, IMG submission 132454) | Tropical peat soil microbial communities from peatlands in Department of Meta, Colombia - 0715_SJ02_MP15_20_MG | ecosystem: Environmental > Terrestrial > Soil > Wetlands > Peat | place... | reverse complement strand
CTCTCGCGTTTCTCGTCGAGACGACCTTCTACTGGGGGCTCAACGTTTTCGGGATGTGGCTCCTCGCCTGGGGCTGCGGTGTGACGCACGCCGACGGATCGTCGCCGACGTTCGGAGAAGCATGTGCTCTCATGGGGATGCTCGGGTGTACGGTCCTCATTCCCGGGCCGCCGGGCCTCCTCGGAGTATTCCAGGCGGGGATTTACGCCGGAATGACCATGTTTTACCCGACGACCGTCGTGACCGGCACGGGTGCGGCTTACGTGTTTCTGCTCTACGCAGCTCAATGTCTCTTCTCGGTCGCTGCGGGGGGGCTCGGATTGGCCTTCGACCGCCAGGGACTTCACGCGCTCGAGCAGACCGGCGAGATTCTCTCCGGAACGGCGGGAGCCGCCCAATGACGGCCGTGGTTCTGGCGCCGCCCGTCTCCGGATAGGATGCCGTCGTGACCGGCCGCTTCGGGGCAGCGCTTACCAGGTCGCTGTGGGGGGGCCTTGTCACGGCCCTGTTGCTTGTTGCGGCGACCCGCGCCGAGGCGAAAGCGACGTGCCGATCGCCGTACGGTTACGATCGCACTTGGAACGCCGCGCTTCGGCTCGTCCGGGTCGACAACGGCTGGAAGGTGACGGAGAAGGACGAAGCCAACGGTTATTTGCTTTTCGAATACACGTCGCCGGAGAACCGGAAGCCCGCGTCCGGCTCGCTCGAGCTCATCCGCAGCCGAGACGAGGACACCGTCGACGTCGTCGTCCAGATCGCGCAGATGCCGCGGTACCACGAGCAGATCGTGATCGATGCGCTGTCGGCAAAGATGCGGCGCGAGTATGGAGACCCGCCCGCTCGCCCTCGACGCGAGCCGCCGGAAGGGTCCATCGACGCCGGCGGGCCCGCGGATTCGGACTAATTTCGGGAAGCCACCGGGGTGCCGCCGACCTCGACGGGGTGAGCGTCACCGCAACAGCGAAAGCCAATTTGGTAGTAGCGGAACTGCTCGTCGTGGGCCGTGGTCATCGGGCGGCAGCGCGTCCGCACGGGCCCCCAATAGCCTCCCTTCAGGCCGCTCATGTGGGGCCATCCCGACTGGGAGACGTTGACCACCCATTCGTCCACGTTCCCGACCATGTCACGCACGCCATAGGGGCTCACGCAAGCGACGCGCGACCCGCTCGGTTCACGCTGATCGAGCCGTGCGAGCTCGTCGGCCTGCGTCTTTGGATCGAATACGCGCACCGCATCCGGCAAGATGTACGGCTTGTCGATATTGCACGCGCGGTCATCGCGCTGGTACCCATCTCCGTAGGGATAGGGCTGGCGCTCCGGCCCTTCGCACGCGAGCGTCCACTCCGTATCGGAGCACAGCCGCTTGCCGATCGATTCGCACGAGGCCTTGGCTTCGGTCCAGCTGGCCATGTAGGTCGGGAGGACACCAAGCCGGTTCGGCCACTCATAGCGATCAATGCAAAAGTGCTTGTGTTGCGTCGGCAGCGTGCAGCGCCCCCCCGACGGCGCCTTTTGGAACTCGGCGCATTGCAGTTTCGTCTCGGAATCGAGCCAATGCAGGCACTGTTGCTCCAGGTACGGGCAATACTCGCCTTCGACATCGACCATGTCGGGCGAGCATGCCGTGTCCGCAGGCAATACCTCAGCCGTGGGCGCCGGTTCGATGAACCGTCCGAAGCCCGCCTGGCTCTTGGCAAGCATCGGCACAAGTCGTGGACCGTAAGCGCTCGGCCATTCGAGCGGGCTGCCGTGCGGCCACCCTTTCGCGCCCGCGGCTTGCGAGCGGACGCTGACGGTCGCTACCGCAAATAACGTGAGCAATCCCCCGAAGATGACCAACGCCCTACTGCGACGCATGGATGTTCCCGTCCGCGCGTGCATCGGCACGCGCAACCCCCAGCTGAGCCTCGGCTTGCCCGGCGATCAAGTCGGGGCCCGAGACCTTCGTTTATCGGCGGCAGCGGGCGATTGGCGCTCGCCCCAGTTCGTCTCCTATTGCAGCACGCAAGTAAGCAAATATCGGTCCCGGCATACCGAGCTTTTCCGGACTGCAGGCGCTCCACCGGCCATGACACGGGACCATGCCGTGATTCCCGGCAGTTCCAACCGGAATCGACACCTCTCGCCTCGAGCCGCGTGGTTCGTCATCGCAAATCCTACCGACAAGGCGATCGCGAAGTCACGTTTGTTGCGGGCCGCCGCTCCGCCGCGCGCGAAATTTGCGTGAATACGACTCCCAGCGAGGCGTGACTGCCAGACGAACGACGCGTCGCTGCGAACTCGGGACGGCGAACGTAGCTTCGCAGCGCACAAGGCTGTTCTCGTTCACGACTCGCATTGGCGCCCTGCGCGCGACGCACCGAGTCGGTGACTGCCCCGAGATCTCGACTGCGGTCAGCTCTCGATGAAGCTCTTCAGTTGTTTGCTTCGTGACGGGTGTCGGAGTTTACGCAGGGCCTTTGCCTCGATCTGGCGGATGCGCTCCCGCGTAACCTCGAAGTCCTGTCCAACTTCTTCGAGGGTGTGGTCGCTCTTCTCCCCGATGCCGAAGCGCATACGTAAGACCTTCTCTTCGCGAGGCGTGAGCGTCTTGAGGACCTTTCGCGTCTGCTCGGCCAGGTTCATGTTGATGACCGCCTCGGCCGGCGACACGACGCTCTTGTCCTCGATGAAGTCGCCGAGATGCGAGTCTTCCTCCTCGCCGATCGGCGTCTCCAGGCTGATGGGTTCCTTGGCAATCTTGAGAACCTTGCGAACCTTGTCGAGCGGCAATTCCATCTTCTCGGCAATCTCTTCGGGGGTCGGCTCGCGGCCGTACTCCTGAACGAGGTACCGGCTGGTTCGAATCAGCTTGTTGATCGTTTCGATCATGTGCACCGGGATTCGAATCGTTCTCGCTTGATCGGCGATTGCGCGCGTGATCGCCTGGCGGATCCACCAAGTGGCATATGTCGAAAACTTGTAGCCTCGCTTGTATTCGAACTTGTCGACGGCCTTCATCAGCCCGATGTTGCCTTCCTGGATCAGGTCCAGAAACTGCAGCCCGCGATTCGTGTACTTCTTCGCAATGCTGACGACGAGACGCAGGTTGGCTTCGACGAGCTCGGCCTTGGCTTTGTCAGCGATTCGCTCTCCGCCCAAGATCGCGTCGTAGGTGTCGCGAAGCTCCTTGACGTCGAGCTGGAGCTCCTCTTCCACCTTCTTGAGATTCTTTTGTGCGGCGGAGTGCGCGCCGAGGACGTCGTCCGGGGATAGACCGTATTTCCGCTTGTACTTGCGCTCCGTCGCCGCGTCGCCGCGCGATTGTCGTGCCTCCTTGCGCAGCAGATCGACGTCCGCGCCTGCGTGCTTCGCGAGATCGAGAATGCTGCTCTCTGCGCGCTCGATTTTCTGGATCAACCCCCGAAGCTTGGCGACGACCTTGTCGATCGTCTTCTTGTTCAATCGCATCTCCTCCAAGGTCTCGACCATTTTTTGCCGGTTGCCGTCGACCTCGGCTTCGATGCCCTTCTTTCGCGACGGAGCACACGAAAGAAGGCTCTCTTCGAGCTCCTGAGCGACCTTGTCGAGGTGCTTCACCTTGTCGATGAGGCGAAGGATGCGGCGATCGGCTTCCTCTTCGTCGAACTCCGCGTTGTCGTCCTCGCCGTCCCGAATGATGTCCTTGACCCGAATCTTGTGCTTGCGGAGCTTGTCGCCGAGGTCGATGATCTCGCGCACCGCCACGGGCGAGTTGAGGATCGCGGAGAGCACCATGTGCTCACCTTGCTCGATGCGTTTCGCAATTTCGACTTCGCCCTCGCGCGTGAGAAGCGAAACGCTTCCCATCTTGCGCAAGTACATGCGAACGGGGTCGTTGCTCTTCGAGTAATATCCGTCGACGTCTTCCTCGCTCTTCGACGGGCTCGGCGCCTGCTCGCGCTCGCGCGCGACCTTCTGCTCGGCCTGTTCCTCGGCGATCCGCTTCGGAGCGATCTTCACCTGTGTCGCGGCGTCGACGATCTCGATGTCCTCGTCGCCGAGAACGCCCAAGACATCGTCCATCTGATCGGCAGCCACCATATCGGCCGGCAACGCGTCGTTCACTTCATCGTACGTGAGAAATCCTTTGGATTTACCGATCTCGATGAGTTGTTGAACTTCTTTCCGGTCTCGATTCTTCGTCGCCATCGCTGTCCTCGGATGCTTCTACCGCGCACGCGCGAGCTTCTTCGCCCACGCAGGCTTCCCTCACCTACGAATCAACCCTTGCCGCTGTCGCACGAGCGCATCGACATGCCTCGCCAGCTCCACCTCGGTCTCCCAGTCCCCCACCACCCTGTGCTGCTCACGTACCGTTTCGCGAGTCTCGCGCGCCACGTTGGTCTCCCGAAGCTTCTTCATGTTCGCGATTACGGCGGTGCGCGCTTCGTCGACGGTGTCGTGCTCCGGCGCGGCCAAACGCGCGGACGCGAAGGCTTGGATCGGCGGAGGCAATTGCGCAAGGAATTCGACAGGGTCGAGTGCTTTTTCGCCGCGCTCCGAGATGCGGATGCATTGGCCGAGAGTCGACACGATTCGTGCCGACTCCCCTTCGAGCGCTCCGAGACTTGCCCTCACCTCGAAATCGTCCACGAGCACCGGAAAATCCAGAAGAGCACCGACGATCGCCTTTCGCTCCTCATAGCCCGGCGTCCGATGCTTGACACGCGCCTCGGAAGGCCGGGGATACGCTGCCACTCTCGCCGCCCTCGCCGCCGTCACGACCTTTCGCTCCAGTGCCCCGAACGCGTTCGGAGCGGAGCGTACCAGATCGAGACGGCTCGCGGCGTAGTCGGCGTAAGCCTTCAACATGCCCCTGACGACCGGATCTTTCTGGCGAGCCAGCAGAGCGGCCACCCGCTCGATACGTCCCGTGCGCTCTCGCAAGTCGGCGGCATTGAAGGAATCGTCGAGCTCGACGTCGATCAAGTATTCGAGAAGACCCCGGGCTCGATTCACGATGTCGCGAAGGGCCTCCGATCCCCGAGAACGAATGAATTCATCGGGGTCCAGCTGCTCCGGAAGAAGCGCGACTTTGGCTTCGAGACCGGCTTGTTCGCAGGGATCCTCCGCGGCACGGGCGGCCTTTCGACCCGCGGCGTCTCCGTCGAAAAGAAGTGTTACATCGACAGTGTATCGGCGAAGAAGCTTTGCCTGATCGACCGTGAACGAGGTCCCAAGTGGCGCGATGACGTTCTGCAGGCCGCGCGCATGCAGGCTGACGGCGTCGAAATTGCCTTCGACGAGAAGCGCCCGGCCCGTTTGTCGGATTGCGTGCCTCGCTTGCCACAAACCGAACAGGGTCGCGCCTTTGACGTAGATCGGGCTCTCGGGCGAGTTGATGTACTTCGGCGCAACATCCTTCGGCAATTCGTGGGAAACATCTTGGACATCGTCGACGGGGGGTAACGCGCGACCGCTGAACGCGACGACGCGGCCCTGGCCGTCGTGCACCGAAAACATGAGCCGGTGGCGAAATCGATCGTAGTACCCGGAGCCGCTCGAACGCGGGACGACGAGGCCGACCGACTCGGCGACGGCCGGCGATACACCCTGCTTCTTAAGGAAGCCGAACAGCCCCTCCCAGCTCGATGGCGCATAACCGAGTCGAAATTCCTTCGCCGCGTCGCTCGAAGGGTCGACGCCGCGGCGCGCAAGCTCGCCGATCGCAAAGGATCTCTGAGGGTGCTCGCGCAGCTGCGATTCGTACCACGTCGCCGCAATCTGCATGGCAGCGTAAAGCGCGTCCCGCTCCTTCTTGTGGCGCTGAGCGTCGTCGACGGACGGAGCGCTTCGGTCCTCCTCGATGGGGATCCCCGCGCGCTCGGCCAGCGCGCGAACCGCCTCGGCGAACGTGTAGCCCTCGACCCGCTCGAGAAACCGAAACGCGTCGCCGCTCTCCTTGCAGCCGAAGCAATGGTAGAGACCCACGTCCGGGTTCACGTGGAAGCTCGGCGTTTTCTCCTTGTGGAAAGGGCAGAGGCCGACGAAGCGTCGACCGCGTTTCTTGAGTGAAGGCACGCTCTCCGTGATGACGGCGACGATGTCGGTGCGATCGCGAACGAGCGAAATCGTGTCCTTCGAGATCATCGACCAGCGCTCAACGATCGGCCCGATTTCAGACGCGCCTCGCGGCGCGAGGCCGGAGCGTCGGCCCGTCGCTCCGCCTGCGAACTCCGTTTCGAGCTGTAGTCGGTCGCACGCCGTGCAGGGCCGGCCCCGGTGAAGTCGAGGACTCCTTGATCCGACCCCATCCTGCCTTCTCACATGCGCGCTTCATCGGGTCAAGAGATGCGCCGACTCGAAAGGGCGTGAACCTCCACGGCCCCCGCCTCGAACCAACCGCGCACACACGTTCGCCCCAGGCGCCGGGGGCGAGGCCGACCAAAAGTCGCGCGCCGGGCCCGCGGCCGGTACGATTCTTCCGTGGGGACCTCGTGCCACCGCCTTCCGCCCCGCCCCCTCGAATCGTGAGACTCCTCCCGCCGGCGACGCGCCCCGGCCGACGGGGAGCCCGCGTTGCGGAACGACCCCCGGGGGGAGACGTGGCGCTACGCATGTCGATAGCCCGGGAAGGAATTGGCCTGGAGCTCGCGCAAGCGACGCCCATCGGCTGCCTGCGCGTGATCGCGCTCGCCTCCACCTTCGCCGGCGTGCGCTTCCCCGTGAACGTATCGGGCGGGGTATCGCGTTTTCGCCACCGGCGGGCACGACTCGAGCGCCTCGAGCTCGAGCTCAGCTCGCGCGCGCTCGAGCGATGGGCCGCTCCGCGGCTGAGAGACGCAGGCTGGCACCAAACGCCGGACGTGTGGGTGGCGTTCGACTCGGCCGAGAAAGCCAGCCTCTGCGTGTCGACGGTCCTACCGGCGGACGACGACCGAATCCGCCCTGGCCCCGCCGTGGCCTTCGATCTCCACATCCTGCCGGATCGTGACGACCTCATGCTCATCGTCTCGAACGCTCGGGGCTTCGATCTCCCGGCGCCCGCGACTGCCATCGCTGTCGCGTGCGTCGAGGCCGCGATTGGGGCCAGGGCGACCCGATCCGGGACGAGCTTCACGTTCCACCGATACGTGACCATGCTTGCGCGGGAGGTACTGCCGCCAGCGGGCGCCCGTGTGCCCGCGGCGGATGGCGTCGAAAGCGCCCTGCGGCTCGTCGATCACGACACCTGGCTCGTCAGCGCGACACGCAACGGGCAAGCCCCGGCGCCCGCGGACTCCACACTGCGCGCGCGGGAGGCGGCCGCCCTGTCGAGCGAGGCGGACGACGCACTCGTGGCGGGCGATCTGACCGGCGCCAGAGCCGCCTATCTTACCGCCCTCGAACGAGCGCCACGCCACCCGGAGATCACGCGGCGCGTGATCGAGATCGACGCATGGACGAGCGGGCGCGCCGAGGCCGCGCTCGCCATGCTGGCCGAGGTCACTCCACCGAACGCCGGGCCCCTGGAGATCGTCCGCGGAGAGCTTCTCCGAGAAACGGGCGACGTCGAGGGCTCGGTCCTCAGCTTCGAGAACGCGGGCGAGCGCGAACCGGCGCCTGCAGTCGCGGCGCTCGCTTACGAGCGTGCGGCGCGGTGGACGCTCGATCCCGAGCGGGCCCGTCAGAGCCTCGACCGCGCGCTCGCCCGGGCCCCGAGAGCGACTCCGGCTCGCTGGGCTCGCGTCCGCGCACACCTGGCGGCGGGCCGCGTCCGAGAGGCTTTTGCGGACGTCGAGCATCTCGACGCGATGGCTGGGGGAGCCGCGGCCAAATCCGCCGTCTGGATGTGCGCCGGACGCACGTGGCAGGCGCTCGGCTTGCACGGAGGGGCGAGGACGCTTTTCGAACGAGCGCTCCGATTCGTGCCGGACGACCCGCACGCGCTTGCGGGCTTGGCGGGCGCTCTTCTCAGCGAGGGATCCGCCACCCGAAGCGTGTCGCTTTTGACCCGCGCTCTCTCGATGGCGTCCAATCGCGATTCGTCATCGGCAATCGGCCTCGACCTGGCGCGCGCTCTCGCAGAGCACCTGCACGATCTGCCGGCGGCAATCGCACGCGCGACGGCGATTCCGGAAGATGCTCCACAGGCGCCCGTCGCGCGCGGTCTCGAAGGCCGCTGGCGCGCGAGTCTCGGCGACGCGGCGGGGGCCAGCCTCGCATATTCGCGCCTGCGCGAGCTCGCCGAGTCGCTCGTCCCCGAAATGGAACCGCCGCAAGCACCGGCATTGTCGCTCGCCTCGTCCTCGTCAGGCGGGGGTCTGCCTCTCCAGGAGATCGCGGACCTTCTTCGCGAAGCCGCGCATTGGGAGCTGTCGGAGCGCAACGATACGATCGCGGCCGAGCGCCACCTCGCCGCCGCAGCACGCCTGCGCCCTCACGACGACGCGTCCAGGCGCACGCTCCACGACGTCCGCTCGCGTGCTTCGCCGTCGACCGATGCCGTGCGCGCGGAGCAGCCTGACCTGGAGGACGCAGAGCCTCCGAGCTTCGCGGGCGACGTGCCGAGCTTCGCGGGCGGCCTGCCCCCGCTCGACGAGCTCGATTCCGCCGGGAGCGCGGATGCCGGGGCTCTGGACATCCAGCGGGCTGCGCGCGTGGAGGATCTATCGCGGCGGCTGCAAGCCAACCCTGCGGACGAGGCCGTCGCCGACGAGCTCGCCATCCTTCTCGAGCAGGTCGGACGTGGCCACGAGCTACTCGCGCTGCTGATTGCCCGGCTCGACGACGCGAGCGCCGAGCGACGGGTGGCCTTGTTGCCCCGAGTCCGAACGACGCTCGAACGGCTTGCAACGGCGGCGCAGGCGAACGGCCGCGCCGACGAAGCGGCCCTCTACCGCGACACAGCGCTCAGGCTCGACGAATCGCCATGAGAAGTCATTCCGAGCGGGCTGCGGCCAGAGCGCGGCGAACGTCGGCGAGAGCAACGTCGATCTCCGCGACGTCGAGGCCGCAACCGCGCACCAGCTTCGCGAGGACCTCCCTTTCCACGGGACTGACCTCGCCGCTCGTCTGGGCAAGCAGAGCGGCGATCCGGAGAATCTCGCGCGCGTGATCCTTCTTGGTCACGGCTTTGCAGATCGATCGGACTCGAGCGTCCAGCCCGTCCTCTTTCAGTTGATCGCCGAGGTCGTTCACGAGCGCTGCGATGTGCTGCGGCGGCACCGTTCCCCCGCACGCCGCGAGGACAACGCGCTCGAATGCTCGCCGCTCCTCGGCGTCAAACACCCCATCGGCATTGGCGACCAGGTACGCTCCTTCGATGAGAGCTTCGAAGAGGGCGACCGCGACCGGATCAAAGCCGGTGGGGACCGTCGCATCGCCCGATGGCCGCGAACCGTAGGATGCTGCAGCGAGCGACAGCATCGACACGGAGCGTTCCGGCTCGTCGGACGGAGCGAACCTCGATCGCGCCACGCGCGCGAGGAGATCGATTCGAGTCTCCTTCTCCATGATCACGGCGGCCCGGCGTACCGGCGCGGAGCATACCAGATGACCACCATCGATGGCGATGCCCTCAGACCGGCGGCAGCGCAGCCCTTTTCTCCTGCGCTGCGCCCTGAGTCTCCGCGTCCCGCTCGGCGATTTCGAGAAACCAAATCGCGTCGGGGATGCGGCCCGCTCGAACGGCATTGTCCGCCGCGGAGAGGGCGATCATCGCCGGCTTGCGCAAGTCGAACAACGAACCCGACAAAGCGCTCTGGAATGCGTCGACCGACGCCGCATAGTTCCCCTGCGCGGACAGGCGTTCCGCGAGACCGAGAGAGACCAGCGGATGAGGGCCCAGCACGGCCTCGATCTCTTTCAGCTCCCGGAAGCCCGCCCCTCCTCCTTGAACGACGTCGAGCGCCTCCGCCAGCAGAAATGCCCGCAACGCGACGTCGTCCCTCGCCAGTGGATCTCGAATCGCGCCGAGGTGGGCGATCGTCTGCCTAGCGTCTTCCGGGGCGCCGGCGCCACGAAAGCGGTACTCGAGCCCGCGCGCGAGAAGCTGCGGCGTCGCCCTCTCGGGTGAGGCTTCGGCCGCCCCACGGGCTCTCTTCAGCGCGCCGTCGAGATCGCCCCTGCGCGCAGCGATCATCGCCGCCTCCAGCAACAGGACGCTCCGAGCTTCTTCGTCCTGTTCTTTGGTCATTGCGAGCGCGGATAGCGCCTCGCCGAGCTCGACCATGTCGTCCATCCCGCGAGCCGCGGCGACCCGAAGCTCGAGCGCCACCCGAGCGTCGAACAGGCCGCGCTGCACGATTCGCTTGGACAGGTCCAGTGCGTCGTAGAAGTGCCCCGCTGCGACCAGTGCCTGACACGCGCGCATCTCGAGCTCGTCGCGTTCCAAGGGGTCCTGCGCGGCTTGCGCCGAGGCGAGCCACAACGGGGCCGAGGCCCCGGGATCACCCTTTCGGTCGAGGAGGTCCGCGAGATAGCGCCGCGCACCCGGGCTGTCCGACACCTCCTCGAGAAGGCGCTGCAGCTCGGCGCATGCGTCCTCGACTCGATCCAGGCGCTGCTCGAGAATCGCGGCGCGCCGCAAACGGACCGCGCGCAACGTCTCGCTTCGGCCAGAGTCGCCCTTCAACCGTTCTGCGCGGCGTGCAAGATGCTCGGCGAGGTCCGCGTAGCGCCCTTCGTGGGCCATCATCGCCTCGAGGGTGCGATTGGCGTCCTCGTCCGTGGGGTCCCGAGCAAGCACGTCCTGCCAGGCGTGCTCGGCCTGCACAGAATCGCCGTGCCGCTCGTAAGCGCGAGCCGTCCGCTTGAGAACCGCCAGCCGCCCGGCGGCTCCGACCCGCCGAGCGATCTCCTGCAGTGCACGGATCTGCGCCCCGCTGTCGTCGGCAACGACTGCGATCCGTTCGAGCGCACTCCAACGCTCGAGAGGGTCGGGATCGAGCCTGCACGCCTCGAGGACCGCGCCAAGAGCACCCTTCACGTCGAGACGGGCTTCGCGCCGCTCGGCGATGTCCATCCACCTCGCCGCCCTCTGTCGGGGCGACGCGATCCCGTCGTCCGCCTCGCGCCGCACGCGATGCTCGATGTCGACCTCGCGCCCGCTTCCCCGCCAGGCCGCGCGCAGCTCGCGCTCGACGTCGGCCCGCAGGGTCTCGTCGACCATCGTCAGCGCCCGCTCGAAGAGCGAAACCGCTTCCGCAAACTCGCCCTTGTCCACGTGAGCCCGCGCGACGGCGAGAATGGCGGACGCACGGCGCTCGACGGAAACTCGTTCGCCCAGGCGCACCGCAAACTGAGGATCTCGGCGAACCGCCTCGTCTGCGGCCAGCACGGCCGCGTCGTCGTCCGGGTTTCGAAGGGCGACCCCGACGGCAATTCGCCCCCGGAGCGCGTCGTCACCCAGCTCCGCCGCGATTGTCGCCAGCAGTCGCAGCGCCGCGGCTCCGACGTTCGAGTGCGGCTGCTCGCTCGCCGCGAGCATTGCGCTCAAACGATCGGCGGCACCGTCGGCGCGCGCGAGGACCGGTCCGTGCCGCGCGAGCTGGGCAAACTCGTCGACGTCCGGATCGCACGCAAAGGCGCGCTCGATGCACGTCAAACCGAGGTTCTCGTCCTCGAAGAGGTCGAGCACCGCCTCGGCCAAAGCGATGCAAAGCCGCGCGCCCTGCGGTCCGGAGGCTCCGTCGAGCGCCCCACGTGCCGCCCTGGAGAAGCGCATCTGCAGCGCCTCTCGTTCGTCAGGGTCGAGCCGCATGAGGGCGGCAGCCCCCTCGCACAGCAAGCTGACGACGTTTGCGGTCTGGCGAGTCGCGAAAGCGCGCAAGAGAACGTCGATCTTGCGGCGCGCGGCGTCCTCCCCCTCCCCGGCGACAGCCGCAGCGCGAAGCAGCCACGCCATGCGTGTTTCCGGCGCACGCGCTTCCTCGGCGACGATCTCGATCGTGCGCATGGCACCGACGTTGTCATCGGCCCGATTCGCGCTCCGAACGAGCAGCTGAAATCCGGATCCCTCCGACGGCAACGCGCGAAACGCGCGTGCGGCGTGGCGAAGGGCAAGCGCGGGCTCCCCTGCGCGCTCGAAAAAGCGCGCAGCCCGGTAGTGAGCGGCCCGCCGACCGAAACGTCCGAACGCGTTCACAGCGACCGTGTCGTAGAGACCCGAAAGCGCTTCGTAGTTGCCGCACTGCCGGGCGGCTGGCTCCGCGATCTCGAGAGCGGTTCCGTCCCGGGGAAGCCTGGCGAGGCAGCGAGCGCTCAGATCGAGCGCCGCGGCGGGAACCCCCGCCCACAAGGCGGCGGCTGCGGCCTCCCTGGCGATCTCTGCCGCCGCAGCGTCGTCCGGCTCGGCGTCGATGAGCCGCTGCAGGTATTCGAAGGCGAACGACGCGCCACCGAACGCGACGAGGTCGACCGCGAGAACCGCGTACCCACCGCCCGGCGACAGCCGCGCCGCGCGTTGCCACGCAGCGATGGCACCGACGCGATCCTCGGCCGAGTCCCACAGCGCTGCACCCAGCATTCGCCACGCCATCACGGCGTTCTCCGAAGGGCCAGCGTCGAGGGATCGGCACGCCCGCGCGGTCAGCTGCCAGAGCTGCGCGTCCGGCGTCGCCGTACGCCCGACCAGGTGCTCCAGATGAGCGTCGATGTCGGGCGAACCGAGCCCCTCCCGGGCCGTGCGTGCCAGGATCCGAGCCTCCCCTTCGACGTCCCCCATGCGCTCGAAGAGGCCCGTCAGCTGGGCCAGCAGCCATCGCCGTTCGGCTCCCTCGGCGGCGCAAGCAAGCCAGCGCTCGAAGATCGCCGCCGTGAAGGCGTCGTCCGACACGCGACTGGCGACGTGCAGCATTGCGTTTCTAACCCCGGAAAGCTTTGGGCCGAAGACGTCGAGAGTTCTCCGCGCCACCACGGCGGCGCGATCCCGATCGAGGCGCGAAAGCTCCACGAGCGCACCGCCGAAGCGAGACGCGATCGCCTCCAGCGGAAGCGGGCGGGAGAGAAGCCACGCGAGCGTGTCGGCCAGCGGCCCGGCCTGCGTCGAATCGACGAGACGCTCGAGGAGCTTCGCGACGGCGGTGAGATCGCCGGGCCTGAGGCTGGCACAACGCTGGGTCCACGCGAGGCCGTGATCGCGTCTGCCCACAGCGTACAGGGCATCCGCGAGCGACCAGCACCACTCGATGCGGGGCCCGACGATTGCGATGGCATGCTCGAGAGCCGCCAGCGCGGGGGAGTCACAGTCGCCCATCACCGCGTTGGCGTGCACCGCAGCACTCCACGGATCCGTCGGCGCCGCCGCCACCGACGCGGCGGCCGCCCGTCGCGCAGCCGCGCGGTCGCCCCAACGGATGTACCTCTCCGCGGCCGCAGCGAACAAGGCCGCCTTGAGCCACTCCGCCGCGCGGACGGCTCGCGCCTCGAGCATGACCGCAGTTTCACGACTGCCGTCTCCGAGCTCCGTCCGCAATCTCTCGGGATCCGGCAACTGCAACCGTCGCGCTTGCGCATCGAACACCTCGATCTCGGACGGTTCGATCGGTGAATCGACGGCGCGATCGAGAAGGGCGCAGATCGCGCGAGAAGCCTCGGCCGACGCCAGCGCGGATGCAAGCCGTTCGGCATGAGCACGCGATGCCTTTCGTGGATCGATCCGCGCCCACTCGATCGCCGAAGCTCGCAATACCTGGTCGGCGGCCGCCGCCTGCCCGCGAGCCTCCAGAGCTGCTGCGAGCGACCGAACGGCGATCTCGCTCGTGGCGTCGGTCGCGAAGGCTCGCCAGAGGTCCTCGTATTCGGCGTCGCCCCGACCATGCAGCCGATGGCGTCGCGCGGCCTCCACGTACGCCGCAGCCGCCACCCCGGGATGCACCGACGCGGGATCCCACGACGAGAGTCCGCCGAGCAGCTCCAGCGGGGCTGGATCGCTGGAATCGATGGATGCCGCTTCCTCGAATGCCTCTGCGGCGGCGGTCGCTGCTCCTGCGCGCGCCTTGAGCACGCCGGCGCGCACCAGCAGGTACACGGTGTCGGACCCCTCGATACCGGATGCGAACGTGATCGGCCTGAGGGCGCTGGCCGCCCGCGCGGGTTCGCCCACGCTCTCGAGCCAGGCAGAGACCTCCAGCCGGAGATCGCCGTCCGCCGCGACGGAGAGCGCCATCGTGGCAAGCTCGATCGCCTCGTCCAGATCTCGATCGCGCGAAGCGAGCCACCGCGCGAGAGTGGTGCTCGTGGCCCGGAGTGCCGCCATGTCACCGCTCGCCCGCGCCTCTTCGACGCGCGCCCGTAGCCACGCTTCTTCCGCACGCAGGGCGTTGCGCCGCGGAAGCGGGGGGAACACCCCGGCCGCGGCGCTCGACAGCTTGCGCCGAGACAGCTTCCATTCCGGCGGACGCAGCGTCGCTGGGGCCCTGAGCTCGCGATGCTGCTCGCCGGGCGACATCTCCCACGAGAGGATCTCAGGTCCCATGCCGATCGGCGCGGATCCTACGCCAGGTTCGCAGTGCCGGCGAAGCCGCTGCTAGAACGAGGGCGGCGCAACGTACATTTCGTAGCTTCCGTCGGTGCCGGTGATGGCTTCCCCGAGCTCCACCGCGGTCGAGCTGGAAGCTGCTCCAACCGACTGGGACGGCATGCGGAACACCCGGACGAGCGCATCGGCAATGGCGTTGCCCAAGGGGTCCTGGAGCGTGAGGCCGACGGCCATGGGCGCCGGAACAACGATGACGTTCGCAATGACCGGAGGGGTCACCCCATCGACCACGAGGGGCTCGGGCACCGCCACCCAGGGCAAGCGGGTCCCAACGGCAGGGCGAACGCGCAGCGTGTACGAGCCAGGATCCAGCGCGAGGGTGTAGGCGCCGTTGACGTCGGTGGAGGTGACCGTCGACCTTGGAAGGCATTCCGTCGAGCTTGTCGCCGTGGTCACGCATTGCGCTGCGATCGCATCGACCATCGCACCGGCGAGCGGACGCCCGTCGGCGATACGGACGGTGCCCGCAGCCATCTGCGGGGCGCCCACGACGAAGTCGAGCTGCTCGTCTTGCTGGATGGTCGCCGATACGATGCTCACGGCCGCGGCCAAGCTCGAGGGCCGCACGTCGACCTGGTATTGCCCAGGCGGAAGCGTCACCGAGTAGGGCGAGCCGCCGATCGAAGTGACCGACGTCGTAAACTCGAAGTTGGCGGCCGCCACCGACGTGGCCTCGAAGATCAGCGTGGCGTCCACGCTCGCACCATCGGAGGCATAGACGTGGCCCGTGACGGCGACGGGAGACGGGACGGGCGGATAGAGGACGGGAGACAGCATATCGAACAGGTTGAAGACGCCCGTGGGCACAGGCTCGGTCGCCGGGGGCGCGACCACCAGCTCGGCGCCCGAGAGGGCATCGGGATCCGGCTGCCCCGGTTGCGGCGGGGAGCAAGACGCGCCCTCGCATCCCACGCGCTTCACGGCAAAGATGACGGTCGACGCCGTCCCGGCGAGTGGAGCCAGATTGGAGATGGCGCGCTTCGTCTGGGTATCGCGAAGGTAAGCCGTCCAGCCGTCGAGGAGGCCGCCCTGCCGGGAGATCTGGAGCTCGGGCTGCGCGCCTCCTGTCGTGTCGTACGAGATTTCCGGCAGCCCGGGTGAATAGTCACCCACAGCGGATATGAGCTGGGTCACGGGTCCGAACGCCTGGTCGAACGGAGGATCCGGCGTCCACGTTTGCTCGTAGGTCCCGGGGGGCAGGGACGCCATCAATTCCGACCCGGGTCCACCGCCTGGGCCGGGATAGACAACGGCGTTGACCTCGGCGGAGGCCGCCACGATCGGCTCGAGTGGCAGCCCGAGAGACTCCGCCTCCACGAAGCTATTGCCGCCTTGCGGCCAGAGCAGACGGAATGTCGCGTGAAATGGGAGGGAGGCCAGGAGCCCCGGCGGAGTCCCGAGGTCCCACCCCACGATCTGCGCGAGCTGGGGCGACACGGTGTAAACGTTGGCAAAGGGGGGAACGACTTGCGGCAACGCGGCCGACTGGGGGGCGGATGCGTCCGGGGGGCCCGCGAGCGAGGCAAAAGGAAGCGCAAAGGTCAATCCCGCCGCGAAGTAGGCATCGTCGGGCAACGAGACGAGGACGACCAAATCGCTAGTGGAAGGCCCGCCTGCGGGACTGACCACGCAGACGCCAGCGCTGCATTCGACCTCATTCTCCTGCACGTAGGCGTTGCACGGCGAAGCCGAGCACAAGTTCATCGATGCGGCCGACCCCTCTTCCGGCGAACGAAGGGCCCCGCATGCCAGGCCACTGCCGCTGGCAACGACCAGGACCGACGCGACGACTTTGGGCTTTGCGTGCTTCAAATGGCGGCCTGCCGTCGGCCGGCGCCACCCGCTCCCGTCCACGAGCCGATGGAGCGGAACGTCGCACCGATAGCCGACTCCAGGTGGTTTAGCGCACGGTCAACGCGAAAGGGAGGGCGCACGCAAGAGTTTCATTCTGCGCGAGGGGAGTCAGGCTGTTGACGAAAGACGCGAACCCTACGAGCGGCTCGGCAGGCGCCCTGGCCAACGAAACGGTCATCGCGGGCGCGTGAGCCTCGTCTCCCTCCATCGCGCGAAGCAAGCCCGCAGGCTCGTCGGCGACTCCCACGCGCGCATCCGCACCCAGGCCCGCGAGGTCCCTGGCTTTTGCGATGGCCTCGGTCAATCCGCCGAGCTCGTCGACGAGACCTCGAGCCTTTCCGTCACGACCGCTGAAGATCCGGCCCTCGGCGGAGGAGGCGACCTGGTCGAGCGGGATGCGGCGGCCCTCGGCGACCCGCTCGAGGAAAAGCGCATAGATGCGCGTCATCGTATCCAGCACGCGGGCTCGGGTCGCGTCGTCCCAGGGCAGCAGCAGGGATTCGTACGCCGCCCTTGGCGCGGCACCGGGATCGCCAGGCTTCGCCGCGAAGGTTTCCGCGTGGATGCCGATCCGCTCGAGCGCACGATCTGCGGCGATCTTGCCACCGACGACGCCAATCGAACCCACGATACTCGTATCGCTGGCGAAAATGAGCGAGCCGGACGACGCAAGATAGTAACCACCGCTCGCGGCCATATCCCCGATGCTCACGACGAGCGCCTTCTTTGCTCGAAGGCGCATCAAAGCGTGCCAGAGTAAGTCGCTCGCCAGCGCGCTGCCGCCGGGCGAATCGATGCGCAAGACGATCGCCTTCACGTCCTCATCCCCCTCGAGCCGCGTCAGCGTCTTCAGGAGCCGCCGCGCGACGATCCCGTCGGTGCCGCCGACGAGCCCGCCCCCGTCCATCGAAATCGCTCCCGACGCGCGGACGACGACGACGGGGGCGGAGACGAGCGATTGTCCCGCCAAGGCGCGGGCAATCGCGACGACATCTTCGCCCGGTCCCGAGGACGCTCCTGCGCCGACGCGTACTTCGGAGCGCACCGCACCGGTTGCGCCCTCGAGCGCGTTTCGCGCGGCATCAAAGTAGCCGACGTCGTCGACCAGACCGCGCTGCTTCGCTTCCTCGGGGGTGTAAGGCCCCGACTCGGGCGCCGAGTCGGCAAGGTGCCCGCGGCCGTTGCCGATGCCCTCGAGCCACGCGGCGCGCAAGCCCGACAGGGTCGCCTCGAGCGACTCGCGCGCTTCGGCGCTCGGGCCGTCGCGAGTGAACGGCTCCTCGGCACCTTTGAATTTTCCGACCTGGAGAAAGTCGACGTCCAGTCTGAGCTCGTCTGCAAGAAGCTCGTGAAAATAGAGAGTCTGGGCGGCAAGGCCAACCGCGTCGACACTGCTCGCGGGTGCCACCCAGATCCGTTCACAGCCCCGTGCCGCAAGCAGCAGCGTCCCGTTATTGTACTCGTCCGCGTAGCACCACACGGGGCGCTTGGTCCGCAGCCGCGCCAGCGCCGAGCCGATCTCGGCCGCGCGCGCCAGACCGGGACGCGCGCTTCCGAGGCGGACGAGAACGCCCCGCATGTCGGCCTCCCGCTGAAGATGCTCTACCTGCGCGACGACGTCCTCGATGGACGTGCTCCTCGGCGACAGACCGAGAAACCCGCTCGCGTCTTGCTCCGGCACGCCGTCCGAGAGGTCCAGAACGGCGATCGAAGGGCCCGTGGACGGTTCGCCGGTGGCGCTCGATCCGCCGTGACGGTCGAACCGCGGGCGGCCTTCGCAGGCCAACAGGGCGACGGGACCGCCCATGACGAACAGAAGCAGCACCACGCACGCTCTTCTCATTCGGTGCGCTCGTTCGACGCCCCGGCCGACGCAGGGCGCGCGGTCGACGGGCCCGGGCTGGCGGACGAAGCCGAGCTCGCCGACTCGGCGACGCGCTGCGGCACGTAGCGTGGATAGGTTCCCTCCGGAAAGCGATCGACGATATCGACGTACGTTTTGGCCGCGGACGCCCGATCGCCACCCTCCCACTGGGTGTCGGCCAGCCCCAGCAGCGCGGGAAGGTACGAGGGGTTGACGGCAATGGCGCGCCGGTAGGCGCCCAGGGCTCCATTGGAATCCCCTTGCAGTCGCGCGACGTCGCCGAGCCCCGCGATGGCTTCCGAATCGGTCGGGTTGCGATCGACCACGCTCTGGTAGATCTGGCGTGCGCCGTTGAAGTCTGCCCTCCTGAGGGCCAATGCGGCCGACTGCATGGCCAAGCGTGGATCGGACGCGGGCGTGGAAGCCACTCCCCCGGCCGCGGCAGCCGCGGCAGCAGCCGCAGGCGGTGCGGCGCTCCGGGTTGCGGGCGGCTTCGAAGAAGCTTCCGCCCGCAGGCTGCCCGCAGGCGCGGCTCCGGACGTGGCGGAAACCGCTTTATCGACGAAATCGTGGAAGCTCGGCAAAAGCGGATACGGTCGGGCCAGAGCGTCCAATTTCGCCAGCTCGAGCTTCGCACCCGCGGCGTCTCCCGATTTCGCGAGCGCATAGATGAGGGCCGCCTGCGCCCGTCCGGCGTAACTTTCGGCGCCCGCCGCCAAGCGCAAGCGCTCGATGATCGTCGTCCAGAGCGGCACCGGCTCTCCAAGATCGAGTGCCGCGAGCACGTAGGCGGTCTCGGGCTGAGAAGCCTGGCCGACGACTCTCGGCACGTACGCCCTCGCCGCGTCGCGGTCGTCCGCGAGTCGTAGCGCATCCATCTTCGCTCGGATTGCCGGGACGTCTTCGGGGGCACTCGCGAGCGCGTCGTCCGAGAACCGTCTCGCGCGCGCGACGATCTCGGCGAGCTGCGCTTTCGTCGTCCGAATTTCGTCGACCGCCTCGGCAGGCAGCAGCCTGAGCTTCAACCATGGAACGTCCGCCTCCGCCGCCGCCACCCGCGCCTCATCGAGCAACACTCGCGAGTCTTTCTCCGCGAGCACGCTTGCCTTGTCGAAATCCCCCTGCGCCAGGTCGAGACGGCCGTCGGCCAGAGCCCGCTCGCCGTGGGACAGGAGAGGGGCCAGGCGTGGATCGAGCTCTTTGGCCGCTCCCGAATCCCGAGTCACGAAGTAAGGCTTGGCCAGAGCCCATCCGACGACACCCACGGCGAGGAGGAGAACGAACGCCACGACCCAACCTCCGACGGTCCGGCGGCGGGGCGCCGAGTACGAGTCATCGCCGGACGAGGGGGGGCCCTGCCGGGGTCCGAAGCCGTCGTCCTCGAAGCCCTGAACCGAACGCCGCATCGGTTGCGTCGGTGGAGGCAGGAGTCGCCGAGCTTCTGGTGCCGCGGCAATCCTCTGCGCCGGATCCCAGCTGACCTCGACATCTTCGGCAGGAGGGGGAGGCCGCACGGCCGGCGGCGTGGGGGACGGCCACGGCTCGATGGCCGGTGGAGGAGGCATGGCATCGGTCGACGGCGGCCGGAGGGTATCCACGCTCGGGCGCGGAGCCGCCACCGCAGAATTCGCAGGAAGGGACCCGTACGGCTCCGTCGTCTTCGCGGAGGAGACGTGCCTCACAGCCCGCTCGAGTGGGGAGGCGTCGGCCGCTTCCCTCGGCCAGGGAATCGCTTGAGGAAACGCGATGGGCGCCGTCGGGACCCCTTCCGTCGCGCCCGCGTCGAAGGGCGGCGGGGGGCTCGAGATACGGCCTTCGAAGAACGGGTCGAGCTCGGTGATCGAGCCCAGGGGCCGGGGCGACGCGGTCCCCCGAAGCAGGGCATCTGCCCTGCGGATTTGCCGGGCAAGAATCGCTTGTTGCAAATCCCGGAGCGTCCGAAACGTGACCTGCTCGCCATCGCTCGTTCGGATGATCCACCGGTCCTCGGACGACGCGCTGCCCGTCGCCTGACGCACCTTGAACTGATGGCCGCAGTTCGTACATCGAACCGTCGTGCCGCGCCCGCTGACAAGAGCGTCATCGAACTCGTACTCGGTCTTGCAGCGATCGCACTGAACATCCATCGTCGTCTTGTGTGTTCTACTCGCGTGCCGCCCGCGAGGAGGCGACACCGGCCACGCGCGGTATGCTGTTTTGCGAGCTCTTCTCCGAGCGACTGCGCGACCGCGAGCTCGATTTCGCCGCTCCGGGGATTTCTGCCACGTTACATGGTCGCAGGCGCGCTGTCGATCCAGCGTGCGCCTCCCTCCCGTCGATCCCGTCCGCCCCCGGCGCCGCCACCGTCGCCGTAGCGGCCGAGCGCGCGCCGCGCCCCTCGAGCGCGCCGAGACCGCCGTCCAACCTCGACTGTCGGCGAGGGGTGACATCGCGCCCGTGAACGGAAGTCCACACCGACCGCCAAGTACCCGATGAGAGAATCCGCGTTTGCGAACGTGGCTCAGCGGGTCATCATAGGGCACATGCGTTGCTACGGTTCGGGCACCGCTACGAGCGGCATCGGCACGCCACGAACGGGCTCACGCGGCATCGCCGAGAAATCCCCCGGTGCACGTGCCCAGGGCACCGGCAAGAACACACCACGGTGAGGTCATGAAGCGCTCCTTGCTCGCGATCACGCTACTTGGCGCCGGCGCCGTGCTCGCCGGCTGTCCGATCTACTCGGACGACGGCAATTACCGCGTCTGCACACCTTCCGGCTGTTATGACTGCCCGGACCCGTCGCTTTCGAGTGCTTGCATCGTCTGGCAGTGCGGAAGCGACACCGACTGCGGTAGCGGGTACGCTTGCCAAAATAACAGCTGCGTGCCCCTGAGCTCGCAAGTGGTGGTCGACGCGGGCCCCGGAGTGAGCACTTGCGAGATCCCCACGGAGTGCCCCTCCGGATTCACGTGCGGCGTCGATCAGAACTGCCACCCCGGATCCTGCGTGGACTGGGGCTGTCCGGCCGGATACAACTGTTTTGTCGCGCTTTCGACCGACGAGGGAGAATGCGTGAGCACGGTCGACGCTTCCGGGTTGGACGCAGCCAGCCCGGACGCGGGCGATGGAGGCGACGCGGCGTCGCCCTCGGTGCCGACGCCCTGCAATGCGGATGGTCAATGCGGCGGGGGCGGGGCGCGATGCATCAATGGTGAATGCACGCCACAGAGCGGCCTTTGCTCCGACGGTACGCAGTGCTCCTCCGGGGAAGCGTGCGTCGACGGCGTCTGCACGCCGCACTGTGCGGCGAGCAACCCGTGTCCCATCGGATTCGGGTGCGACCTCAATCGCGGTGTCTGCAGCCTCAATGCGACCGTTTGCGCGACGAACGCCGAGTGTCAGGGCGGAACGGTATGCGTGGAGAGTTACTGCGTGGCCCCCTGTGCTCAGCCGGATGCCGGCGCCCTGTGTCCAAACGCGGAAGTGTGCGTGAACGGCGGCTGCATACCGAACCAGGCGGCCTCGTTCACCTGCAAGAACGACGGCTACACCGGCCAGGCTTCCACCACCTGCGACGCTCAGAGCATCTGCCTTCACAGCGACTGTTACGTGCAGTGCAGCCTCGATGCGGGGGTCGACGGAGGCGGCGGGTGCTCGGACCCGACCACCGTATGCAAGCAGGTCACGACCGCGCAGGGCACGTTCGCCGTCTGCGGTCCACCCTCGGAGCTCGGCAGCCAGTGCGATCCGGCGGCCGGCACGTATTGCACGACGGCGGGCTCGCTCTGCATCGACGGCTACTGCGAATAGCCGGGGGGCGCGCGCTCGCCGGCGCGCCGACCGGGGGACGCCGGGGTCAGCCCTCCCGGCGTCCCGTCACGCAGCCGACGTTCACCGTGAGCTCGAACTCGTCGTCACTCCAGTACTTGTCGATCGCGGTGCGCACGTAGGAAAGCGGAGGACCAAGATCTTCGAGCTCGAGCTCGGCGCTCAGCTCCGGGACGATGATGAGTCGCGCGATCGGATCCTCGAAGAAGTCGCGGCCGCTACTGAAGCGAAGAACCGCGGGCCGCGACAGTCCTTCGACGAAGTCGAACCCGGCCTCCTGAAGCTCCGAGGCGAGCGTCTCGATCGTAGGGCGGGCGAGCGCCGCCTGGTCGACGGCATGCCCGAGGCTCGCGTCGTCGTGCTTGAGAGCATACTCGCGCAGCAAGTCGGCGATCTCCTGAAAGCTTCCTCGCAACGGCATGGCGATGATGGCCTGGCCGTGAATGGCGAGCAGGCGAGCGCATTCCGCGATGACCCGCGTGCGCTCGGAGGGGTCGGCCGCTCCGTGGAGCTCGAGGGCGTGTGAGAACGCCGATGCAGGGAGCGGCGTCGGAAGCTCGTCGGCCAGGCGATACTGGCTTACCATCTCGGGCATGGTGGCGGCCTTCGCCCGCGCCAGCGCGAGCGCGGCGGGCGAGGCGTCGACGCCGACGACATAGGCCCCTCGGAGCTTGGTGACGATCCCTCGGTCCGGATATCCGGTGCGACAGTGGAGGTGGACCACCTGAGCATCGTCGCCCTCCGCCATCATCTCGAGGGCGAGCTCGCCGTAGAGTGACAGATAGCGCGGGACCACGAAGGTCTCGAAGATGGCGGCATCGGCGGGGCCGAGGCGTGCGATCGCCGGGGCCGCTCTACCACGTGCCGATGGATCGCGCAGCGGCTCCGTCATGGTCGCGAACCGTGCGTCACGCCAATCTCTCCCTCAGTCCGATTCGCTTTTTTCGAGCAAAGCGCGGGCCTCGGCGGCAAGCTCGCCGATGGTGGCCTCGCCCTCGGCTCCTCCCTCGTCCTCGAGCTGAACACGACGAAGATCGCCGGTCAGCGGCTCGAGCAGACGGATCGCACTCGAATCGCCTCGTTCCACGAGCGCTTCGATCGCGGCCGCCACGACATCGGCGTCCGGATGCATCAGGAGTCGTCCGAGCAGCTTGGCGACCCCCGGCTCTGCCACCTGCGCGAGCAGGTAGGCCAGCTCCGCCAACGCCAGAGACCCCTGCGGGAGCCGGTCGATCGCGCGCTCGACGCCCAGCGCGACCTCCTTGAAGCGGTCGAAGGCCAGTCCGGAGAGAGCCTCGCCTGCCGCGTGCCGTGCTTCCGGCTCGTCGGATCCGAGGATCTCGATGAGCAAATCGACGACGCTTGGTCCCTGCAGCTCGCCGAGCACTTCGGCGAGGCGAACGAGGCGCAGCGACGTCTCGTCCTCGTCGAACTTGTCCAGCTCGAGCGCATCGTGGGTGGCGCGCCGCAGCACGGGGAGCACGACGTCGAGCTCGCTGTCGACCAGCTCGTCGTGTGCGCGTCTCACCGCCCGCTCTGCGTCGAAAAGTGTTCTCAGCGTGGCTTCGAGATCCTCGGACGCCATTGCGGAGACCGATACCTCGTTTTCGGCCTAAGATCATCTGAGCGGATCGCTCGCACACCGACCCCATGCTGCCTCGCACGCTCGCAATCAGCCTGAGCGGCCTCGCGCTGACGTCGCTCGGCGCAGGGTCGGCACGAAGCCCCTTTCAAGGGAAAGTGGAGGCCGGGCGACCGGCACCGGCGCGAGACGTTCCCGGGATCGGGGATGCCGTCTGCCCTCCCCTCACCTTGCCGGACGATTCGGTTTGCGTGCACTGGCCCGACCCTGAAGAAGACGGCGTCGCGGACACGGCGGGCGTCGACGAGCGCTCGGTGAATCGGGCGCGCGCGGAGTCGGACGACATGATTCCGCGACGCCCCGACCGATCCGCGGATTACGCGGCGTATCGCTATCCCGTCCCGTGCACCGCGTGCGTCGTGACGGAGGACGACATCGACCGTTCGGATGTCCCCCAGCACGCGAGGGCGTGGCGTGGCGCGCTCGGTGCAATCGATCTTTCGGTTCCCCGCGGTACGCCCGTGACCGTGCCGGCCCTCGAGCATGAGCAAGGGCCTGCCGAGTTGATCTACGTCGGACCTCTGCTCGGAACCTCGGTCGTGACAAGGCACTCCGTGCGCGAAGCAGGCGACCAACGCGACTACGTCGTCGTTCTCGGGAACTTGGATGCGGCGCCCGGGTTGGTGTCGGCGCCGCCCACCAGCCGCCCGCTGCGCAGCGGAGAGATCCTGGGTTCGGCCGACGATCGCGGATCCTCCGGTTCGGTGCGTCTTCACCTCGAGGTGAGGCGCGTCCGCAGAGGCGTCGATGTGCGAGGGCTCCAACCTTCCGCACTCATCCACGGCGCAAAGACGATCGCCTGCGATCCGCGAAACGTACTGCCGGTGAAATAATCCGCGGCGATAGTAGTGGCATTCGCGCGCGAGCGCTTGCGCTCGAAGCCCGACACACCGCGCAATTGCTGGGAAAAACAGGAAGGTGATAGCCTCCCCGCGCGACATGGATTCGACGCAGATCGACACGCTCGTCCAGCGGCTGGTTGCGAACCCACACGACGAGCAGGCCCTCGCCACGGCTCACCAGGCCGGGGTCACCGATCCAAAGTCGTACGCGCTCCTGCTCGAGCGCGTGGGCACGCAATCGCAAGACCCCGCCTACGCATCCCACTGGCTGAGCGAGGCAGCCAACGTGTGGTCGACCACCGTGGGGGACGCTCACCGCGCTGCGCGCATTCTGATGCAGGCCATCGAGCGCGACCCGACCCAGCGAACGGCGGCCGATCGGCTGGCCGACCTCTATCGACAGAAGGGCGACGTCAAGGCGCTCGCGGCGCTGCTCGAGCGACGCGCCAAGATTCTCACGCCGCGGGCGGCCGAGAGCGACGAGATCCGTCTGGAGCTCGGCGTGATGCACGAGGAGCTGGGTCGCATTTGGAGCGAGAGCTTGAGCCAGCCGAAAAAGGCTCTCGAGCACTTCCAGCGGGCCCTCGAGTTCGACGGTTCGAACGTCTATGCGCTCTACGGCGCGCGCGAGATTTGCAAACACCTCGGTCAATGGAGCGAAGCGTTCGAGCTCTACGACCGCGAGTTCTCGCTCGAACGGGATCCGGCGCGAAAAGTTGCGTTGATGCGCGACGAAGCCGCCGCTCGACGAGCGGCGGGCGATCTCCCGGGAGCATCCAGAGCGCTCCTGCGGGCGCGCGAGAGCGGCGCCGACGATCCGAGCCTCCAGCAGGAATACGCGTCGACCGTGATCGAGCGAATCACGGCCGGTGAGGACGTCCCCGCCCAGGAGCGCACGCTCGCGACCGAGCTGCTCGTCGGACTGGCCGAGGCATTCGACGGCGAGCACGGCCTGGCGTACTCGGTCGGCGCCCTGGACATCGAGCCCGGTCATGATCGAGCGCTTCAGCTCTACGCGTATTACGCCCGTGTGCTCCAGCGAGAGCAGGACGTGGGTTTGCGTTATCTCGCCTATCTCCGGGCCAATCCCGAGGGCCCGATGGCGAGTGAGGCGCGCTGGGTGCTCGCGGCGAGCTACGAGGCCGCCAATCAACCCGAGGAAGCCATTCAACTGCTCGAGCCGCTGCGCGCGAGCGGTGACTCCAGGGCGACGTCGAAGCTGAGCGAGCTCTATGGCCGCGTCGGTCGGCGCATGCCGACGGTGGCGCCGCCCCCTCCCGCCGCCTTGACCGCCGGCAACTTCAGCGCGGCGGCGTCACCGGCACGCACCAAGTCCGACCGCGCGCCCGAGCCCCTGGAGAGGGCGTACGCGCTGGCCAACGCGGGCAAGCGGGACGAGGCATACGTGCAATTCCAGCAGGTCCTCTTGCACGATCCGAGCAACCCGGACGCGCTCTCCTGGGTCGAGGACTACTTGCGCACCAAGCGCGAGTACCGCGCCCTCCGCGACGTTCTGCTGGCCGCGGTCCGGGGCCCCACCGCATCCCCGGAGCTGCGCAAGGAGCATCTACGGGAGGTGGCGGCGCTGAGTGAAGGCAATCTCCGCGACCCCGCCGGCGCAATCGAGGCATGGAAGCAGCTCCTGACTCTGGACAGGAGCGACGAGGTCGCTCGCCAGTCCCTCACACGTGCGCTCGAGAAGGCGCAGCGCTGGGACGAGCTCGCGCAGCTCTTGGAGCACGAGGCGAACCTCGAGAGCGATCTGGAGAAAAAGATTGCGCTCGAAAAGCGGCTCGCCACCTTGCACGAGCAGAAGCGGCACGACTTTGCGAGCGCGGGCGATGCATGGGAGCACATCGCCAACCTCACGCCCGACGACGATCACGCCATCGCCACCGCCTCCGAGCTCTACGAGAGGGCCGGCGCAGTCGATCGGGCTGCGCAGGTGATCGCCAGCGGCGCCTCGGGCATCGAAGACCGTGCGGCGCGCAGCGCGCTGCTCGAAAGACTCGGTGAGCTCCGCGAGCGGCTGCACGATCCTGCAGGTGCCGGCGATGCCTACGCCGAGGCGGCAGAGCCTCGGCAGAGCCCGAAGCTCTGGGACGCCGCGGAACGGTGTTACATCGCAGCGGCGCAGTGGGACACCGCAGGCAATGCTGCGATCCATCGATCCGAGCTGGAGACGACGGCTGTAGCCAAGGCCCGCCATCTGGCGCGCGCGGCCGACCATTTTGCCCGGACGGGCGACGAAACGCGCGTGGTCGCAAATCTCGAACGCGCGACGGAGCTGGACCCGGCGAACGACGATTTCACCCAGATTCTCGCCGATCGCCATGTCGCCGCACGACGATGGTCGGAGCTTGTCGCTCTCTACAACCGACGGGCCGATCGGCTTTCCGACCCGGTCAAGCGCGTGGCTTCGCGCCGACAGGCGGCCCGCCTGCTCGGCACCCGTCTCGCGGACAAGGCCGGCGCGAACGAGGCGTGGCACAAGGTCCTGCAAGACGGAGAGGACGAGGAAGCGCTCGAGCAGCTCATCGAAGATGCCGTCGAGCGCGAGGACTTCGAGACGGCCACGGAGCTGCTCCGCCGCCTCGAAGCAGTCGCCACCCAGGTCGACGAGAAAGCGCGCATCGCGTTGCGCGAAGCCGAGCTCGTCGCCGACGGTCTGGGTGACGTCGACGCGGCGATCGCGCGCTACGAGCGCATTCTCTCCACGCTGGATCCCTCCTGCCGGCCTGCACTCCAGGCCATCGCGGACCTCCAGGAGGCCCGCGAGATGCCAGCCGCCGCAGCTCAAGCTCTCGAGCGCGAGCTGAAGATCGTCTCCGAGCCGTCGGATCGCGGTCCGATAGCCGCGCGTCTGGCGCGGCTCTACGAGCAGCTCGGAGACGCCCGCCAGGCCATCGGAGCTCTCGAAATCGTTCGAGCGGCGGACCCGGACGATTTCGACGCTCTCGCCCATCTCTGCGAGCTCTGCGAGCAAACCAAGCAATGGGACAAGGTCGCCGAGCTGCTCGCGCAGCGCATCGAGATCGAGGCCGACGACGAGGAGGTCAGCGCGCTCACGAAGAGACTCGCCCGCGTGCTCGCCGACGAGCTCGACCGCGGCGACGAAGCCTTGGCCGTTCTCAGCGAGCCGGCGGACGCCGGCGATGCGGGGCTTCGAGCGGCCTACGTCGAGCTGGGCGATCGCCTCGGCTGGAGCGGCGTCGTCGCGAGCAAGTTGGTCGAGTGGTGGTTCGACTCGAAGCCGGGTCCCGAACGCACCTCAAATCTCCGCGGAGCGTTCGAGCGATTCGCGATCGTCGGACGCAACGAGGAAGCCGTGCGCGTGGGCTGCGAAGTCGTGCGCAGCCGTGGAGGCGACGCGGTGCTCGCTCGAAAGCTCGAAGATCTCGCGATGACCACGCACGACCTCGAGGCGCTCGAGATCGCCCACGACGTGCTCGTCTCGGAGCTGAGCGGCTCGGCCAGGGCGCACGAGCTGGTCAGGCAGGCGGAGGAGCGCGTCAAGGCGGGAGCGGCGAGGCTCGATGCGTTGAGCCACGGAGAACAAGGTCTGACGAGCGTGGCTCCGGGGGACGCCGAGGAGCTGCTGCAGCGCCTGGCCACGATCGCGGACGAGGCGAGCAGCGTGATCGATCTCTACGAGCGGCAGATCGGGCGCTGCAAGACCCCGCACGACCGCATCGCGGCCCTGGGCCGCGCGAGCCAGGTCGCCGGGGCATTCGGTCAGTTCGATCGGGCCGGCAACCTCTTCGACATCGCGCTCGGTGGAACCCCCAACGACGAGACCGTGGAGGTGCTGCACGACGCCGCCAGGGACGCCGACAAGCACATGGGCGGCATCGCCATGCGCCGCCAGCTTTGCGCCTCCCTGGCAAACGGGGGCCACGGCGCGCGCGACGGCGGCCGCACCCGCGGTGTGTTGCTCCGGCGGGCGGCGACCATTGCGCACCGGGAGCTGAAGGACGACGAGCAGGCATTCGCCTGGTTCGGCGATGCGCTCGTCGCACACGTCGAACCGCAAACCCTCGACGATCTGGAGGCCCTCGCCCGGGAGCTGAAAGATCCGCGCCGCGCAGAAGCGACACTCTCACGCGCGCTCGCCGAGGTGTTCGACGGACCGCTGGTACGCCAGCTTCTTACACGACGCGCCAAGCTGCGTCGCGACGAGCTGCACGACGTCCCCGGTGCCGCAGCGGACCTGAAGAAGCTCCACGAGCTCGCGCCGGGCGACGCGGCCGCTCTCGAAGAGCTCACGATGCTCTTGACCGAGCTCGGCGACTACCGTGCGATGGTGCAGCTGTACGAGGATCAGATATTGCGGGGCAAGGACCCGCAGGCACGCGCCGAGCTCGCGCGCAAGGTCGCGCGAATGTGGGAGAATCAGCTCGATGATCCGCGCGAAGCGGCGGATGCCTGGCGACGCGTGATACGCATGAAGTCGGGCGACCCCGAGGCCACCGCGGGGCTCGAGCGCGCCAAGGCCGACATGCTGCGCCGACCGTCGGCACCGGCATCGACCGACTCGCTGGAGCCCGCGAGCGGCGAATCTCCGACAGCCGCGGGCAGCCCGAGCCCGACCCGGTCGGTGAGCTCCGGGCCCGCTGCGGGCCGGACGGAGCTCCCTTCCCTCGACGAAGCGGCGCGAGGCTCGGCCGAGCACGACGACGCATTGACTCCCGCGGGGGCTTCGACGGCGACCGTCGCCCGGAGCGACCGTCCGCAAGCCGCTTTTCCGGCGCCGTCAGCGACGCCCGCCGCCGGCACCGACGAACATGCGACGACGGACTCCAAGACCTTCGCTCGCTCGTTCGCCGAGGCCCGGAGCTCCGGAGCGGGCGGCGAGGCGGACGACGGGGAGCCCGAGGACGATCCCGAGCGCGAAGTATCGCGGGAGATTCCAATCACCGTCGAGGACGACGACGGAGCCCAGTCCGCGGCCGTGGAAGAGACGATTCCGGGCGGCAAGACCACGGCCGAGCTGCTGGCGGCCACCGCCCGAGCGGACGCGGCCGCACGTGGTGGAAATCCCGACATGCACGAGCCCGCGAGCGCGACCGAGGACGACGTCACCGACGACGTCATGGTCGCGGACGAGATCGCCGAGCTCGTCGACAGCGAAAGCGCCCCGTCCGACGCGTCGACGGAGCAGGCTCCAGCGAAGGGAAAGCGCACGGTCCCACCTCCCCTTCGCCGCGCGTAGCGCTACTCATCGCTCCCCGACGATCACGTCCCCACCCGCGACGCGGACATTCGCCCCCAGAACGAACGCGTCATTCGGATCGCCGTGGCCGAACGGCATGCCCGCGACGACCGGTATTCCGAGCGCGCGTGTCCGCTCTTCGAGAACGGCATCGATCGTGCGCCCATCGGCACGCTCGGCGCAGCCCTCGAAACCTCCGAAGAGGATGGCCGCTGCGTTTGCCAGGTATCCGCCGAAGAGCAACGAGGTCAGCATTCGATCGACGCGGTAGGCAGGCTCGGCGACGTCCTCGAGAGCAACGACGCTACCCGGCGGAATCTCGAGACGGCCCGCCGCGGCGAGGGCGTGGATGACAGCCAGATTGCCTCCGACGAGCGTTCCGCTCGCTTCGCCGCCGCAAAGGACTCGGGGCGTCCCCCACCGGCGTCGCGCACGCGGCCGCTCGAGCGCCGCCAGCCATGCCGCGCGGACGCGCGGAGACGCGCCTCTTGCAAGAGAGGTCACGTTCGGAGCGTGAATCGAAGCCACGCCGCGGCGCCATGCGGCCGCGTGAATGGCGGTGACGTCGCTGAATCCCACGATCCACTTCGGACGACGCGCGAACTCGGTCCACGGAAGATGCTCGACGATGCGCATGGCACCGTACCCACCTCGAGCGGCGACGATGGCCTTCACGTCGTCGGTCAGCATGGCCCTCGCGAAGTCACGCACTCGGCACGCATCGTCGCCCGCGAAGTATCCATCGCGGGCCAGGGCGGCTGGAGTGATGCGGATCCGATACCGCATCCGTAGCCATGCGAGACCTCGCCAGAGCTCGTCACGCGAATGCGGGCTCGACGGAGAGACCACGGCGACCGTATCACCCGGGCGGAGCGGCGCAGGAAATGTCGGCTCCACCTCGCAGAGCATATCGCCGTTGAACGCCCGCGTTGCGCCGTTCACAATGCACGCGCCGTGGCCGCCGTACCGAGGACCAATCGACCTATCGAGCACGTGGAGCCCCAAGCCCCACAGGGTCCGCTCGTCCGCGTCGCGGGCTCGAGCCCGCCGACGACGCTCGTCGAGCGCGTCAGCAGAGCAATCGAGCGCGCCGTGGACGCAACGCTCGAGCGGCTGATGGGCGAGACGTTCGCCGAACGGATGACGCGCGTTCCACTCGCTCTCGGCCCGAGCGGCGTCGATCCGTTCGGGCTCGATCCGCAATGGGCGCGCTACGTCTTCGTCACCGTCGCGCTTCTGTACCGCAAGTACTTCCGCGCCGAAGTGCACGACATCGACAAGGTGCCGAGCGGTCGGGTGCTGCTCGTGGCAAATCATTCGGGACAGCTGCCGATCGACGGAGCGCTCATTGCGGCGGCGATGTTCCTCGACGCCAAGACACCTCGCATCGTGCGCGCCATGATCGAGAAGTGGGCCGGAAGCTTGCCGTTCGTGTCGCTGGTCTTCACCCGCGTGGGGCAGGTCATCGGCGTTCCCGAGAACGCGAAGCGGCTGCTCGAGCAGGGCGAGGCGCTTCTGGTCTTCCCGGAGGGAACTCGCGGCATCACCAAGACGTTCGATCAGCGCTACAAGCTCACCGACTTCGGGCTCGGATTCATGCGCCTCGCGATCGAGACCGACACGCCCATCGTCCCCGTAGCCGTCGTCGGCGGTGAGGAGCAGTACATCTCGGTCGGAAACGTGGAGCGACTGGCCCGGCTGTTCCGGATGCCGGCGTTTCCGATCGTGCCGCAGCTGCTCTTTCCGGGCGGCCAGCTGCCGCTTCCGACGAAGTATCGCCTCTGGTTCGGCGAGCCCATGCGCTTCACCGGCGACCCGGACGACGACGACGCCGTGATCGACGAGAAAGTCTGGCTCGTGAGACAGACGATCCAGGCCATGCTCCACCGCGCGTTGAAGGAGCGCCAGCACGTCTTCTGGTGAGCGCGATGGTCGAAACACCCTCGATCGATCGGTCGCCCCAATCGGGCGGTGCAGTTCTCATCACCGGCATATGCGGTCGACTCGGCAAGGATCTCGCCCGCGTCCTCCACCGCCACCGCCGGGTCATTGGCGTCGACCGCAGACGGTTCGCGGACAAGCCGAAGGACATCGAGCACGCACAAGTCGACATACGACGAAAGAAGCTCAAGGACGTGTTTCGATCGACTGCGATCGACGCGGTGGTGCATCTGGGGATCATGCATGACCCGCGAGCGTCCGCGGCCGAGCACCATTCCTGGAACGTCGCGGGCTTCACGAAGCTTCTCGAGTACGTCTCGCAGTTCCGCGTTCGCAAGCTCGTGATGCTCTCGAGCGCCAACGTGTACGGACCACAGCCGAGCAATCCCCAATTTTTGACCGAAGACGCGCCCCTGCTGGGAGGACAGAATTTCAGCGACATTCGAGATCTCGTCGAGATCGACATGCTCGCCCAGAGCTTCTTCTGGAAGTTGCCCGAGACCGAAACGGTCATCTTGCGCCCGGTGCACATTCTCGGAACCGTCCACAACGCGCCGTCGAACTTCCTTCGGCTCAACCCGATCATGACCGTCATGGGCTTCGATCCCATGGCGCAAATCGTCCATCAAGCCGACGTGGTGCATGCCATCGAGCTCGCGCTCAAGCCGGGCGTTCGCGGAATCTTCAACATCGCGGGTCCCGAGCCCGTTCCTCTGTCCCGAGTCATCAAGATTCTGGGCCGCCAGAAGGTCAGCGTTCCCTATTCGCTCGCGCGCATCGTGCTTCGGCGGTTGTGGACGCTGAGACTCACGACCTTCCCGCCCCCCGAGCTCGATTACATCCGGTACGTGTGCATGGTCGACGATCGCCGTGCCCGCCTCGTCCTCGGCTTCGAGCCCCGCAAGTCGCTCGAAGACACCGTCCGGGCCGTCGACGAGGGGCGATGGTGAGTCATTCGGCCGGCTGATCGACGAGGCCCCTTTGCGTGGCGCGCCGCAGCAGGTCGAGGACCTCGCGGGCGAGCGGACGAGCGAGGAGCATCACCGAGAGGCCGTACGCGAGCGCTCCCGCCACAATCTCCGCGAAGAGGCCGACCCCTCGCGGGGCGGAAACCGCATGAGCAAGCGCGATGCGGACCGCCAGGACCGCAACCACCATCGGGACACACGCCAGCAGCGGCGCAGCGCAACGCGCGGCCAGACGCACGGCGCTGATTCCGTCGATCGCCTGCACGACCCACATGCTGGCCAGCGCATGAAGACCGAACGCAATACCGACCGCACCGCAGGTCCAGAGCGGCCCGAGTCGGCCCATCGTCAGGAGGAGGGCAATCAAGCCGACGAGCTTGCCGACCTCGAGCACGGCGTCAATGCGTGGTCTGTCCTGGGCCATCAGATAAGACGAGATCGTCCAGCCGATGGGGCGCACGACGCTGAGCACCGACAGAAGAGCGAGCATCGGTCCGACGTCGTGCCAATCCGGCTTGAGCACGGCGTCGACGAGCGTCGGGGCAATTGCCCCGAGCCCCACCGCAAGAGGAAATGTGACGAAAGCAAGCAGACCCGTGGATCGCACGAGGGCCGTCTTTCTCTCTCCGCCGGACATGGCCGAAAACGACGGAAGCAGGACGTCGCCGATCTGTTCGCCGACTTGCACGGCGGGAACGTCGGCCAGGTTGTAAGCGAGGTTGTACGCACTGACGACGTCCGTGCCGAAGAGCCCCGAGACGATCGCATTGTCGACGCGCCGAGAGGCAAAACCGGCGGCGGTCCCGACCGAGGTCGGGAGCCCGAATCGAAACATCGCGCGGACGATCGGGAGCGACAGCGGCGAGGGCTCGAGCCAATCGGCGCGTGGAACCGTGGCCGCCATGGCAATCAAGCGTACGGAGCTTCTCGCCACGTTCGCGATGACGATCGACATCCCGCCGTGGCCGAGCGCCGCGAGGCCCACCGACGTGAACGTGTAGGTCAACTCCGCCGCGGTGCGGCATACGCCGATCACCCGAAATCGCATGTCTCGGGCGAGCACGCGTTCGGGCATGTAAGCCAGCCGTTCCAGAAGGCCGGAGAGCACGAGGCCGGGGAGGAATCTCTCGAGCGCGGGGGCCCTCATCCATGCGCCGAGGGGGTGACCGAGCGCCAGAACTCCACCCAGTGCCGCGAGCCCGAGAAGCAGGTGAACCATGGTCGCGTGCCACGCGACGCTGCGGCCCGCCGACGCGCGCGAGATGTAATACTGGCCGACCCCGCAGGCCGAGAACTGGTTTGCGAGGACCACGGCAACGGCCGCGTCCGATACTTCGCCCAGCTCGTCGCGCGCGATGAAGTACGTGATGAGGACCGTGCCGAACAGGCCGAGCGCCCGCGAACCCACTCCGGTACCGATCGTCCAGGCCGCGCCACGCACGGCCTTCAAGGCGACCGATCCGCCCCGGGGCGCCGTCATCGGCTTCATTCCGGAGCGCGCTCTTCGGCCGCGCCCACGGCCCCGCCGCGGGTCAGTCGAATTCGTGCGATCGCGCGTTCGGCGAGCACGCGGGCGGCCTCGACCGCGCGCGCGCGCAGGCTGGTCGCCACGGCTCGAAGCTCGACGATGGGCCGGACCGCGAGAGCCAGGTCCCGCTTGTAGCGAGAGGCCCCCGCGAGGAAATCGTACTCGGTTCGGCCGCTCTCGATGGCGCGGCGAATGGCCAGCGCGTGCATCGCGATCCCGGGCCGGACGGCCTTCGGAACATCGATGCGGCGGCCGCTTTGGTAAAAGTAAATCTTGTTCCGGAAAACGACGTTGTACGTCGCAGCGACGGGCGTCTCCCCGACGACCAGCCAGATGAGATCGAGCGACGCGCCGTCCTCGCCGGCCAGGAGGCGGGGCATCACCTCTCCGTGAAAGCTCGCGAAACGATCGCTCGCGAAGACACCGGCACGACCGGCCGCGGACCACCGTTCGGAGTGCAGCTCCATCAGCACTCGAAGCCCCTCGCGCAGCTCCTCCGCCGTCCGTGCCGTCCGCAACTTCCAGCCACGCGGTCCGGCCCATTTGTCGAGCTCGCGCAAGCTACGCGTGACGACGTAGCGCCTCGTGGGCCCCAGCGCGCGCAAGTACCCCTCCCATGCCTCGGGAAGAGAGACGTAGGGAGCGTCGACCTTCGGCGACAAGGTTGTGTCCATCCCCGAGTCGAGCAGGGCGCCGGCCAATTTGCCGACGAACGGATCTTCGCCATTCATCGCGGTCATCCGAAGCTCGTCCCAATCGCCCAGATCGTGGCGGACCGCGCGCGCAAGCGCGCGCGCGACCTCGTCTTCGCGCGCCGGGGCCACGATCGCGCCGACATAGTCGGATCCAATTTCGTCGGCTTCGTCCTCGCCCGTCGCGAGCAGCTCGACACGACGTACCGGAATCGCGCGACGGTGCGCCGCATTTCTCCACGAGAGCGGCACGAGTCCCACGAGCTCGCCCGCATCCTCGACGGCGAGAACGCGCAAAGCGCGGCCATCCGCCTCGCCGAAGACTCTCCACCACGAAAGCAGCCAGAGTGGTGTCGACACCGGCTCGGCCCGAGGCGCGGACGAGAGGAGACGTCGCCACGCGGGGACGAGGAGCTCAAGCTCGGAGACTCTTTCGATGACTCGCGTTCGCACCATGGTTCTCAATGCGCCAGCCAGGGGAATGCCAACGTCGCTCGGAAGAGCGAATCCGGCATGGATCGATCCATCGCCACACGCCTGACGTCGAACGGATCGAACGAGCGAATGCCGTTCACGCCGGTTCCATTGGAAAAACCGAGCTCGTAGCCTGCCGCTTGCACGGCAAGCACGATCTCGGGGGAAGTCCGAACCGATCTTCCAACCGGGTACGAGACGGCGCGAACGGGCGCGCCGAGCACCCGCTCGAGCAGCGCGCGCGAGACGCGCAGCTCGCGATCGAGCTCTCCGGGCCCGAGCGTCTGCAGCACGCGGTGCGTATGGGTATGCGATTGGACATCCATGCCGGCGGCCCGAAGCGCGGCAACGTGGTCCCAAGTCATGATCAGGGCATCCGCAAGGCCGCGCTCTTCGTCGGACGACAGGCACACGTCGGCGGCGCGCTCGACCTCGTCGAGCAAGCGAACCAGATCCAGACACCGATCGTCCTTGATGATCCGCTGCACCCGACGTACCGCACGCTCCTTCTCCGTGGGCCCATCCAAGGGAAGGTCCTCGACCTTCGGGTAGGTGAGCTTCAACTGCTGCTTGCGAGACCGCCGGATGACCAGGCTCACGCGATCCCACCAGTACAAACGGCGTCGCTCGATGTAGTCGGTGGCCACGAAGAACGTGGCACGAACGCCCTCTCTGAGCAGGATCGGCAGTGCGACATCGTGGTTGTCCCGGTACCCGTCGTCGAACGACACGAGCAGCGGATTGCGTGGCAGAGAGGCCCGCTCGCAGGCGAATGCGCGCAAATCCTCGGTCGTCACGATGTCGAACCAGCGCTTCACGAAGGCCATCTGACGGCCGAGCTGGGCGGGGCTGCAGTCCACGACGCCGTCGTCCAGCTCGCTGGATCCGCTCAGGTCCGCCACACGGTGGTACGTCAGGACGGTCAACCATGGCGACCCGGCCCGGCGTGCCCAAAGCCCCGCGCGCGCGAAACCCCATCCGTCGATCGCTCTCGCCAGCGTCGCACGGTCGAGCGCAGGCGGCAGGCAGCCGCCGGGCACGAGATCGGCAAGGCGGACTCGTCGCATGATCGTTCTCGCTCGGGGAGCGTTGCGTTGCAAAAGATTTACCTGAGCATCAAGTCATCCTGCGCGAAGCGGTCCGCACCCGGCGAGCTCGTCGTCGCGACGGATCAAATCGGTGATTGTCGCAAACTCGTATTCCGCCGCTCGCAGGGCGCGGACGACCGGCCCCAGCGCGCGCATGGTCCAAGGTTGGGTCTCGTGCAGCAGCACGACGTCCCCCGAGCGAACGCGTCGAGGGGAAAGTCGGCGCGCAATCGCAACCGGATCTCGCGTCCGGCAGTCGTCCGAGTCGACGGACCAGAGAACAGTGACGTATCCCGAAGTCGCAAGCTTGAGAAGAATGCGTGGAGAGAGCGCGCCGCGGGGAGGACGGACCAACCGGATCGCGTCCCGCCCACTCGGAATGAACGCCCACGTTCTCCCGAGCTCCTCGGTCAACCGGGAAGCGCCGAGGGCGCGAAAGTCTTCGTGGCTCCAGCCATGGCTGCCGACGTCATGACCTCTGCGCGTGTATTCAGCCACGAGGTCGGGCCTGCGCGCCGCGTTCTCGCCGACGAGAAAGAACGTGGCCCTCACGTCCAGATCGGCAAGCACGTCGAGACAGCGTCGCGTCGCTGCGCTGGGGCCGTCGTCGAACGTCAGCGCGACTCGCTTTCGACCGCCGCGGCGTCTCCCGCGCACGAAGACGATCGATGGTGCCACCAAGCGCGCCACGGCCTCGCGCAGGACGCACGATCGTGCACGGCTCAGCCAGGACGGCATTCCGGCCAGCGGCGCACCCAGAGCCGCCCGGTCCAACTCATCGACCTCGGAGGACGACATTGATGCATCCAGCTCCTCCCCATCGCACTCCATCCACGAAGCAATGCCCGGACCGACGCTGACCTTCCCTTACGACTCCTACGAAGTTCAACCCGATCGGAATCGGGTGGATCTGCCGTCACCAGCCCCGTCCATGCGGCTTCGCCGGTTCCCCTGTTCCTGCTCTCTTCCTCATGAGCGCCTTTGTCGACGCCCATGGCGGCGTAAACTCGGCAGCGCATCCGTGTCTCCGTCGAAGCGCGTTTCGTTCTTCCGGGCCGGGCTCTCGGCCGGGGCCCTGATCGCCGCGGGCATCTCGAGCGCTTCGGCCTTCGCCTGCGGCGCTTCGGCCGGCGGTGCGGCGGGCATCAGTGGATGCAGCCTCGAAGAGCACGAAGAGGGAGCCCGTCGCAAGTGGCGCCTGGGGCTCGAATACGCGTTCACGTCGACCGGGCTGCACTTCAATGACGGGCTTCGCGTCGACCAGATCCGCAACGCGTCGCTGGCCACCCTCGACTACCGGCCGCTGCGTCGATTCACGTTGGAGGCGGGCGCGGGTGCCTTTCTGTCCGGCAGCATCACCGCCGGCCCGGTGCGATACGCCATGGCACCCGGATTCGTGGGCATTGCCGGGGCTTCCTGGCGCGTCCTGGACGCCAATGGCGCCATTCCCTTCATTCTACTGACGTCCCAAATTTCGTATTTCTCCTCGGCCACCTCGGGCGATGTCGGCTACAACGCATTCGATCTACGCGCCGGCGCCGCCGTCGGTACCACGATTTGGGGGGCTCTCTCGCCCTACGTGGTCGGTCGCGCGTTCGGCGGCCCCGTCTACTGGCGCTACCAGGGAGCGGCGATCCTGGGAACCGACGATCACCACTGGCAAGTCGGCGCGGGATTCTCGTTGTTGCTCGGCCACACCGTCGACGTCTTCGTGGAGGGCGTACCCCTGGGCGAGCTGGGCGCGACCGCAGGGGTGGGGGTGTCGCTCTAAAGCCGCTCTAGGCGGGCTGGATCGTCGCGATCGAGCGGCCCCACAGGGCCACCGCGCTCCCCCCTCGCCCGTTCATGGCCGAACGGCGCGCGTCAGCCGGGAATACACCATCGACGCCAGCACCAAGGGGACGAGCGCCGTGCCTGCCAGGATGGCGAACGACCGAAGGCCCTGATCAAAAGGGTCCTGTACCGCGGCCAGGATGCCCCACACCGCCGAGACGCAAAGGGCTGCGGCCGCCATACCGTGGAACGTCGGCAGGCGAAAACGGCGCAGGAGAGCGCCGAGAACGAAGAAGTAGAGGGCGGCGAAGCCGATCAGCAGCGGAGAAAGCATCAGGAGAACCGCGCAAGCCCGCCGCGGGGCATCATCAGGCTCCCCGAGCTCGTTGACATCCGACCACGTCAGCCATCCCCAGGTCCCCACCACGAGCGGAATCGAGAACGCGGTCATCGCGGCCGCCAGGGCCGCCCACCCGGTGCCTCGTCTCGAACGTTGCCTGGACGCGGGCAGCACCGCGCTCGCAATCGCGAACCTCACGTCACCGTCCATGGCCCCTTGTGGCACGAGGCTCACGGATGGCCAAGCGCGATCGGCTCCGTGACAGCTTCGTTACGGTGTCCCCTCGGATCCGTCTCTCGAGGGATGAGGTCGGAAGGCGAGCCTTCAATGGCTCGGGCGTCAGCGACCTCCTGCCGCGCGAGCCGACGGTGCGATTTGCTCGGCGGGAAGCGCGCGCGATTCGCTCGCCGCTTCGGCGGCGATCTTCTCCAGCACGGCGAAGTCGATGGGCTTGACGAGGTGGTGGTCGAACCCGGCCGCTCGTGAGCGGTGCCGGTCCTCGTCCTGCCCGTAGCCCGTAAGGGCCACGAGCGTCGCCTGGTCGTGCCCCGTGTCGCGAAGCCGCGCAGCAACGGTGTAGCCGTCCATGCCGGGCAGCCCGAGATCGAGGATCACGAGCTCCGGGCGCGCGGCGGCGGCGGCGGCGAGCGCGCCGGGGCCGTCGTAGGCGAGCGTCACGGCATGGCCGGCCTGCTCGAAAAGAACCGCCAGGATGTGCGCCGCATCGTCGTTGTCGTCGACGACGAGAACGCGCAGAGGGCGACCGATCGCTTCGGCGGTCGACACAGTGGGCCGCGGCACGGCGAGCTCCGGCGCATCGCTCAGCGGCAGGCGCACGACCAGCTCACTGCCGCGACCCGGCCCTTCGCTGTGGGCGCGCACGGATCCACCATGCATTTTGACCAGGGCACGGACCAGAGTGAGGCCGATCCCCAGCCCGCCCTGGGCGCGGTCGAGCGAGCGAGTCTCCTGCACGAAGAGATCGAACGCACGGGCCAGGAGGTCGGCGCTCATCCCCGCTCCGTCGTCGCGCACCTTGACGACCGCATCTCGGTTCTCGATGGTCATGTCCACCGAGATCTGCCCGCCCCGGTCCGTGTACTTCGCGGCGTTGTTCACCAGGTTCGCAAAGACCTGGACCAGACGCGTCGGGTCCGCCCGCAGCGGCATGGGCTGTTGCACCGACATCATCGAGAGGTGCTGCTGCTTCTCGAGGATCAGCGGACGGCTGACCTCGATCGCTTGCCGCATCAGCGTTGCAAGCTCCACCGGCTCCTTGCGCAGCTGGATCTTGCCCTGACTGACCCGCGACACGTCGAACAAGTCGTCCAGCAGCCGCTTCATGTGCTGTACTTGGCGGACGATGATCTTGCGATAGTCGGCGCCCGGTCCATCGCCATCAGGCTCCGTTCGATTCAGCATCTCGACGGCGTGCAGGATGGGCGCCAGCGGATTGCGCAGTTCGTGCGACAGCATGGCCAGAAACTCGTCTTTTCGCCGATCGGCCTCTCTCAGCTCCTGCAACGCCTGCTCGCGATCATGTTCGTCGACCAGCGTTCCAATCCACTCCCGGATCGTGCCGTCGACGTTTCGCGTGGCCACGGCGCTGCGCTCGCACAGCCGGTAGACCGCGCTCGGCGCGTGCCATACGCGGCATGGAGAGCGGTCCAGGATTCCGGTCCGCCCGGCGTCCGTGGTGAGCTGCGCGACCCGCTCGCGATCGTCCGCGTGAAGGGCCAAGGTCCAGCCCCAGCCCTTGTGCTGCTCCCAGGGCTGGCCGGTGTACGCCTCCCAGGCGGGCTGAGGCTCGACGAACTTCCCCTCGAGGTCCGCCGTCCAGACGACCGACGTGATGGCGCCGACCAGCGATCGATAGCGCTCCTGGCTCAACCCGAGCATGTGTTCGGTGCGCCGGAGCGCGAGCTCCGTGGTTCGCATCTCGGTGATGTCGTTGACGAGTCCGACGAAACCGCAAACCGCTCCGCTCGAGTCCCGGTGGGGCACGTAAAAGGCTTGCACCGTGCGTGCAGGACCGCTCCGGTACACGAGGCGGTCTTCGAAGGTGACCTCCTCGCCGGAGAGCGCGCGATCGACGTACGGCTTGATCCGCTCCCAGGCCGAGGGCCCGAGGACTTCGCTCGCATGTCGTCCGCGAAGGTGGTCCGCCGCGGAGCCGAACCACCGGCGATAGGTCTCGTTCGCCCAGACGTAGCGCGCCTCGGCATCGACGTACGCGATGAGAGCCGGTACGGCGTTCACGACGAAGAGCAGTTGCTCCCAGCTGTCGTTCGCGGGCGACAACGACACGAGCGGTGATCCGGAGGCCGGCATACGCCGAATCTCTCGCTGTGGACGCTGCCGAGCAAGCGGCTCATCAACGAATAGCGAGCTTATTCAGCGGCGCATCGGCGCCATCGCCAGCGTGCGAGCGCATGCATCGGCATCCTGCTCCCCGGGACCGGGCTCGCCGAGCACGTGGCTCGAACGTATCTACTCTGCTCGGGCAACTCGCTCCGCAAGAGCGCGCCGCCGTGGTCCTCAAGGACGCGGCGCGCGGATGGCTGGTACCAGCACCACGACGGCGAAGCAGTTCGAGCCCTCACTCGCGTCGAGCCCGATGGCGATCGGGTGGCGCGTCTCCACAACGACTTCTTCAACCCCGACTTCATCGCCCGGATCTGCGGCGAGCTCGGGGTCCGGTGGCGCTCGAACGGCTACCGCTGGTTTTTGCCGAAAAAGTGAATCAGGCGAGTCGGGGCCGACAGCGCACCTCGCCAGCCCAGATCGGCATTCACATTTTCGCCGGTCGCAGTGCACTGCCGAGGCTCGGCTGCCGCCCACGCCCGCGATGCCGTCGCGCACAACCAAGACAGAATCGAGCCGTGGAGCTGCAACTGGGCCGCGTGGTGGCGACGAACCGGAGCTGCGGGCGCCACCGCGGTTCGCCGGGCCGACGCGTACGCGGTATCGCGAGAAAAATCGGCAAAGCCTGGTGAAGGTCGCGCGGCCGTTCCTCCATTCACGAGGGTGTACGTGACGTGAAAGCCCGTGCGAAACCGTCACCCCATTCCGAACCCGTCACCCTATTCGAGGGGGGTCGTCATGCGCTTGTGCTCGCGAATTCTTCTGGCCGCGGCCATCCCGATGGTCGCTGCGGCCTGCGCATCGAATCCTTCCAATACGGGGGCCGGGGCGGGCGGAGGCGCCACGTCGGGTTCGACGTCCAGCTCGGGGAGCCCCTCTTCCGGATCCGGCTCGCAAGGCACCTCGGGGTCTTCCTCCGGCGGAGGATCATCGGGAACGAACGGCGGCTCGAGCGGTAACGGGGGCCCCGGTAGCTCGAACTCGAGCGGCGGCGGCGCCTCCGATGGCGGCGGCGGGGGTGAAGCCGGTGGCGGGAACCCGGTGGTGAACCTCGATCAGACGGACCAGACCATCGAGGGGTTCGGCATAAACGATATGTATATATCGGCTGCATTCACGCAGAGTGTGTTCGATAGTTTGTTCGACGCGGACGCGGGAATCGGCCTATCCATTCTGCGTGTCGGCATGGATACAGCCGGAGCCGGTATGCTGGAAAGTTCCGGCATGACGACCGATATCCAAAACGTGGAGAAAGCGGGCGGCAAAGTCATCGGCTCGGTCTGGACCCCGCCCATGAATTGCAAGACCAACGATAACCCGGACAATGGCGGACAGCTGTGCTCCGCGAACAATATCTCCATTCCGGCCGAGGGAACTAACCAATGCACGTCGACGGGCACGACGAGCGACGATGCTACCTGCTATAACTCATGGGCAAATACGATTGCCACCTTCGCGAACACGAATGGCCTTTACGCGATGTCGTTGGCGAACGAGCCTGACTTCGCGTCGTGCGGCACCAACGAACCGTGCAACGGGAACTACCCGACCGCGGTGTATACAGCTGACGAGATGGTCGCTTTCGTCAAGGTCGCGAAACCGATATTCCAAAAGGTCGCGCCCAACACCTTGATCATCGCCCCTGAAGCATCGGAATGGAACCACCTTTGGAGCAACGACTCGGCCTGCGGTTCCGTCGACGGCGACAAGAGTTCCGACCCCCTGAATTGCGGCTGTTTCGTTACGAATCCTTACAGCACGCCTGTCAGCGCAACATGCACCGCCGCGGCCAGTGCCCCTTGCAGTAGCGCCTGCACCTCGGGGAACGGATACGACTACGGCGACGCCCTGCATGCCGATTCGACGGCGTGGGCCGATTTCGACCTCGTCGGGATACACGAGTACGACACCCAAGTTGCTTTTCCGTGGCCGAGCGCGTTTGCCAAGGACAAACAACTTTGGGTGACCGAAATGGCCGGTGTGAAGTGGTGGCCGGAGCAGGGGCCGACCAGCGACATCAACGACGGCGTCGTGGTCGCCGAATGGATTCACTCCGCGCTCGTGACTGGCGAGGCGTCGGCCTGGCTCTGGTGGTGGTACCAGGCGCAGACCACCAACGACAACGAGGGACTACTGCTGCAGGACGGGACGGACACCAAACGGCATTATACGCTGGGCAACTTCAGCAAGTTCATCCGCCCGGGGTACGTGCGAGTCATCGTCTCCGGCTCCGCACCGTCCGGCGTCGATCTCTCCGCGTACGCCAGCCCATCCGACAGCACCGTCGTCGTCGTGGCCATCAACACCAACGCTTCGGCGGTCAGCGTGCCGATCGCCATCGCGGGAGGCACCGCTCCAAGCCAGGTGACCCCCTGGGTGACATCGGCGACCGATAACCTCGTCGCCCAGACGCCGGTCGCGGTGAGCGGATCGAGCTTCACCGCGGCGCTCGGCGCCACGACGGTCACGACGTTCGTCGGCAACTAGCCCGCCGCACGGCGATTGGCTCTTCGACGACCAACCGGAGGCACACGTCGCTCGACGGAGCCATTGCGACGGGCAAGGTCGCCCACAAATTCGCTATTGCGGCGACGGTGATGGCAGCAAGCAACAGGTCTCGTCCGCGTAAGCGCACGAATTCGCCGGCCCACCCCCTTGATCAGGAGTTCCATAGTGCCACATATCGGCGCACGACGTGACCTCGAAAAAACACTGGCCGCCAGCGTCTGCGCACGCGGGCAACGTGTCCGATGGCGCTGCAGAGCAGTCCCACAAGCATTGTCCCTGTCGGCAGCAGGGGCCAACGATCTCCGGGCACGAACAGACCGAGGCGCTCGCTGCCCCGGATCCGACGGGGGTCTTTGCGATAGCTGCGTCGAACGCGGCTAAACCGCTCACGTTGATAGCGCCTGGTTCTGCACAGGCGCAGCCGCCGCTGCAGTAATCTCCTGCCAAGACAGCGACGCAATCCGTGTCAACCGCGCATGATTGATCGTAGTTCGACAACGCGATCGTGCATGGACCGCCGTCCAAAGCCGTTTTATTTGGCGTCCCCGCCTCTACGTTCGCTGGCTGACTTGCTGCGCCGCCGCAACTGCACGCGACAAGCATCCACCCGATCATCCCGATCCAGCGACTGAGCAGCCGGACGGCGCGCATGGAGCCTCAACTTTGCAGGCCCTGGACCAGAGCGCAGAGGCGGACATTTCTCCGCGATCTCACGCATCTCCGTGAGCTACGGTGTGCCCGGCCATGACAGCCTTGTCAGGTGACCGTGAGACGACGCCGTCGACGGTGACGGGCCCGAATCAGCGACGCGCATGCGGGCTCGGCAGGACGCGCTGGGAGCCGGCGTGACGCGGGGCATCGTCCTCGCCGCGCTGTCGCTTGCTTCTCACGTCAATGTCACGTTGCAGCGTTCAAGCTCGTCGCGACAGGCGACGCTCGTCCGGCGCTCGATCCAGGCACCCGCGGGGGCGCTAGATTGTCCGCGGACCAAACGCGCGAGCGACCGATCGCGTCGGTCGGGAGGTGGCGGTGAAACTCATTCGGAACGCGCTCGCGGTCACGCTGCTCGCTGGCGCAGCGGCGGTCGCTGCTTGCTCGGGCGAGCTCGCCCCGATGCACGCCGCCGGCAGCCACACGAGCGCCGTGAATCCGGGCAGCGCCACTGACAGCAGCACAAGCCGCAGCGGCGACACCGAGAGCACCATCAGCGCCGCGGACTCGGGCAGCGGCAAGAGCAGCGTCAACACCGGCTCGGTGAATGCCGTTTCGGTCGACGGCGCGCAGGTGCAATCGTTCAGCTCTACGATCTCGGGCGGGCCCGGCGGCAGCTACGGCCCGACGCTCGAGACGATTGGCGATGGTCAGCCGATCGAATGGACCGTGGGCGGCATTCTCGCCGGCTGCGGCTACACGCTCTCGGTCAGCGGCACCGACTCGTTCGGCGACGTCTGCTCGGCCGAGTCCTCCTCGTTCTGCGTCGTCGCCGGCCAGACCACCGCAGTCGGCCTCATGATCGCCTGCAAGCCTCCTCCGACGTCCGGCCGTCCCCCGCAGCCGCAGGCCGCGTCCGGCTGCCCGAGCATCGACTCCTTCTCGATCAGCCCGGCAGAAGTCATTGGAGCCCAGTCCTCGATGCTGAGCGTCACGACGACGGGCACGGGCGGAACGGTTGCCTGGTCCGCCACGTGCTCGGGCTCCGGCACGATCGGCGGGTTCTTCAACCCGAGCGACGGCGCGGCGGACACCACGGGCACGACCGTCGAGTTCAGATGTGGCACCTGCAATGGTGTCGCTCGGGCCACGGTCCAGCTCGACGTCGTCCCGCCCGGTCAGGATGCGTCGACGAACACGTGCAACGCCGACGCGTCCCCCCCGTACCCCCTTGCTGGCCCCGCGATCACTTCAGTGGCCGGGGTGATCGTCTGCGAGAGCGGCTGACCTCTCGTCTGCAGCGCGGGCAACGTGCCCTGCCCAGGGGCCGACGGCGGCTGCGACGGCTGCGCCGATACCCAGACGGACGACAACAACTGCGGCACGTGCGGCAACGTGTGCCCGGGCGGCGCCTCGTGCGCCCTGGGCGTTTGCACGGCGGACGACTGAGGCTTGGCATCCAGGGCGGCCGCGCGTCAACGTTCTCGAGCTGAACCTCGCCCTCGATTCCTTGCAGGCAGTAGACCGAGCCATCCGGCCCAACGCAGGAAACGTGTCTTTCGCTGCGTTGCCGCGGGGGCGGTATACCCTCTCGGATTTTCCAGGGCGTCTCGAAGCTCCGCGGCGGTCGCGTAGCGGTCCGCCGGTCGAGTGGCAATGGCGTGCATGACGACGTTTGCAAGGAAAGGATCCACGTCCGGCACGATCTCGGAGAGTGGACGCGGCGCCTTGGTGAGCTTCGAGCGGAGGAGTGCCCGAGCGTCGCCTTTTTCATACGGTGTGACTCCGGCGATCATTCGGTAGAGCATCAACCCCAGGGCATAGATGTCGACGCGCCCGTCGCCGCGCCGTCCCCGAATCTGCTCGGGGGCCATGTACTCGGGCGTTCCCAACCTCGACGAAAAGCCGCCCCAGGTGAGCCGTCGCGAGCGCTCGTCCAAAGCAATGCCGAAATCGATGATCCGGACCCGACCTTGTTCGGTGAGAACGACGTTGTCGGGTTTCAGATCGCGATGAACGACTCCCTGCGCATGGATATAGACGAGGGCATCGGCAATCTGCCGCGCGATGTTGACCACGAGATCGATGGGCAAGCGGCGTCGTCGCATTTCGTCTCCGAGCGAAAGGCCCTCCGCGTATTCCATCACGATGTACGGTCGGCTCTTTCCCTCGACCTGCATGACTTTCGGCACCGCCGGGTGATCGAGTCGAAGGCCAACGCGCTCTTCACGAGCAAACCGCTCGTAGAACACTACGTCGCTCTCCAGAAACAGGTGCGGAATCTTGAGAACCACCGTCTGATTCGTCGTGCGCCATCTCGCCTTCAGTACCGATCCCATCCCGCTCCGTGCAAGAACCCTCAGGACCTCGAAATCATCGAAGACATCGCCGGTATCCATGCCTTGTCCAGGCGTTGTCCTCCCGGCCTGTCCAGGCAAATGACGGCCGAAAGATGTGGCCGTCAGCGGCAGCGCCGCCGAGCTAGTGTCGTTCATGAACCCTCACCATCGCGGTGCTCCGGTGCCCGAGAAAATCGGGACCTTCGAGAAGCTAGCGTACGAAGCTGAGTATAAGGACGCGATCAAAAGGGGAGCCGAGCCGATAATGAAATGAGATGTGCATTCTGCGAAGCAAGTGCGCCCCGAGCCGGCTCCCGAAGGGCCCGACGTCAGTGGCGCCGGTGTCTGGCTGCAATCGACACGTCCTCTCGAGGCACTGATGGCGGGCGCTCATGGCCGGCGAAGCACGGCGAACTCAATGCCTTCCAACTTCGCATTCATGCACACTCCGAATGGAGCTACCGCATCGCCGCCCATTGCACACGCGCTGGTTCGGAGGGAATCGCGGATCGTACCTGGCGCATACACCGCGTCGATCGTAAGGCTGTCTTGGAAGCTCGAATGCGGGCTCAAACAGACGACTCCGATCTCCCGCCAGTCCTTCGGCACCGAATGCTCGTAGTCGATCGCACAGGAGTCCGGACGCGGACTCAGGCTGGAATCGAACGTCACGACCCGCGCCCACGCTCCGCTGCACGCAGGCAGCATCAGAGCCGCAGTGACGAGGAGCCAAATGCGCGCGATCACTCGACCGATTGTATCTGGCCTGAGCGAAATCGTGCCCCCGCCCCGAACCGGCTCGGTCGAACCCTTCCGCCGTGCGGACGGCTCCACATCCACGGCTGCAGAATGGCCCTTATCTCGTTGAGCGGCCTCACGACGACCTCGTAGCCGTTGAGCTCGATCCGCCGCCGGAGCTCGGTGAAGACCTGCGGGCGACCGGCGTGACGTGGCTCGCCGTCGAGCGCGCATCCCCCGTTCCTCGCCTGCCCCCCGAGCCCATCGAGCGAGGCCCAAGTTTGGCCCAGCTTAGGAGGAAACGGTAGCGGTTCCAGTCACTTGACCACTTGGCAACCAGCGGCAACCTGTCGCGACAGTTACCGGGGCGATATCGGGCATCATGGCGATCGCGTCGCGCAGGCGACGGAGGTCAATGTGTGTGCTCCCGCCCCGTCAATGGCGGCCAGCCGGAAGGTCTTGGTCGCTGCCCCCCGAGCTCGGTAGCCTTGGGGCGACATGGGCAGCTCGAGGGAGCAAAGCGATGCCGGAACGCCCGAACTGGACCGCTTCACGCAGTTCGCCGTGGAGCATCTGGCCGACGCCACGTACTGGATGAAAGAAGACGGTAGCTTCATTTACGTGAACGAGGCGGCGAGCCGCCTGACGGGCTATCGGCTTGACCAGCTTCGCTCCATGAGCGTCTTCGACCTGAACGTGGAGCTGCAACCAGAACGCTGGGCGGCCCACTGGAAGCTCCTCAGGGCGGGGGGACGCAGGACGTTCGAAACAAGACACCGAAGGCAGGACGGGCTTTTCCTCGACGTCGAGATCAGTGCGCACTTGCTCCAGCTGGACGGGCGGGAATACAGCTGCGCCTTCGTGCGCGACATCAGCGAGCGCAAGCAGCTGGAACAGAAGATGCGGCAGGCCGAGAAAATGGAGGCCATCGGGCGCCTCGCGGGAGGCGTCGCGCACGATTTCAACAACCAGCTCACCGGCATCTTCGGCTGCGTGGATCTGCTGCGCCAAACGGTCCGAGAAAATGCCGAGGCCGTCCAACTCGTAGACGAACTGGCACAGATCGCGCGGGTTGCTGCCGACCTGACGGCGCAGCTTCTCGCGTTCTCGCGCAAAGGCAAGTTCCTCGTTCAGCCGGTCGATTTGCACCGATTGGTCCTGGACGTCGTCGCCATTCTCTCTCGAAGCGTCGACAAGCGAATCCGGGTGGAGACCGGCTTGAGCGCGCCGCGATTCTGGGTCACGGGGCATCCGTCCCAGGTGCAGAACGCGATTCTGAATCTGGCGCTCAACGCTCGAGACGCCATGCCCTCGGGCGGCACGCTAACCTTCAGCACTGCAAACGTCGACTTCGACGATTCATCGCCGGAAAGGGCTCGACTCGAGCTGTCGTCCGGCGCCTACCTGACCCTCTCGGTCCGAGATACGGGGCTCGGCATGACGCGCGAGACACGGGAGCGAGTCTTCGAGCCATTTTTCACGACGAAGGAAGTCGGCGCTGGGACCGGCCTCGGCCTGGCGTCCGTCTACGGCACGATTCGAAACCATCGGGGTGCGATCGTGGTCGACAGCGCCGTGGGTCGCGGAACCGTCTTCACTGCTTACCTTCCGCTCGCGCGTGAAGGCGCGATCCCTCAGCCCCACATCGCGGAGCCCCAACGCCGGGGGTTGCACGGCCACGTGCTGGTGGTCGACGACGAACAGACCACGCGGGACGCGGAAGCGGCCATGCTTCGGGCTCTCGGCTGCACGGTCGCGACCGCCGAGGACGGGCGGAGCGCGCTGTACAAGCTGCGAGAGGCGTCATCGTCCGTCGACCTGGTGTTGCTCGATATGACGATGCCCGGAATGACGGGTGCGGAAACGTTCATGGCGATGAAGGAGATCAATCCCGACGTGCAGGTGCTCGCGATGTCCGGCTACAGTTTGGACGGGGCCGCCCAGGTCATGCTCGACGCCGGCGCCAGGGGTTTTCTCCAGAAGCCGTTCACGATCGCGGAACTCGGGGCCAAGGTCGGCGAGATCCTCAAGTAAGCGAGCGCGAAGCCATCCGCGAAGGCTCGGGACCCTCGCCCTTGCCGAGGGCAGGCCGCGAGAGGAGCGGACGCGGCCGATCGCCCTCGGGTGGCGAGGGGAGGCGTAACGCAACGAGCCTGCCTAACTACCCGATTTAACGTGGACGTCCAGCCGCGTAGGTGATTTGACCACTTGGCAAGTGCCATCAGGCAGCTACATTGATGCCATGTGGCACACGCGCGACGGAGGGCAAAGGAGAGCGGTCCCATGCCCGAAACTCTGAGGGAAACGCTGAACATCCTCGGCCTGAAGAGGAAGACGGTCCGGGCGCAGCTCGACTTCTTGCCGATCATCCGCGAGGGCCTGCCCACGAGCTCCCTCGAGAACCTTGCCAAGGTGTTGGAGCTCACCGCGCAGGACACCGTGGAGCGGCTCGGCGTCGCCAAGCGGACATTCGCTCGAAGGATGCTGGCAGGCCATCTCAACCCGGAAGAGTCGGAGCGGGTCTTGCGCCTCGCGCGGGTCCTTGTACAGGCGACGAGCACGCTCGGCGATTATGCCAAGGCGCGCCGGTGGCTGCTTAAGCCCAACCGAGCGCTTGGGGGAGCTGTCCCGCTCACCCTCTTGGACACCGATATTGGCGCCGGCGCCGTCTTCGACGAGCTCGGCCGCATCGAGCACGGCGTCTTCGCGTGAAGCCGTGAAGCTGAGCTTCTGGCGGCTGTGCCGACAGAGGTGGGCCTCCACGGCCTTCAGCGGAGAGGGGGCACGCCTCACGGGCGGGCGGTGGAACTCCAAGGGGACGCCGATGGTGTACTGCGCCTCGTCCTTGTCGCTTGGCGTG
>Ga0187782_10000097_pt1 | contig 50051 bp, 86 predicted proteins | sample 0715_SJ02_MP15_2_FD_132454 | JGI IMG/M metagenome (GOLD analysis project Ga0187782, IMG submission 132454) | Tropical peat soil microbial communities from peatlands in Department of Meta, Colombia - 0715_SJ02_MP15_20_MG | ecosystem: Environmental > Terrestrial > Soil > Wetlands > Peat | place... | reverse complement strand
TTGTGTTCAGTACGAAGCCGTCGATCACGGGATAGTCTGGTGGTGTTTGATAGACGCTCATGGCGTAGTTTCCTCCGTCTCGCGCTCGACTGGGGTTCGAGCGCGTACAGCATCCGTGCATGATATTTCGTCTTCCGCCTGAGCATCGTGCTCCATGACAAAGTAGCCCCGAGGATTTACTGGCTTACCATCCGCCCGCTCAATCGTGCCGACGAAAGCGCCTGTGGCCCAGAATAAACGCTTGGGAGAGTTGCCCAAGATCATCGTTCCTTCCATGTTCACGAGAATGTCAGAACATCGAAAGCATTTCTGCACATCGCCCTCGGGCTGATCGGCCACATGAACACGCGTCACGAAGTCCACGAGCAAAAGCCTCCCCGCGCCGAAACCCCAGTTCGGCGCAAAAACCACAAAACCTCAGCCACAAGGATACCTCTGTCTACCAACCATATGAATGGTGAGCGTTACAGGAAGAATATTGGGCTGTGCAATCAGCGAAAGCACATCGATGCGAATCTGCGATTCCTTTTGGTAATACAGCGGAGGAACGATGGCGCCGTTTTGGTACTTCGAGTTCGGGGCACCATTGTAATACTGATCCGGCACGGGCAAGTTTGAGCATTGCTGCTTGTTCATGTCGTACAACCACAAGGCCGTGAAGAACTGATTTCCGGCCAAAGGACCGAGCGCTCCAGTGTAGGCCAGCCGCAGCTCGTACAAGTCAAAATCGTAATCGTTGATTTTTTGGTAAAACGAGACCAATGCCGGCGGCGTACTCGTGTTTCCCAACTCGGTGATGGTCACCTGGCCGACGTACACAAAGTATTTTGGATTGTACTTATATTCGGGAGGGTCGGGACGCAAGTGACGCATGCGCCGGACGCCTTGGAAAGCAAGGTAAGATTTATAGACCGATGCTGCAAGATAGGTGTACGCGGCGCCCACGACAGAAATAATCCCTTGTGGTTGAGCAGTTGCTCCAACTATCGCATTAGTGCCATCGAAAACGACACTGATTCCGAAGTTAGATCCTGCCGCTGAGTTGAAGCCAATGAGTTCCTGCTGCTGCGTCCAGACACCAGAGACTTGCTGGAAGGTGTAGACCGCACCAGTTCCGGCGTGGCCCTTCGCCCCGATCCAGATTGTCGTGCCATCGGACATAATGGAACAGCCAAATTCGTCCGCAGCGGCGCCATCCGTGCTACTGAACTTCTGGAACTGAGTCCAAGTCGAGGGTGCGGTTTCGATGAAGACGTAGGCTTCGCCTTGCGCGGCGTTCTTGCCGGGAGAACCAATAAAGATCGTGGTCCCTGCGATCCAAGTGGAATATCCGAATTGCCCTCCAACACTGGCATCGGATGGAATGAGCGTCTGGGCGAGACTCCACGAGCCTCCGGAAAGTGTGTAGACAAGTACTTGGCCGCCGGTTCCTCCTCCCACATTTCCGACCGCGCAAATGGTATTGGTCATGCCGATCGGACGGCCGTTTCCTCCGCCTACCGCGACACCAGCTTCGAGTTGCTGCGATAACGTGTAACTTCCGGGCGCTCCCGTGTAGACCATTAAGCCAGCCGATCCGCCAATCACGCCGTCAGTGGCAAAAAAGGTACCACCGTTGGGAGCAAACCCGATTTCTAGCCCGAAGCCAGTCGCTCCGATTGCACCAGTGGGATTGTTGATCGTCTGAGCGAGTGTCCATACGCCACCGGATCGGATATAAACGAAAATTGTCCCATTTCCGGATTCGCCCGTGATGGCATGCTGAGAATCGGCGATCAGCAGCGTGTTGCCGACAATTGCGACCATGTTGCCGAATTCGACACCGAGTGAATCTGGAGCTTGAATTACTTGCTGTAACACCCATTGATTTCCATTCAACACGTAGACGAATACCGAGCCTTCGTTTCCGCTTCCGGCGTTCGCCTCAGTCGAGCCAATGACAAGCGTGCCCGTGCTGGCGTCAAGCGACATGCTAAATCCGAAATCTAAGATCCCATATACTGCATTAGAAGGCTGTAACTCGGTGTTGAAGCTGAAACTAGACGGGTCGAGCCGCAGCACATTATACAGATCAAAACGGATTGCGCCAGTTTCCCGGTAACGCGTCTCCGGCGCGATGACGAGTTCCCCACCACCATTCACAAAGCAGGGATCCGACTGAATGTACCGGAGAAAATCATCTTCGATTTGAAACTGGCCGCCGACCGGATTGATAACGGTGTCGAGTCCAACCACGCGACGCAGAATGAAATCGCCGAGGCCACCCTCGATGTAGACAAATTGTTTGGCGGCATTCGATCCATCGACGAGTCCCGTCCCGTCATAGACGTAAGTGAACGGAAGATCATAGAAGCCCTCTGGCGGGGAATAACGGCGGATCCGCCGCATCGACTTCCTATCATCGGGTACGGGAATCACGAAGGCCTCCCCGCGCCGCTACTCCAGGGCGGCGCAAGAACCGAAATGGTCATCGTAATCATGCTCTACCTGACCGGCTTCGAACGCTTCACCCGGAACATCTTCTCACCCACAAAAGCAATCTGCAGCGAATTTGAAGCGCCGGATAAATCATTAATCTGGATCACTATTTTACCACCCGCCCGGAACGGATGAGAGGGGCTAAACACCGTCGGATCGGCGCTCGTTTGTGAAATCGCTCCCGAGTTCAGAAAGCCCGATTGGAGCTGGTAGCCGACATCATCCTGCAACTGGATTTGAAACGCTCCGGTGTATTGCGAGAGATACCAGGCGAACAGCATAAAATCGGCGTCGGTCTGAATTGCAACGGTTTGGTTTTGCAGCAACTGGTTCGCCGTCAGTGCACCATTGGGTGGGCTGTAAATGTAGGTGTAGGGCTTCGGTTCGAAACCGACATCACCGGCCGGCGCGAGGTCGAGACCAGCATAGTAATCGGGAGCGTATTGATTCACGGGATAGGCCGACATTCTTCAAGTCCTTTCGTTCGTCTTGCGGCGAACTGGGGTTTCGCCGCGTTCTAAAGTTTGCTATTCCACGAGTCCATACAAAGGCTGGACAGTGATCGTCAACGAATGCGAATTCCCATCCGTTCCCGTTGACATCGAACCGCTAGCGTCCACCTTCACTGCCAAGGCAGGTGCAGTGAAATCTTGCAATGTCTTCGCCACGATTCCCGCCGCGAGATCCTTGATGCTCGCTTCTGGTTCTTTCAGGTACGTGATCGCTTTGAAGTCGGCTTCCAGTTTCGCGGCGACTTTTTCAGCCTTGCCAAAAGCTCCAACGCTCCAACTCATAATCGAATCCTCTCCGTGCCGCTACTCCAGTGCGGCACAAGAACCACCATCCTCCAAAAGAAATGAAGGTACACGGCCCATCGGGAGGACAAGACGGGCCGTGCGGCTAGCGGAGGGCGATCGCGCTAGTTTTTATTGAACGCCGCGGGCGTAGAGGCCGACCAGCTCATTGAGCAGGATCAGCCCGGCACCGGACGAAGACAACACTTGCGACATGTTGCCCACAAGCTGAGCATAGAAGCTCATTTGGTTGGCGATGACCAGCTTGATTTCGAGCAGGTTCATCGACCCACGGGACGGAAAACCATTGGTGTAGAACGATTCCGCCGTGCGAGTGGTTGCGCCGGCGAGTCCCCAACCTGACGAATAGTGCCGGGGATTGGCCAGAGAATAGTACTTCTTGCCGAGCGAGAACTGATACGCCCAGGAATTCAGGAAGGACTGAATGTCCGAGCGCAGCACGTCCTCCGACCAGCCCAGACGAATCCCAAACACAGCGATCGCTTCGGGCGCGTCGAGTTTGTTGTTCTGGGTCATGTTCGTTTGCGCCTGGGTTTTGCCGGAGCCCTGCTCGACGTTCGCGAAGAACTGGTTGTTCGATTGTTGAATCGTCCCACCTGCGGCATACGTGAGTGTGTCGTATACCGGCGTGTCTTGCACGTCGAGCGTGTCCGAGATGTAGATTTGGCCGCGAAACGCGTTGATGATGAACATCTGCGTATCGGTGATTGCCTGCGTCGCCGCCTGGACCATCTGAGCGCCTTGCGACGCCTGCATGTTTTGCAAAGCCTTTTGCGCGGCGGTTGTTGCGAGAGCTTGCGATGAACTTGCCATTGTTTTTCTCCTGTTTTCCTTTCTTTGGCCTCTAGGCCGCCGCCACGCGATAAGCCCCGCCGTAGGCAAAGCTACGCCGCGAAGGCGTGTACGGAACACTATTCACATCCACCGGTGTTTGCGGAACCGTGAAACTGCCGGGAACGAAATCGCCGAGCGAAAGCGGCGCGCCGACTGAAGGCAGCCAGGCATTCAATGCAATTGAGCCAGCCTCGGCAATTCCACCGAGACCCGCCGCCGCCCCGAATTCCGGGTTAATCATCGAACCAATCCACCACACACCGCCCGCGATCACGACGGCCGCGAGTGTGGAATAGAGATTCGATGAAGTGATTGTCGCCGGTAGCATCGGAGCCACGGCTTTGACCGCCGCCACGCCGACGAGCACACCGGCCGCCGCAACGGCGACTTCCTGAGGCTTGCCCATGCTGATGGACTTGGCGAACGGGTTGCCTGAGGAATGCGTACGATGCTTTTTCGCTTTCTTTTTGCCCATGAGTGACAGAAACCGATTCTGGCTCATGGTGATTTTCTTGTGATGGGACACCGCATGGTGGCCCGATGCTTTCTTATGGTGCTTTGCCACTGTACCCTCTCTTTCTGATTTTGGATTCACCGGGCCTAGCGTTAACATCCACGCCGGGTTCCCTACACTAACACTCGGAGCCGGAGCTCGCGGATTCACGCTTCGAACGGTTCTCGCGACATACACGGCTGAAAGCTCCTTTCCGCCCAAAGCAAAAGGGGACGGCCAAGCGGAAGAGCCGGTGATTCTCTTCCGCCTGACGCGTCCCCTTCTAGAAGGACTTGCCTTGGGCTACCTCCGGGTTATCAACCCCGGAGAAATCGAAATGTCAAAGAACGAACTACAAACTCTTTTAGCGGACGATGGTGTGTGGCCGCTCGATACGCACATTCAACTGATTCGTGGTATCGACACCCGCCGTCGTCGCCGTGCCACGCTGGAGCACGCAATAATTCGGATTCTGCGAACCCTGGACAATGAACCAGTTCGACGAATAGAACAGGTTGTCAAGCGGTTCGAACGTAATGTTCGGCCACGTTCCGAGCGCCAAATCCGAGGACGAAATCTGCAAATTGTGGGTCAAGTTCAGTTGCGTGTCTGCCGAGTTCGCGGGATAGACCGCAACTTTGACTGTGTTAACGTTAGCTGCTTGCGCCTGGGTCGGAGGCGTCGAACCGGAGCCAACGTTCAAATAAGTGAGCTGAAAAGCCATAAAGTCTCCTTCATTTTGAAATCGGCTCGGCCTCGCGACCTGCCGCCTTGAAACCGGACAACTGATAACTGTGATGCACTTCGTGGACTCCACGGAAGTGCGATGCTAACGACACCGGTTCGTAGCGTAAATGACCAGCCTGCACTTTCCACGCGCAGTACGACTTGATTCCCAATCGTCTGCAGCGCATGAAAAAACTATGATCCTCTCCGAATGTTCCGCCGCCAGGATCGTCCTTGCGGAGAGGAATACGGTCGAACGGTTTTTCTTTGAGCTCGCGCGCGATGCGATCGAAGACGCGTTTCCGGACCAAAAGCGTTCCGCCGCCGGCGGAGCCGATCTCAATCAGGTCCATCGATTTGTCCCAGGAGCCAATCACTTCAAAGCCCTGGAGGTCATCGTTCCAGCAATAGAGAATCGGGTAATGCGGCGCCGACTTGTAAGGATACGCTCCGACCAGGACGTCGAGGTCGTAGAGATGCATCCAGCGCAGCATGCGCGCGACACAATCCGGATCGAAGACGAGATCCACATCGAACATCATTAGCCAGTCGCCTTCAATCTTGCCCAGCAGCTCGTTGCGCGCAAGGTCATGGTAGGAATTCAGGGCGTGGGCTGGCTTGATGTATTGTCCTTCGGAACACACGACTTCGCGCGTGTATTCGAGCATTTGGGTCCAGGACCAGAGGAAGGGCTCGGGCACAGACCAAAGGCCTCCAAGGTACCCGACCGTGCCGATCGCCTTGCGCTCTAGGAGCATAGGGCCTCCTCGGCGATGAAGTTCCGGAAATCGAGGGGAATGAAACCGGGATGCCGGATACCGAGTTCGCGGATCCGCCTCATGTAAACTCGCTTGCCTGTGTCCATCGCTTCGGGCCGTGCTTGCCAGCCATATACGCCATCCTTAACCCATTCTGCTGTTCCCGCCGCGGGCGCGCGGTGCTCGAATTTCAGGTGCCGGGCATTGACCACGACGCGATCCTGACGCGCCAGGTCGGTGAATTCGCAATCGGCGAAAAAGCCAAAATACTCGGGGTAGAAAAAGCCAGCATAGCCATAGTCGCGCCGCAGCCGGTCGTAGTATGCACGGGTCATCAGCGAAAACGGAAGTAGCGGATAGGACCCTTCCGAGTTATCCACGTCAAGCACGTATTCGCCATCAAGCGATGGGATTGCCTCGAGGAGCTCCGTGTCCCAATGCTCGGGCGGAAACCAATCATCGGCCACGCTAATGAGGAAGCGGCCGGTCGAGGCCTCGCTTGCCGCATTCCAGCCGATCGCGGCGGATTTGCGGCCATGATTCACAACGAGACGAGCTTGCGTGCGGTCAATGTCCTTCACTGGTAAATGCCTGGGATGGTCCAGCTCAAGCACTCGATCGGCATCGACGGCGAGAATGTATTCGATATCGAATGGACGATCGGCTTTTTTCATCCAGTCTTCGTAAGCGCGAATCCAACCGCGGGGAAGCCGGGCTGTGGTGTGGCAGAGCGAGAACGTTTTCATGCGACCGCCTCGCTTTCAATCGCCTCGATCTCGTTGTCGCGCCGAACTGAGGTTTCGGCACCCCGCACATCTTCCCGTGCCCACGCTTCCCACTGATCGGCAACGTGCTCCCAATCAAAATGCTCGCGTGCCCAGGACATCATGGCCGCCCGGATTTCTTCTTGAAGCTCCGGCTGCATCGCCATCTTCACGATTTCCCAGACGTAGCGGGCTTTGACGAGCGAATCGGAGGTCTCGCCATGGAGGAAGACGCCATGCTTCACGTTTTCACCGACTGCCCAATAGGGCCGTGTGATTGGAATTGCCCCACAGGCTTGTGCTTCCATCGACGTGATGCAACTGGTCTCCGTGAAGTCCGAGGGATGGCACCAGATCCCCGCTTTGAACCACTCACGGATCAACTTGTGTTGTGATAAGCGTCCGTGATTGACTACGCCGGCCGCTTCGATGAGGCTCTCGATGTAGCGGTTGTTCTCCGCAATCCAGGGCCGGTCAGGATGGCGCCGTTCGATGATTTGAAGATAGTCAAAGCCGTAGTAGCAGTGGAGTTCCAGCTCGGGGACGACTTCGCGGGCGCGGACGAAAATCGGAATCAGAATCGGCAGCCAGCGATCAGGACTGGAGGCGAACATCAGGCGTTTCGGATTGCGCGTGGGCGGATCGGCCGCAACCTCGTCAATCATGCGCCGGTCAATGCCGTTCGCCGAGACGAAAATGTTCGAAGCGGCATGGGGAAACTGTTCCTGAAGAAAGTCGCCATGGCCATTTGAAAGCGCGAGTATTCGGGAAAACCGGCTAATGCGCTCATCGTAGAAGGACTGGTAACTCACGTCTTGGCATACGTGCCAGACCACTCGCGATCGGGGGATGAAATCCACCAGGTGTGGCGCCCGGTAAATGATCCACAGCCCTTCATCGGAAAAGTCGCAGGTTGCGAAATTTCGCCACTCAACCCCAGCATCGTCAATTTGTGGATGGACGAAAGGCGTTGGCGAGTAGGAAATCACTTCGTGTCCGCGTCGAGCGAGTCGCTGCGCCATGCGAATATGGGCGGTCTCGGAGCCTGGAATGCCCGTGGTGTCGGGCGTGCGCCAGTCCCAGGGGATGAATGTCGGCTCGGAGATGAAGATGAAACGCATTAAAGAACACTCTCCAGAGCAACACCCACAGGCATCGTCTGACCCGGCGCCAAAGCCAGCAACATCGGCGCGCCGTCTTGCATCGTTGCCTTTCGATTGAAGAAATTTGGATTGCGGTCGCGCGGTGGACTATGCTTCCAGAACTCTACGTATCCCGCTTGGCGGAACAATTCCATAATTTTCTCCTGATGGAACTGAAATTCGAGATACACCGGAGGCTCGAACCGCTGCAAGGTCTTCATCGCGCCCAGGAGGACTTTCGGCTCATCGCCCTCGACGTCGATCTTGAGGAAATCGAGGCCTGAGAGCTGGAGGTCGTCGATCGCAAAGACCATGACTCCTTGCCCGACATCGCCGGTCTTGGTCAATCCATAATGCTGCTCAATCACTGGATCAAATACCGGCATCGAGGTCATGCCATGCCTTTCTCCAAGGGCAGCACGGGTTAACTTCACCTGTCTCGTGAGTGAATTGTCGAGCAGCGTTTGACGGAGACAACTCCATGGCCAATATTGCGGCTCGAATGCATGCACTGTGGCCCCGAGCGATGCCAAAGCGAGGGCGTGGCAACCCCACAGAGCGCCGGCGTCAATCACGATGGAGCCTGGCCTTACGAAATGCCGGAAGACATCGACTTCGGCTTCCGAGTATTCCCCGAACTGCTCAATTGCGGGTCGAGTGTCGAGGTCCGCTGGCGTGAGATAGATCGTCCCGTACTTCCACGAGTGCTGAACCATCGTGGCCATCTTTTCCGGTGTTATTTGCGCGGTGCTCATCCGACAATTCCTGGGCTAGCCCCAATGTCCTTTCTCACGGGCGCCGTCTCGTAACGGCCGCCGAAGGTGACCATGCGTTTGGTCCGGTCCAAGTAACACAGTATCGGCATAATGCCCCGCGAACCCTGCGCTCCAAAGGGATGATGAAAGTCTACTTCATCTTTGCCTTCGAGTTCAAATCGTTTTTTCGCCCGGTAGGTGATTTCGACGATTGTTCCGATAAACATCTGGTCCCGCTGGTCCCGATCCGTGAGTCCAAGGTCCTTCCACGGAATTGATTGATCTCCACCCGTGAAAAGCATTTGTTTGCCGTCTTCCGAGAACTCGACGCGCACGAGTTTATCCTTCGGTGTTTTCGGGTCGAGATACCAGCTTGCCTTTACGTCTTTCGCAGCGTCCGAATGCCGTATGTCCCGTGCGAGGTATTTCTTCGGTTCGAAAACGAACCCCTTGGCGATGAGCGGAATTTCGCGGCCATCGACGGTTAGAATGTCCAAGCATACGAGCGTTCCGTAGCGCGTCCGGAATTGATGGAAGTGCTCGGTCTCGGTCGTGGTTACGATTTCGGTTGGTTCGAGGCCCGTGAAGTGGCGATAGAGCTGCTGGGCTTCATCCAGTGGATTCTTTGACCTCTTTGCTTTTCGCGCCGAACTGGGGTTTCGGCGCGCGGACCCGTTGTTCTCCCGGCCCACGCTCGCCTGACAAATCGCGTGCGGTGATTTCACTCCACCGCGCTTCGACACTTCCTGGACGCAGCGGTCAAATTTGCCCCCTTTGGGATTCTGCTTTGCTTTTTTGAGGACGCTCTTGCCCGCATCGCGAACAATGGAGCCGTATGGCAAATAGCCCAGGCCTTGCGAGAACATCTGCTCGGGCATCGAAGGATTGCCCCGCTGCTGAGTCCAGACTTCCCATTTGTCTCCCCGGTGGATCAGCCGATAGGGACCGTATTTTTGACTTACCTCAGCCGCCGCCCCGCGCGTGGCGAATCGATCAACCAAGCGCCAACCCTTCTTTGCAAGTTGTGATGGTGCCTCCGGATTTTCTTTCTGCACCACTCGCCTCCATAGATCTTCGAACGAATCTCCCTTGCGGTACTTTGTGCGTGAGAGCTTCGAGGCCTGGCCTTTCTTCATGCCTTGCGCGACGAGTGCTTCGGTGACTTCTTTCACTGTTTCGGCAAGTTCAGTCTTTTGCGCTCGAACTGCTTCGCGCTTGGCTTCCGTCTTTTCCTTTTTGGCTTCCGCTCGCCTCTCGATTTCTTCGCCGCGGTCAACACCCTCGCGGTAACTCCGCTCAAATTCTCGAATCGAATCGCGGTCCCACTTCGCGTGGAGTTTCTTTGAGCGTGCCCAGGAATCGAATAGGCCGGTATCGCCCGACTTCTGCCCAGCTCGGAATGCTTCAGCCTTGACTTGAGAACGAGTGGTCCCGTGCGATTTAAGGACGGTTTCTTTCCGTCCAAAGCTCAAGCCGAACAGATTCCGGGATGTGGCCGTGCGCGCCAAGGTTTACCGTTTCCTCCCGGCCATCCACATCGGCAACGCAATCGCCGCGATGAACAAAGCACTCACGACATAGCCCGCCGGCATGCTCAAGATCGTCTGGCCTTGCAGCGCGGTCCAGGTATTGGACAAGTCGGTCGAGAGGTCTCCCATCCCGCCGCCACAACCTCCACCGCAACCACATCCTGACATTCCCGTCTGTGCATCGAGGATGGGATTTTGAGGCACGGCGAACTTACCGGCGACAAACTCAGATAACCCGCTGAAGCCCGGACCGCTCGTGGTGACGGGCGTCTGCGGCAGCGTAAACTTCCCCGCCACGAACTCGCCAAGATGAATTGAGTGCATCGGCATTCTCATATTCTGTGACTCCTTTTCAGGTAATAAATTCCCCCCGCGACGAGCGCAAGCACCACCACCGACGAAGCAATGCTTGTACTCGTTTGGGAGGACGGCGCGGGCGGAGGGACTGCGGGCGCGGGAGGCGCAGGAGGCGTAAGATTGAGTCCACCTTGATACGTCACGCTCAGATCGGACATATCGGGAGCGCAATCGTCGCAATAAGTCAGGTCTCCGAGATGTCGGCGCGGAATTCTCATCGCTTTGCCATCACTACCGCTAAAATCAGAACGCCAGCAATCCCCCCCGCTATTGCCAGCGGCGCCCAACTCGTTACGCATTGGCCACTTGTGGAATCCCAGGTTTGCGGCATCAGCACTGCCGACACTGGGTCTTGAGGGCACATGTTGCAGGTCGAGGTTGTTGAATTCCACGTTCCTCCTTGTTGAGTGCAGAGGTCCTGGTAATTTCCCGGCAGACTCGGAGTCGTCTGGCCGATTTCATTTCCTGGAATCACGCCCGTAGGTAGAGTGTTCTCATAACCTACGGGAGTCGGAGGCGCAGCCGATACTGCTGGGGCGGCCGGCGCTGGCGCGACATACACGCACGATGATGTTCCGACTACTGGAATGAAGGTGCAGGAACAATTGGGACTTCCTTCCTGACACGGATCCCCGGTCACTAGGCCGATTCCGAGATGTCGCCCTTGAAGCATCACTTTTTGGCCACCAGAATTCCGATCGTCGCCAGCGCCGCGAGCCCGAAAATCACCCATGTGCAACTGACGCCGATATTCGCAGCACAAACATCCACACTCGACACGGCCCCCGGATTTGACGCCAGGCATGCCGTCTCCGAAGTCGAACAAGAGGTCGTCGCGGGCGCTCCGCCGAACGCGCCCCAAATCACATCGCCCAGATCCGCGCAATGGATTTCACCAACATCGTGGGTCGCGTCATAACACGAGTTTCCCGGCGGAATTCCGGATGATCCGGAGAGTCCGTCGATTCCGGCGAGCGCGCGCGTCATCGCTTGACCTGGGATTCTCATCCGCGCCTTCCCATGTTCAGTAGAGCATCAAGTAGTGGATTCTTGGCCCGGATGCGATGAATAATCAGCTCGTTCACCCGGACCAGTAATTCCTGGATGTTTACCTCCCCACCATTCAGAGCATGTTCGATCGCGGCGTCGACCAGTTCACCAGCGGTTGGTTCGACTTCAGCATAGGATTGCTGTGAATGCTTTCCATAAGCTGGTTCATAGGCATGTCGAGGTTCTTGCGCCGTCCTGGAGTTGCGGCGCCCGGAGCGTTCGCGGTGACCGTTCATGAGCAGCGTTTGGTTGTACTCCGCGCGTTTCTTCGGATCCGAGAGAAGGTCGTGGGCTTCATTCAACGTGCGGGCCTTTTCCGCATTCGGACGCTTCCCATTGTCGGGATGGTAGATTCGGAGCTGAGCTTTCCACGCAGCATCGATCACTTCCTGGGAAGCGTTCGGAGAAACCTGGAGTAGCTCGTAATGGGTCACCGGCGCCGCCCTCCTCCGCCCGAGGCGAGCATCAGAATTACGAGCAGTCCCACCGCGGCGCCGCCGATCCAGAGAGTTGACGTCGATAGATTCACTGTCCCGGTCGCAGCTGCCGAAGGTGAAAGCTGGCCTTGCGAGTAGTAATAATTCTTGATGTTCGAAAGCTGAGCCGGTGTGATCGAGGTCGAGGCGAGCACCTGAGTCAATTGCGCCTGGGTGACGGGGTTGCCGTTCGGATCGACGATTTGGCCATTCGAGAGAACTTGGTAATCGCCCTGAGTTGTAGTAACCGTGGTGTAGGTCGCGCCAGCTCCCGAAGAGCATGGCGGATAGGGCGCTTGGCATGGATCGGTGCAATCCTGCGTCCCAGCGAGTTGCTCCGCGCTCGGGCAAGTTGTTCCATCGCCGAGTCCCTGAAGTCCAACTGCAAATCGTGAGAGGTGCATTATTTCCTCCCCGCCACGAGAGCAACACCCAAAGCGCCGGCAAGTACCCAAAACCACACTGGTGTTGGAGGACACGAAGACGATTGACTCGCGGCGCAGCAATTCGAAGTCAGCGAATAACACGCTGCGTCCCAACGATAACATCCGGTGGTTTTTGGGATTCTCATGACTTTATTCCCCACCAGTTTCTTTCTTGTGCCGAACTGGAGTTTCGGCACGCCGGGGACGAGCGCTCAACCGTAGACAGTCTACACGACCTGGTGGTAAAAGGTCCGCGTCGAGCAACCCCAGTGCACGACGATCAGCACCATGCTCAGCACCATGCTCTGTCTGATTTGGCATCTTCAAGCCCCAATCTTATAACGTGGCCCACCATGCACGAGACGTCTTGGAACTCGTGAGCCGGCGAATCGTTCATCGCCAATGGCTCCCATTCCTGGAGTCGAGCCATCGGTGAAGAAGAAGCCGTAAGCGAGGTCGCCCGTGTTGTTATCGATGCCACCGGGGAACTGCTCACCTAATCCTCGGAGATTCCCGGCCTTGCGTCCGCCGCGAATCAGCTTCATTCCCGCCCGTCCGAGTCCCTGTAGTCCCGCCGGGAGCGACCAAAGATTCCAGTTCCTGCCATCGAACTTGTAAGTGATGCCATAGACCGATTGTGTCTGGCCGGTCTTTCCCCCGCCCCATCCCAGCATGTACGCCGCGACGGACGTCCCGAGGATCGTTTTGATTTGGCCCGACTGTAGCTCCTGGTCGAACTGCTGATTCAGCGCTTGCATTTGAGCCGGCGAAATGTTCGCGGTGTATTGGAAGGTCGCAATATCTTGCAGCGTGAGAATGTTCGTCGGTGATGGCGGATTTGTTACCGGTGGAGGCGTGCTTGAAACTGGTTGCGGTGGAGTCGGCTGCGGCTGCGATTGCACCGGAGGTGCGCTGGTTGTGGGAGCGGTTTGTGTTGGCGTCTGCGTTCCCGTGCCGGTCGGTGTAGTCGGAGGTGTGGTGCTTGGAGGTAGTGCCGCGCTTCCCCCGCCGAATGTTGAGTTCCAGAAATTACAAAACGTGGAACTCGAACCGGGACAGTTGTTCGTCGCATACTGGTAGGCGAGATAGACTCCTACTCCGATGCCTCCCAAGATGATCAGTCCAGTGTAGTCTTTATCTGCCATTACATACCAACTTTCTGAGCAGCGTTTTCCGTTTCGTGCCGAACTGGAGTTTCGGCACGTGGGGCGATTCGGGGAAGGAAAGCAAATGTGAATATAGCGGCTACGCACCATGAATCCAGCCAACCTCGAAACAATTCATTGAGATGAATGAAATGAAGTCCACTCGCCATCAATACTCCAGCAATCGCGCTGGTGACGATACGGAACCACGGAAACCACAGGTCCGCGCCGCGAAACCCCAGTTCGCGGCGATCAGCACGATTCTCGTTTTCATTCTGCATTACATGACCCACTTATAAGGAACCTGAGAATACGGAGACGGAGCCCGCCAGGAAACCTCCAGCCCGGAAAGCCCATATTGCGCCCGCCATGCAACATATTGAGAAGCAGTCACCGTTTGGGCGTTGTTCGGCGTGTTCAAATCGGTTGAGCCTGGCGTGAGTTCATTCAAAACGTAATTCCACTGCCACACGTTGTAGAGCGTTGAGGCGCTCACTTTGCCGGTCGAGATGAGCTGGTTCACGAGGTTCTGTTGCGCACTCGTGAGTGTATAGCCGGTCGGTGGAGTCGAGGTTCGCGCCGGTTGCGCGGGCTGGCTTGGAGTTGAAGTCGCAGCGGGAATAGAAGTCGTAGTGCTAGTCGAAGCACTGCTGCTACTCCCGCTCGAACTCGTTTGGGCGCTCGCCTGAATCCATTGCTGGCATGTACCGGATTGGCCATTATAGGTCGCGCTGAGCGTGGGATTCGCGTTACACCAAGTGAGCAGCGACGTCGGGTCCGTGAAATTCTGCACTCCACCACCAAACCATTGCGCCCACAGTCCGGAATTCTGAAGATACTGATAGCCCAGATACCCGAGGACTCCCAGCACTGCGAGTTTAATGACCATGCTCGTGCTATCGTCGCCCACGGCGTCCTCCTGAGGCCAGTGCGAAGAGTCCAACGAGAACGCCCACGGCAATGATCGGATGATCGGTGATTGCTTGGTTCAAGGAACACAGTCCAGCAGGCGGAGCAGTGGGACAGGACGGAAGCAGCGCGTCGGTAATTGCCGGAATTGGTTGGGCGACATTCTGAGCGGTTAACTTCGGCTGAATCTTGATCGCCACGGCGGCCGCGGCAACGGCGGGCGCTTGAGACTGATTCGGACAATAGGGCGCGCACTCGGCTTCGAGACACGTCAGATTGCCGGAGTAACCCGCCATAGAACAAGCGTACCGAGCGGAATAATTCGACGGGTCCTGACCGCACATGTAAGGAATACAGTCAGCGCGGGTCATACAGGTAGCCTTTCTTCGATCTTCGAAAGCCGCTCATCGATGTGCTGGCGGAAGCTGCTGAACCGCGCATCGAAATCTTTTTGCCACTGCGCCAGGCCATTCAGCCGGGAAGAATTCTCGGTGTGCTTTTGCTCGCTCAGTTCTTTACCCGCGTACTGCGAGCGCATCTCGATGATGAAATCACGATACCGATTATTTTCCCGCTCGGCGAACTTGGTTTCCTGCTCGGCAAGTTTCGTTTTGAGCTGCTCCAGCCCGAGATTCACATTTGCATCGGCGCTGGTCATCTTGGTTTCTAATTTGGAGACCTCGCCCTTCGTGGAAAGCACCACCGCGCGCACGTTCAAATGCAAAATCACTCCAGATACAGTCGCTACGAAACCACAAAACGCAAGTATGATTGCGACAATCATCGAGGTATCGAACATTTCCTTTCCAGCGGTCATGGTTTTAGAAACTCGTAACGCGCCGCGAGTATCCCCGCCGCGATGATCCACTTGGGTAGTCCCTGAATCAGAAATAAATCCGCCAGAAGCCCGCCCCAGAACACCCACTCCATCGGGCTGTCCAAGTTGATCGTACCGATGCCTGGAACTCCGGAATTGAAACTTGGCATGCCTGAGAAAAACCCGCTCGTCGAAACAGGAGCGGGCTGCGCGGCTTCGAGTTCTGGTCTCATTTCTTCATCACCATCACTAGAATCAAAACCCCGCCCGCCGCGATCGCGACAGGAAGCACCCAATCCGGAAGTCCACTCGTGCCGTTTGCGGACGAACTGACGCCAGTTGTCGTGTTGCTCGTGTTCGTGCTCGGCGCTGGTCCCACTGGAGCGGCTTGGCTCGCTTCCGTCGTCGAAGAGGTCGTCGAGCTTTGTTGATTCGACACCTGTCCCGCCGCCGCTTGCTGGTTTTGTTGCGCCGCCTGCTTTTGCGCCGTCAACGCGAGCGAAGAAGGACTGATGCTCGGATTAATTACCGAAGGTGTCCCGCCCGTTAGCGTTGGAATCGTTGTCGGCGGTGCAGCGATGATCTCGCCATTTGGAAGTGTCGTTTGGGGAGTGCCTTCATTCGCGGCGCCGGTACAGAACGGCAATTGTGGGTTTGGAGTTTGCGAAGGGCTCGTTTGTCCAGGAAGGGCATATTGACAATGAGTCGTGCCGGTGATCGGGTCACATTCTTGAATCGCGGTGCAGGCGAGAGGGTCTCCGTTGTCGAGCACGCATTGATTCGCGGCGAGATTCAGAACGTGACAGCCCGGAGCCTGAGAATAATCCATCGGCTGCGTATTCTGCTGCAATTGTGCGCCACAGGCATTCGATGGATCGCAACATCCTCCATTCGCAGTGGGGATATCGCCCTCGGGGCAAGTCACGCCGAGCCCGCTGAATCCGCGCAGACGAAAACCAGTGCGATGAATTCGCACCGATGGCATGCGAGGTGCAGTCAGGAAGGCGCTGTGGACTCTCACGGCGTCCTCGTCATGAAGAAAATGATACCCAACACCACTACCGCTCCGATAATCAGGCCTGTGTTATCTGAGGCTGGCGAAATAGTTCCGACCTGGCACGGGTCGGTGGGATCCACGATTCCCGCGAGCTGTTCCGCCGATGGACAACCAGAAGTGGTAATTGGAATATTTGATTGCTGAAACACACCCGGCCACTCCGCGCACGAAAGAGTTTGTGCTGGACTTTGGCCTTGAGGAGCATAGGATGCCTCCGCATTGGGACTCCCGCTGCAATAGGTCAACAATGCGCTTGGAGTCGAGAACACTTGCGTGTCTCCTAGACCGAGTAAACCGAGTGCGACTCTCATAGAATCACCAATGCCGCAATTCCAATCGCCGCAATCAATAGCAGTGGCGTCAAGTCCGTGGTTGTCGCGGTCGTGCTTCCCTCCGTTGTTCCCGTTGAAGTTCCGGCCGCTTGCGAATCCGGCACGACCGCCGTGTCATTTTCGACCGGGACAATAAAAGTGCTGATGTAGTCGCAGAAGTCGATCTGGCCGCCTCCGATATTCGAATCGTTCAACGTTGAGGGACAGGCGCGCTGGACCAGCCTTTCGGCAATACACCGCTTCCCGGCGTTTCCGAGTGCGGGATTGCCGCACATCTGCTGAAGCCAGGCGAAAATTTGCTGACATGCTTGCAAGTAGGCTTGCTGCATGCTCGTGGTCCGGACTGGTTGCGCGAAATACTGGGCCATGAGCGTATCGAGTTGTGAGCCGGCTTGATTCGCATAATTCGTCGCCTGAATGCAGGTCTGGCCGCAGCCCTGGAAGAGATTCCCAAAGAACGCGACTAAGCCCGCTGCCGCCGCGATGAAGGGCGCGGCTGGTCCCGTAGCTGGCGCGAGCGCCGCAATGGTCGCGCTCATCGAAAGACCTTGAGCTGCGTAATTTGTGGCCGCATCGCCTAAGCCATGCCTCACAGGGAACCACGGATAAGGAGCGGGAGACCACGCGAGTGTGCTCATCTCATCTCCCATCGGCCTGGAACCGGACTTGTCCGGAATTGTCGCGAACTTGCGCGACGGTTTTGAGCTGATTCGCGACTTGCCGGGCCTTCAGCGTCGCCAGCATGAGGTTGTCCATGCGGGTCCGGTAAATCCAGGTGTTTCGCTGGCCGCAGAGACAGTAGATGGAGTACATTCATGCCCGTTTCGACCACACTTCCCATTTCGCCGTTTGTCCCAACGTCCCTTGATGAACGATGCGCGATGGCACATGTTCACCAGCCACGGCTTCCGCATCGGATCTATTCGAGAAACGATCCACGAGATGGAATCCGGCTGCCTTTAACGTTTTGGCGGAATTGCGCGAACCATGAGTTCTGGTCGGATTTCGCAACAGGCTCGCTAAATCCACGCTCGACACCATCTCGGCCATTTCGGGTTCGGAAAGCAAGTCTCCAAGATCCGCATCCGGCTGAATCACGATATCGATTTCACCATCCGCTCGAAATCGCACTGCCTTCACGACTTCATCATCCACTTCGAGCCAACGATCGACGGGCGGCCCGACTCGGATCAGTTCACCATCGTCGTCAGGACAGTTTCCGCGGCGAGCCTTGCGTTTCGCATTCGCGACGAAATGTCCGTCGCGATAGGTCCCGACAATAGCGCGTTTGACTCGGAGCGGCATCAGTTCCTCCGCATGACCATCGCCAGCACCAATACTCCAACGATTGCAAACCCACCTAGCATCAGGACGCTCGAAGTGGAGCCGGTCAGGGTTCCGAACGGCGTGGTGAGTTGATTCGCAATGCCCGAAGTAAGCGCTCCTGTCGCCGGGTTATAAACGAGTTGCGTTCCAGGAATGAGGTAGGGCGACTGGGTTGCGTTCAAAATCTTCACGCCCGCGTTCGCGGCCTGGGCGATCAGATTAGAAATCTGTGCCGCCGTGAGGCCCGTCGCCGTGCCACCTTGAATCGCTTGCTGTAATTGCGCTTGGGTTGGCTGCACGCTACCCGAGGCAAGATTTGAAAGATTCGAGTACGTTCCTCCGATTGGAGTCGTGTTTACACTCGTCGAGATAGGCGTCTCAAGTGCATTCTGCAGCGCCGTCATCTCGCTCGTCGGCAGCGCATTCATCGAAGAATACAGCGTGCCTGAGGGATCTAGAATCGAACCATCGGAGAGCAGTTGATAATCGCCGGTGGAAGTCGAAACCGTTTGGTAGGTCGAGCCGCTAGAATCACCAACGTCGCCTGCTTCATCACCATTGCCCAAACCTGCGAATCCATGAACGCGGGAAGGTACACGTACCATCATGGAGACACCGCCTCGTTAATTGCAGCCTGGTGGTTTTCGTGCCGCACTGGAGTAGCGGCACTTCGGGATTCGTCGAACGGTGCATCGCCATCGTCGAACTGTGCGAGTGTTACCGACGAAAGGTTCTGTAGCACAGGACCGCAGCGTCTCCACCATGATTCAATGTGCTGCCGTCCAGGATGATTGGCTCCGGAAAGTTTGCGAAGGCCGGCGAGTTCAGCTTCACTGAATCCGTACGCCTCGTGGATGACGTTGATTTCCGGTTCTGTCAGTTCGACCGTGTAAATCTTTCGAGCATCCCCGAGCGAAGGAAAGTGGCCCCAGCGCTGAAACTCCAGTTCAGCGCAATCAGCACCATTCGTCAGATTTGATTCGCCGCGATCAGCACGATCTTCAGGCATTAGAGACTCTCCTTACCCATAAGACGGAGACCAGCATAAAGTATTCCTAACACAGAAAGCGCCACAATTCCAGTAACTGCGCCTTCCTTCCGCGTGTAGGGGACTTCCCATTCTTTCTTTTTTCCGAGATTCGGACACTCCCAGCCAATGTGGGACCCGTGTGAAAAGTCAAGCGGAATTCGCCGTCCGGAAAATCCATCAGGGTAGGCCGCAAGGTAGACGTGCGAGAACCGGGTTGGGTCTTCGCGATCCGCAGCGACCGTAACCAGGGAGCAGGGAACTTGGAGAGCGGTGAGAATGCAGGCCGCGTACATTTCGTATCCGTCGCAATCCTCGATTCCCATACCGCGCATTTTGATAAGCAGGGCTTGGTCGATCGGACGGATGAGGACTTCCACGGTTTCGAACTTGCGCGTGTCGCCCTCGGGAGTTTCTAAGTCGGCTGCGATTTTGTCGTCCCGCTGAAACTTCATCGAACGCTTCACCAGTTGCCACGTTCCCGAGATTGCATCGCCTGACCCCAGCTCGAGTGCTTGCCGCGCGGCGTCGCGAATGAGCGCTGAACCAGCATCCGAGCGGATGTAGTGAATCATGCGGTGAATCGTGGCCCGGACTTGTCCATCGGGGGAATCGGGCAGCCATTCAAAACGGAAGGGCACTCGACTCTGGAAAGCGGGATGGTAGGCGGTTTCCATCGGATACGGCTTTCCGGGCTATGATAAACTGTTTTGCGCCTGGGAATCAAATAGGATATAACTTAATGCGAGACTCCCCACAAGTAGCCGAGTCCTCAGCAGGATGGTGAATGCCTAAGACTTTTTCAACGAAACCGAGGCAAGCCACATTCCCGGCCCCACGGTACAGAACGGTCAAAGATATCCCCACTGGCGCACAAAAAGCGCATCTGTTTTTCGAATATTGGGCATCGCTCTCGGAGGTCGATGCGGCCGAAGGTGGAAAGCAGGCCGATTTCACGAGAGTGAAAATTTATCGAACCTGGCCGGTCTGTAATTTCCAACTCGTCGAACCCGAGCGCAAAGATCACGTCGCCTACCTGCATGACGGCGCGATTCCTTTTGCAGCGGACAATTACCGGCAATGGTTCATCGACAACTATCACTCCGGATCTTGGCAATGCATGTTGTTCGAGCGCAAAGGCGCCGGCGAAATCATGTTGATGGAATGCTTCTTCGATGCGATCGATTGGGAGAAGCCACCGCGCGTCGATTTGCGCACGGTATTGTGGAACCACCGGGCGAACGCTGAGCTTTTGAAGTACTATCGGGACCGCAACATCGCTATCCCTGGCGATTCCGAATTTAAGGAGATTGAAGAAATGTCTACTGGAACTGCACTTCTGCAAGAAACGATCCGCAGCCAGACCGAAGAAGCGCGGGCAGCGCGTGAAGAAAATAAGCTGCTCATGCGCGAGGTTATCGAGAGTAAGCTCGAAGCCGCCGCGTCGAAACCAGAAGGTCCCACGAACATCGATGCCGTAGCCACCGCAGTCCAAGGAATCACCCAAATGGTGAAGGATGGCGCCGCCGTCGCGATCGACATCAGCCGCATGAACGCGCAGAATCAGGCGAAGCAAGTCGATGGCGTGGGTATTTTTAAAGACGCGCTCGAAGTCTCGCGCGGACTGAATGGACAGCCCGAAGTGTTCATGAAAATGGTGATCGATTCGGCCGAGCGCCAGACGGCCACGGTAGTCCAATCAAATAAAGAAATGCTCGACTATCTACGCCAGCGCGATCAAACTGCCGCCACTGCACAAAAATCCGATTTGAAGCAGCTCGTTGAAACCGCGACCGAAATGCAGGAATTTGGCAAGCTGATGGGCTGGTCTCGCCGTGGCGGATCCGACGATGCGGCGAAAGACTCGGGAGGCGGATGGTTTGGACGCGCGGTCGAGAAGATCGTCGAGAATCCCCAGGCTGTTGCCTCGGTCACGGGCATGGTCACCACTGGGCTGCAAGTCTTACTCGCGCTGATGGGACAGAAGCCCGCTCCGGCCGTGACTCCCGTACCAGCTCCTACAGCGACGACTCCAGTTCCGGCCGCCGAGACGAAGCCCGAACCTCGGAAGCCATCCGAAGCCGAACAATTGGAGCAATTCCTCACCTTTATCGAGACACCATTCCTGCATCACTTCTTTGGCGAGCAGGAAGGCCGGACAGGAGAAACATTCGCTCGTGATTTTCTCGCCGTCGTTCAAAACGGAGATGGAACAATCGATTGGAACCCGAACGGCCCCGCCACGGATATTGGTCGATCACAATACGCCATCTTGCGTCAGAACGGGCTGCAGAAGTTTGATCGCATGCTCCGCGGCTATCAACCCATTTGGTCCAAGGTCCAAGGTTTCTCCATTCAGAAGAACGGCGAGCCGGTTCCTAAGTATTATCAGTTTCTACAGCAGTTCATGAACTATGGCGCTCGGATGGCGAATGCGTGATTTGGTGGTTTTCGCGCCGAACTGGGGTTTCGGCGCGCGGACGACTTGATGAATCCCGATGATTCACGTAGTTTGATGGCTGCATGCGACCGACTCCTGAAAACCGAACGGGAGGTTCTAGCAATGCCCAAGTGGGCCTCACGGTGGTTCATGGCGAAGTCCGGACATCGAGACTGTTTCGAAGTCGCACGAGCGTTGAAATCCAGATTGCTCGATGAGGGTCCGGCGAAGACCGCTCTTCCCCGTCGCGAAACCCCAGTTCGCGACGAAATGCAACATCGGCCTGTGATATATTAACTCCCATGCCCGAACAACTCGAACTTGGAACCTATCAGACCCGCAATGGACGGCTCGTAACGCTGCGCTCGTTCGAAGACCGCGAAATCACCCTACCCGATGGGTCGAAGAAAACTTTTACGTACTATCGTGGAACGCTCTTCCGCGCCGACGGAACGACACCCGAATGCGATTACGAATGGCTACCGACTTGGCTGCCGAACACGATTGGGGAATTCGTACGGGTGACGAACTTCGTGCCGGCCGGTCAGACGAATATCAATGACCTGGTGGTCAAGATTGCAGCGTAGGTGCTTTTCGCGCCGAACTGGAGTTTCGGCGCGCGGAAGATTCGAACAATGAGCATCCAGTTATGCCCTACCTGTTCGAAACCAGCGATGAATTGCGACTGCATGCCCGAACCTCCAAACCGTTCTGAAGCCCCGAGTCGAAGACCGCTCTTCCCCGTCGCGAAACTCCAGTTCGCGACGAAACGGAAAACGGTACCAAGTACAAATGGTCCAAAAGTACTATTGCCCCAATCAGTCAGGGGGAATAGAATTCCAAGCACCATGATGAATCGGCGCACTCTGCTGCAAACTCTCGGTGCATCCGCGCTGACAATACCGGCGATGCACTCCCAATCCACCAACAGTCCCGATGTCGAGGAAGTGATTCGGGTGTTCGTCCCTCGCTGGAACGCGCGAGCCTTATCGATCGATGACTTGCCTGTCTTACGCCATGCCTACATTGAGCTCGCAACCCACGTGCTGCGCAGTGGCTTGGAACAATACAGTTTCGAGTCGAAGTTTTCGATCACGACTGAAATGCTCAATGTGGTCCACACGCAACTTACCGAGCGCGGCGCCGTGTTGGCGATGGATGATATTCATAAATGGTTCGAGACTCCAGCACCGATCGAAGAGATTCAAGATGTGGGCATCGCTAGTGCGATTTTGCAATACGCCAGTCTATTCGGCATCGCGGCAATACCGAATGACCGCCGGGTTCACCACTTCACGTCGGCGGCGAACTGCGGAATCTGGGCTAAGGCCCAAGCGGTGAATGCCACTGGCGCGGCCATCCTTGGAGGGGCCGGGCTGTTAGGTTGCGTGCCGTGCGGACTCGTGGCGGCGGGCATGGCTATCGGAATCGGTATCGGAGCGTTGTACGGAAACTTCGTGCTGAAATGCGCTCAATAGTCCACAATCTCGACCTACTCCTGAAGTTGGCTTTTGTCGTGGCCATGCTTTGGGTGGCTTGGCATTACGCCCGCTTGGCCGGATGGTTCTAATCGCTGAAGGCAAACCACAATAGCGCAGCCGCTCCGAGTGCTCCAAGTGCCACAGCGACGGTAGGAACGTCCATCCCTGCAATCGTCACGGTGGAGGAAAGAAAATCGCTAAGACCTCCGGAGTCGTCCGAGTCCGAGTCATCAGTCGATAGGTTGATCGTACTTCCGTCACTGGGGTTTGAGGCAATCGCTTCTGAGAGTAGGTCGTTCGGATCAAGGCCTTCGGCACTCGCGATAGTCTGAGCATAGCTCGTGGGATTGTTCCCGGCCGATGCCGGCGCATACTTTGCCGTGAATTGCGAGATGGTCTCGCCGCGGGAGGCGTCGAGCGAAATCTGATTCTCCAGCGCCGTGAAGCCATCCTGATAGCTGTCAAATACGGCAATGTTCGAACCTGGATTACAGCTCACAACACCAGGTTGCCCAGCGCACACGAGGTTTCCAGGATTGTTCGACCGATAGGAAACGGAGCCTGGAAACCAACCCTCGACCGTTTGGATGGTGTTCGCCACAGTTGTGAGGTCTCCGAGCGCCAATGCTCGCGACCCGTGTGCCCGGTAGCCCGCCGAGATGAGCCGGTCGCGGAGCTGATCGGTTGAGTAATTGACCTCCCGTTTCCGCCATTCGTTCGCCAAAGCAAAAGCCAAGGTCGCCATGGGTTCGATTATACGTCTCTCGAACCGCTTCTACAATAGCCTATCGTGGTTGTAAAATGCGTCCCGCGCATTCGTACACCCAGCCGTGATAGAATCTCCCCGATGAAATCCAAACCCCGCCGTGAAGCCCGCTGTTGGAACTGCCGTAAGAAATACCCCAAAGAACGTGCTTGGCAGAAATTCTGCGGGGCTTTCTGCCGGCGCGAATACAACCGCAATGGTTCCGTGCCGGCCTGGCGAATCGAAAAAACAGTTCAGCGATTCGTACGCGCCGAGATACGGGAACTCCGCCTCGAACTCGTCGCCCAAGTGGACGCCGTGGTCCGCGCCTTGCGCCTCCGTGCCTCGGAGCGGAATGCCTTCCGGAAAATATTCAAAAAGAAATCCACAGGCGCGTGAGTGAGTCTCGGATACTGGTCCAACACACTCACACACTCGATAGTTATATTTATTTCAAGTAAGAGTCTTACACGCAATAAGGATAGGCCCGTCCAAAGTTGCTCTCCACAGCAGTTTTAAAGTTGCTCTCCAGAGCAACTTTCCGAGGGTCCAAAGTTGCTCCCGAGAGCAGTTTTCCAACGGTGGAAAAAGCAGTGGAAATCTACCCTTCGCAAAAATTTCTCTTGTAACGGAATCGAGATGTGTATAACCTAGGGGATGTGTCGAGTTGGAGCGTTTCAATCCTGACCATTTCGGTTCTTGCGCCGCCCTGGAGTAGCGGCGCGGGGAGGCGTTCGTGAAAGTACCGGCTGGTGGTGAACGGCTTGAGTACATCGCGATCACGTTGCGGCCCGACTGTCCGTTATCGGATTTGAGGCCTTGGGTTGAGCGCGCGAAGTTGCTGGTCCGAAAGAACGGCATCGTTGCTAGTGAAACTAACCTCTACCAATGCCGTATGGACCCTCCCATGAGCGGCCGGTTCGTTCTCGATTTGAACATCGCCGTGAAAGAGGGGGACGAGATAACCGCCTGTGTTGATGCGGCGGGTTGCGGTGATCTTGCTCCCGAGGGTGGCGTATTCCTTGAATCCGAATTGTCCATCATTGGCGCAATCAAAGTAGACTGGCCGGTTGTTGACCAGAGTTCCCCGCGCCGAAACCCCAGTTCGGCGCGAGACGCACGAGAGGTCAATCAGGTGTCTAATTCAAAGAGAGGGGCGGAGATGACCGCCTAAAAACAACTCAACCGGCGCCACCCGCCCAGGATCGTCGCCGGTTGAAAGTCGCTTGTTATGGTCTTCTACCCAATCCTAACAGAATCCCAAACGAAGTCAAGTAGCACCCTCTGTAATTTTCCCGACAATCTTAAAGCGAGGAATTTTGCCTTATGGCCGATGAAGTCATGGTTTGGCTTCCGCAATCAGTCCTTTCAGGTCTTCCCGGGCTTCCAGAGCCTCAGCATCGGTTGATGCGGTTGATTCTGGCCGATACGGGACCAAGATCAGAACCAACACCCCACAAACCCGTACAGTTTTCTTGGACAGTTGAGCTGGTCTCGTATTACGCCGAAATGATCCAAATGTCAACGGCGGAAACACAGCAGGCGCTAGACCGTCTTATCCGGCGCAAACGATTACAGCGCCGTGAAAAAGCCGGCCGAATCCAATATCGGGTTGCCTACGGGTGGGCACCGGGAATAAGAAAAGGGGAATAACAATGGCCACAGCAGCGTTGGCTCTAGCAGTTCCTAAGTGGCGCCCTGGTTTTGGTATGGTTCCGCACGTCGTGGCCGATGGCTTGAGTCGCGGTCTGGATGGAATACCTTACCACATTATGAGCGTACTGATCAATGAGACTGCCCGGCCGGGCGGTCAGTGGAGCTGGACCCGGTTCAACTATGATCATTATTGCGACCTGGTTATCGCAACTCTATCTGATGTGCGCAAAGCCTTCCGTATGTTATCGTTGCCGCCCGAAGAAGGCGGCTATGGGTTACTCGAAGTGCGTCGCGTGGACGGGATGAAACAATGGCGATTCATTCCCGAACGGCTCAGAACCCTGCCCGCCCGGTCGATTCGCCGAATCAAAAAACCGGTACGCTCAGACATCTCCATTTCGGGCGAACAAGTGGAGAAGACAGAGCCTATAGTTCCAAAATGCGAAGTTATTGAAATAACTCCACTTGCCGAAAACAAAACTGCTCTCCACAGCGACTTTGCTCCCTCTTCCCTTCCCGATACTGGGGTGGGGACGGAGAGCGTTAATCCGTCCCCGGATGAACCGCATCCTGATCCTCGCAAGGAGTTCGAGGACTTTTGTGTTTTGCATCTTACTCCAAAACTGGGCACCTGTCCAGAAGAAAGTTTCGTTCGCCGGGCATTGAATGCTCTCGGCCGCGCTCCGCTCCAGCTTTTGAAGAATCACGTCCTCCGCCGCCATGCTTCGATTAAGAGTTGGGCGATGTTGCCTTTGCTCGCCGAAGACGTAGCCCGCGCGCATCTGCGATTTTCAATAGTCCAAAAGCAGAATCCGGTTCAGTACGACCTAACTGCAGATTGGGCTAGCGCCCAACATGTTCGAGCGTTACACTCAGCCGAAGATACCCCCGCTGCGGTAAAGGCGGAGATTTTGCTGATGTGGCCGGAGCTTGAATCCCGGCGAAAAAGTAGCGGCGATGACTTTTCCGAACGGATGATCGCCGTCGGCAAAAGGCAAAAGGAAATGGCCCAAAAAGCAAAAGAGAAAGAGAAGGAGAGGTCTCATGCTCGATGAACATTCGGCGAATGAACAAGTGCGCCGACTACGCTCCATGAAGTTTTTTCCCGCCGACGAAATTGCGGCTCGCGAACTCGTGATTGTCGTCATGACCGCCGAGACGTTTGAAATTGCGCAGCGTGCAGTCGGGGAATTTATTTACGATAGCGATCAGTGTCCGACCCCCTCGGATCTGAGGCGGGCCATCGATTACGCCAACGAACGCTATAACGAGATCAGAAAGAAGAACGAAAAGAAGTGCCCCGATTGCAAGGGCGTCGGCTTCATTTCTCACTGGTATCTCGTAACGAAGCATTTCGACGGCGAGGCGAACTGGACCACACGGCAACGTATCGAGACCGAGATTCAGCGTGAACAGATTCAAGCGCATCTAACGTCGCGGCAAGAAATCCTCGAAGGTGCCGAACCGTGCCATTGTCACTCGATTGCGCAGCAAGAGGGAGCAGCCTGATGTTCCGCACTGCTCGACTTCCCGTGTATCGCGATCGAGCCGGACAACCCCCAGAACTCACCTTCAGCACAGCGCACGTCGCGGCCATTGCCAATGTCTCGCTCCGCCAACTCCAATGGTGGGATGAGCGGAATCTCGTAAGCCCAGTCCAAGCTGGCCATCGACGTTACTACTCTCCCGATCAGGTCATCCTGATCCATGTCGTTGCCGAGCTGCACCGGCGACGGTTGTCCTTGCAACGGCTGCGCAAACTGAAGCGAGGGATTCTTGCGGTCCTCGATTTGGCCGCTAAGAAGTTCCCCGCCGATCTTTATCTCGTCACCGATTCGCGCCGAGTCGCCTTGTGCGAAACGCTCGAACAGATGAAACAATTCCAGCTCGGAATCACCGTCGTTCACTTGTCTCCTATTCTTAGTATTGTGAAGGCGGCTCAATGAAAGCTTTGGTGGTTTTGCCGCCGAACTGGGGTTTCGGCGGCGGAGAACGATAGCGTGTTACTCGGGTTCAAGCAACGGTTCGCGACCTACGTCGAGGAAGGGTCAAAGCGCCACACCATCCGGGCGCCGCGTAAAGGCCGTGACGTGGCCATCGGTGATCGTCTTGACTGTTACGCCAATCCCCGTCAAAAATCGATGCGGCTGCTCGGACGATTCTCCTGCATTGCTATCGATGAGGTGTTGCTGAAAAATGATGGACGGTCCCGCGATGGCTGGTTGCTGTCTCTCAGGATCTACGTGAATGGCGTGCTTCTCCGATATGACGAAGCGGCATTGCTGGCCTGGCGCGATGGCTTCCGGCCCTACAACTCCACAGAGCTCGAACCCGGCGATTCTCTAAAGCTGATGGCTCAGTTCTGGGATTCACGTCTGAATCCCGACGGTGAATGGACAGGAAGGCTCATTCACTGGAAATATCCAGGACAGCGGTTGCTCAAAACTCCCGCGCGCCGAAACCCCAGTTCGGCGCGAAACGGAAAGAACTGACGGCATGCTCCGAAAACCAGCTCCTCATATCGATCAATTCGGCGACACGCTGGAATTCTTACGCTCGATGCCGGTACGAGCCTGGGCAGTTTACGGCACGTATGCTGAGCGCACCTGGCGGCTCTGGTGGCATTCTGTTGACCCGTATCCCGATGCGCGCGGCCGCATCCTGGTAACGGAATCCTGGGCGCTCTACTTCGAGACCGTCCAAAAAGTCGTCCAGCTCAGAAAGGAACTACGCGATGCCCTTCGAAACTCAGTCCAAGTACCGCATCGAATGCGAGTGCGGAGAGAAGATCGAATCTCACGAAAAGGAAGTCAGGTGTCCGAAGTGCGGAAGGCATCTCGTCATTGAGTGGCCGGCGAAGTACGAAAGATAGTCAAGACTTTTGTCTCTTTTGCGCCGAACTGGGGTTTCGGCGCGCGGACGATTCGCGACGTTCCAGAATACCGATGATGCGCTCCACGAGGCTCGTGAGCGTTTGGACCTGACGATACAGGGAATCGGTTTGTTGCACGTGTTGTCCCACGGGCCGAAGAGTAGTAATCGCCCTATTTAAGTCTGTGATATCCGCTTCTGCGAAAATGCGTGAAGCGCTCGTTGGAGTAAGCTGTTCGGCCCCAAGACGCGCTAGATGTTCAATCCTTTGCCAAAACTCCGGGGAGGCTTTAAGTTCCAGTAGTGCGCTCATTCGAGTCCCTCCTGTTCCGCCACGCTCGCCGCACACTCACGTTCTTTGCGTTGATCGTACTCTTGAATCGTTTCCCAAAGCTTCGAGCCAAAGTCGCGTTTTCCAACGACGCAATATGTACCGTGGAGTTCCAATCTCCATTCCGTGACGCGCTGCGTGCCCTTCCAAGCCACGGCTCCATTCCGGCGATTGCATTCGATCCACTGTCCGTTAAATTCGAACTTTATCGCCAGTTGCAAGCGACCCGCGAGCAGGATGCCTTCCTGAACGCATGTATCGATATCAATGCCGAGGTCGGGTTTCACTTCGAGACTGAAGACGCTCACAAGCCCTCCTGTTCCGCCACGCTCGCGACCGCCGCTTTCACTGCTTGTACCTAACGAGTGTGCCGGTATCGTTACGGAGTTCAGGACGGGATTTCACAACCCACCATTTTCCGTCTCGCGCTGAACTGGGGTTTCAGCGCGTTGGGCTTCGTCCCGTTCCCAGATGGCCTGTCTTAGGTAGACGCAGAGGTCAAGAGCTTCTTCGTAGGCGTCCCTCAAGGCATCTCGACCGTTCCAGCCCTGAAGAGGAGTGCGGTAGCGCATCCGCCCGTGATAGTCGCGGGCCTGCATGTCGGCGATCACGATTTCCCAAATTGCAGGATTGGCGTTTGGTACTGGATTCGGCTGTTCGTCCGCGCCGCGAAACCCCAGTTCGCGGCGATCAGCACCGTGCTTCTCATCTTGAGGCATTAAGCGGCCCTCCGTTGAAAGTCGATGAGAACAGAAATCGCCATAGCCCGGATATCGCCCGGTTGAAACCGAAGTTGGTACCCAATCTTCTGAACGTGCTTTTCCGCTTGTGCGGCTGCGTCTACGGCTTCCCACAACGAAGCGGCAAGCCTTGTCCGGGGTACTTCGGTCACCGGGGAATCGAGCGAGTCTGAGCGCTCTAAAACGCGAATGGCGGGCTGGGGCGAAACCACACTTTTGTGGAGTTCGGCTGGTCCTGAAACCTCACATTTGTGGATATCCAGGACTGTTGCGTTACCTATCTTACGCTTCGTCACCGTAAAGCGCTGGCCGGGCTTGAACTTCGAGATTGCATCCCGGTATTCGACTGCGGTGTAGAGCGACCTTCCGTCCGCGAGAATCCAGAGCAGTTGTGGACCCCAACCTCCCGATACTTCCTTCGGTGTCGGATATTTCAACGCCACGGTGACTGGCTTGTTCAGTTCGAGCTTGATGTAGTTCGCCATATCAGTCCTTTTGTTCGTTTCGCGCCGGACTGGAGTTCCGGCGCGTAGGGGATTCGGTCTTCGCCTCATGGAGAGCTTCGAGCACGATATCGCGGCATCGCTCACAGGTGACCATCGCGGCTTCGAACCCGGACCGCCAGGTGTCGCGAACTTCCGGCGTCTTGACTTTTCGCGAGGCGCATAACGTAAAACAATTCGTGCGTTGCGGAAGCAGATGATGTGGAGGCGGGCCGTTCATCGTGCGAAAAAGCGGCGATTGGCCGGCGACAAATCGGGCGAGGGCCACGCGTACGCCTTCCGTGCGGGCGATGTCCTCGATTTCCCCTTCCGGCATGTCGAACTTGGCTTGTGTCACGAGCTAGCCCTTTCATCGCAGGGATACGGCGCGTCATCCCAGTAGTCCGCTACCGTAATCGTGTCGGCGATTTGAGGCGTCAAATCGCGTTCGCAGTTCCGGCAGGACGCGTGAGAGCCTTGGTTGTAATACGACCACCAATTACACCAAGGGCAATAGACGATGTAGATGTCATTAGCGTGGCGGCCCTCTCGGAACGCTTCGATCACGGTCGGGTCGGTATCTGGTCGAGGGTCCGCGTCGCGCAACTCCAGGGCGCGACGATCAGCACTATCCTCTGACATTACGCGGCCCTCCGTAACATCACCTGATTGAACAGGGTTTCGAAATCTTCATTGTCTGGATGTGAGAGTACTGCTCTTTGGGCTTCGTCTTTTCGCATTCCGAGGTTTTGAAGAGCGGACACTACTTCGAGCTGCACATCCGATAATTCCGTCTTGCGCTGATCTGGAGTATCAGCGCGGAGAGCGTTCGAGCGCACCACGGCGAGTTTCACGGCTTCGGGTTTCGCGCGGAACGCTTCGAGCGCGCGGGCGAACCGGAGAAGCAGATCTGCGGCCCGGCGTGGCCAAGCGAAGAGCGGAATCAGAACCAGGGCGATGCCGATCAGAATGCCGGCGCGCATTCCCCCGCCCGCAAGGTAGGCGGCTAGTGCCGTGAGGGAAGCGCCAGAGAGGAAAGAGATGCAGAGGTTTGTCATTGCGATTGCCTCCGGATGGTTTTTAACATTTCGCGGGCTTCGTCGAAGTTGGCGATTTGGTAGAACTGATCGAACAATAATTTCGCCCGCTCATCATCCGTCAACGGCAATCCGCCGTAGAAATCGTTGGAACGCTCTTGCTCTTCGAGAAAGCGTCCGCAAGGCGTATCTGTATAGAGTTGGTGCTTTGTCATTGGACCCTCCAGTACGAAGAATCAATCCGCCGCGCGATCGCTTCGATCTTCCGTGCCCGCCGTGTTTCCTTAATCTCTTCGATCAAGCGCACCGGCCAGAGCAACACACGACCCAGCGCGGCGAGCTCCACCGCCAGAAACGCTGGCTCCTGATTTGTTCCCGTCTGCCAAGTCATCATGACGCGCTCCTTTTGTCCGTTTCGTGCCGAACTGGACTTTCGGCACGGAGAGCTTTGGTGATTGCCTCCCGCAACGTTAAAGCAAGCTCGTTCAGTTCTCTAATATCTTCCGCCCGCAGTGCTGATTTACCCCAATCGAAATGGTCCAGCGCGTGATCTTTTTGGAAAAGGCCAAGAGCCAATTGGCAAGCTGCGAGCAGTTCACCGGCGGCAAGGATTAATCGAGCATTCGCTAATGCTGTTTCTGTCCAAGCATACTCGAAACGTTCACCCGTTATTTCGTCCTTCTCTCGAAACAACGGATATACTTCCGCTATGACCTCGCCGTTGATATCGCCAGCCCGGATTTCCATCACGGTAGCAGGCTCGAATTCTCCATTGAACACCCACGGTCCCGGCGTGTGCAAGGGAAGAAGGGGGAGCGAAGAGGGGGAAGAAACCGTAGGTTTCGTCCCTCTGTTACCAGCCCGTGATCGTTTCATGATTCGATTATGCTCGGAATTCGATGCTCATGAAATAGAACGTAAGTCTGAATTCGACATGGGAAAGTTACTTAGGAGAACTAGTACTTTCGTTTTCGCGCTCAACTGGAGTTTGAGCGCGTCGGAGTTCTTCGCTTTTAAGCGCGGTCGCTTCCGAGATGAGGTCCGTCAGCTCGCAAAGCTGCGTCGCACCATCTGACAATTCAACGATGGCCCGGTTGACTTTCTGAGCGACGAGCGTTCCTGGAGGCGCGTAAATCAGATAACGGTTCAGCCCGTCAATGATCGCCCATAGTCGCTTGCCCTCCATGTAGAGGTCCATCGAGTCCAGCCCCGAACGGTCCGCGTCGCGCAACTCCAGTGCGCGACGATCAGCGAGAGGCTTGTCAGACATAAGTTATGCCGCCTCGGGCCAGTCGCTATCCGGTTCATCATCTCCCGGCTCGGGATTCGCTGGCTTCGGCCTCTCGGGCTTTCCGAGCGCGAATTCGAACTGCATCGGCTTGCGCAGCTCTTCGGCTGGAAACTCCTGAGCGGCTCCGCATCGGTCACAGGTGACCCAGTGTTGCTCGACTCCTTTAAGGATGGAATGATGTTCCGTGCATTGCGGATGCCCGCACATCTCGCAGCGCCAGAGCGGAGCTTCGTTCGGGCGGATATCCGACCCGAAGCGCCGGAGGTTCGAGCGGAACTGATCGAAGGCGATGGCGTCTCGCTCGCTGCGTTCGTAGTCGATTCGTTCTCGGGTTCCCATTGACTTACTCCTTTGGGCTTTCGTTCGTCTCGTGCCGAACTACTTCATCAGCATGTTCCGTCTCGTGCGGCACTGGAGTAGCCGCACTGGGGGAGAATTCGCGCATTGTTTCCGCTATTTGATCGGCACTGAGAGCACCTTGCAAGTGGATTGGATGAAGCAACCCGTGCCCACATTCGGCGCAAAGGGACGAACCTCCGGCAACAAACACATGCTTCTTTTGCAGGTATCGCGAGGGGATATCGGCGCAACGCCTAACTTCCCCGCATAGTTCGCACACGCCAAAAGATGAGAAGCTTAGAGCCTGGTTCGCGTACCGCGTTAGGCACTCTTCGCAGATGAACATGACGCCCTCCATTCGAAGCCCCACTCTTCTCCGCCACCGAAACCCCAGTTCGGCGGCAAAACCACAATTGGTCTGCTCTTCATGTTCTCATCCTAATTCAAATATCTCTCGCTGCAAATAGTACGTCGGTACTGAAATAAAAGGCAAAAACACCTAAGTTCAAATCGGGGATAGTCCCTAGTACGAGTGGGCGATTGCAGCCCGCAGAGGACCTTGCTAAGCTTGGTCATGAAGGTTCGAGAATTGATCGCGCTACTGAAGAGAGAGGGTTGGGTCGAGGTCCGGCAACGCGGGAGCCATCGCCAATTCAAGAAGGCCGGGAATCGCTGGCTCTTGACCGTTGCGGGCAAACTCGGAAGCGATGTGCCGACAGGAACGCTGCACGACATTCTGACGAAAGCAGGATTGATATGAAATACCCGGTGATTTTTGAACGATCCAAAACAGGCTATGGTGCCTATTCTCCCGATGTGCCCGGCTGCATCACTACTGGCCCTACTCTCGAAGAGACTCGGAAACTGATGAAGGAAGCTCTGGAGTTTCACTTCGAAGGCCTCGCCGAAGACGGACTTGAAATTCCCAAACCAACCTCCCACGCCGAAGACATCGAAGTACGGCTGCCAGTCGCTCATAAACTAGCATCGTGACCAGTGTTGCTTTTTGCGCCGCCCTGAAGTAGCGGCGCGGAGCACGTTGCGCGCTTCAATCGAGGCTTTGTCGCCAAAAACGGGTTTCGTTTTTCGAAGCAGGGATAGCTTCTGTTCTTTTTCGACGGCTCGTTTCTCGGCTATTCGGCCTGCTAGTTTTCGCGTCTCGGCTTGATGGCACGGGATACAGAGCGTTCGATACCCCTCAAGTCCGCACTCGCCACCGCCCTCAACGACGGGTGTGATGTGATCGGCGTCCCACCATCCACGCGACGAGGCCCGTCCGTAGGGAATGCCGTTCTTCGCGAGAAAAGCGTCCCGAAGATTCCGAAGCTCTTTTGGGATGAGCCAATATTCCGCCCGCAGCGCAACGGTATCGGTTCGGCAGAGCGCACAGATTCCCTTGTCCCGCTGAAATAACAAATACCGCATGTGCGACGGCGATGTCTTCCCGCGCCACTCTTCCGAGCATGCGGGCGAACAATTGAACCGCCGTCCCTTTGGTAGCAGCCCACAGCAGTTATAACAGAGGCGCTCGCCATTCGGCCCAAGCGGACGCTTCCGGGAATACACTCCCGCTGTCCGGCGCGTAGTGCTCAACGAATTCCTTTCTTGCGGCGAACTGGAGTTTTGCCGCGACGGGTATTTACACGCACGGTTCGCCGTTCAATCGCGCGTTGCCGTTGCTCTTCGGTTCGGCGTTCGGCTTCCTTTCGTTTCTCGGCTTCGCGAGCTTCCGTGATTCCGAGCTCCTCCGCTCGTTTCTCCTGCGTCTCATACATTAGACATTTGCCACAATGCAGATCGCAGCGCGGCCACAGACAGGGCACTTCCCGGCGCACAAGTACGGGGAGTTCAAGATGAGCGATGTAGTATTTCCGGCCTTGCTTGGTTTGGACCACCACGCCATCCTGAAATACTTTCGTCGTTTTGATGGAGTAGAGCTTTTCTTCGACTGGTTGTCTCCACACGTCACCTGGTTTGATTTCCCGTGGTAGGACGATGATCCAATCCAGGTGGAGCTTTTTGCAAAGCTCTGTTGCTGGGTCTCCGCAGAAGGTGCAGGATAATTCTTTCACGGCTTTTGTGGTTCTCGCGCCAAACTGGGGTTTTGGCGCGCGGAGGAATCGGGGAACTCACGGACGCGGAGGTCGTCGGGCCAATGCTCCGGTTCGCCACCTTTGGAATCGCACAACCCGAAAGTGTTGTTCGCTTCGCACGTCCAATGCACGAGGAAGCCCTCCCGACGCGGTGGCGAGCTGTATGGTGGGCCTTCGAGGTTGAGACCTGTGATTGCAGACCCGAGCTGCTTCACGAAGCACGCCACGCTGGCCGATTTGCATTGATCGATCACGCTCCGCGCCCAGGCAATATCGAATGGCCGGGCGTAAGGTCCCGATTCGCCGCCTACGATCAGCCAATCGATACCCGAGTCTTCACCATCGTTGAATAGTCCGGTTCCGAGGGAATCTCCGTCCGGCATCACGATTCGTGTGAAGTCCACCGGCCCGAGCGCTGGCTCATAAGAGACGAACCGTACTGCCGCCGGAGTGTTCTCCAGCGCTGGAACGTAAGGCGCGAAACCATCCGTGGTGATCTGGAAATTCTGAGTTGATGTTGCTTGACGCAGCCCTTCAACGAACGCATTGGTTGTGACTTGATCGCGTTTGCCAAGCGTAAAATTAAGAACCAACTTCGTATGGCGCTCAATTGCGACGAAGCAATAGGCATCCCCGAAGCTTGCGTCGTCATCAGGCTGGACCTGCTTCTGCTTCTTCTGAATGAATGACCAAATTTCATCCGCTTGTACATCCTTCACAGCAACGTTGCGGACTTTATCGGCAATAAGCCGCTCGCAGCGTTCGCTTGCGAGATTCAGGACATGGAGCACAGTTCGTGGTTCAACGTCGCATAGGCGGGCTGTGGCACGCACGCTGTTGCCTTCCAGGAGGCAGTTCAGGATCATGAGCACCTTAGATTCAGGAAGCCGCGAGTCTTCGCCAAACACGCGCGGTTTGCGCTCGGTATAACGCTTTCCGCACTGCTGGCACTTATAGCGCTGAGAGCCGTCCTTCTGCTTTCCAGCTTTAACCGTTTCGATCCGACAATTGTGGCACGTCACTGTGAATCTCCTTGAGATCCACAGCCAGAAAGCCGATAATGGGTTTGCAGGTCATCGCGGCTTCGGCTGTGGTGATTACAGCCCCGGTAACGGTTCCAGCCGTCATCGGGGCTTTATTCTTCATGCTTCAATTATACTTGACCCCCTGAGGTACGTCAATAGAAATTCTTGATTTTTCATTACGGGGTCAAGTATAATCGAGGTATGCCAAGACACAAGATATCCCCGGAAACATTAGCCTATTTCCAACGGATGGGACGAAAAGGCGGCAAGCTAGGCGGGCGTTTACGTGCGGAAAAGCTCACCCCGGAAAGACGCCGCGAGATCGCTCAGAAGGCTATAGCTGCGCGCTGGCGAAAACAGAGGGATTCAAGCAGCTAGGTTGTTCAGTAGTTCTTGCTGCTCATCTGGAAACCCTATTACCGACGAAAAATCCTCGAAGCGCAGCAAGTCTGGCTCGCGAAAAACATCGGTCGAGGAATCGAAGACTGTAATAAAATTTCGCGTAGGCTTCAGGATGCGGATGTCATACCACTTCGAGAATAGGTCATGCGCGACATGAGCACCCACGACGGAATTGGACGCGCTTAGCGTTTGAATGATTGACGTTCTGTGCGGTCCTTCAACCTGAAAATCTACGGTTACGATGTTCGCTAGTGAGCCTTTTAAGGGAACATCGATTTCATACGGGAAACCCGTACCGTCGAGAAATTCTTCCACGTCATCCTTAAAGCCGCTAACGCTTCGCAATTGATAACCCAACGTGAGGTCCGATACGCGGATGCAACATTGAGCCAGGTTAAGGAGCGCCTCTGGCAGCTTTGCTGCTTCGTACTGCGCGAGTTTGATTTGTAGTTCACCTCCGTCCTGTGTAACGCCGAGGGTCTGGCAAATTCTAGCAATCGCCTCTTTTCGCTTGGTCGTCTTCCAGGGCCGGATGTTCAATTCCAATAAGTAAGCAGTCGTCTCCCCGAGATCGGTCACCACGAAGGAATCGTATAGGCTGTCAGGCTGCTCCTTCAAAAACAGGTCGATGAATGATCCGTCCGGATATTTGAAGTTCGTCGTTATCCGTAGAAGGTCAGGGCCCACCTGCTGGCAATCAACAACGATGGAAATTCTGGACGAGAACTCCGATACCTTCGAGCAGTCCAGCATCAGAGCAATCCCGTCGGGCCACTCAATTTGCCCGCGTGCCGTATCTTTGCTTGTGCGCAGATCCGTCGCCACGCATCCTGCAATGAGATACCCGCGAGATCGGGACGCTCGACCACTGAAGTAGGGAGGTTGTGGCGAGGATCGCTCTCCTGTGTGAGATCGTGTTTGTGGGTGCGTCCAGCTCCGGGATGCAGCCGCCCATTGATACAAAAGCGGCAGATTGGACCAACGCCGCGAATGATAAAGTTGAAGCTTATCCGGGCGATGACGGGATTGTAGGTGCCTCCCAAAAGGAGGTCCAACCCTAAAGAATTTCCCACAGGAAGCGGCTCCAGTACATATACTGGACGGGCACTCTTCTTGGACACAAAATTCACGTCCTTGAGTATTTCTTTATCCGGCAAGTCCCGGAGTTGCTCAAACTCAAAGCGATCCATGAAATCTGAACAGTATATCACTTCGACGCCGGACCAAACTTCGTTGACTATTGACCCGTACACGCTCATCTCCTGCTTAAGACAACACTACCCCCGATGGAATCGTGCGTGTGTTGGTTGCCTTTCTCGTCCGAAAAGCGCTCAATCTTGCGCCACGAGCCACAGTCCACCATTTCGTCGGTGACGGTTGATGTGCGCTTCTCTTCCTTGCACTTCGGACAGATCATGCTTCATTGTGCCTGGAAACAGAAAATCGTGCAAGGGTACTTTGGTACCTTTTACCAGTAGGGACACTTGACCTATTGTTCTATTTCTGGTATCCTCCGTCTTGCGCTGAACTGGATTTTCAGCGCGGAGAGAGGAATCTTAAACCCGGTGAGCAAACTTCATGAATTGTTAGCGGTTGAGAGCGATTTGAGAACCCAGGCGGAATCCTGCCGCTCGGATCTGAAAAACACGTTCGACAAAAAGGCCCATCACTTCACCAAAAAGGTCGTGACCTTCAAGTCGAGCGTTGATGGCGTTCCTGACAAAACCGAGTCACAATTGAACCTGCAAACGACGGTTCGCAAAGAACTCGCGTGGATCGGCGAGAAGCTGGCCAAAGCGATTGACGTTGGACACCAGATCGATACGGCGAATACGCAAGCGACTTCAGATGTGGTTATCGATGACGGCACTGTGCTGTTGAAGTCCGTCCCGACCACTTCTTTGTTACGCTTGGAACATCGGGCGACGGAAGTTCGGGATCTGATCCATTCGATTGGGACGCTGGACCCGGCGAAAGGCTTCACGCTGGATGTGACCGAAGGTGATGGAATTTACCGGGCACGCGACGATGAGCGTCCGCGTACGGAAAAGAAGTTCGATTTTGTCGTCATGGTTCCGGCGACCGAGAAGCATCCGGCGCAAGTGAAGGAGTTGATGAACGATAAGCCTGTCGGAACAGTTGTCTCGCAGGAGTGGTCGAGTTTATTGACTGTTGCCGAGAAAGGCGACATGCTGGACCGAATCGAGGAAGTCATCCGGGCCATCAAGAAAGCGCGTGCACGCGCTAATGAGTTGGAAATCGATGTCCGGCAAAACAAGATTGGGGAATCGGTGCTGAACTACGTGTTCAACGGTTCCAAGTAAAAGCTCGGGTGTCCCGCAAGGGATATCCAGACTGAGACTCAGAGGCAGGCTGTTGACTGATCGGCAGACTGATACCCGAGAGAATCAGAACAAACGCGAGCAGAAACCAACATGGTGATCAGAGACGACAAAGCAGAGACGCTGGTTCGAATCCAGCTTCCGTCCCCAAAAAACAATGACGGAATGGTGAAGCGGTATCACGCTGCGATTAGAATCACTCTCCGGTCGGCCACAAGGGAAGAACGGCTGCTCCCAACATGGTAGCTCAGAGGTCAGAGCGCGTGATTTGGTATCACGAAGTCGTTGGTTCAACTCCAACCCATTACGAACAGGGGCCGTCTTCAGGCACGAGGGCGGTCCCTTTTAAATCGTCCGCGCCGCGAAACCCCAGTTCGCGGCGAAAACCGAAAAGCTCATGAAGCAAAACGGAACCAAGACCTTGAAGTTCGACATATCCAAATCCCTGTATCGAGTACTTCTAAGGCAATCCTATAAGCGCAAGGAATCCGGAGCAAAGAATCCCACTGTGGCGGGAGTTGCGCGCGATGCATTGATTGCCGGCTTGGAGAAATCGAAGTGAGTACGCCAAAGACGGTTCATTTCCCGAATCGCGAACCGGAAACACGCGAGTACGCTCTACCACCTTCTACCACCAGGAGCGAGAAGCCCAACCGGCTGAAACGAAAGCCCCAGGCATCTAAAGATCACCCACCATCTACCACCGTCCGGCTCGCTCCCGATCATAACGCGCTCGAATGCCTACGCAATGTCCGGCATCAAGCACGGGTGATTCAGAACGGCGTCTTTGGAAAGAACTACAACTCCTGGGGAAACATCAGTGGCGCACTTGAAGATTCCGAAGACCGGCATGGGCAATTGCTCGTAGTTCGAACCGCAGCGCGGCTGCTGATTGACAATCTCGAAGTGTTGATTCAGGCGGAAGAATCCTGATGGACAATCAGACAGGGCATGGTGCTGATCGCGCTGAACTGGAGTTTCAGCGCGCGGACCGACGAAGCAGCCTTGAGCATTTGGGACAGGTTGTAGCATGCTGTTCAAACATCGGATTGCTAGTTCTGCATCGCAGTGGTAGCGGTCAGGAGGCGTTGTTCTGGTTCTTTGCCGTATTCGTCGGGTACTTGTTGATTAGGATGGCGGTCGGGCGCGAGATCCGCGAATCCCGCAGTGCCGAAACCCCAGTTCGGCACGAGACGGAAAATGCTCCTAAAGTAGCAGAGCAAAAAACAAGTCCGTAGTGTATGATAATCTCGAACTCCAAAGGAGGAAAAAGTGAGTTTCAGTCTTTCAAACATCGTCTCGCCGAACGCCAATTTCAACGCGACCTTGGCTCAGGCCCACGCCATTTCAGGTTTTTTGAGCGCCTTCGGACTGGTGAACCCAGTCTGCTTCGCTTTGACCAATGCATCGTCAGAACCGCCGATTGGATCGGTTGCAATCCCCGAATCCCTCGACAACGACAACTCGAAAGTGCCCGACCTCGACACATCCGATGGCAGCCTGCAATCGAACAGCGTGCCTTCGACGACACCAATCAATGTCTTCGTGGTGGCGGATGGTATTGACCCGCAAAATGTCGCGCTCGTGATTCACGATTACTTCTGGGAGCACAAGGGTGATCCGGTGACGCAGTTGAATGCTCTCGCGGCCGGCTTAGGGCAGGGCGTTACGGATCCGAAAGTATCGGCGGCGCTCTTGTCCATCGCGAATGCCAAGGCGGCAGTAGCCCAGGCGATTGATTCGGCGCTCGGCCTGTCCTAAAGGAGATTTCTATGAATGTTCGATCGATTCGATTCTTCCGGGCGGGACTCGTGCTAGTCCCGCTCGCTCTCTTCATGATCGTGGCAGGGTGTCAATCAGCAACGACGGATCTGGAAGTAGCCATTGCGGCCGGCGAAGCCGTCATTGGCGTGCTCGCCGGAGCAGGTACGTTGCCCCAGGCAGAAGCAACGCCCATCGATACCTACATGGGCGATGCGGCAACATTCCTGAACGAGACAACCACGGAATTAGGCTCTACGGATTCCTCGCTCGTAAAGGCTCAGAAGATTATCAGCTACGCGTCGGGCATTGCGGTTCCAGCGCTTCCAGTAGGACCCGTCAAAGTAGCCCTCGAAGCTGTGCAAGCGGCGATTGATACCATCGTGGCGAGCATGCAGGGCGTTACTGCGCAACTTCATGCTCTCCCGCCTGGGGCGTTCGCAGCGGCGAGTTCACCGAAGCATCACAAATTGCGCATCGACCAGAAGAAACTGGCTCAGCTCGCGAAACGCGCGCAGGCTTTGCATCAAAGGTTTCCGAAGAGGTAAGTTTATGCGGGCAGGCTGGTGCCAAGGTCGGCTCATAACCGAACCCGTTGCTGGGATCAATACCCAGGCCCGCAAACCAGTTTCGTGTGGGCTGTGGTGTTACGGGAATCCGTGATCGCGCCTGTGGACGTTATGAATCACCCACACGAAGTTTTGAGGTTTTCGCGCCGAACTGAGGTTTCGGCGCTAGGGAAGGTTTTTGCACCGGAAGGGGAATGCCGCCAGACTGGCTCAGCCAGAGGCGTGACAGCCCGGAGAGACAGGCAACGAGATACCACAATGAGAAGCCCCTGCAATTCCGGGAGGTTTGAGCTTCACGAATCCGATTGGAGGAAGCCTAGAGCGATAGCGCCAACCCAGGCGGGGCCGCTTTCAAAGGTGCTCAAAACGTCCGCGTCGCGAAACCCCAGTTCGCGACGAAAAAGAAAAACGTCGTGATCGAGCAATTCATCATTACCTTCGGCTTCTTCGCCCTCTTCCTGTTCGCGGGATTCTTCTCAACGGTAGACTGGCGATTTCGACGAGTCATCCGGTTGAAACAATGCTGGTCCCGTTGCCATGATAAAATCTTGCCTATGAAAAAACTACTCTTCGCTCTTCTCGTTTCCGCGCTTGCACTCACCGCGCAATCACGAACTGTCACCCTCTCTTGGACCGCTTCGACGAGTTCCGGAGTAACAGGCTACATCGTCTCAACGAGTACCTCCGCAACCGGAACGTTCACTGCGATCGGCTGTACAGGCACCGTTCCTAACGGGGCAGTTCCGTCGAGCGTTACTTGTGCAACAGGGTCGACGTCAAGCACCACGACATTCACAGATCCGGCCGAGACGATCGGAAACACGGTGTATTATGAGCTTCAGGCGGCTGCCGCTGCATGCCCATCGAACACGACCAGCACGCCCACGGGAAGCGCGACGATAGCCTGTGGCGTTGGTAGCCCGACCTCGGTTGTGGGCGTGGTGATTCAGCCGCGAGCTACGGCACCTGCGACCCTAACGATTATTCTCATCTAATGCCATGACATCTGAGCGGCGAGCGTTTTGGACTGGAGTCGCGGTAGCGTCGCTGTTCTTCTCGATTATTCTAGCTGCTGTGTCTCTCGGCCACGCTCAGGCGCCGAATCCACCGACGTGCTCAACTCTCATGATCGACGGACAGTCGGTCTGCAATACCGCAGTTGTCGCGACGCACGATCAGGTTCACGCTGGTGAAAACATTTGTGCATCCCACAATGGCTCGACCGCATACACCTGTTCTCTGATCGGGCCGAATGGAGGAAAGGTTCTTGCCTCGTATACGCCGTGGATGCCATTGACGGTAATTCCAGACGTACCCTGCTCAACGACTGCAAACTGCACAGTTAATGTGGATGGCGTGGGAGCAATCACCCTCAAAGCTGCAGACGGAACAACGGGCGCCGCGATGAATGCAGGCTATGCCTACGATTACGTTTTCAACGCAAGCGGCGTGTTCCAGCAGAAGGCCAATTGATACACTTCCCGTTTCGAGCACAGCCAGCGGACCAAGCCTTTGCCGAGCGTTGTGCGATTGAGGAGCGGGTGAACACGGCGGCAGCGCGGGAGCTTCGCCAACGGATGTACCGTGACTACATGTTGCGTCGGCGTATCGAAGCGTGGCAAAAAAAGGAACAGAGGCGCCGCGATAAAACGCTACGTGCGTGGTGGCATCAGTGGGCGTGTGGCCGGTATGAATTTCGGCTCCGACACAAGTGGTCGTTTTATACGGAATCTTCTCCGCGCCGAAACCCCAGTTCGGCGCAAGAAGCACGAAAGCCTCAATCGTGATTGCCGCAATCTATGCCCGCGTCTCGACCTCGGACTTGTGAATCGTACCAGTACTTTCGTAACTAGCTGCGCCCGAGTGAAGTTTGTCATAATCGCCACATGAGCCAAGAATCCGTAGCGCTTTATGCCCGCGTATCGACTAAGTTCCAGAATTGCGATGTTCAACTAACGAACCTGCGTGAATGGTGCAGCCGACACGGCTATAGCGTTTACAACGTCTACGAAGACATCGGCATCAGTGGGCGAACATCAAAGCGGCCAGCTTTGCAGCGCTTAATGTCCGATGCTCGCGATGGGCGGTTCAAGACTGTTGTCGTGTATTCGCTTTGTCGTTTTGGACGAAATCTTTCTGACGTAATCAACGGAGTCTTGGAACTAAGCGCGATCGGCGTTCGTTTTGTGAGTCTGATGCAGGGCATCGACACGAACGACAAAAGCCCAATGGCAAAATTCACCCTCCAGATGTTTGCCCTGCTCGCGGAGTTCGAGGTGGATTTGACCGCTGAGCGCATCAGCGATGGCATTCAACGCGCCAAGCAGTATGGGAGTCGAACTGGAAACCCGATTGGGCGGCCAATTCGGATCTTCCGGCGCGATAAGGTTTTCGAAATGCGCCAAGCGGGATTTAGTCTGCTGAAGATCGCTCACGAACTCGGCATAGGATATGGCACCGTGAGGCGGACGTTGGCCAAAAAGCCATTGGAGGACAGCGGCCAAGTATCAGAAGACATTTCTACCGATGAGCGGCTCTCAGCTTAGCCAAAAGTGATGTTTATGGCTAATCGGTATTGAGGTTTTGCCGCCGAACTGGGGTTTCGGCGGCGGGGAGGGTTTCCATGCCTGCTTGGTGGTACTTCTTCATGGCCGTCCTGTTCGCGATTGTGCTGTTCTGGATTTGTCCCTTCCTGATGGTTCCGCTGCTGAAGAATCCGGCTACTTGGCCTGCATTCATCATTTTGTGCGGCGGTTCGCTAATCGCTTTGCCATTGAGTATCAGGGAAGGTATCCGCGAATTGCGAAATTCCACTCGCGGCGAAACCCCAGTTCGCCGCGAAAACCACAAAACGGATTGACGGCTGCAAACAATCCAGAGTACAATACGCAGCGGGAAGGACACCATGTTTCAACTACTCACCGATCAAGACAACACCATCATTTGGAAAGAAGACTGCACTGGACCAGATTGTTTCGATTCCGCCAAGGGACTACTCGCGATCGCGGATGAACGAAAGCTCTCGCGCGAAGACCTCGAAGGCATCTGGAACGGTTTCGCCGGCACGCCGCATTTTGCGAAGCTGAAACCAATCAAGAAATTCCGCAACCGGCCGCACGCCGTGAAGATGATTTTCAAAGCGGTCCAGACGCTCGCGCCAAGTACGGAGGCTAAGCCAGCCACGAAGCCGAAAGCCGAACGAAAAGCGAAGGCCAAAGCGAAGTCGAAGCCGACGAAGAAAGCGAGGTCGAAAAGGAACCCCCAGCGCGCAACTAAGCCTGTGGCCGATGCCGGTCCTCGAGCTGGGTCAAAAACAGCGGGGGCGCTCGAGCTGATGCGCCGAAAGAAGGGCGCCACGTGCGAAGAACTCGAAAAACTGACTGGGTGGAAAGCCCCAAGTGTCCGAACACTCGTGGTCCGGCTCCAGCAAAAGCACGGCATCAAAGTAGAGACGGAGAAGGATGAAAAGCGAGGAACAGTCTATCGCATTGCCGCTTGAGGCTCTGAAAGCTCCGTTTCCCTGGTTTGGCGGAAAAAGCCGGGTCGCGGAGCTCGTGTGGGACAGATTTGGAAATTGCCCAAACTACGTCGAGCCATTCGCCGGAAGTCTGGCCGTACTCCTCGCGCGGCCGCATGAGCCGAAGAACGAAACGGTGAACGACAAAGACGCCTACCTTTCGAACTTCTGGCGCGCCTTGCAAGCGGATCCCGAAGAAGTAGCCTACTGGGCAGATTGGCCAGTCTCAGAACCCGACCTTCACGCCCGGCATGCCTGGCTTGTCGCGCAAACTGAGTTTCGGGAGCGCATGCTCACAGATCCCGAATTCTACGATGCAAGAATCGCCGGATGGTGGGCGTGGGGCATCTCTCAGTGGATTGGCTCGGGTTGGTGCTCGAAGCCGGAGTGGAGTGGACGTGCGAATCCATCGCGGACGGACCGAGGCATTCATCGAGTTTCGCAAAGACGCGTCAACATGAAACGCAGAGGCCAAGGTGTTCAGTCGAAGCGCGCATTGCTGCTCAAAGGCGGCGCAGGCGTCCATCGTCAAAAACAGCAAGTACCGCGGTTAACGGGAAAGCAGGGCGTACACCGTGAGGACGAGATTTGGAAACCGCGTCCTGATTTAACGCATACGAACGGCATTCATTCGACTCAGTTCGCGGACGATCCAGTGGACTTGTTTCCACTACGGATCTACATGCTGGATCTCGCAGCCCGGCTCCGGCGCGTGCGCGTGTGTTGTGGAGATTGGACACGCATCCTCGGACCTTCGCCCACGACCAAGATCGGACTTACTGGCGTCTTCCTCGACCCGCCCTACTCCGTCGAAGACCGCTCCGATTGCTACTCCCATGAATCACGCGACGTCGCGAAAGACGTAGCGCGCTGGGCGTTGGAACATGGAGACGACCCACTTTTACGAATCGCCGTGTGTGGCTATGCCGGTGAGCACGAATTCCCGGACTCCTGGGAATGCCTCGCATGGAAAGCAAATGGGGGATACGCCAATCAGAAAGCGGAAGCGACACAGGGAAAAGAGAATGCCCGAAGGGAACGAATCTGGTTCTCGCCTTATTGTCTTGCTCCGGGATTGTTTGGTTTGAATGGATGATTGTGGTTTTTGCGCCGCACTGGAGTAGCGGCGCGCGGACGACTAGCTCAAACCGAAGCGGGTCTTGAATTCGGCGGGCGTACCATGGAACCAATCGAGGTCGACCTGGTTCGGGATTCCATCAACTTGTCCACCGGGTGTGTGTTGCCAGAAGAGCCAATCGGACCAAGGCGCCGTTTCGGGTTCGGGCTTCAAGGTATATTCGGCCACCCACAGCGGATGAGCGGTCGTGAAGTCGTCATCGAGGCGCAGCCATTGAAGAGCGAAAGCCGGCGAACAGTAGATCAGTGGCGATTCACCAAGTTCGGCGATGAAGTCATCAACTTCCTGGATCAGGTCCACTGTTTCGCCAGGTGAAATCTCAAGATCAAGCGCACTAGGCAGGGAAGGACTCAGTGCTGCGAGCGTTTCGAGGAAATGGATAGCCTGCGATGAGGGGTCCTGGTCGGGCCGAAAGAAGTGATAGGCTCCCCACGGGATGCCGAGAGTTTCACAGTTACCTGAGTTTCGAAGGAATGTTGGATCAACGTAGGAAATCCCATCCGTGGCCTTCAGGTAGGCGAATTGAATTCCTGCTGCTTTCACCCGGCCCCAGTCGATCGCGCCTTGATAGTGCGATACATCAATCCCAGGTGTCCACACCTGCGCGGGAGTCATCGAATATGCCCCGCGCCGAAACCCCAGTTCGGCGCAAGAATCTCAAAGCTCGTCTTCTTCATCTTCTTCTTCGTCCTCTTCCTCGTAATCATCAATGAGGTCTGGTTCGTCGTCGGATTCGTCTTCGATTTCGAGCACGATCGGGTCAAGTACCAGGAGGACTAGTGCGCCGGAGGAATGCTAGTTCCTTCGGGAGTCGAGTAGTGCGCGATGATGCCTTCAACTGCCTGGACAGCCGCGACGATACCGGTAAACGCAGCCTGCCATTTCGTTGGAAGGCCAGCCACATTCACTGCGTTCAACACTTGCAGCACCGTTGCGAAGAGTTGCACAAACTTAGTTGTCGTTGCCGTTACGGTCATTGGTTTAGTCCTTTCTGGGATTGGGAGGATGCAATTTGGAGACAAATGCCGCGCCGCCGGGAGAACCGCCGCCTCCGGCCGCAGGGACAAATAAAGCCAGCCGATAACCAATGATGTCCATGGAATTGCCTCCGGTAGCGCTGAGAGCCGTGGTCACCTGGGAGCTCGGCGAAACGACGTCGTAATCCGCGAGGACGGCGGTTCTGTTGCCATTTTCATTCGTCGATTGTCTCACCGTCCCATGGCTCGCGACCCACGTGTGCTCGAAAAGCGCGTCATAAAGTATCACAATCAGCATTACTTCCGATGGAAAACTCGGGGAACCGAAGCTATAGTCCGGCCAATAAGTTGGGATGCTGGTTTGATCTAGCCAATTCGACCAGGGGAAGATTTGAACGAAGTAGGTCGAAGGCACGGAATATTCAGCGACGATTTGATTTTGACTGGCGGCACCAGGGATGCCATGAAAAGTAACCGTATTCGCACCGCTGGCGATCGATGTCGCCATGTAAACATAGACGGCTTGAGCGTTGTTGTCTCCGCATGGATTGCAGAAGCCGATCGTGGTGTAGGTGTTGCTGTTCGAATCCGTGATGCTAGAGGGTTGACCGTTGTTTCCAAATCCCGCCCACATGACGATGATGGTGTTTCCGGCGGTGTTGTTCGAAGTGAACGCCAGCGTACTGTTCGCTCCAGCCGAAGAATTCGATTGGACGTAGTTGAAGCTCGCGGCGTAGCTCGCCCATGCAAGAAATAGAGAGAGGAGAATCTTCATTGACATGACACCACCAGATTCGCGTACGTTGCCGTACCGCCCACGGCTTTGAGGTTAATTCCAACGATGTCATTTTGAGACACCGAAGTCGTCCATCCTGTGAGCGTGGTCGAATGGACTGCTGTTCCAGTCGAAATCGCCGGAGTCGCTGAGGCCGTGATTGAATTGGTGCTTGTAGGAATCGCCGTGCCTGTGGCGACTTTCCACACATCGATCGTCGCCGTATCTGCTGGTGAAATTGTGATGTCCCAGGCCTGAATCGTGCAGGAATAAGGAACGGTTGTGTAAACTGCTGTGGTCGACGATGCCGTGAGTACTGGCGCGCCAGAAGCCGTTCCGCCGAATGAACCGCCAAAAGCATGCACTGCGCTCGGTCCTGTTGCGCCGGTCGCTCCTGTTGGTCCGGTTGGGCCGGTCGGGCCACCACTCGGCCCAGTAGCGCCAGTCGCACCAGTCGCCCCACTTGGGCCAGTAGGCCCACCGCCCGGGCCGGTCGCCCCAGTTGCGCCCGTCGCTCCACTTCCGGTTGGACCGGTTGGTCCGCTGGGGCCAGAAGGTCCGCTAGGGCCGGTCGGCCCAGTCGGGCCAGTTGCTCCCCCGCCTCCCCCGCCGCCGCCTCCACTTCCATTCCGATATCCGTTCAGCAGCGCGGAAATTGGTCCGTTTGCCCCAGCCGCAGTCACGGCGACGCGCATCCATGGCGAATAATTTCCATTCACGGTGATTTCGCCACTCGGAAATGTCGTCGATGAGCCAAGGGAAGTGAAGGTACCTGGAGAACCGTTTGAGTCCGGCGCCCCCTGAACCTGAATTGTCAAACTCGAAACGGCGGATTGCGCGCTATAGTCGAGAGTCCAATTCGAGCAGGTGACCAGACCTGCCGAAGAAACCGGCCGGTTATCGAAGGCGTTGGAATTTCCAGTGCCGTTGAAGCTGAGCTGGCCAGGCCCGAGGCTACAGGCCGGCGCGATCGCCGATTGGGTTTGCTCGAACAGCAACGGGGTGAACAGCAGGAAAAGAAAGATCAGCCGTTTCATGTTTTGGCGCTCCTTTCGGCGTTCTACGAGTCTACACCCATTTCATCGTTCGCGCTATGAAGCTCATCCGGTCGATAGCGGCCCGTTCTCGACTCGCTTGGCCAGCGGACCACGATCAATCCGCTCGGACTGGTATGATGCACCGTTCCGATGCCCATCTGTGGGCAATCCTTGAGCGTAACGGATTCGCCGTCCTTGAAAGGACTCGGAGGATTTTCCCAAACTTGCTCAATTCGCTGGTCTGCTCCCTTCACCGCAATTCCGTGCATGTCAATTATTTCTTCGCCATCGTCCTTCTGGAAGGCTCCGTGATAGCCTGCGTTGCGCAGCGCTTTCATTGCGCGAGTACCTGATAATAGACTGTGACTTTCAACGTGCCATCGCCGCCAGTGAATTCCTGAGCACTGCTCACCGTGTTCACATTCACCGTGAACGCTCCATTGCCACCGCCGGTGGTCACATCGGTGGTGTAGGGGCCGTTGGAAGACGTTGGTAGGTAAAGAGCACCTGAAACATTGGTGACCGAAAAGCTTGTTACCGACCCGCTCGAAACGCCGGTAATTGTGTATGTAGCGTTCGCTGATGACCCGCCGATCGCTGTGATGGTTCCAGTGTTGCCCACTGAGTAACCGCTGCCGCCAACCCCAACGGAGGAAGTGCCGATGTTGCCGCAAGGCAAGATCCACAGGTACAAAGGAGCATTGCTCAAAGCCGCGACGGGTAAGGTGAGTTCAGGAAGAGTCACCGATCCGGAGCCGGTTGTTTCGATTACAGACTGTATTTGAGTGAGCAGGTCATCTGGTGCGTAAACTCCGATCCAATTCGTCCCTAGAACGCTCTGTGTGTTTCCGGGAGACACCATGAATTGCATGCTGTTGAAACAGCTTGGACTGGAGTATGGCGTCGTCCCGAAAACAAGCTCGAATAGTGGCGGGCTGACAAGATAGATGTAATTCCCTGCTCCTGGTGCTGCCACGAGCTGAACTGGTGTAGCTGCTAAATTCTGAATCTGCGAAGACGTCAGCGAAACGGTAGCGGTCTGAACTCCCGGCCCCGTGGCTCCTGTCGCGCCGGTTGCTCCCGTTGGCCCGGTAGAGCCTGTCGGTCCTGTTGCACCGGTCGCACCTGTACCGGTTGGCCCAGTAGGTCCGGTCGGACCAGTAGCACCTGTAGCGCCCGTGGGCCCAGTTGGCCCAGTAGGTCCTTGGCCTCCTCCTCCACCACTTGCTCCGTTGCGATACCCGTTTAACAGTGCCGAAATCGGCCCGCTTGCTCCGGAAGCTGTTACAGCAGCGCGGACCCACGGAGAATAAGTCGCGCTGACTGAGATTTCACCATTCGGGAACGTGGTCGAGGACCCCAGAGAGGTGAAAGACCCTGGTGAACCGTTGGAATCCGAAGCTCCCTGAATCTGGATGGTCAAACTCGAAACCACCGCTTGCGCCATGTAGTCCAAGATCCAATTGGAACAGGTTACGAAACCCTTCGAGGAAAGTGGCCGATTGTCGAAAGCCGGAGAATTTCCAGTTCCATTGAAGCTCAGTTGGGTCGGTCCTAACGTGCAGTCCGGCGCGATTGCAGATTGGTTCTGTTCGAACAGAGAAGGAGCGAAAAGCAAAAAGAGAATCGCGAATCTCTTCATATTTTGGCGCTCCTCTCGGCGTTCTATGAGTCTACACCTATTTTGTCGTTCGCGCTATGAAGCTCATCGGGTCGATAGCGGCCCGTTCTCGACTCGCCTGGCCAGCGGACCACGATTAATCCGCTCGGACTGGTATGATGGACCG
>Ga0187782_10000096_pt1 | contig 50051 bp, 46 predicted proteins | sample 0715_SJ02_MP15_2_FD_132454 | JGI IMG/M metagenome (GOLD analysis project Ga0187782, IMG submission 132454) | Tropical peat soil microbial communities from peatlands in Department of Meta, Colombia - 0715_SJ02_MP15_20_MG | ecosystem: Environmental > Terrestrial > Soil > Wetlands > Peat | place... | reverse complement strand
TAGCCTTCCTTGTCCGCATCCAGGATGGCGACGAAGCTCACCTCGGGGAGGTCGAGCCCTTCCCGAAGGAGGTTGATCCCGACCAGGACGTCGAATTGACCGAGGCGCAGGTCGCGAAGGATCTCGACCCGCTTCATCGTCTCGACCTCGGAGTGGAGGTAGCGGACGCGGAACCCCTGGTTCGCGAGATAGTTCGCGAGCTCCTCGCTCGTGGCCTTCGTGAGCGTCGTGACGAGGGCACGGTCGCCGCGGTCGATGGTCGCTTTGAGCTCCTCCATCAGGTTCGCGATATGCCCCTTGAGAGGGCGGACCTCGATCGGGGGGTCGACCAGCCCGGTGGGCCGGATGATCTGCTCGACGATCCCCTTCGAGGCCTTCCGCTCGAACGGCCCCGGCGTGGCGGACACGAAGACCGTCTGGGGAACGTGCGTCAGGAACTCGGGGAACTTGAGGGGGCGATTGTCGCGGGCCGAGGGGAGACGCCAACCGAACTCGACCAGGTTGTCCTTGCGGCTGCGGTCGCCCTTGTACATCCCCTGGAGCTGGGGTAGGGTGACGTGGGACTCGTCGATGAACGCGAGGAAATCGCTCGGAAAGAAATCGAGGAGCGTGTAGGGAGGCTCCCCCGCGCGACGGCCCGCGAAGTATCGCGCGTAGTTCTCGATCCCCGAACAGTAGCCGGTCTCCCGGATCATCTCGAGGTCGTAGTCGACCCGCCCCTTGAGCCGCTGGGCCTCGACGATCTTCTCCCCGCCCTGAAGCTCCTTCACCCGGTCGTCCCGTTCCTGCTCGATCTCCCGGAGGATGCCCCGGAGGCGTTCGTCCACCGTGAGGAAGTGGGTCGCCGGGAAGACCGACAGCTGTTCGAGCCCGCGCTCTTCCTCCTGGGTCACCGGGTCGAGCTCCACGATCTCCTTGATCGTGCTTCCGTCCAGCAGGATCCGGTGGATCGTCTCGCCCGCCCCCATCACGTCGATCGTGCCGCCGCGCACGCGGAAGCGGCCCCGCTTGAGTTCGATGTCGTTCCGCGCGTACTTCATCCGGACGAGCTGCTCGAGGAGCGACTGCCGCGAGATCTCTTGTCCGACGGAGAGCTCGACCACGTTGGCGCGGTAGTCCTCGGGCGAGCCGAGGCCGTAGATGCAGCTCACCGAGGCCACGATCAGCACATCCCGCCGGGTCAGTAGGGCCTGGGTGGCCCGGTGGCGGAGCCGGTCGATCTCCTCGTTGATCGACGCGTCCTTTTCGATGTAGAGGTCGATCTGAGGGACGTACGCTTCGGGCTGGTAGTAATCGTAGTAGCTCACGAAGTACTCGACGGCGTTCTTCGGGAACAGCGCCCGGAACTCGCTCACGAGCTGGGCGGCGAGCGTCTTGTTCGGGCTGATGACGAGCGTCGGCCGCTGGAGGCGCGCGACGGCGTGCGCCATCGTGAACGTCTTGCCGCTCCCCGTCACCCCCAACAGGGTCACGAACTTCTCGCCGCGCTCGACGCGGTTCACGATCGCATCGATGGCCGCCGGCTGGTCACCCTGAGGAACAAGGTCGGTCTCGAGCTGGAACCGCCCGGGCAGAGACGCAGGCGCCGACCCGGACCCTTCGTTGCGCGTCATGGTCTCGGGAGGGGGTCGAGAGCGGCTCCCCGGTAGCCACGAGGGTCGAGCTCCACGGTCTCGAAACCGAGGTGGAGGAGCGCCGGGACGACCGTCCCCGCGACCGGTTCCGTGCGAAGCCGCGAGACCTCGGCCGGGTCGACTTCGACCCGCGCCGACCCTCCCTCGGCCCGGACCCGGACGCGGCGGAACCCGAGGCCCAGAAGGACCGCTTCGGCCGATTCGATGCGGGCCAGCAGCTCCGTCGATACCGGCTCACCGTGCACGATGCGGGAGGCGAGACACGCGTCCGAAGGCTGGTCCCAGTTCGGCAAGCCCCGTCGACGGGCCTCGGCCCGGACGTCGACCTTGCCCCAACCCGCCCAGAGGAGGGGATGGGTGAATCCGGCCTCCTCCATCGCGCGGAGGCCGGGCCGGTCGTCCGTGAGGTCGTCCCGATGGACACCGTCCAGGTACTGGACGACCGAATGCTCCGCTCCGAACGCCCGGAGCGTCGCCGACTCGACCGACCGACAGAAGTAGCAACGATCCGACCGGTTCTCGCGATAGTCCACAGACGAGAGAGGGTTCGAGCGAAGGAGAACGTGAGGGATACCTATCGCCTTCGCGACCCCACCGGCCCGCGCGGTCTCCGCCGCCGATACCGCCGGACCGGTCAGCGTCACGGCGATCGCATCCGACCCGAGCGCCGAGTAGGCGAGCGCGGCGACCAGCGCCGAATCGACTCCGCCCGAGAGCGCGACCACGGCCCGGCCCCTCTCGCGGATCCGCGTCACGACCTCGTCCACCGAGAGGGGAGGGGTCGGAACCGAAGTGAGAGAGGACATTGGCATCTTCTACCGTCCGATGGCCATTACCCTTTGCCGTACCCCGTGGATGAGTCTTTCACCGGGAGGTCGTGGAACACCACCTCGGTTCCACGGAGCGAGATCCCGAGGCGGGATGGAAACGGCTTAGACCGAGGAACCCTGCGGAGACGCGATGCAGGCGGTCCGCGACGGGAGCCGATGGATGCTACGACTCGACGACGGGCAGGACCTTTTCGAAACCCTCGGAGCGTTTGCGCTCCGGGAGAACGTTCGGGCGGCCGGCATCGTCTTCGGGATCGGGATGTTCCGCCGGGCCACGTTCGGCTACTGGGACGGCCGCCAGTACGTCCCGCACGAGCTCGCCGTGCCCCACGAGGTGGTCGCGCTCCACGGAACGATCGCGCGGGCGGACGACGCACCGTCCTTGCACCTCCACGGAGCGGTCGCGGGACCGGACCATCGACTCGTCGGGGGTCACCTTTTGCGGGCCACCGTCGGCGTCCTCCAGGAGGTCCTCCTCGAGACCTTCCCCGGCCGCACGTTCGGCCGGCCGATGGTGGAGAGCTTTGGGCTCAAGATGCTCGACCTCGAGCCTCCGAGCGCCCCATAGACCCCCGACATCCCTTTCCGTTCTGCGGGGCTCGTTCGAGGTCCCATGGCCGGCTCCTCCTCCGTCTTCACGACCCTCGACCCGCGCCTCGAAAGCGCGATCCGGGAGCTCGGCCTGGTCGAACCGACCGAAATCCAGCGGCTCGCGTTTCCCCTCCTCTCCACCGACGCGGATGCTCTCCTCCTCTCGCCGACCGGAACCGGGAAGACCGAGGCGGCGCTCCTTCCGATCCTCTCCCAGCGCCTCACCGCTCCCACTCCCGCGATCTCCACCCTCTACGTGACACCCCTGAGGGCGTTGAACCGCGACCTCGAGCATCGGATCGTGGGCCTCGTGAAACAGGTCGGGCTCACTGCCGCGGTCCGGCATGGGGACACGCCGACGGCGGCCCGGCTCGCCCAATCCCGCCAGCCGCCCGACCTCCTTCTCACGACGCCCGAGACGCTCCAGCTCCTCTTGACGGGGGTCCGGCTCCGTGCCTCCCTCGCGAACGTCCGCACGGTCGTCATCGACGAGGTGCACGAACTGGTCGGCTCCGACCGGGGCGCCCAGCTGTCGATCACCCTTGAGCGCCTCGACAAATTGACCGGGAGATTGGTCCGTCGGATCGGGCTGTCGGCGACGGTCGGAAACCCGGGCGAGGTCGCTCGGTTCCTTTCTCCGGTTCCCCGAAACGTGGAGGTTCGGGTCGCGAAGGAGCGACGTCCGCTCGAGCTCACGGCTCGCCGCCCCGCGGGAGAGCGACCTCCGCTCGACGAACGCCTGGTCCGAGAACTCAAGGCGGACGCGACGCTGCTCGAGGGGCTCCGGGCGGTCGAGGAAGAGATCCGCGCCCATCGGACCACCCTCATCTTCGTGAATACCCGGCCCACCGCCGAGGGGCTCGCGGCACGACTTCAGAAGCTCGCCCCGGACCTCCCGATCGCGGTCCACCACGGCTCGCTTTCCCGCGAGGTCCGTGAGGAGGCGGAACGGGCGTTCCGGGACGGACAGCTCCGGGCCCTCGTTGCGACGTCGTCCCTCGAGCTCGGGATCGACATCGGCAGCGTCGACCATGTGGTCCAGTTCGGCTCGCCCCATCAGGTGGGGCGGCTCGTCCAACGGGTCGGCCGCTCGGGGCATCGGCTCGACCGAACGATCCACGGCACGGTGCTCTCGCTGGACGACGACGACCTCGAGGAGGCGACCGTCCTCGCTCGACGAGCGGACGCGGGACTCATCGAGCCCGTCTTTTGGCGAACGCGCAATCGGTTCGCGGCGGCCCAACAGATCATCGCCTCCCTGCGGGCGGAGGGCACGCTCGACGTCGCAGAGCTCCTCCGACCGCTCCGCCATGCCGCCGCTGCGGCGGACCTCACGGACCCGGAGTGGACCGAGCTCGTCGACTATCTGGCGGGACTCGGTCTTGCGAAGCGGGAGGGCGGCCGCCTCGCACCGGGCCGCGGAACCCTTCACCGCTTCTACTCGTCCCTCTCGCTCATTCCGGACGAACGGACCTATCGGCTCCGCGATATCGGCACCCGGCGCCTCATCGGTACGCTGGACGAGCGGTTCGTCCTGACCCAGATCCTCGCGCAGCCCGAGGAGATCTTCCTCCTCCACGGCCGAACCTGGAAGGTCGTGGAGTACCGGGACGGGGAGCTCCTCGTCGAGACCGTGCAGGAGATCGGCCGGGAACCCCGCTGGGCCGGCGAGGACCTTCCGGTCCCGTTCGATGTCGCCCAGGAGATCGGGAGGCTTCGGCGCGAGGGGAACTTCGACGGGTATCCGATCTCCCTCACTGACCGGCAGCACCTCGAGAGCCGACGCGCGGCGAGCGCGCGGGCCGGCACGATCCCGACCGACCGCCGGATCACGGTGACCTCTCAGGCGCGGGTGGTCGTCTACGGAGCCTGCTTCGGCACTCGGACGAACGAGACGCTGTCGCTCGCGATCGCGGGGCTGCTCACCGCTCGGCTCGGCGCGCGGGTGGAGGTAGCGTCGGTCGAGCCGACGTGGTTCGTCCTCGAGCTCCCGATCGCCGTTGACTCCGCGACGCTCGTGGACTCCGTGTCGATCGAGCCGGAGAGCCTTCGTCCGCTCATCGAGCGGCTCGTCCCCACCGGCCTCGACTACCGGTGGGTCTTCCTCGCCATCGCTCGAAAGCTCGGGGTGATCCCGGCGTCCGCCGACCCCCGGGACCTGCGGACCCTCGACCCTCTGCTGAACGCGAGCCGGACCAACCCGCTCGGCGACGAGACGCTCGAGAAGACGCTGCACGACCGCTACGACGTCGACCACACCGTCGAGGTGCTCCGACGGATCCGCGACGGAGCGATCGAGGTCATCGCCACCCCGGCGTCGGCCTTCTCCGACGGCCCGCTCGAGCGCCTCGAGTGGAGGACCGTCCTCGACAATCCGCCCCCGACGCTTCTCAAGGCGGTCGAGGAACGGCTCGCGAAGGAACCCCTCACGCTCGTCTGCCTACGCTGCGGCTTCGTTCGTACGACGACCCCGTCGCGCTACCGGACCGAAGGCGGGAGCCGTTGCCTCCTCTGTCACGGCGCGCTCTCGGCGGTGCTCTCGCCCCGGCGGAACGAGGAGATCGACCGCCTGAGCGCGTATGCGAAGCGGAAACGTTCCCGCGAGAAGCCTTCCGCGGGTCGGCGCGCCCGGCGCGAGCGGACCCTCGCCGCCGGCACGGAGTCGTTGGTGCGCGCGGGCTACACCTCCGCGGAGCTGCTCGCCCACTACGGCGACCGGGCGCTCTACGCGCTCGCCGGCCGCGGCATCGGCCCCGAGACCGCCCGTCGCCTTCTGATGCGTCTCTACCGGGACGACGACGCGTTCTTCACGGAGATCCTCCGCGCCGAACGGGCCTACGCGCGCACGCGGGCGTTCTGGGAGTGATCCCCCGCTCCCAGGCTTCGGAAGAGCCGCTCGACGGTCCCCCGAGGGGCATCCGTCCGGAACCCCTCCGGTCGCGCGTGCGTCCGTGCGAAGTGAAAACCGAGCGCGCGGAGCCCGACCTCGACGGTGCGCAACGAGGGCGGTGCGGCGAGGTCGAGGTGGGACGCGAGGACGTTCGCCTCGAAGTAGAACGGTCGGTCGACCGTCACCTCCTCCCGGATCGTGGAGAGGAACCGCCCGACCTCGTGAGGATGCGCCGCTCCTTCCGGAGCCGCGAGACGGGCCACGAGCTCGGGGTCGAAGAGCGGCCCGAGCCACAGGGGTCCGTACGGGCCCCGGTCGCCCACCGAAGGCCCGTCCCAGCGGTCGGGCTCGATGACCCCCACCGGGGGCGCCTCGGCGGACCGCTCGCGGACGCGTAGAGCGACGCGGACGTAGTGGTCCCGGGCGTAGGCGAGAAGGGGCCGGACCTCTCGCCCGAGAGACTCGGCCTCCCGCGAGAGGTAGGCGAGGAGGATGCGAAGCCCTCCTTCCGGCCCGAGACGACCCCGGACGGGCCGAGCCCCGTAGTGGCGTACGCAGGCGGCGGGTTGCGCCCCCGCGAGCACCATCATGTCGGTCGCCGTCACGGCGAGTACTCCGCCGGGTCGTACGGACGCGAGCGCGGTCGACGCGAAGGGGGCCGGAGAGCCGTACGGGTCGAGGTCCACATAGTCGAACGGCGCGTCGTCGGGGACGGTGCGAGCGTCGGCGCACCGGGCGCGAGCGCCGGGGAACCGCGCCACGTTCTCTCGGAGAATCGCGCAGGCGTCCGGGTTCGACTCGGTGAAGGCGAACGAGCCGAACGCCCCGGATTCCGAGAGGAGACGCAGACCCCGCACCCCGGTCGCGGCGGTCATCTCCCAGCCGGACCAGCGCCCCGGGGTCCCGGAACCGAGGGCCCGGGCGAGCGCGACGCCGAGGTCGCGGTCGGCCGCCATCGCCGGATTGTAAAAGACCGCCGAGCGTCGCCCGGGACCGCGGCCCGGAGCGGCTCGAGGAAGGAGGAGGGTCGTCCTCCCCTCGGAGCGGAGCGAGACTAGTGGGCCCGGCCGGTGATCAGGTGCACGATCTTGAACGCGAGGAGGTTCTTGTTGACCGGGGTCACTTCGAGCAGGCGTAGTTCGTCCCTCCGACGGATGTCCTGGAGCAACGGGTTCCTCGATTTCTTGTGGAGGGTCATGACGATCGACTTGCGGGCGTCAAGCGTATCGATGACGCTCTGCGTGAACGCCTCGCTCTCGACCTCCATCTTGCCGACCTCGTCGATCACGATCACGTCCGCGGACTCGCGCGCTTCGGCGAGGGCGCGGGTCCCGAGCCCCTCGAGCGCCGAGATGTTGACGCCGTAGCGGCCCGAACGGACCCGGGACTTGAGGCCCTCGTGGGCGAAGACCTCGTGCTCCTTCGTCATCCAGTCGGTGATCTGGAAGCCGGCTCGCCGCTGCTTCTCGACGATCGGCTCCGTCACCATCCCGCCGACCTTCACGCCCTCCTCCTCGAGGAGCTCGATGATCCGTAGCAGCGTCTGGGTCTTGCCCGAACCCGGGAGTCCCGTAATGCCGATCTTGACCGGAGGGGAAAGTCGACGCGGCATCGCCAATTATTCCACTAGGTTGCGTAGTACGCGTGGAGCCAATAAGAAGCCATCGCGCTCGCGCCCCGTATCGCCCGTCGGCCGAAGCGAAGCCGGGGTGGGGTCCGGCGGCGTCCGAGGTCTATCCTCCGAGGGAGGACTCCTTCCTCCTTGCGCGGTTCGCCGAGGTCGGCCCCGGAACTCGGCTCCTCGAGGTGGGAGCGGGGAGCGGTCTCGCCGCCCTCACGGCCGCGCGACGGGGGGCCCACGTCGTGGCGACCGACCTCAACCCTCACGCGCTCCGTCTGTTGCGGGCGCGCGCGCGCTCGGAGGGGGTGGACCTCGCCCTCGTGCGCACGGACCTCGCCCGGGGGCTCGGCCGGTTCGACCGCCTCCTCGCGAACCCTCCGTATCTCCCCACCGGTCCCGAGGAACGCGACCCGGACCCCTGGCACAACCTCGCGCTGGACGGGGGACGCGATGGCTGCCGGGTGCTCCGGCGGCTGGTCGAGCAACTCGGCGACCACCTCGTGCCGAACGGTTCCGCCTTCGTGGTCGTCTCTTCGTTGCAGGCGCCGGGCGCGCTCGCGGGGATCCGGGCACGGTGGGAGGGCCGTGGAGGTCGGGTGGGGACGGTCGGTTCGCGCGAGCTCGAGGGCGAGCGCCTCGAGGTCTGGCGCTTCGTGACCGGCGGCAGTCAGGTGTGACGCTCGACGTAGTTAAGGACCGCGTCGAAGAATCGCTGACCGTCGCCGTACCCTTCGGGAGATCCGCTTCGCGTCCAGTCCGGGGCCTGGGCCCGGAAGAACGCCCGTTCGGGATGCGGCATAAGGCCGAAGACGTTCCCCTCGGGATTGGTGAGGCCGGCGACATTCCCCTCCGACCCGTTCGGGTTCCACGGGTAGGTCGCCCGCGAACCGTCCGGGGCGACCCAGCGGAACAGCACCTGCCCGTTCTCCTCGACCGAGCGGCGGAGCTCCTCGCTCTCGAGGACGAGCTTCCCTTCCGCGTGCCCCGAGGGGAAGAGGTAGCGCGTCCCCTTGGGGACTCCCCGGAGCGGGGGAAAGATCCCCCCGTCCCACGCGACGAACGTCGGTCGGCACTCGTAGTGGCCGGAGTCGTTCGTCATCAGGGCGGCCTGAGGGGTGGCGAGATGGCCGCCCGGCCGCCCCGGGAGAAGGCCGAGTTCGGTGACGACCTGGAAGCCGTTGCACACTCCCGCGACGATCCGACCGCTGCGGACGAACTCCTCGAGCTCGCGTCCGATCGATGCGCGCACCCTCGCGGCCAGGATCGCTCCCGCGCGCACGTAGTCCCCGGCGGAGAAACCGCCCGGCACGAAGAGGGCCTGGTAGTCGGAAAGCCGGCGGCGCTTCTCGGCCGAAACGTCCCTCCCTTCGAACTGCTTGAGGTGGACGATCTCGGGCTGCGCCCCGAGCGACGAGAGCGCCTCGCGAAGCTCGTCGTCGCAGTTCGTTCCCTCGATCGACAGGAGGGCGATCGCGAGGTTCCGGCGCGCCACACCCGAAAGAGGCGAACGCCCGCTTAACGGTTCCCCGGCTCGTGATCAATCCTTCGCGACGGACCGACCGAGCGGTGGGTCGAGGTAGTGGACGCGGACGCGCTGTCCGCGCCGAACGACCCGGCGACCCGGCGGGAGGAGGGCGAACGCGGTCGCCCCGGAGAGACTCGTGATCACGGACGACCCGCGGAAGGTGGTGAACGCGCGGCCGTTCTCGAACCGAAGGGGAACGATCGTGGCGAGCCCCGGCGTCGGCGCGACCGCGTCGCTCCCGAGCACGGCAGAACCGTCCGTCCAGCCCGGGCCCGGCCGGCGGCCGAGCTTCCGAAGCACCGGGAGGACCAGCCAGTACATGTTCGCGAGGCAGGAGGTTGGGTGGCCGGGAAGTCCGACCACGACGGTCCGTCCGCTGCGGGCGGCGAGGGTCGGCTTGCCCGCGCGCACGGCGATCCCGTGGAAGAGCAGCGTCCCGAGCTTCGGGAGGATCCGGGGGAGATGGTCTCGCTCGCCGACCGAGCTGCCGCCCGTTGCGAGAACGAGGTCGGAGGTGCGGAGGGCCGAGCGGATCGCCCGTTCGATGAGCTCGGGGCGGTCCGGCACCGGGGCGTGCACCTCGGGGACCCCTCCCGCGGCGAGGACCACGGAGGCGAGGGTCGCGTTGTTGCTTTCGTAGATTCGCCCCGCCCGGGGACGGTCCCCGGGAGAGAGGAGTTCGTTGCCGTTCGGGATGACCGCGACCCGAGGCCGGGCGTAGACCCGGACCTTCGCGATCCCGCACGCGGCGATGGCGCCGACCGCGGGAGCGGTGAGCTCCTCCCCTTTGCGCCCGAGGAGAGCGCCGCGCGGGAAGTCGTGGCCGGGCGGCGAGATGCGGTCGCCGCTCGGGATCGGCCGGGCCACCCGCACGCGCTGTCCGCGGCGCTCCACTTCCTCGAAGATCACGACCGCGTCGGCGCCCCGGGGGATCGCCCCCCCGGTCGCGATCGCGACGGATTCGCCGGGTCGGAGCGTACGGGGGTACGATTGCTCGGCGAAGACCTCGCCGACGACCTCGAGCTCGACCGGATGGGAGTTCGTCGCCCCGACCGTATCCCGACTGCGGAGGGCGTAGCCGTCCCACGTGGTTCTTGGGAACGCCGGGACCGGGGTCGGCGCGCGCACGTTCTCGGCGAGCACTCGGTCGAACGCTGCCTCGATCCGGACCTCTTCGACCCGGTCGATCGGTCGGGTCGCCGCGAGCAGGCGGCGGCGGGCGACGTCGACGGGGGTGAGGCGGCCGAACGCATGCATCTCCATCGCCCCCTTCACCTCCGTCCTTCGATCCAGCGCGCTCCGGCCCGCGTCCCGGCCGAGAGACAGTGGGCCAACGGTTGGCCGGCGAACCACGCCGCGTAAAAGCCTCCTCGGAACGCGTCGCCGGCCCCGACGAGGGTTCGGATCCGGCTCGGCCGGACGGTCGGAACGTGGACCGAGCCGGTCCGGGAGAACGCGGAGGCACCGTTCGGACCCTCGGTCCGGATCACGAGAGGGACGAACTCGAGCAGGTCCCGGGGTCGCCGGACCCGGGCGAACTCGAGAGCTCGGTCGATCTCGGACCGATTGCCGAAGAGGACCTCTGTCCCCTGCAGCAGCTTCAGGAACGAGCCCCGGTCCCACCGGTAGTGGATCTCCTGCGCCGGGTCGGCGGCCACCCGGAGGCCCGCCCGTCGCGCCTCGTGGAGGAGGCGGAGTTGGAACGCGGGGTCGGCGGTCGTCAGGTGGAGCCAGGCGTACTCTCGCAGGATCCGGCTCGGGAGCTTCGCCCGAGCGGTATGCTCCATGGCCCCTTGGTCGATGAGCGTCCGCTGCGTCCGGGCGCGGTCCTCGAGGATGTAGCAGGTCGGCGTGGGAGAACCGCGCACGACCTCGACCCCTCGGAGATCGATCCCGCGCCGCGAGAGCTCCCCCAGGAACTCCTTCGGAAAGCCGTCGCCGATCCGTGCGACCAGCCCTGTGGCAACTCCGAGCCTTGCCGCCGCCTGGGCGAGGTTGGTCGCCGTCCCCCCCAGCTCCGCGCGGTGCGCGCGGACGGGCACCGTCCGGTCCGGGCCGGGGAACGAATCGATCGAGAGGAAACGGTCGATGTTGACGTGGCCCGAAATCAGGAGGTCCCGGGGCCGGTCGGTGACCGCTTCCTGCATGCTCGGCGGAATCGACGGAACCCCCCGGCCCCTTATCGCTTGGGGGGCCCGGCGTGCGGCTTAAGGTCCCCGGGCGCTCCCGCGAACCGCGCATGCTCGTCGTAGGGGCGGTCCTGGACCTGGAGGGGGCGCGCCCCGGCTACGTTCGATTCCGCAACGGTCGGGTCGTCGAAGTGGGGTCTCTCGGCACCGAGGGCCGACGGGCCGGAGAGCGACGGATCCGGGGGATCGTCGTCCCGTCCCCGATCAACGCCCACACCCACCTCGGGGACGCGGTGTCGGTCCGAGAACCGCCCGCCGGACCGGTCTCGCGTCTGATCCAGCCACCGAACGGCTACAAGTTCCGCCTGCTCGCGAGCTCCTCTCGAGCCGAGAAGGTCCGCGCGATCCGGGCGGCCCTGAAGCGGATGCAGCGGGACGGGGTCGTCGCGACCGTCGACTTCCGTGAGGAAGGCCGCGCGGGCGTGGAGCTCCTGCGGGAGGCGGCCCGCACGAGCCCGGTGCGGGTGCTTGCGCTCGGGCGGCCCCTCGTCCGTCCCGTCGAGAGGAGCGAGCTCGGCCCTCTCCTGCGCGTCGCCGACGGGATCGGCCTATCGAGCGCCCGGGACGAGACCGAAGAGACGCGACGGACGGTCGCTCACGCGTGCCACGCCGCGGGAAAGAAGTTCGGACTCCACGCGAGCGAGGCCGTCCGCGAGCGGCCCGAGCAGTACCTCGACCCTCACCCGGACCTCCTCGTGCACCTCGCGAAGGCGACCGCCGAGGACCTGGTGGCGGTGCGGGACGACCGCGTCTCGGTCGTGGTCTGTCCGAGGTCGAACGCTCTCTTCGCGCGACAGCCGGACCTGCGCTCGATGGAACGTCTCGGGCTTTCGGTGATGCTCGGCACGGACAATGCGATGTTCCACGCCCCTTCGCTCTGGCGGGAGATGGAGTTCGCGTACGTGGCGTCCCGACTTCGCGGACGCCCGGTCTCGGCGGCCTTCCTCGCCCGGGCCGCGCTCGTGGAGCCGTGGAAGTGGCTCGGCGAGCCCGAGAACGCCGTCATCGCCCCGGGAATGCCCGTCCCCCCGGTGGTCCTGCGTCTCCCTCCGGACGACCCTGCCTACCAGGTCGTCACGCGGACGACCGAACACCTTATGGTCCGGTTCCGGCCCGGGGCCCCGTACCGTCCCCGTCGACCATGAAGAGCGACGAGCTGTTCGCACTCCTGCGGCGCCGAGGAGTGCTCTGGCCGACCGCCGAGATCTACGGAGGAGCGCAGGGCCTCTACGATTACGGCCCGCTCGGCGCGGCGCTCAAGCGGAGGATCGAGGAGGCGTGGACCGCGTGGTTCGTCGGTCTCTCCCACGATTACCACCTGATCGACCCCGCCGAGATCCTCCCCGAAGCGGTCGTCCGCGCCTCCGGCCATCTCGAGAACTTCACCGACCCCGAGGTAACGTGCGAGAACTGCCACCGCGATTTCCGGGCCGACACGATCCTCGAGAAGGTACGACCCGAAGGCGTGGACGGTCTCTCGCCCGCGGAGATCGGCGAGATCGTCCGGGCGAAGGGGGTGAAATGCCCGAGCTGCGGCTCGAAGAACCTCAGCGTTCCGCGACCGTTCAACATGATGTTCGGGCTCGACTTCGGGGTGACGGGCCGCGAACGGGTCTACCTTCGCCCCGAGACCGCCCAGAGCAGCTACCTCTCCTTCCCGCGGATGTGGGACGTCGCCCGTCACGCGCTCCCCCTCGGGATCGCGGTCGTCGGCAAGGCGTACCGGAACGAGATCGCTCCCCGGCAGGTGCTCTTCCGGATGCGGGCGTTCACCCAGGCCGAGCTTCAGGTCTTCTTCGACCCGGAGCATTTCCCGCTCCCGTTCGACCGGGTCCGCGACGAACGGCTACCGGTGCTCCGCGCCGCGCGCCGTCTTGCAGGGTCGGAGGAGGTCGAGCTCGTTTCGGCGGGCGACCTCGTCCGGACGGGGGGCCTCCCGGAGTTCTACGCCTACCACCTCGCCCACACGTTCCGCTTCTACCGCGACGTCCTCGGATTCCCCGTCGAGCGGATCCGCCTGCTCGAGAAGTCCGACCAGGAGCGGGCGTTCTACAACCGGATCCAGTTCGATGTCGAGGTGGACCTCGAAAGCCTCGGGGGGTTCAAGGAGATCGGGGCGGTTCACTATCGGGGAGATTACGACCTCGGTCGCCACAGCCAGGGGTCCGGGAAGGACCTCTCGGTGACGCCGACCGGTGGTCGCTCCGTCCTCCCGCATGTCCTCGAACTCACGTTCGGCCCCGACCGCTGCCTCTGGGCGGTCGCCGACGTACATCTCGGAAAGGACGGGGACCGCACGCTCTGGCGCCTTCCACCGTACCTGGCTCCGCTTCCGGTCGGGGTCTTCCCGCTCATCGAAAAGGAGCACGCACCCTTCGCCCGGGGACTCTCGGACGACCTCGCGGCCGCCGGAATCCCGAACCAGTTCGACGACGGGGGAACGATCGGGAAGCGCTACGCCCGGATGGACGAGGCCGGCACGCCGTTCTGCGTCACGGTCGACGGAGAGACGATCGGCGAAGGCCCGTCGAAGGGCACCGTCACGTTGCGGAGTCGGGACTCGAGGTCCCAGGAGCGCGTCCCCGCCGCGGAGCTCGCGTCGCGCCTGGCTCCGCTCCTGCGTCCCCCTCGGCCCCCCCGGGCGTGACGCTTCGCGCGCCTTCCGGGCCGAGACAACGGCTATATCTCGCGGCCGAGTAACTCCGGTCCGATGGCGACCGGCGGTGGCGAAACCCCTCCCCCGGTGGGAGCGCCGACCCCTCTCGCCGCACGGCGTTCCCGCTGGATCGGCCAGCAGTATGCCGACATCACGAAGCTCCGCGAGATCGCGGCTCGGCACGACCGGGCAGCCGCTCGGGCAAACCAACGCGCCGCGCGCCTGAACACCCGAATCGAAAAGCTCCGGCACCAGGCGACGCTCTTGCGCGAGAGGGGCCAGCGGGTCCTCGCCGAGATCCCCGAGATCGAGCAGGAGATGAAGCAGCACGAGCGGGACATCGAGGCCGGGACGAAGAAGACCGGCGGCGCCCCGATCGGTTCGGACGTCACGAGCCTCCACTACCGCGTCCGCAAGCTCCAGCAGAAGGTCGTGGACAAGCAGCAGAAGGCTCGCTCGCTCGAACTGCGGGCCGCGACCAAGACCCAGAAGACCGCCGAGCTCAAGGTGAAGGTCGACCGCTACGTCGAGACCGCCCGTCTCGCCGAGCAGGAGGCGGCCGCGTTCAAGCAACGGGCCGACCGGCTGCAGATGATCTCCGAGCAGGAGGTCGCGGACCACCTCAAAGCGAGCGCGAGCGGCACGAAGGGACCGACGGACGAGCCGCCCAGCACGCTATGAAACTGATCGTCACCGTCGGGATGCCCGGGTCGGGCAAGGACGAACTCGTCGGCGTCGCGCGGTCGATGGGACTCGCGACCCTCAAGATGGGCGACCTCGTCCGGGACGAGACGCGCCGGCGCGGTCTGCCGGTCACGAACGCGAACGTCGCGCGGGTCGCCTCCGAGGAGCGCGAGAAGCACGGTCCCGCGATCTGGGCGCAGCGCGCGGTCCCGAAGCTGATCGAGACGAGGATGCTCGTCGACGGGTGCCGGTCCGACACCGAGGTGACCGTCTTCCGGCACAACTTCGGGGACCTCTTCGTCCTCGGGATCTTCGCCTCGCCCGAGACCCGCCACGACCGGATGGCGAGCCGGGGCCGGGCCGACGACGGTTCCGCGCTCCAGGAGTTCTACGACCGCGACCGCCGCGAGCTCAAGTGGGGGATTGGCAACGCGTTCGTGGTCGCGGACGGAATGCTCGTGAACGAAGGCACGCTCGACGAGTTCCGCAAAGCTGGCCGCGCGATGCTCGAGAAGATCCTCGCCCGCGACGAGTGAGCGACGGCGTTCCTACGCGATCGCTGAGGGCGGGCCTTCGCTCATGAGTCGACGGACCGAGTCGAACCGCTCTCGGTCCACCACCACGGCGAGCCGGACCCGCTCCGCCACGAGGGCCCGGAACCGGTCGACGAGGTGCTGGTCGCGGGCTTCCGCGAACCCTCGGGACCCGCGGCCGGAGGCGATCGACCGGTCCCACTCGAGGGCGTACTCGTCCGCGGTCGAGGGAGCCGGAGGGCTCCGAGCGACCCGACGCTCCCGCACGGTCCGGCGGACGAGCTCGAAGTAGCCGATGTGCTCGGCGAAGAGCGAGGCGGTGCGGTCGTCGTCCGGGTCGAGCGGTTCGACCGGCACCCCGCGCGACCAAGCCCACCGCAGCACCTCGACGAACGCCGGGTTCGGGACCCGGACCTCTCCGAAACGAACGAGGCCGCGCACCTCGCTCGTTTCGTTGGCGGTCAGCGGCACGATCGGTTCGGCGTCGGAGACCACGAAGTAGTCGTGGAGGCTCCTCCGCTCGTCGCCCGAGAGACCGATGCCGACCCGGGCGGGCGCGAACTCGTCGAGCGCGGAGAGGAGGCGCGGGACCTCCGAGGCGAGCCCACGGACCGGGGCGATGAGAAGCGCGCCGGGGGTAGGCCCGACGGTGGCCGAGATCACGGACCTTCCCGCTCGGTGATCTCGTCGATCAGCTCGTCCGGGTCGCGGTGGCGGCGCAGCTCGGTGACCGAGAGGATCGGGAGACCGTCGATCGACGACCGGTTGATCGGGTCGCGGACGACGAAGAGCGCGTGGCCCTCGGCGACCCGGGCGAGGCCGTGCAGCACCTCGGCGCGGTGGAGCGCGGTCCGGAGGCTGCCGACCGTCGCGAGGAGGATGTCCGGCGTCCGCGCGAGCGCGTCGAACGGCGCCCGGATCGTGACCGTCACTTCGAGCCCCATGCCGTCGAGCTGGCGAAGGACCCCGTCGCGCAGGGCGTCGCCCGTGCGCAGCAACGTTCGGTCCCCCCCCGCGTCCCGGCCCTCGGGGGGCTTCTGCTTCTCCGGCGAGGGGTCGTTCCGCGTGCGAGACGCCCAATCGAAGAGGTCGATCGGGCGAACGACCGTTTCGCCGAGGAAGTTCTCGATCCGCTCGATCACGAGCGCTTCGGCCCCCGCGCCTTCCTCGTACAGCTGGATCGCCCGGCGCGAGACACCGGCGATCCCCGCGAGCGTGCCGAGCGAGAGTCCTCGCTCCGCGCGGAGCTGACGGAGACGGACCCCGTCCACCTGGGCGAACGTGCCCCCCGGGCTTGCGTAGAGGAACGGGGGAAGCGCCTTCTCGAGAAACTCCTGGAGGGTCTCCTCGTTGATGATCGGGACTCCGTAGCGGGTGTAGACCACGCCCGCGTCGAGCTCGGCCGCTCCCGAGGTCTGCCCGATGACGATCGTGATGGCCGGGAAGAGGCGTCCGAGCTCGCGGAGCCGGGTCGCCTCCTCCGAGTCGAGCGCGTCGATGTTCTTCAGGATCTTGACGAGCAACAGCACCGCATCGCGGCGCGCGGCGAGGTCGAAGCTCGTCGGACGGATCGCGTGGGTGTCCGCGACGTAGAATCCCGCGCGTTCGAGCAGTTCGCGAATACGCTCGATCGAACGCTCTCGCGTGGACGGCACCGGTGACACCCGGAACTATTCAATTATCTCTTTTATATAAATGAGCATGGTCGAACCTCTCGGAGAGCGCCGCCTTTCCGGGCGGCGAATCGTCTTGGTCCTCCGGCCTCTGGGAGGGTCGTGGAGAGTCCGCTTCGCCCGTGGCCGGACGCCCCTGCGCTCGTCGTCGACCCCGCCGGGGAGGCCCGGGGCCGAACGCTCGTGGTCGCGGACGTCCACCTTGGGCTCGGGAGCACGCACGACCGCCCCCTCGGTCCTCCCGAGGCGGCCGCGGACCTGCTTGCCCGGGAGCTGGTCGGACTCGCCGTCGCAAGTCGTTCGCGCGGCATCGTGATCGCGGGGGATGTGAAGCATCCGATCGTGGGCACTCCCCCCGCGCTCCGGCCGGTCGTGTTCGACTTCTTCGCGGAGCTTTTGAGCGCGGGACTGTCGGTCGAGCTCGTCCCCGGGAACCACGACGTCGGGATCGTTCGACATCTGCCCCGCGAGGTCACGGTCCATCCGGCCTCGGGGGTCGTCCTCGGTGAGGTGGGGGTCTTCCACGGCCATCGGTGGCCCTCGAACACGGTCCTCCGCGCTCCGCGGCTGGTCGCGGGGCACCTTCATCCGGGGTTCCGGCTCGCGCCGACCGGAGCCGACCCCGAGGGGAAGCGACGGTGCTGGGTTCGCGTCGAGCGGACCCCCGCCCCGGTGTCGAAACGCCGGCGGAGACACCTCGCACCTCGGGCGAAGGAGGTCGTGATCCTTCCCGCGTTCAACCCGATCGCGGGTACCGAAGCGCTGAACCGACAACGGCCGGCCCGGGGTCGGTCGTTCCTCTATCGACGGTTCCTCTCGGGGGGCGTCGCGCGCGCCTACCTGCTCGACGGGACCGACCTCGGGGTCATCCCGACGCCGCCGGGGGACGTCCGCCGCTCGCGAGGAGCGGAACGAGCGCGCTAGGTTCGGAGACCGGCGGTGCACAGCTGTTCCCGAAACAGACGAGCGCGCGCGCCGTCTTCGCGCTGCCGAGAGCGTCGAGCTCCCCGGGAAGGGAGAACGGCGCCGGGGGATGGCCGGAGAACACCCACACGTTGGGATGCCAGGTCCGTCGCGCGGCGCGGAGCAGCGACTCCGCCGCGGGACCTTTTCCCTCGACCACCACCGTAGCGGGAGGCGTCGACAGGAGCCCGGCGGCGAGAGCCGAACCGGCGGCGAACAGCCCTGCGGTCCCTATCCGGCGCGCGATCGGGCCGAGCAGCTCCCGGGACTTCTCCGACCAACGGTCGTCGTGCGTGAGCGAGGCCGCCCGCAGGAACGCGAGCGCCGCTCCGGCATTCGCCGAAAGGTGAGGGCTGTCCTCGAGAGGGTAGGACGGCTCGGTCACTCCGGCTACGGCCGGACCGTCGTAGAGCTTGGGGGAGAGGTCGCGGAAGAGACCGTCCTCCCCCCGGAACTCCCGGTCGACCAGCTCGAGGAGCGTGAGGGACGCCTCGAGGTATCTCGGTTCCGCGAGAACGCCCGAGAGCTCGAGAAGCCCCGAGGCCATCGCGACCTGGTCCTCGAGCAGGCCGTACCCTCGCGGACCGTCCGGGTCGAGACGGTGCGCGACCCCGAGTTCGGGTCGGTACGACTCCCTCAGGAGCCGGTCGGCCGCCCGACGGGCGTCCGAGACGATCGAACCGTCTCCGAGGAACGCACCCGCCCGTGCGAACGACGCGATGAAACGGCCGTTGATGTCCGCGTAGACCGCTCGGTCCACGGCCGGCGTGGGACGCGCAGAACGGGCGGCCCGCAGCTTCGCGACCGCCCGGGAGAGCGCGGGACCGGCCTGGTCGGGCGGGTACACGCCCTCGGCGGCCTCGGCAAGGGGGACGAGCCGGAAGAGGACGTTCCGCTCGGGGTCGTGGGGCATGCGTCCGTCCGTCCCCACGCCGAAGAACCGGCTCACGAGACGGAGCTCGTCCGGCGCGAGCGCCTCTTTGAGCTCCGACCGCGACCAGGTGAAGTATCCCCCGTCGTCGCCGGGAGCGTTGTCCGCGTCCTGGCTGGACCCGAACCCTCCCTCAGGGTCCGCGAGCACTTCCCGGACCCAGCCGACGGTCGACCGAACCACCTCCTCGAGGCGGGGGTCGCTGAATTTCGCCGCGCCCTCGACGTAGGCCGAGAGGAGGGCCGCGTTGTCGACCCCCATCTTCTCGAAGTGGGGGACGTGCCAGCCCTCGTCGACCGAATACCGGTGGAATCCCCCTCCGACCTGGTCGAAGAGACCCCCGTCGGCCATTCTCGTGAGGGTCTCGTGGGCGCGGGCCGTGCTTCTGGACGAGCCCGACGCGAATCCGTCCCAGAGGAGGAACGACACCGCGGTCGGGTGGGGGAACTTGGGGGCCATGCCGAAGCCCCCGTTCACCGGGTCGAAGCTCGAATGGACCTCGCCGCGAACGGCCGCGACGAACGAGTCGAGAGGGCGGTCGGCCGGCGACCTCGCTTGGCGCATGCGCTCGAGCGCGCTCCGGATCGCCTGCGCGTTGTCCCGGATCTTGTCGGGCTCCTCCTTCCACAGGCGCGCGACCTCCTTGAGGACACGACGGAATCCCGGACGGCCGTGCCCGTCCGTGGGCGGGAAGTAGGTCCCTCCGAGGAACACGTCTCCGTCCGGGGTCAGGAACCCGGTGAGGGGCCAGCCACCTTCCCCGGTGAGCGCCCCGACCTGCCGTTGATAGCGACGGTCGATCTCGGGATGCTCGTCCCGGTCGACCTTGACCGCGACGAAATGCTGGAGGAGGAGACGGGCGACCTCCGGGTCGGAGTAGGTCCCCTCGTCCATGACGTGGCACCAGTGGCACCAGGAGGCTCCGATATCGAGCAGGATGGGGCGGCCCGCGCGCTTCGCGAGCTCGAACGGCTCAGGGCCCCAGGGGAACCACTCGATCGCCTGCTCGGCGGCGGCGCGAAGATAGGCGGAGGAACTTCCTCCAAGACGCCAGCCCCCGGTCCGCTCCGCTCCGGGCTCGGCCGAAGGACTCACGGACGGAGAGGGCCGTCCGCGGCTCTTACGGTTGTCGGGCCGAGCCACCGGGAACGCCCTCGCGCCGCCGGGAGGAGCGTAATCGGCTCACGGGAGCGTTACTGCCCGCGCGCTCGTTATAAGGGGGGCCTCAGTGCCCGGTCGAGGCGCTCACGATGGAGATGCAACCCGGCCAGATGGCCTACGACCGGGCGATCACGGTCTTCTCGCCCGACGGACGGCTCTTCCAGGTCGAGTACGCGCGCGAAGCGGTCCGACGCGGCGCCACGACGGCCGGGGTCGTCTATTCGAACGGGGTCGTTCTCATCGCCGACCGGCGGATTCCGAACCCGAAGCTCGCCGAGGCCGCCAGCCTCGAGAAGATCCACCAGATCGACGAGAACATCGGTTGCGCGACCGCGGGACTCGTCGCGGACGCCCGCGTGCTCGTGGACTACGCCCGGCTCTCCGCGCAGATCAACCGGGTGACGTACTCGGAGCCGATGTCGGTCGAGCTGTTGGTCCGACGGATCTGCGATTACAAGCAGCAGTACACCCAGTTCGGCGGCGTCCGTCCGTTCGGGACCGCGCTGCTCGTCGGCGGGTACGACGACGGTGGCATCCACCTCTTCGAGACCGAGCCGTCCGGTTCGCTCACGAGCTTCAAGGCCGCGAGCACGGGCGGCAACAAGGGACCCGTCATGGACCTCTTCGAGCAGAAGTACCGTCCCGGCATGGACCGGGACGCGGCGATCCTGCTCGCCCTCGAGGGCCTGCGGTCCGGTCTCGAGGAGGGCGGCAACCTCTCCCAGGTCGAGGTCTGCTCGGTCCAGGTGGACGAGGGGATGACCCGATTCCCGGCGGACGAAGTCCAGAAGTTCGTCCAGCGGCTCCCCGCGGCGGGCACCCCCGCGAGATCTTCCCGCGGCTAGGCCGGCGCCACGTTCCGACGCTCACTCTCCTCGTATGGTCACGGTCGAGGATGCGGTCATCGCGCGGTGGGAGACCGGGGGCTCCCGGTTCGAGGTCCTGGTCGACCCGCAGGCGGTCCAGGACCTGAAGGACGGGAAGACGGTCGACCTCGCGGACAAGCTCGCCCTCGGACAGGTCTTCAAGGACGCGAAGAAAGGCGACAAGATCTCCGAGGAACACCTCGAGAAGACGTTCCACACGCGCGACCTCGGCGAGATCGCGCGCCAGATCATCCTCAAGGGCGAGGTCCAGGTCACCACCGAGCAACGCCATCGCCTCCAGGAGTCGAAGCGCAAGCAGGTCGTCGCCACGATCGCGCGGAACGCGATGAACCCGCAGACCGGGGCGCCGCACCCTCCGGCCCGCATCGAAGCGGCGATGACCGAGGCGAAGGTCCACATCGACCCGTTCCGTTCGGTCGACGAGCAGGTCCAGGAGGTCCTCACGAAGCTTCGCCCGCTGATCCCGATCCGGCTCGATGTGGTCAAGGTCAAGATCAAGATCCCGGCCCAGCACTATCCGCGCGTCATCGGGGAAGTGAAGGGACTCGGCCGGCTTCTCGAAGAGAATTGGCTCGGCGACGGAAGCTGGAGCGGAGTGGTCGAGATCCCCGCCGGAATGCAGACCGAGCTCTACGAGAAGCTCAGCGCGCGCACGAAGGGCGCTGTCGAGACCGCTTTGGTTAAATAGACCCCTCCCGTCGCGCGGCCCGGTGCAGCAAGAAAGATGTCCAGAGGTCATCGTCCGGGCCACCGCAGTCGTGGCCGCGGGGGTCCCCCCTCGCCTCCCTCCGGGGAACGGACACTAGTTCTTCCCGGTGAAGAGATCCGTGCCCATGGGTTGAAACCCGGGCCCGGAACCTACCGCACGGGCGGCCGCGTCTACGCGAGCGTGCTCGGCCTGCTCTCCGAACGGCCGCCGTTCGTACAGGTGGTCCCGCTCTCGGGCCGGTACATCCCGAAACCCCACGACCTCGTCCTCGGCACGGTCACGGACGTCCAGGGGACGTTCTGGCTCCTCGACATCGGCGCGCCGCGCTGGGCCCCCCTCCACATGACCGGGACGCCCTGGCAGGTCGAGATCGGGGAGACCGAGCGGTTCCTGCGCGTCGGGGACGCGGTCGTCGTCCAGGTCGAGAGCCTCGAAGCGACGGGACGGATCGGGGTCACGATGCTCGGGGAAGGCCTGGGGAAGCTCGAGGGCGGCACGATCGTCCGCATCTCCCCGGCCCGCGTTCCTCGGGTCGTCGGGCGGAACGGCTCCATGATCGACACCATCCGCCGCCACACCGGCGCCGAGGTGGTCGTCGGCCAGAACGGCCGGGTCTGGGTGGGCGGCACGCCCGACGCGATCCACCGGGTGAGCGAGGTCCTTAAGATCATCGAGGAGAACGGCCAGCGCTCGGGACTTACCGAGCGGGTCGAGAGCTACCTCCTCGCGACGATGCCGACGGACACGAGAGGACCGCGAGAGCCCGACGGGGAGCGCGCGCACCGCGACGCCCCCCCGCGGCAGCCCGATTCGGAAGAGACGGACGAGGACGCTGCGGACGCCGAGACGGAGACCGACGAGCCGCCCGAGACGATGGAGCCGGGCGACCAGTGAGCTGATCAGATTCCAAGGAGAACAAACATGGGAAGCGTAGGAGCGAAAGACGTTCCGGTGCTGTTGAGCCCTGACGGGCTCCGCATCGACGGACGAAGATTGGACGAGCTGCGCCCGATGAAGATCCAGGTCGGGCAGCTCCACAACGCCGACGGTTCGGCGTTCGTGGAGTGGGGGATGAACAAGGTGATGGCGGCCGTCTACGGACCGCGAGAGGTCCATCCCCGCCATCTCCAGCAGAACAACAAGGCCGTCATCCAGTGCAAGTACAACATGGCGGCGTTCTCGGTCGACGAGCGGAAGCGGCCGGGCCTCGACCGACGCTCGCAGGAGATCTCCAAGGTCATCGGCGAGGCGTTCGAGTCGGTCGTCTTCGCGGAGGAGTATCCCCGCACGAGCATCGACATCTACATCGAGGTCCTCCAGGCGAACGCCGGCACCCGCTGCGCCGGCCTCGTGGCGGCGTCGCTCGCGCTCGCGGACGCCGGGATCCCGATGGTCGACCTGCTCCCCGCGGTCGCGGTCGGCAAGGTCGCCGGGAAGATCGCCCTCGACCTCAAGAAGGAAGAGGACAACTTCGGCGAGGCCGACCTCCCGATGGCGCTCGTTCCGCAATCCGGACGCCTCGTGCTGCTCCAGATGGAAGGTCACATGACCGAGCCCGAGCTCGCCGAGGCGCTCGAGCTCGGGGTCCAGGGCTGCCGCGAGATCTACGAGAAGATGAAGCAGGCGCTCCGGGAGCGCTACTCCGTCGGACCGGCCGGAGGTTCCGCATGAGCGAAGAGGTCGCCGCCGAGATCCTCACGACCCACATCCTCGACCTCGCCGCCGAGGGAAAGCGGCTCGACGGCCGCGGACCGGACGAGTACCGGAAGGTCAGTATCGAACCCGGGTTCGTCGCGACCGCGGACGGCTCCGCCCTCGTGCGGATCGGGACCACGGCGGTCGTTTCGGGCATCAAGCTCGAGCCGGGGAAGCCTTTCCCCGACACCCCGAACGCCGGGGTCCTCACGACCAACGCGGAGCTGATCCCGCTCTCGAACGCGATCTTCGAACCCGGCCCGCCCCAGCCCGGGGCGATCGAGGTCTCGCGGGTCGTGGACCGCGCGATCCGGGCCGCCGAGACGGTCGACCTGACCCGCCTCTGCGTCACGCCGGGCGAGAAGAGCTGGGTCTGCTACGTCGACATCCACGTCCTCGACCACTCGGGGAACCTGATCGACGCCGCCCTGCTCGCGGCGCTCGCCGCGCTCACCCACTCGACGGTCCCGGCGAAGCGGTTCGAAATCGCGGAGTCGGACTATCCGCTCGAGGTCCATCACTTCCCGGTCGAATGCACCTTCGTTCGGCTCGGCGACACCATCGTGGTCGACCCGACGTTCGACGAGGAGCGGGCCGCCCAGGGTCGGATCACGGTCGCGACCGACGAGGTCGGCCGGGTCGTCGCCATGCAAAAGGGTCTCGTGGGAGCGTTCTCCCCCGATGACGTGAAAGAGGTCGTCCGGCGCGCGTTCGCCCACGGTGAGCGCCTGCGCGCGGTCGCGAAGGGAGGCTCGGCATGAGCAAGCGCACGAAGAAGGCCGGTCCGACCGGCTGGATGGGTCCCCGCTACGGGATCCGCATCCGCCGGCGCGTCCTCGACATCGACCGGGCGCGGGGGCCCAACGCCGCGTGCCCGCGCTGCTCGACCGTGACCCTTCACCGGGTCGCGAGCGGGGTCTTCGAATGTCGCCGGTGCGGGACCCGCTTTGCGTCGAACGCCTACGTCTTCGCGGCGCCGCCGCCGATCCAGCGGACCGAGCGCGAGCCGACCCCCGGCAACGCTTAAGCCCTCGAGGAACGTCGAATCGGCCGGTATGTTCCGCTGCATCCGGTGCGGGGAGGCCCTCCCCTCGGACGCGAACCTCTTCGGGGTTCGCTGCGACAACTGCGGTGGGAAGATCTTCACGAAGGAGCACCCGAACGTGAAGAAGGTCCTGAAGGCGCGTTAGCGCTGGCCCGTCCGTTCTCCGTTGATCGGATAGCCCGCTCGGCGGCAGGCGCTCTCGACGATCCGTCGCGACTCGCCCTGCAGCAGCGGAAGGTTCGCGCGGGCCGTGAGCGAGTAGAGACGCAACGCTCCCTCGCAGCTTTCCCGCCAGCCCTCTCCCGCGATCCCGAGCGCCGCCTTCTGGGCGGCTTGAAACGCCGGACCGGCGCGCTTCGCCACGCGCTCCCAGAGACCGTTCTCCGTTCCCCAGAGGTACTCGAGGTTCAGCGCCCGAAGGAACGCCATCCGGTTGGCGAGGAGGCCGCGCTGGACCGCCGCGGTCTCACGTTCCCCGGTCTCCATCGCTCGCAACAGCTTCGCCACGTGCTGCGCCCAGCCGACGAGCTGCTCCGCCACGTAGGCGTTGCATGCGTCGCGGACCCCGTCCCAGCGGAAGTTGCGAGCCTCCGAACGCAGTTTGGCGGCCGCGCCGTTCGGGTCGCGCAGCACCTTCGCGGTCCTCCACCCGGGCACGGCTCCTCCGAGACGCGTCGGCGCCCGCATCGCTCGGAGGTCGCCGGCGACGGTCCCGTACCGGACGGAGACCTGCCGACCACCGCGCTCCAGGATCACGTCGCCCTTGCGCTTTCCGATCACCCAGAGGTCGATGTCCGAACCTTCGCGCGCGTCGCCCCGGGCCCAGCTTCCCGCGAGGACGACCGCGCTCCGACCTCGGGGGTCGAACTCGTCCGCGAGCCCTCGAGCGACCCGAAGGACTTCCCGGCCCTCGCCCGACCCGGCCAGAGGGTTACGGGGTCGGCCCGGGGCACCGCCGATCGAGCGGCCCGAAGCCCGCGCCATGGCCGCGTCCGGTAAGAGGTACGGACGAAAAACCCCTTTGCCGCCGGTCCGACCGCGGGGTCCGCGACTCCCCTCGGCAAGCGACCGCCCTCCTCGCTCGGTCGCGGTCGGGTAGCTCACCCGGTGCGATCGGACCACCAACGCGGCGACGGACGGGCTCGCTTCCGGATATGTGTCCGGTATACGAAACGCGGCCGAATACTCGTTCGAACATCGCCCGGAGAAACCGTTTCAGGCCGAGCCGTCTAGGCCGGTCGTGAAGAATCCGACCCTTCGCTTCCTGGGTGGGGTCCGGGAGATCGGCGGGAACAAGATCCTCATCGAGGACGGGCCCGAACGCATCCTCTTTGACTTCGGCCCCTCGTTCTCTCCTCGGGCCGAGGAGTTCTACGTCGATTACCTCCAGCCCCGCTCTACGAGCCGGGCCAAGGACCTCCTCGAGTTCGACCTGGTGCCCCGGATCTCGGGTCTCTATTCGAGGGAAGCGCTCGGGGACGGAGAACTCGCCTACGCGCCGCCCGAGGTCCACGCAATCTTCGTCAGCCACGCGCACGCCGACCATGCGGGCTACCTCGACCTCGTCGACCCGGAGATCCCGGTCCATGTGGGCGAAGGCACCCGCACGCTCCTCAGTGCGATCGAGACCTCCACGAGGATGAAGTACGGCGACCACCCGTGGAAGGTCTTCACCGACCGGACCCCGATCCACGTCGGGGGGATCGAGGTCGTCCCCTACCCGGTCGACCATTCGATCCCGTTCGCGTACGGCTTCATCGTCCGGACGAGCGAAGGGACGGTGGCGTACACGGGGGACTTCCGCCACCACGGGCCCCGGGCGGCCGATACGCACGCTTTTTTCGAAGCGGTCGCGAACGAACGGGTCGACGCGCTGCTCATCGAGGGAACCCGAGCGGGGCCCGACCCCCGACGGAATCTCTCCGAAGCCGGGGTCCGAAGCGGGGTCGACCGCGTGCTGACGGCGCGACCGGAGCTCGCCCTCGCCTGCACCTATCCGCGGGACATCGACCGGCTTCGCACGCTCTATTCGGCCGCCCTCGCCGCTGACCGGGAGTTCGTCGTCTCCGTGCGCACCGCCCACCTCCTCTCCGAGGTCGCGCCTCGGTTCCCGGTAGGTGAGATCCCGGTCCCCGGCCACGCCCCCGGCCTTCGCGTCCACGCTCGGAAGAAGCGCGTCTCCTACCTCTGGGAGCGGCCGTTCCTCTCCGACGCGCTCTCCTCCGAGGAGCTCCGCCGCGAGGGCCGCAAGTACGTGCTCGCGCTCGACCTCGCGCACTTCCCCGAACTCATCGACCTCCGACCGCCGCGAGGGAGCCCGTTCCTCCACTCGATGAGCGAACCGTTCAGCGAGGACGACGTCGACGACCGCGTGATGCACAACTGGCTCGAGCACTTCGGGCTCGAGTTCCACCAGATGCACGCGAGCGGACACGCCTCGGGTCCGGAGCTCCTCGAGCTCGTGCGCGCCACCGGCGCGAAGGCGGTCTACCCGATCCACACCGAACATCCCGAGGCGTTCGAAAAGGCGGGACCTTCGGTCCGGCTTCCCGAGCTCGGCACCCCCTACCCGATCGGCCGGTAGGCGCTGCGACGGCGACGATAGGTTAACCGTTCGAGCGGTCTGCGCGCTCGGATGGACCCGGAACGCTGCCCGACCGGGATCGCCTCGGTCGACCGCCTGCTCGGCGGGGGGCTCGAGACCGATTCGGTGACCGAACTCTACGGAGAAGGGGGCAGTGGGAAGACCCTCTTCTGTCTCGAGGTCGCCCACCGCGTTGCGCTCGAGAACCGCTGGGTCTTCTACATCGACACGGAGGGCGTGAGCGTCGACCGATTGCGCGCCATCGCCGGCGACGGCCTCGACCTCGAGCTGAAGCACTGGCTCCTCTCGACCCCCAAGAACCTCGCCGACCAGGGGAAAGCGGTCGAGACCGCGTGCGCGCTCGCCCGCGAGGGGAAGCGGCCGGTCGGCCTCATCGTGGTCGACTCGGGGACGTTCTTCTACCGCCTCTCGCTCTCGGGCCCGGACGAGGACGACGCTCGACAGGCGCTCTCGCTCGCGGTCGCCGACCTCGTCTCGACCGCGCTCCACGCCCACGTTCCCGTCCTCTTCACGAACCAGGTCTGGCGGAGCATGAGGGAGGGCACGCTCGAGCCGCTCGGCGGCTCGTTCCTCAACCACGCGGCGAAGACCATCCTGCGCTTCGACCGACTTCCCGGCCCGCGGAGGCGGGTCGTTCTCGTCAAGCACCGGTCGCTTCCCGAGGGCTCCGCGGAGTTCCGGATTCGAGAGTCCGGGCTCGAGAGCGTGGGTCCGGCCTGAAACGAAGATAAGGACGGACGTTCATCCCCCGGCCGATGGCTGAACCGCTCGAATTCTCGGACGTCCCCACGCCGATCGGAATGTTCCGGGTGACGTATCTCGGAGAGACGGTCCGGGTCGTCGACCTCCTCGAAAAAGGCGTCCACCAGACCGGCGTTCCCCCCGGCGCGGTGCGACGCAATCCACCGTTCCGGGCCGAGACCCCACCGCGACAGCTGCGGGATTACTTCCGTGGGGAGCGAAAGAATCTCTCGGTGTCGGTCGAGCCCGACACGGCCTCCGAGTTCGACCGCGCGGTATGGAAAGCGCTGCTCGCGGTCCCGGCCGGACAGACGGTCACTTACGGGGAGCTCGCGAAGAGGGCCGGTCATCCCGGAGCGGCTCGAGCCGTCGGAGGGGCGATGCGTCGAAATCCCATCCCCATCATCATCCCGTGTCATCGCGTCGTCGGCCAGGGGGGCGCGATCACCGGCTTTGGCCTGGGCCTCTGGAGGAAACGCTGGCTCCTCGACCACGAAGGGGCTTGGCCGCTTAGGTCCCGTTCGGCCGAAGGGCCGCGCCCTCACGGGCAGCGGACCCTCGATGCCCTCATCGAGCCGACCAAGGGAGCCCGACCCTCCAAGGCGTCCGCCTGAGCGATCCTCTGACATACCTACTACAGTTTGTAGTTACTACGTTGGTCTCTCACCGGCCGGTAGCTACTACGAAACGTAGTAAGTTCTCTGCCGTGACGGGTCGGCGGAGAGCGGCGGGTCGTTTAACCTACTACCCAGAGTAGTAGCTTGCGTCGTACGGCTCGGGCTTGAGCCCACGCCGCTGGCGGACCTCCGCCACGACGTTCGTCTGGAGGTCGACCGGCACCGGTTCGAATCCCATCGACTCGGTCGCCCAGAGCACCTTCCCCGCGGTCGCGCTGCGGATGTCGGAGGCGAACCCGAACATCTCCGCCACCGGGACCTTCGCGACGATCGTCTGGAGGTCGCCCACGCTCGTCATGTCGAGGATCTCCCCTCGGCGACGCTGGAGCTCCCGCGTCGCTCCGGCGAGGACCTCCTGAGGGACGTTGACCGTCGCCTTCTGGAACGGTTCGAGCAGCAATCGGTCCCCTAGGCACATCGCGCCGTAGATCCCCGAGCGCGCGGCCGGGATCGTCTGCGCCGGACCCCGGTGGATGGAATCCTCGTGGAGCTTCGCGTCCACGAGCCGGACCTTGAGGCCGTAGACCTTCTCGTTCGCGAGCGGCCCGCGATTCATCGCCTCCTTGAAGGCGTCGACGATGAGGTCCATCGTCTCGTTGAGGTACTGGATCCCCTTCGTGACGTCGAAGAGGATGTTCCCGCCTTCGACGGCGATGATGCCCCGGCCCTCGTCCCGAGAGATCCCGAGTCCCTCGAGCTTCGTGACGAGGGTCTTCGTGTCCTTGAACGATTTCCCCTGGGGGATCTCGCCTTCCTTGATCGCGTCGACGACCCCCTGCGGCAGGGGCTCCACTTCGAAGTAGAACTTGTTGTGCTTGTTGGGGGATTTCCCCTCGAACGGACCGCCCGCGTGGCGCACGAGCTCCCGGTAGACGACGATTGGCTTCGACGCCTCGATCTCGACCTTGTAGTCGTTCACGATGCGGTACTGGGTGATCTCGAGGTGGAGCTCGCCCATGCCCGAGAGCAGGTGCTCACCGGTCTCCTGGTTGATCTCGACGCGAAGGCTCGCATCCTCCTTCGCGATCTTGCGCATGACCTCGATGAGCTTCGGTAGGTCGGCCATCCGTTTCGGTTCGATCGCGACCGTAACGACCGGTTCCGAGACGTGTCGGATCTCCTCGAACGCCACCATCTCGGGGGCGTCCGACATCGTCGTCCCCGCGAACGCGTCCGTGAGGCCGATGACCGCGGCGATGTTGCCCGCGGTGACCTCCTCGACCATCAGCCTCTCGGGTCCCATGAAGAGGGAGACGTGCTGGATGCGGTCCTTCATCTTCGAGCCCACGACGTTGAGCTCCATGCCCTTCTGCAGGCGGCCGGAGAAGACCCGCCCCGTGGCGATCTCGCCCGCGCTCGGGTCCATCGTGATGTCGGTCACCATGAACGCGGTCGGCCCGTTGGGGTCGGTGTTCGCCATCGCCTGGCCGACGGTCGACCCCGCGTCGCCCTTCCAGATGTTCGGGATCCGGTAGCGCTGGGCCACGTGCGGGCTCGGAAGGTGGCGGACGACCATGTCGAAGACGACGTCGTTGATCTTCGCCTTCTGCGCGATCTCGCGGGAGCGACCGGTCGAGACGTAATCGATGATGTCCGGAAACTTCACTCCCGTCTTCTGCATGTACGGGACGCTGATCGCCCAGTTCTCGTAGCCGGACCCGAACGCCACCGACCCGTCGCGCGGGTCGACGCTCCAGTCGTCGATGAACTCCTCGGGTGCCATCTTCCGGATCAGCTCGTTGACCTCGGAGATGATGTTCGTGAACCGCTTCTGGAGCGACTCGGGGGTGAGCTTGAGCTCCTTGATCGCACGGTCGACCTTGTTGATGAAGAGGACCGGCTTCACCTTTTCGCGGAGCGCCTGCCGGAGCACCGTCTCGGTCTGCGCCATCACGCCCTCGACCGCGCAGACGACGACGATCGCGCCGTCCACCGCGCGCATGGCGCGCGTGACGTCGCCCCCGAAGTCGACGTGGCCGGGCGTGTCGATGAGGTTGATCAGGTGCTGCTGACCCTCGAACTCGTGGACGATCGTGACGTCCGCGTTGTTGATCGTGAGGAGACGCGCTTGCTCCTGCTCGTCGAAGTTGAGATAGAGCTGCTTTCCGGCGAGCTCGTTCGAAATCATCCCCGCGGCCGCGAGCAGATTGTCGGAGAGGGTCGTCTTCCCGTGGTGGATGTGCGCGACGATCCCGATGTTGCGGATCCGGTCGACATTGTGCATCATCTCGGGGATGGCCTTCGCCAGTTCGCTTCGAATGTGGGTCATCGCGAGCTCCTACGGACCTACCGCGCCGACTGCGCCACCCGTTCGACCTCTTCCTTTCGGCCGACGGCGAAGGAGGTGAGGTCGCCCTTCGCCGCGAGGCGGATCTCGTCCGCAAGACAGCTGTGGATCGGTTTCGTCGATTTGTGCGACGCCTGGATCGCCCCGAGGGCGATGTTGCGGATCGCGACGTTCAGACGACGGGCGGGCGATGCGTCGACGGCCCGTGGAACGGAGATCCCGCCGAACTGAAGGCGCGTGACCTCTTCCCGAGGCGCGGCATTCTCGACCGCGTCCACGAGGAGTTGGAGCGGGTTCTTCTGCTCCTTCTTCGCCACTTCGTCGAACGCCTTTCGGATCGTGGCGAGCGCCTTCGACTTTTTCCCCGTAAACTTCCCGCCCTTCATCAGGTGGTTCGCGAGGCGCTCCACGAGGTGCATCCGGGTCTTGAGGAACGGCTTCCCGGTGAGCTTCGCCTCCGTGTGCGGCGCGTAGATCGGGTGGAGGTAGATGTACGGGAGAAGGCCCGGGTCGTGGACCTCGACGCCCTCGAAGGGGTACTTTCCGAAGAGCGGGGGGAGCGGGAACGGAGGCGGTGGGGGAGGGGTAGGACGATGGACGATCGGCCCGGCGTCCTCCTCGGTGGATTCGGTGGGTCGAAGTGACTCGGGGTTCCCGCTCATCGCGCCGGCTTCTCCTTGCGTCCGCGCACCAGCTCGTCGAGCGAGACGCCGTTCACTTGAATCACTTTGTAGCGGACCCCGGGAATGTCTCCGTACGACCGGCCCATCCGGCCCCCGATGCCCTCGACCAGAACTTCGTCGTGCTCATCGATGAAGTTGATCGCCCCGTCGCCGACCGCGAAGGCGGTGACCTGACGGCCGTTCTTGATGAGCTGCACCTTGATGCACTTGCGGATGGCGGAGTTCGGCTGCTTCGCCTCAACGCCGACCTTCTCGATCACGATCCCACGGGCCTGGGGTGCGCCTTCGAGCGGGTCGGAGCGCTCCTTGAGGTGGAGGGTCCGGCGCTTGTAGTACCGGTCCGACCAGCGCCTTCGCTGGCGGAGGGTGGCCAGACGGCCCGCTGTGTTAAGCCCCGATGGCGGCGTCATATCGGCGGAGGGGCCGAGGACCAAGCGGTGGTATTTAAGGTCCGTGCCGCGTCGTGCACGGCGGTGCGCCGGAACGTCACCGGACTGGCGAAATGACCGAACGAGCGCGGCGCTCGGCCGGCTCTGGGAAGCTCCCGGGGCAAGTCCGGCGCCGCCCGGTTTCCGCGGGGGCCCAGGAGGCGTGGGAACGCCTCTCCGCCGAGATCCGCACCTGCCAGTTGTGCCCGCTCGGCAAGGTCCGCACGCACGCGGTCGTCTATCGCGGCGGACTCGCGCCCCGGGTCGTGTTCGTCGGAGAAGCACCGGGAGCGGAGGAGGACCGAACGGGTCTCCCGTTCGTCGGGCGCTCGGGGAAGACGCTCGACCGAGCGGTCGCTCATCTTCGCCTCTCGGCCGAAGAGTTCGGGGTGCTCAACACCCTGAAGTGCCGCCCGCCCGGGAACCGGTACGACCGACGGGCCGCTCGAACCTGCCGCCCGTACTTGGACCGACAGCTCGCGCTCCTCCAGCCGGACCTGGTCGTTCCGCTCGGCGCCCACGCACTTCGCGCGATCGACCCCGAGGCACCTCGGATCCTCGTCGCCGCCGGGCGGGCGACGGTCGGGTCGAACCTCCTGTACTTTCCGTTGATCCATCCGGCGGCCGCGCTCCGCTCGCGAAAGTGGCGGGAGCGGTGGGAGCACGACCTCCGGGCACTCGGGGTCTGGCTCGCCGTCCACCCTTCGTAAACGCCTATTACATTGGCCGGGCTCTCTCGCTCGTGCGTACGGTCGAGTTGTTCCTGTTGGAGGGTTCCTACCAAGCCGTGGAAGACGGCGTGGTGGTCGAGCTCTTTGGCCGGACGCGTGACGGAACCCCCCTCGTAGCACGGTACTACGGCTTCCGTCCGTACTTTGTCGTCACCGAGCCCACCGAAGAGGACCGGGCTCGGCTCTCCGCCGACAAGGAGGTCATCGAATTCCACGACATCACGACGTGGGTCGATGGTCGGGACCGCCCCGCGATCCACGTGACGCTCCACCGACCCTGGCTGGTCCCCCAGTACCGGGACCAGTACCGGCGTAGCGGAGACCCGTCGAGCGTGCTCGCCTGCGACATCCCGTTCGTCCATCGCTTCCTGTACGACAAGCACCTCGGGCTCACGGTCGCGTTCGAGGCCGAGGAGGAGCCGGAGGAGGTCCGCGGCCGCTACACGGTGCCCGAAGTGGTCCACGTCGTGACCTCCGACGGTCACGACATCCGACCGACCGAGGCGTTCCGGCCCTCGTTGCGCGTGCTTTCGTTCGACATCGAGAACGCCATCCGGGAGCGAACGATCTTCACGATCTGCGGAGTCTCGGAGGGAGGCGGACGACCCCGCCGCACCTTCCGCCTCCACGGACCCGATGAGCGCCGGATCCTGGAGCAGTTCGTCTCGACCGTGATGGAAGACGACCCGGACGTCATCACGGGATACAACATCGGGGGCTACGACTTCCCCCTGTTGGTCGAGCGAGCGAAGGCGACCGGGTTGGGTCGCCTCCCGATCGGCCGCGAGCGCTCCGAGCCGAGGGAGATGGGCGAACGGCTCTGGAAGGTCACAGGTCGGGCCGTCGCCGACGCCTGGTGGTCCGTCCGTCGCGACCTGCGACCGAAGCAGGAGACCCTCCAGTTCGTCGCGCGGACCCTGCTCGGCGACTCGAAGCTCGACGTCGACCGACGCGCGATCGAGCGAGAGTGGGCGAACGACCCGCAGCGCGTCATGGAGTACTGCGAACACGACGCCGACCTCGCCCTGCGGATCCTGCAGCGACTGCGTACGGTGGAGAAGGCCGCCGACCTCGCGACCGTCGCCCACCTCCCGCTCGAGGAGGGGATGAACGGCCGAACCTCCCTCTACATCGATTCCCTGCTCATTCCGCGCGCCGACGCGCAAGGGGTCGGCGTGCCGATGAGCCACTTCGCCGGCCGGGAGAACCCGATCGAGGGCGGGTACGTCCACCCGATCCGACCGGGGATGTACCGCTGGGTCGTCGTTCTCGACTTCAAGTCGATGTACCCGTCCATCATCATCTCGCGGAACCTCTGCTTCACGACCCTCTCTCCCGAAGGAACGACGGTCGCGCCGTCCGGTGCGAAGTTCCTTGCGCCCTCGGTCCGGCGCGGCATCATCCCAGAGATCCTCGCGGACCTCCTCGCCGACCGGAACCGGTTCCGCCAGTTGGGCCAAACGGCCTCTTCGCCCGAGATGAAGGAGTACTACGATGGACTTCAGAACGCGGTCAAGGTCCTGATGAACTCGTTCTACGGCGTCCTCGCCTCGAGCTTCTACCGGTTCACGAACAAGGACATCGGGGCGGCGATCACCGCGTTCGGACGGGAGGCGATCACCTCGATCATCCACGAGCTCGAGGCGGACGGGTTCGAGGTGGTTTACTCCGACACGGACTCGGTCTTCGTCCGCTCGCCCGTCGCCTCGCTCGAAGGGGCGAAGGAGTTCGGGGAGCGGATCGCGAAGCGGTTCACGCACGAGGGAGTGACGTTCGAGTTCCAATCGGTCTTCGAGTCGTTCTTCTCCCACGGCGTGAAAAAGCGGTACGTCGGGCGGACCGCGTGGCCGAGCGAGGACCTGATCGTTCGGGGCTACGAAACGCGCCGGACCGACGCGTTCGATTTCCAGTCGGAGGCACTGCTCGAGACGTTCGACCTCGTACTCAAGGGCGACACCGATGCCGCGCTCCGTCGGGCGCGGGAGCTCGTGCAGTCCGTTCGCAACCACGAGGTGCCGGTGGAGCGCCTCGTCATCGCGCGCACGGTCCGGGCCGAGAACGAGTACAACGAATCCACTCGTGAGTCGCTCCCGTTCCTGAGGGTGTTCAAGCAGCTTCGGGCGGAAGGGTACGACGTGATCCCCGGTATGAGGGTCGCCTGGGTCGTCACGAACTCCCGGAAGAGCCCCCAGGAGGTCGAGCCGTGGGTCGAAGGTCGGCCCTTCACGAAGGAACCGGACTGGGAGTACTACGCCGACCGGGTCGCCCAGACCCTCGCCCGCGTGACCGAGGTGTTCGACTGGGACGCGGCGGCTCTGCTCCGCGGGAGCCACCAGCAGAAGCTCGCGCCTCCGCCTCCCGAGACCGCACCGTCGAGCCCGCCGGCTACCCCCGCCACACTCGACACACCGCTCTCGGAGGTCGGCAAGGCCCCGAAGCGGCGCAGTTCCAACCGCAGTCTCAGCGATTGGCAGTGAGCGGACGACCGCTACGCGGGCGGGGGCGTCGCCGCGGGCCGGCCCTCCGGCGGGAACGACGACTCTCCCCGTAACGCCAGCACCGCTCCGGCGACCGCGACCGGGATCCCGAGCACACCGATCAGCGGAAGGGCGATGTGGAGGACCCCGGCGGAGAGGAGCAGCGTGAAGACCGGGATCCCGGTCATGAGCATCGGGGGGATCACGAACCCCACATCGTTGAGCGCGGCAAAGTAGAGCAGCGGCGCAAGGAAGAAGCTCGTGATTCCGCACAGCGCGAGGAGCACCGCGGGCACCGGGCCGACCGTGACGAGGCCGCTCCAGCCTCCCGGAATCACTGGGGCGACCAGGACCATCAGCAGACCCCCCCCGAGGGTCGACTGACCCACGACCGCGGACGGAGCCATCGTCTGGTTCGCGCGTGCCGTGAGGAGGAAGTACAGCGCGACCGTGAGGGGCACGCCCGGCACCGCAAGCCAACCCCAACCGTGAACGGCGGAGAGGCTCTGGCCCCCGACGATGGCCATCGTACCACCGGCGAGGCTCACCAGGATCCCGAGCGCAAAGACGGGCGAAACGATGTGCGCCCGGTACGTCGCGAGGATGAGCGCGACGACGATCGGGGTGAGCACGACATCGCCGATCAACGAGAGGAGGGAGGCGTCGACCGGGCCGGCGAGGTAGGTGGCGGCGAGGACCGAGAGCTGCATCCCGAACAGGAGACCGATGCGGACGAACGCCAGGGGGTCCTTCCAGAGCGCGAGGAACGTCCGGCCGTGGCCGGCTGCGATGGCCCACCCCGTGTACGCGACGCCTCCTACGAGGAACGGATACGCGAGGATCGCCGAGGGAGCCGTTCCCGGGGTCACCCAGAGAACGAAGAGATAGTACGTCGCCCAGAAGAACGCGGCGACGAGCGACGCGACGATCGCCCATGCGACCGCCGTGCGCCCCACCGCCACACGCGCTCGTTACAAACAGCCTGCCATAATCGTTGCCAAGTCGCCTCGGGACGCCCGGCCCAGGACGAGCCGCTAGGCGTATCCCTCGAACGAGAGCCCGTGGGCCGGGACCGAGACGCCGGTCCCGCGCTCCACGTGGCCGATCTCCAAGGCGTCGGCCGCCCCGGCGCGGGCGAGACGTCGGCGCGTCTCGGCGAGTCGGCTCGACGCGACGACCAGGACGAACCCGATTCCCATGTTGAACGTCTGGAACATCTCTTCGTCCGAAAGCCCGCCGAGCCCCTGAATCCACTCAAAGAGCGGCGGGACCTCGGGCCAGTGGTCGAGGACGAACGCAACCTTCGGATGGAGGCGGGCGAGGTTGCGGACGCCTCCGCCCGAGAGGTGCGCGAGCCCGTGCGTGGTCGGTACGCCCGCGAGCGCGTCCGCGGTCACCGAGTAGATGCGGGTCGGCTCGAGAATCTCCTCCCCGACCGGTCGGTCGGCCCGGGCCCGGGGCCTCAGGAGGTCGACCGAACGCTCTTCGAGGAGGCGGCGGAGGAGCGTGAGGCCGTTCGCGTGCACTCCGGACGAAGGGATCCCGAGGATCCGGTCGCCGGGCCGGATCGCCGCCCCGAGCACCGGGCGCCGGCCCCGCGGAAAGAACCCGATCGCGGTGGCGCCGAGGTCGATCCCCTCCACGATCTCGGGAACGATCGCGGTCTCCCCTCCGAGGAGGGAGCACCGGGCCGCACGCAACCCCCGGTCGAGTCCCTTCCCGATCGCCCGGAACGCCTCAGGGTCCGGCCGACCGCACAGGATGGTGTCCACGAGCCCCGCGGGCCGGGCACCGACCGAGGCGAGGTCGTTCACGTTCACTCCGACGAGGTCCTCTCCCACTTCCTCCCATCGGCCGAGCTGCGCCGCGAGCTTCACTTTCGTCCCGACCGTGTCCGTGGTCACCGCGATCGTCTCTCGACCGATCCGAACGAGTCCCGCGTAGTGGCCGGGGGCATCGACCACTCGACCGGACGAAGGTGGGGGGCGGTAGGCGACCTCGGCAAGAAGGCCCGAGAGCGCCCGGGAGCGGAGGGAGACGTCGACTCCGCTCCGAGCGTAGGTCCACGGCGCCTCGCTTCGGGGACGGGCGGCCACGAGCGAGGGAGGGACACGGGAAGAAATACCCTCGCCCCCGTCCGTGGCACGAGCTATTTACGCCGTCCTCCGTCCCGCCGGGGCATGCCCCGACGCGCGCGCGCTCGGACCGCGGAGTCGACTCGCGACTCCGTAGCTTCGACCGCCCTCGTGCTGGCCGGACGCGCGCTCGTCCACGGACGGCTCCAGAACGTCGAGATCGCCGTCGACGACACGGGCACCATCCGTTCGATCGGGAAGGTGCGCGCCGGGGCCCCCCGTCACGACGTGGGGGACGCCGTGATCCTCCCGGCGGCGACGGACATGCACGTGCACTTTCGCGAACCGGGAGGCCCCGCCGAGGCCGAGACGATTGCCACCGGAACCTCGGGGGCGGCTCTCGGAGGGGTGGCGCTGGTCGGCGAGATGCCGAACACGCGGCCGCCAGTCGCTGACCTCGAGAGTTGGGAAGAGAAGGCCCGCCTCGTCTCCGGGCGTGCGGCGGTCGACGTCCTCCTCTTCGCTACCCCGGGGACCCCCCGTTCGCTCGCCCCGCTCTCCCGGCACGCGGGCGGCTTCAAGGTGTACCTTAGCCCGACCACCGGCATCGAAGCGCCGCCCCCGCCGTCCGAACTCCCGGCGCTCTGGGAGCAGCTCGCCGAACTCACGCTACCGGTGTCGGTCCACGCCGAAGACCCCGGGCTCTTCGACTCGGGCGGTCGCCCCGCCGCACCGGTCGATTGGAACCGCGCACGTCCGGTAGCCGCGGAGCGGTCGGCCCTCGAACGGTTGATCCGCGCTCCGGCGTCCCTGCGTCTCCATGCCGCGCACGTGACCACCGCGGGGGGTGCCCGGCGGCTCCGCGACTCGGGCCTTTCGTTCGAGGTGACGGCCCATCACCTTCTCCTGTCCGAACGGTCGGGGAGCGACGCCCGATTCAAGGTCAACCCGCCGCTGCGGAGCGAAGCGGACCGACGCGAGCTCTGGGAGGAGTTTCGGAGCGGGAGGGTCCCGATCGTCGCGAGCGACCACGCCCCTCATCCGCCCGACGCGAAAGCCCTCCCCTTCGAACGGGCGCCCGCGGGAGTTCCCGGGGTCGAGACGACCTTCCCGATCCTCCTCTCCAAGGTGCGCTCCGGCGAGCTCGACCTCTCCGTCCTCCTCTCCGCGGCGTGCGACCGGCCGGCGCGATGGCTCGGGCAACCGCACGGACGACTCGCCCCGGGACACCGGGCGAACCTTATCGTCGTGGACTTTACCCGTCGCTCGAAGGTCGAGGGACGAGCGCTCCGTTCGCCGTGCGGATGGACCCCGTTCGAAGGCTGGGAGCAGATCCGTCCCGTCGAACATTACCGGGACGGCGAACGGATCGTCGCCGACGGCGAGTACGTCGGCCGTCCCGTCGGGGTCGTCGTGCGGCCCGAGTACGCCCGCGGAGAGCCGCGGGCCGCACTCGCTCGGGAGGATTGATCAGGGTGAGGGCGGCGACGTCTTCCGCGCGGCCGGCTCCGCCGGGAGCGTCGACCCCAACCGACGCGCCCGCCGGGGGGGCCACCCGGGCGCGAGGACCCCCGCGACCTGCAGGACCAGGTAGATTACCACGAAGGCGAGCAGGGCGAAGAGCGGGATATCGAGATACGCGAAGTAGGAACTGACGGCGGCCCAGTTCGAGCCGAGCAGGAACCCGGCGTAGATGAATGCGAGAGTGTACGGGATCGAGCCGACCAGCGTGTAGATCCCGAACCGTGTCGGGGACATGCGCGCTGTCCCCGCCGGATAGCTGATGTAGCTCAGCAGGACCGGGACGTTCCGAAAGATCGCGACCGCGATCTCCCCGTGCCGGGCGAAGAACCCGTCGACCCGTTCGAGGTGACGCGGCTCGAGCCTCAGACGTCCGATCCCGATGCGCGTGATGCGCTCACGCCACCAGCGGCCGACGGCGTACGCCGCGTAGGCGCCGATCATGATCCCCACGAAGGTCGCCACTAGGGCCCACCCGAGCGAGAAGGTGCCGTCCGCGATCAGGAAGCCCGTGAACGGAAGGATCGCCTCGCTCGGGACCGGAGGAAAGCCGAAGCTCGACGCGACCATCAGCGCGAGGAGCCCGGGGAGTCCGACGGTCGTGAGGACCCAGGTCACGAGGACGACGAGCGACCCGACGACCGAGAACGTCACGGTGGGCCGACCTCTTCGTTTCCCCCGGTCCCCGAACGCTCACGGGCCGGGCGGGGAGTCGAACACCAGGCGGAACGGAGTGCGCAATTGACTGTTGGTCCGGGCCGGTATCCCCTCGAACTCGAGCGGCTCCTGGCATCCTCCGCACGAGACGACGGGACGCTGCCGCCCGAGAGCGATCGAGAGCGCGATCCCGACCTCGATCTCACGGGGACGCTCGGGCGCGGACTCGACCGCGCGGCGCAGCTCCGCGAGGAGCGGGTCGGTCTCCGCCCGACCGGTCGCTGTCGACATCGAACGTCAAACGTCGCGTGCCTTCTTAACGGGCTCAGGTGGCCCGGGGGAGGGGGCGCTACGAGGAGGTGTCGGTGTCTTCGGCGGACTCGTCGCTCGACGTGCTCGACCCCTTCTTCGGGGGCTTCTTGAGGATCTCGCCGCTGATCTTGTCGAGCTCGGCCATCAACGAGTCGATGTCCGGTTCGCCTTCGGCCCCGGCTCCCGCGGCAGCCCCGGCTCCCGCACCGGCCGCCGCACCCCCTCCGACGGCCGCCGCCGGTCCGACCGTCGGCGGGGCATGACCCACGTCCTCCGGGCCCTCGATATACGGGGGCGGTGCTCCGCCCGGGCCGGCGGGCGGTCCGGCGGCCGCTCCGGGGGGAGGCTCCTCCCAGGGCTTCACCGACGTCGCCGGGGCGGGCGGGCGGCGGCGGCGCATGAGCAGGAGGGCTGCGGCGATGATCGCCGCGGCGACGAGCACCAGGATGGAGACGAGCTCCCAGGTGGGAAGGACGGTCGATGTCGAGCACCCGCCGTAGGGACAGGACGACTGCGCTTGGACCGTTCCGGCGTTGGGGAAGAGTCCCGCCGCCAAGACGACCGCAAGCATGGCGAGACCGAGTCCTATCGGAACGATGCGAGAACCTCGACGACTCGCCACGGTGACCGGAAGGGCAGTTCGTCCTTCCTACTTGAAGAAGTCGGGGGCCCTATGTAAACCTGATGTGACCGGCCCGAGTGTTATACGAGCGCGCCGGGAGCGAAGGGCGGTGCGCGGCATACGATAATAGTCCCGGCCCGGTCCCGCTGCGGGCTCGATGGACGTTCCGTACGCCGAGATCTTTGTCGGCCTGCTCGTGGCTTACATGGTCTTCTCGGTGTGGGCCCACCTCGACGGTCGCTACCCCATCGGGGCTGCGCTCCTCCTCCTCGTCGCGACCGCGGTCGTGGACGCCGCCGGGGACGTCACGGCGGCGAACTCGCTCGCAGAGTTCGTGTTCTTCCTGCTCGCCGCCGGGGTCGTGCTGCTCCTGATCGAACACGTACGCGGGAGCGCTCCTACCGCGGTCGAACCGGGCTCAGGGGAGGCGTCGACGCAGCGCGTAGCGCCCGAGGCGCCGGACGAAGGGAAGGGGCCGGCCGAGAAGGCGCTCCACGACCTCGAGGAGGAGCCGGTCGCCCTCGTCGATCGAACGGGTGGCGACGACGAGGATGACAAAGAGGGCGGCGACCCCGAGGCCGAGGGCGGGGAGTTTCCATCCGAAGGGGATGGTCGGGTGGAGGACCCAGAGGACGAGGCCGACCGGAACAGCGGTAGCGACCACGGGGACGACGAAATGTCGGTGGAACGGATGGACGCGAGTGCTGGCGGCGAGCTGCACGGCGGATAGGGCCGTGTAGGTGGCGTTCGCAGCGCCCCAGGCGATCGCGGCCCCGACGTACGTGTACGTGGGCACCAGGGCGAAGGCCACCACGACGTCCACGAGACCCGCGACCACCGCGTTCACCGCGAGGAGCCTCGCTTGGCCGAACGCCACTTGGGCCGTGGGCGCTGGGCCGAGGACCGTGGTGATGAACGCTCCCACGACCACGATCTGGAGCGGAAGGACGACGGTCGAGTAGTTGCTCCCGTACACGAAGTTGAGGGACGAGCTCGGAAGGAAGAAGAAAAGCATGAAGAGCGGGAGCGACACCAGGATCATCCACTTCGTGACGGTCGTGTACGTCGTCGCGATCGGGCCGCGCTCGTTCTGCCGGAGGAACTTGCTCGCGACCGGGAGGAAGATGTACGCGGCCGCGGTGATCCCGATCTGTAGGAGACGCGCGAGGGTGAGCGATACCGTGTAATTGCCGACGGCGGACGGGTGATAGATCCCGAGGATGAGGGTATCCCCCGAGCCGACGATCGACACCATGAGGGTCACGACGAAGAGCGGGGCCGCGAACCGGAGGTACGGGCTCACTGCCTCGGGTGCCAGGGGCCCCGGGGGAAGGTGACGGGGAAGGTTCCGCACCAAGTAGAGGACGAGCGTTCCGAGCATGGCCGCGTTCGCGATCGCGTAGGCAAGGAGCGCCGAGCGGTAGCTGAGGCCGGAGGGAGGGAGGAGGCTCGCCACGACGAGGAACACGACGAACAGCGCGGGGTTCAGGATCTGGATGAACAACGCATTCGGCGTGACGTCCTCGTACCCCTGGAACACCGAGGCGATCAGCCCGCCGAAGATGCTCGTCCCCACCGCGATCGAGAAGTACTGAAGCCCGACGCCGATCTCCACCGAGCCGAGCGTGTCCCCGATCGGCACGGCGAAGACGAACAGGAGCACGGTACCGGCGGCGCTCGCCAGCCCCCCGATCCAGAGCGTCACTCGGACGATCGAACGACGCTCGGCGTCCGAATGCGCGTAGGGGAGGCTCCGCGCGATGGCGTTCGGCAGACCGAGCGTCCCGAGGGCGGCGAGGACGCCGGCGAGGGTGAGCCCGAACGAGTACGCGCTCCAGTCGGTGAGCGTGATGTTGGGGTTCCGGACGATCAGAACGCGGGAGACGAAGGTGAGCCCGACGAGCGCGAGCGTGGAGACGAGGAGGAACAGCGTACCTTTAGTGACGCTGGAGAGGCCCTCCCGGACCACGGTATCGGAGTCGGTGGCCACGGACCTCGCCGGATGCGGGTCTCTCCCGAGACGGTAAAAGCGTATGGTTCGGAGTGCAGGTCAGGGTTCTAGTAGGCGAGCTCCGCTCGCCCCGCCGTGGGCATCCCCGGTCCGAGTCTCGCGCCATGGGCCATCGCGCTCCTCGCGTGGGCCGCGCTCGCGGCGATCCTGGGAGAGCTCGTTCGACGGCTCCTCGCGCGCGTCGTTCCGCTCTGGCGTCGGCTCGAACCGGTCGAACGCTTCCTCCTCGATTTCTACCTCGGCGGCGCGTTCCTCTACGTTCTCGCGACGATCCCGTGGGACGCCTTCGTGGGTCCGGTGGTCTACCTCCTTCCGATCGCCGCGTGGGTCGTTCTCGGCGTCCTCTGGATGCGCTCCTCGCATCGACCCGGCTGGAGCCGGACCGTTCGAGAGTACCTCGCTACGCTCGTCCGACCGGTCTACCTGATCGTTCTCGCGTCCGCCCTGGGCCTCTTCGTGGTCGAGCTCGCGACCGCGCTGCCGGTCGGGACCGGCAACACGCTGGATTCGAGCCTTCTCACCTTGTACACCAATAGCCTTCTCCAACACCACGCTACGCCCTTCTCCTTCGCGCCCTACGCGGCGACCGGCCTCCTTTACCCTCAGGGCACGACCGTCTGGCTAAGTTGGGCGCAACTCCTTCTCGGACCGCCCCCCGCCCGCACGGCGTTGCTCGTGACCCCGCTCTTCTTCGCCTTGGCACCGCTCGCCGGATTCGTCTTCGGCCGTCGCCTGTTCGGAAGCGACCGCGCCGGACTCGCGACCGCGCTCCTCCTCGCCTTCGTGGGCCCCGGTACCCGAGCGATCGTGGTGGGCAGCAACGACTTCGTCTTCGCCTTCCCGCTCGTCCTCCTGCTCGCCGCGGAGGCGGTCGTCTGGCTTCGTACGCCCCTTCCCGCCTTCTCGGACGCGTTCGGCTTCGGCCTCCTTGCCGGCTACTCGGTGGCCCTGAACCCCGTCGGGGCCGAGTGGATCCTCGTCGCCCTCCCCGTGGCTGCCCTCGTCAGCCGACCGCGTTTTGGGGGCGCGGTCCGCGGCTGGTTCGCGCGATGGGCCGTCACGGTGGGCACGACCCTCCTCGGGACCGTCCCGCAGCTCTACGTCCTCCTCACCGAGCGCTCGACTCCGGGATTCTTCGCGGGGGCGAGCGCGCCGGCTTCGGGGATCTCGAGCGGGATATCCACCTCGCAATTCATCGGAGCGATCGACCCGTTCCTCTTCGGGTCGAGCGACACGGGGCTCTCCCCCCTCGCGGCCCTTCGACTGGAGATCGCGATCCTCCTCGTGCTTGGCCTCGCGCTTCTGGTCCTCGTGCCCCAGGATTCCGCCCTCGGCCGGTACTTCGAGCGGTTCCGTGCCCTCCTCGCCGGCGCCGTGGCGGCGACCGTCGGCCTGCTCGCCGTCCTTTGGGCGGCGAGCACGGGGTTCGCTCCGGCGGTCACCTTCACCCAGATCTCGAGCGAGAGCGAACTCTCCTGGTGGCTCTTCGCACTCTACGGCCTCATCGCGACCGCTCCGCTCGTGCTCGCCCTCGAGAGGTTCGCGGGATGGGTCCGTCGGACCGAGCCCGTTCGAGAGAACGGCCGCGCTTCCTCTCGACCCGGTCCGCGGCCCCGCGACTCTCCGCCGATCGCCCGCGCGCTCGCCCCGCTCGCGGTCGCGCTCGTCATCCTGGTCCCGGGGGTCGTTCTCACCCCCACCGAGCTCCCGCCGTCCCTTTCGGACCAGTACCACGACTTCGGGAACGTGACGGCCGCCGACTTTGCCCTCCTCGCCTTCTCGGGGTCGTACCTCCCGTCGGGAGCGCGGGTCCTGGTCGCTCCGGGAAGCGCGGGTCAGTTCCTACCGGGCTACTGTTCCAACATCGTCCTGCTCTACCCGATGGTTCCCGGGTGGCGGACGGTGAACGCCTCGTACGAACGACTCGTCCGCGACCTCTCGAACGGGACCCTCGGCCCTGCGGACACTCAAGCGATCTCGCAGCTGGAGGTGCAGTACATCGTGGTCACCGGCAATAGCACGATCCTCTGGCCGGCGTTCTCTCCGCGACCCCTTCTCGCCGACCCGTCCGCCTATCCGGTGGTCTTCTCGCAGGGCGACGCCTACCTCTTCGGCGTCCTCACGTAGAGGCGGGACGGGCGCCGAGCGTTCAGATGAACTCGTCCAGCAGCTCGGTGTGGTCCTTCACGCCCGCCGGTTGCGAGTTGAGGGGGCCCGCAGTGAGCACGGCCTCGAGGTCCTCGTAGGTCGGTCGGTCGACCGAATAGAACAGCCCGATCGGGATCTTGTCGCCCCACTCGAGCGAACGCTGCCACGCCGCGACGATGTCCGACGGGTTGTGGCCCGAGCTCTCGAGCTTGTAGACGCGCTGCCGGAAGTAGTCGAACGTGTTGATCTTGTTGTACGTCACGCACGGCGACATCACGTCGACGAACGCGAACCCCTTGTGGGCGATGCCGTTCGCGACGAGGTCGGTGAGGTGCTTCACGTCGCCCGAGAATCCCCGGGCGACGTAGGTCGCGCCGCTCGCGAGGGCGAGGGAGACCGGTTCGATCGGTCTCTCGATGACCCCCGTCGGGGTCGACTTCGTCTTCTGGCCCATTTCCGAGGTCGGGCTTGCCTGACCGGTCGTGAGGCCGTAGATCTGGTTGTCCATGGTCACGTACGTCAGCTTCACGTTCCGTCGCATCGCGTGAATGAGGTGACCCACACCGATCCCGAAGCCGTCGCCGTCCCCGCCGGTCGCGATGACCGTGAGGCCGTGGTTGCCCCACCGGATCCCCTCCGCGAGGGGGATAGACCGACCGTGGATTCCGTGGAACCCGTAGGACGAGAGGAAGTGGGGGAGGTTCGACGAACAACCGATCCCGGAGGCGATGACGACGTCCTTGCTCGGGATCTTGAGGCGCTTCAGGGCCATTTCGATGGCCGCAACGACCCCGAAGTCGCCGCAGCCGGGGCACCACGTGGGCTTGGTCTGCGATTTGCCGATGATGGGCAGCTGGGTCGCGGCCGAGGACACGATCGGCGCGGCAACGCTCTCGGCCATGGTCAGAGCACCTCCTCAGCGCGCTCCACGATCTGGTGCGGATAGAAAGGTTCACCGTCGTACTTGAGGAACCGGTGCGGGAGCTCGATCCCCGCCTCCGCGCGCAACAGGTTGCCGAACTGCCCGGAGTAGTTGCCCTCGACCAGCAGGGTCTTCCGGGTCCGCGCGAACATCGCGCGAACCACGCTCGGGTCGAGCGGGTACAGCGTGGGGAAGCGGAGCAGGTTCGTCGCCTTGCCCTTCCCGTGCAAGATCGCCATCGCGTCGCGGACAGCTCCGACGGTCGAGCCCCACGCCACGAAGGTCAGCGGGGCGTCGGCCGGACCCTCGAACACGGGGGGAGGCGCGTCCTTCGCAAGCCCCTTCAGCTTCCGCATTCGCTTCTCCATCATCTTCTCCCGGATCGAGATCGACGCGGGGAGCCCCACGAGGATGTCGGAGATGTCGTGCCCGGCTTCGTCGTGCTCGTCGGAGAGCGTGATGTGGTTGAGGCCCGGCTGGCCGGGGAGCGCCCGGGGGGACGCGCCGGATTCGGTGTCGAGGTACCGATGGTACTCGTGCCCGTTCGGCTCCACCGTGAAGAGCGAGGGGATCGGCACGTTGAGGTCGATCTTCTCCCGGTCGACCCCTTCCATCGCTTCCGCGAGATGGAAGTCGGTCATGAGGAGGATCGGGGTCTGGTAGCGCTCGGTGAGGTCGAACGCGACGGTGGTGAGCCGATACGCTTCGACCGGGTCCGACGGGGCGAGGACCGCCCGGGGCCACTCTCCTTGGCCGGCGCCCAGCAAGAGGTTGAGGTCGCCTTGCTCGGTCTTGGTGGGGAGACCGGTCGACGGTCCGGCACGGGCCGCATCGACGACCACGACGGGAATCTCGGCCATGCCGGCCATCCCGAGGCCCTCGGTCATGAGCGCGAAACCTCCGCCGCTGCTCGCGGTCATCGACCGGACGCCGGAGTACGACGCCCCGATCGCCATGTTGATGGAGGCGAGCTCGTCCTCGGATTGCTTCACGACGATCCCGAGCGCGCGGGAGTGAGCGGCGAGCCAGTGCATGATCGAGGACGCCGGCGTCATCGGGTACTGGACGAGGAACTTGAGGCCCGACGCCGCCGCGCCGAGGGCGATCGCCTGGTTTCCCGTCATCAGGAGCTTCGGCGGGCCGACCTTCGCGAGGGCCTTCGGATGGGTCGTTCCCTGCTTCTCGGCGGACCGATAGCCGTCGGTGCTCGCACCGACATTCCAATCGACCACGTCGCCGGCCTTCTTCCCGAACGAGTCGGCGAGGACCGAGTGCATTACGTCGAGCGGGATGCCGGCGAGGTACGCCGTCGCGCCGAGCCCCGCCGCATTCTGCAGGATCGACTGGGTCGTGTACTTGCGCGCGATCTCGAGCGTGGGTACGGGGAGGAGCTGGATCTTGGCCGGAACGTCGGCCGGCGTGAGCGGGAACTTTTCCGGGTCGAAGATGATGGAGCTGCCCGGGTGGAGAATCGGAGCGGACGTCGACCGTATGACGGTCGAGTGCGTAGAGGATGTCGGCAGAGTCCCCCTGGGAGTGGACCTCCGCTTCCGACGCCCGCGCGTGGAACCAGACGTGGCCGCCGCGGATCACCGACTGGTAGGCGTTCAGGCCGAAGACGTGGAGACCCATCCGCGAGAAGCTGCGCGCGATGTTCTCGCCGAGCGAAGCGATGCCGTCCCCGGCTTGGCCTCCAATACGGACGGCGATTTCCGTCATACTCACATCGAGGGAGCGTGCGTATTAAGCCGTTATGTGAAGTGGAACTGTCCGCAACCCTTAGAGCGAGGGTCGATTGGGGCTCCTGATGCGGAACGCCGCCACGGTCCTGCTCTTCGCGACCGCGCGCACCGCCATCGGCATCTCCCACCTTGAATGGCCGGTCGGGGCCGAGGGAACGACGGCCCGATCGCTGCTCCGCGGGCTCGCGGAGTCCTACCCTAAGTTGCGCCCGGCCCTGCGGACGAGCCGATTCGTGCTCAACGGGGAGTACCTTTCGAACCTGGCGGCCAGGGTCCGGCCGGGCGACGAGTTCGCCGTGCACCCGCCGTACGGAGGGGGCTAGCGATGAGCGTGCGCCTCACGCGCCGACGGCTCTCGGCGACCGCAGCGATGTCGGCGCTCGAGGGACCGGGCCTCGGCGGGGTCGTGCTCTTCGCGGGACGGGTCCGTCCGGACGCGACCGCGCGAGGACGGGTGACCGCCCTCGACTACGAGGCCCATGCGTCCCTTGCCCGGAAGGTACTCGCCGACCTCGAGCGGACCGCCCGAGCACGATTCGGGGCGGAACGCGTCGTCCTATGGCACCGCGTGGGAGTCGTGCCGGTCGACGAGACCTCTGTGCTCGTCGGCGCTGCCACCGGCCACCGGGCCAGGGCGTTCGAGGCGGCGCGGTTCCTGATCGAGAAGCTGAAGGTCGAGGCCCCTATTTGGAAGTCGGAGCGAGAACGACCCGCGCGTCGACCGCGACCACGCCCTGGCGGACGGGGCGCACGATGAGCGGGTTGATGTCGAGCTCGAGGACCTCGGGCATCTCCATCGCGAGCTGAGAGACGCGTTCGATCGCCTCCGTGAGCCCTTCGAGGTCGCTCGGCGGCTCTCCCCGCACGCCCTTGAGAAGCGGGAACGCCTTCACCGATTGGACCATGTGGAGGGCCGAGAGCGGTCGCACCGGGGCGAGGCGGAACGTGACGTCGCGCATCACCTCGACGTAGATCCCGCCGAGGCCGAAGACGACGATCGGACCGAAGTGAGGGTCCCTCTGTACTCCCACGAGGACCTCCTTTCCGTCCTCGACCTCCGACTCGATCTCGAAGCCAGCGATCCGGGCCTGGGGGGCTTTCGCGCTCAGCGACTGGTGCATCGATTCCCACGTCGTGCGCAGCGACGCGGTGTCGCGGATACCGACCGCCACGCCTCCGACGTCGGTCTTGTGGGAGATGTCGGGGGAGACCACCTTCAGGACGACGGGATATCCGATCGCTTCCGCCGCTCCGATCGCTTGGTCGAGGGTCGTGACGAGCTCGACGGTCGGAAAGCGGATCCCGTAGGCGGTCAGGAGCGAGCGGGCCGCGTACTCGGGGAGAACGGTCGCCCCTTCCTTCCGGGCCCGTTCGACCGCCCGACGCGCCGCGGCGTGGTCGACCGCGAACGAACGGACCTCGGTGCGCGGGCGTACGGACCAGGCGTGGTAGCGCGCGAGCGCCCCCAGACCCTGCACCGCCTCCTCGGGGAACGTGAACGCCGGCACGCCGTTATCTTCCAGGAGGGAGACCTCGCGCGAGAGGTCGTTGACGCCGAAAAGGCACGCCGCGATCGGCTTCGGGGTCTGCGACTTCGCGGCGATGATCGCCTGTGCCACCGCCTCGCCGGTCATGGTCGAGGTGGGTGTCGCGATCACCAAGGCGCCGTTCATCTCCGGCCCCTCGAGGAGGGTGTGCAACGTCTCCCGGTACTGTTCCGGTCCTCCGTCCGCGGTCATGTCGAGCGGGTTCGCGACCGACGCCGACGAAGAGAGTCGACGGGTGAGCTCATCGCGCACCGTCCGGGAGGGAAGCGGCAGGTTGAGCCCGTGCCGGACCGCCGCATCCGCCGCGACGATCCCCGGACCGCCGGAGTTCGTGAGAATCATGAGGTGCGGTCCTTCGAGCTTCAGCCCGGAGGAGAAGATCTTCGCGGTCCGGAAGAGCTCCCCGAGGGTCTCGATCCGCTGGACTCCCGACTGGTCGAAGAGGCAATCGTAGAGCTGGTCGCGGCCGGATTGCGCCAGGGAGCCCGTGTGGCTCTTCGCCGCCCGTTCCCCGGCGGCCGTGCGTCCGCTCTTGATCACCAGCACCGGCTTATGCTCGGTGACCTCCCGGGCGGCCTCGAGGAATTTCCGGCCGTCGGCGAGGCTCTCGACGTAGAGCAGGATCACCTTGGTCGCGTCGTCGCGCCCGAGCGAGTGCAGAAGGTCGTTCTCGTCGATCCCCGCGCGGTTGCCGACCGAGACGAATCGGGAGAACCCGATCCTTTCGGTCGTTCCGTACGCGAGGATCCCGGCGCAGAGCGCACCGCTCTGCGACACGAACGCGATGTTGCCGCGCGGCGGAAGGCTCTCGCTAAAAGTGGAGTTGAGGCTCACTTCGGGCGCCGTGTTGATCACCCCGAAGCAGTTCGGGCCGACGACCGACATCCGATACTTCGCGGCGCGGGCGACCACCTCGGCTTCGAGCGGTGCGCCCGCGGCCCCCACCTCGCGGAACCCGGCCGAGATGATCACGACGCCGCGGGCCCCGGCCTTGCCAAGCTGCTCGACGACGCTCGGAACTCCGGGAGCCGGTACGATGACCACCCCGAGGTCCGGGGTTTCGGGAAGGTCTTCGATGGTCGCGTAGCACCGGACTCCGGAGACGCTCTTCGAAGAGGGGTTGACCGGATAGACGACCCCCTTGAAACCGGCCTCCAAGATATTGCGAAAGAGGCTCGTTCCGACCTTGCCCGGCTTATTCGACGCGCCGACGACCGCGACCGACGCCGGGCGAAACAGCTCGTCCAACTCCGCCGACCGGCCCACGGTCATCTGGTTTTCCTCGGGTACGGCGTCGCGCACGTGCGGCCCGTTATATATCCACACCCCCGTTCGAAACCGCGTGACCGTCGAAGGCGAGCCGGCTCGTCAAGCTCCCGTGCCCCCGTCGCCCCGGCCCCCGGCCCGCGGAGGCAGCGTCCTTCAGCGGATGGACAAGGGGGCGGTCCAGCACGTGGTCGCCGTCGGGAGCGGTAAGGGAGGGGTCGGAAAGTCTTCCGTCACCGCCCTGCTCGCCGCCGAGCTCGTGCGTCGGGGCCAGCGCGTGGGCATCCTGGACGCGGACATCACCGGCCCATCGATCCCGAAGCTTCTCGGCCTTACCGGCCCGCTCGTGGACCGCGGCGAGGGGATCGAACCGGCCCTGAGC